>Ga0196963_10002209_pt1 | contig 11984 bp, 11 predicted proteins | sample S1_5metaG_FD_148600 | JGI IMG/M metagenome (GOLD analysis project Ga0196963, IMG submission 148600) | Soil microbial communities from Anza Borrego desert, Southern California, United States - S1_5 | ecosystem: Environmental > Terrestrial > Soil > Desert | place: USA: California | collected... | reverse complement strand
TTCGGCCGGCAGGCGGTCTGTAGACGCTCCATGGCCAGCACCGCCCGGGTCGCCACATCGGCATCGTCGAAGGTCACGACCAGCTTGGCCTCGGTCGGGGCGCGAACGATCCAGACCCTGGCGCCGTCGCCAATGCGGCCAAGCTCGATCCGCCGCACCGACCGCCAGTCGATCAGCCGCGCGACCTCGCCGCTGCGTAGCCGGCTTTCGCAGCCTTCGCCGGCCATCGCCTCGATCCAGATCGGGACCCGCACCGGCCGATAGACCGCCGCCTTGCCGTTGTAGAGATCGCTCTCCAGCTCGGCGGCCCGGCCGGGAGCGAAGGCCCTCTGCAGGATGGCGTGGTCGTCCGCCGGCGCCGCCCCGCCGAGCAGCGCCGCTGCCAGAACCATCCCCGTCCGCTTCAAAGCCTCGCCTCCTGTATCGCCATAAGGTACCTCGACCGCATGGAATGGGAAGACGAAGCCTACATCCTCGCCGCCCGACCGCATGGCGAGACCGGGGCCATCGTCGAACTGCTGACGCAGGCCCATGGCCGCCAGGCCGCCCACGTCTCAGGCGGCGCCTCCCGCCGCCTGAAGTCGCTCCTGCAGCCCGGGGCCAAGGTGATCGCCAGCTATCGCGCCCGCGTCGAGGGCCAGCTCGGCGGAGCGACCCTGGAGCCGATCGGGGAGGGGCCTTCGGAGCTGTTCGACGATCCCATGGCTCTCAGCGGCCTGGCCGCCGCCGCCGCCGTGGCCGGCGGGGCCCTGCCGGAACGCGAGCCCCATCCGGGGGCCTTCCATGCCTTCGACGCCCTGATTGGGGCCTTAAGCCATCCCGACGTCTGGCCGGCCATCTTCGTGCGTTTCGAGATGGGCCTGCTGCAGGAGCTGGGCTTCGGCCTCGACTTCACCAAATGCGCCGCCACCGGCGTCACCGAGGAGCTGATCTGGGTCAGCCCCCGCACCGGCCGCGCCGTGTCCCGCCAGGCCGGCGAACCCTACGCCGGCCGCCTGCTGCCCTTGCCCGCCTTCCTGGTATCCCCGCGCGGCAGGCTCGCCGAGGGCGACATTCGCGCCGGCTTCGACCTCACCGGCCACTTTCTAGAACAGTTCGTCTTCGGCCCGCTCAACAAGCCGCTGCCGCCGGCTAGGGTCTGGCTGCTGGAGCGGCTATCGGACGCCGGGCGGCTCTGAGGGGCGCGCTCCCCTTCGCGATCCCCACCGCCTATAACCATCCCAGTTGATTCTGGACTGACATGACCCTCCACACCCCCCCGCCGGGCGACGGCGACCGCATCCTCGACGAGCCGCTGACCGAGGCCCTGTCGCGGCGCTACCTGGCCTACGCCCTCTCGACCATCACTGGCCGCGCGCTGCCGGACGTCCGTGACGGGCTCAAGCCCGTCCATCGCCGTCTGCTCTACGCCCTGCACGAGATGCGGCTGAACCCGACCGCGGCCGCCCGCAAGTGCGCCAAGGTGGTCGGGGAGGTGATGGGCAATTTCCACCCGCACGGCGACCAGGCGATCTACGACGCCCTGGTCCGCCTCGCCCAGTCGTTCAGCCAGCGCTATCCGCTGGTCGACGGCCAGGGCAATTTCGGCAACATCGACGGCGATAACGCCGCGGCGATGCGGTACACCGAATGCCGGATGACGCAGGCCGCCAGCCTGTTGCTCGACGGCCTCGACGAGAACGCGGTCGACTTCAAGCCCACCTACGACGGCCAGGACGAGGAGCCTGTCGTTCTCCCCGCCGGCTTCCCCAACTTGCTGGCCAACGGCTCCAGCGGCATCGCCGTCGGCATGGCCACCTCCATCCCGCCGCACAACGCCGGCGAGCTGATCGACGCCTGCCTGCTGCTCCTCCAGCGTCCGGAAGCCACCACCGCCGACCTCATGGAACGCGTGAAGGGCCCCGACTTCCCGACCGGCGGCATCATCGTCGAGCCCCAGGCCAGCCTGCTGGAAACCTTCGAGACCGGCCGCGGCGGCGTGCGCCTGCGCGCCCGTTGGACCAAGGAAGAGACCGGCCGCGGCGGCTATGTGATCGTGGTCACCGAGATCCCCTACCAGGTGAAGAAGGCCGAGCTGGTCGAACAGCTGGCCGAGCTGATCGAGGCCAAGAAGGCGCCCCTGCTCGGCGACGTGCGGGACGAGAGCGCCGAGGACGTGCGGCTGGTCCTCGAGCCCAAGAGCCGCAACGTGGAGGCGGAAGTCCTGATGGAGAGCCTGTTCAAGCTCTCGGACCTGGAGACCCGCTTCCCGGTCAACATGAACGTCCTCGACGCCCGCGGCACGCCGGGCGTCCTGGGCCTCAAGGCCATCCTCAAGGCCTTCCTCGACCACCGGCGCGAGGTGCTGGTCCGCCGGGCCCGCTTCCGGCTGGAGAAGATCGAGGCCCGGCTGCACGTCCTCGACGGCCTGCTGATCGCCTACCTCAACCTCGACGAGGTGATCCGGATCGTGCGCTACGAGGACGAGCCGAAGGCCAGGCTGATCGCCGCCTTCGACCTTTCGGAGATCCAGGCCGACGCCATCCTCAACACCCGCCTGCGCCAGCTGGCCCGGCTCGAAGAGATGGAGATCCGCCGCGAACACGCTGAACTCGCGGAGGAAAGGGACGGCATCATCACCATGCTGGCGTCCGAGGCCCAGCAGTGGAAGCTGGTCGCCGCGGGCCTCGCCGACATGCGGGCGGTGGTCGGGGTCGGCACCGAGGTCGGCCGCCGCCGCAGCGACTTCGCCGAGGCGCCCTCCATCGACGTGGACAGCGCCTCCGAGGCCTTCATTCCCCGGGAACCGATCACCGTCATCCTGTCGGACAAGGGCTGGATCCGCGCCGCCAAGGGCCGGGTGGACGATCCCTCCGAACTCAAGTTCAAGGAGGGCGACAAGCTCGGCTTCCTGGTTCCGGCCGAGACCACCGACAAGCTGCTGATCTTCGCCTCCGATGGCCGCTTCTTCACCGTCGAATGCAGCAAGCTGCCCTCGGCGCGGGGCCACGGCGAGCCGCTGCGGCTGATGGTCGACCTCGACGATAAGGTGAAGATCATCGACGTCTTCCCCCATAAGGCCGGCCGAAAGCGCGTCCTGGCCTCCAAGGAGGGCTATGGCTTCATCATGCCTGAGGACGAGGCCCTGGCCTTCCGACGGGCCGGCAAGCAGGTCCTCAACGGCACGGCCGTTGTGTCGCTCGAGGTGACCGGCGACCAGATGGCGGTGATCGGCGACAACGGCAAGATTCTGATCTATCCGCTTGAGGAGCTTCCGGAAATGCCGCGTGGCAAGGGCGTAAAGCTGCAGTCCTACCGCGAGGGCGGCCTGCGCGACGCCATGGTCTTCAACGCCGAGAGCGGCGGCTTCTGGATCGACGCGGCGGGCCGCACCCGCGAGTGGGCCGACTGGAAGGACTGGGCCGGCAAGCGCGCCGCCGCCGGCAAGCTGGCCCCCAAGGGCTTCCCGACCAGCAAACGGTTCCGGCCACGGTAGTCAGGATGGACGGTGACCGTCATCCGGCTCCGCTGGAAGACAGTCACCGTTGAACTCACCCCCCCACCAACCGGCTCATCGCCTCCAGATATCGGGCGAACGCCGCCCGGCCCTCCGGGGTGATCCGCGCCTGGGTCAGCGGCTTCACCCCCACGAAGCTCTTCTCGATGCCGATGTAGCCGGCCTCCTGGAGCTTCTTCAGATGGATCGACAGGTTGCCCTGGGTCGCTTCCAGCACGGTCTTCAGCTCGGTGAAATCGGCGACCTCGGCGTCGGCGAGGTAGGCCATGATCCCCAGCCGCAGGCGGCCGTGGATGACCTCGTCGATGCCGCCGATGTCGAACTTCGGCATCAGTCGGCCTTTCCCCGCGCCATGGCCACGCCGGGCAGCATCATGAACAGGAACAGGGCCAGGCCGCAGATCAGCAGGTAGGCCGGCTGGCCGCGGGTCAGGCCCATGAGGCCGGCGCTGACCATCCAGCCGAGCGCCGTGCCCAGCATCCACAGCCGCCGGCGCAGCTGCCAGGCGGCGAACCAGGCCCCGCCGAGCACCGCGAACACCACCGCCGGATAGAAAAGCCAGACCTTGAAATCGCCCGACTGGATCGCCGGCGGCAGGAAGATGACCAGCAGCACCAGGTTGATCAGCCCGCTGGTGTTGAAGATGGCGTCGACGGCCCGTCCGGTCGTGCCCTGCGGCTTGATCGCCCTGCCGCCGCGAACAATGGCCACGGTCATATAGACCAGGAACAGCACCGTCGGCCCGAACATCGCCGCCAGCGTGACGGGTCCGGGGAACTCGACGCCCAGGATCTGCGCGCCGTGGAACAGGCACTGCAGGCCGTAGAGCAGGCCGCCGACCGCGAACAGCCGCCCGGCGAACCGCCAGACCTCGCCGCCGCTGTCGGTCCCGAGCAGGGTCTTGAGATAGGCGAGGTCCTCTCGCGCGCTGTGGGAGTCGGTCATCAGGCGATTCCTTCCTGGGCCAGGGCTTGAGGCTTCGCACGCCACGGGATGCGGCGTCCATTGAGCAGCCGGCCGATGAAGCTGTGGCGGACCAGCAGCTCGTAGGTGATCAGGGCCGGCGCCATCGTCCCGGCGATGATCAAGGCGTACTTGGCCTCCCAGGCCAGGGGAACGTCGCGGATGGCGACCTGCAAGGCCATCAGGATCGGCAGGTGGACGATATAGATCCAGTAGCTGGCGTCGGCGAGATAGCGGCGGACCGGGCTGTGGCCGGACAGGAACCGCACCGCCGCCCCGACCAGGCCGAAGGCCCAGCTCCAGATGGCCAGCGCATAGACGATGGCGAAGGCGGCGCGCATCCACTCCACCTCCATGGGGGCGGCGATCGAGGCCTTGGGCAGCATAGCAAGGGCGATCACCGTGAGGATCACTGCCGAGGCCAGGTGGGTGAACCAGTGCCGCGCGAGACTCAGGACCAAGCCCTCCTGGCGATGGATCAGCCAGCCGAGACCGAACGCCAGGCCATAGGCCGTGGCCGCCATGGCGTTGGGGATGAGGCCGGTGTCAGGCGTCTGGATGCCGATCCAGGGCAGCCAGGTCGGCGTCAGCCAGAAGACCAGGGCGATCGGCGCCGCCAGGACGACCGGTCCGACCGACCAGCGCACCAGGGCCGCCACGAGGCGATCGGCCAGTCGGCCCAAGTGTCCCTGGCGATCGACCAGCCGGCCAAGGGTTCGTAGAAACACCATCCCAGCGTAGCAGAGCAGCAGCACCCAAAGGAACCACAGGTGAAGCAGCGGGAAGGTGGAGACAGTCAGCGGCGGCTGCTTGGGCGGATCCTTCGGCAGGGCGCCGTAGGCGTCGATGGTCGACCAGATCAGCACCGCAACGAATCCGCCCATCACCACCGGCCAGAACATCGCCAGCGGCGCCGCGATCCGCCGCGCCCGGTCGACAACGAAGGCCCTCAGCCCGCGGCGCTCCAGGAGCATGCGGCCGAAGAAGCCGGCGATCAGGAAGAAGACCGTCAGGCGGAACATGTGCAGGGTGAAGAACACCACTGCCATCGCTGGGGACCGCTGCTCGTCCATCACGATCCAGGCCTGGGGGCCGGGCAGAAAGGAGAGGGTGGCGTGGAAGGCCACCCCCAGCAGCAGGGCGAAGCCGCGCACGGCGTCTAGGGCGTGGAGGCGGTCGGGAGAGGTGTCGGTCATCGCTCTTGATCCAGGGCGCGGCCATCCGCCGCTCATGCGTCTCATAGCAGACAAGTTTGAAATGTAAACATGTCTAGCGTTGCCTGTTGGCCTTGCCGCGAGCGGGACGGCCGTTAGTCTTTCGGGAAAACCAAAACCGGGCAGGGGACAGGGACCATGGGCTGGAAGAGATCGACGCTGACGGCCTTGGCCGCCGGCCTGCTGCTGGTCGGCCCGCTGGCGGCTCCGGTGGGGGCGCAGGGCAAGGCCGCCGTCCTGGCGCCGGCCAAGCCCGAAGCGCTGGGATTCTCCGCCGAGCGCCTGGCGAAGATGGACACGGCCATGAAGGCCCTGGTCGACCGCGGCGCCGTGCCCGGCGTGGTCACCTACGTCGCCCGGCACGGCCGGACGGCTCACTACAGCATCTACGGCAAGGCCGACCTGGCGACCGGGGCGCCGCTGCGCGAGGACACCATCTTCCGCATGTACAGCCAGACCAAGCCGGTCACCGGCGTGGCGATGATGATCCTCTACGAGGAGGGCCTCTGGAAGCTCGACGACCCGGTCACCAGGCATGTGCCGGAGTTCAAGAACCTCAAGGTGTTCAAGGGACTCGACGCGAAAGGTCAGATGATCCTGGAGCCTGTGGCCCGGGACGCCACGATGCGGGAACTGATGGCCCACACCGCCGGCTTCGCCTACGGGCTGGTCACCGACAACCCGGTCGACAAGGCCTATCGCGAGTCCGGCCTGCTTGGCGCGAAGAGCCTGCAGGGAATGGTCGAGGAGACCGCCCGCCTGCCGCTGGCCCAGCAGCCGGGAGAGGGCTGGCGCTATTCCATCGCGGTCGACATCCAGGGCCACATCGTCGAGAAGCTGTCCGGCCAGTCGCTGCCCGACTTCATGCAATCGCGGATCTTCGGCCCCCTCGGCATGAAGGACACCGCCTTCTGGATTCCGGAGGCCAAGCGCGCCCGCAACGCCACCCTCTACGCGCTCGACCGTGAGAAGGGCATCATGCCGGCCGAAGGCGACTGGCTGCTGGACATCGACAGGCCGCCGACCGCCGCGAACGGCGGCGGCGGACTGGTCTCCACCGTCGCCGACTACGCGCGCTTCGCCCAGATGCTGCTGAATGGCGGCCAGCTCGACGGGGCGCGGATCCTGTCGCCCTCGACGATCCGGCTGATGGCCAGCAACCACGTCACCGAGGCCCAGCTGGCCAAGCGGCCGCTCGGCCCCGGCGTCGGGTTCGGCCTCGATTTCGCGGTGATCATGGACCCCGTCCTGGCCGGGACCTCGGCGGGCAAGGGCAGCTTCAGCTGGGGCGGGGCGGCCGGCACCTGGTTCTGGGTGGACCCGGAGAACGACCTCTTCGTCATGGGCATGATCCAGGTGCTCGGCGGCGGCCAGGCCTACCGGCTGGACGAACTCAGCCGGCAGTTCGTCTACGCGGCCCTGGTGGATCCGTCGAAATGACCGTCGAGGACATGGAGCGGGAACGGCTGCTGCGGCCCTACCTCCGGCCGGACGAGCGGCTTGTGTGGACGGGGCAGCCCCAGCCGGGCCTGGTGCTGACCGGGCAGGACATCTTCCTGATTCCGTTCAGCCTGCTCTGGGGCGGTTTTGTGCTGTTCTGGGAGGCGACGGTGCTGGCGTCCGGCGGCCCATCGGTCATGGCGCTGTTCGGCGTCCCGTTCGTGCTCATCGGCCTGTTCATGATTTTTGGCCGCTTTCTGGTCGACGCCGTGATCCGGCGCGGGATGGTCTATGGCCTGACAGATCGCCGCGCCATCGTATTGCGGCGCACATTCGGCGAGTCGGTCTCGACGACGGCCCTCAGCGACGATATCGGCCTCGACCGCCATGGACCTAGGCACGGTCCGGTTCGGGCCCCAAGCCTCCATGTTCAGCTTCGGCGCAAGCATGGGCTGGAGCATCTGGATCCCCAGTCTGTCGCAGGTTCCCTGTTTCCTTCGCATCCCTGACGCCGAGCGAGTCTACGCCCTGGCCACCCGGCGCTGATCTCCTGGTGAGGCGATCCGGCTTCGGCTACCGTCGCGCGTCATCGGGAGAGCGGCCATGGAACTGATCATCGTCCTCGTCATCCTGGGCGTCCTCGCCCTGATCGCCGTGGGGATCTACAACCGGCTGGTGGCGCTGAACGCCCGGGCCGACCAGGCCTTCGCCGATATCGACGTGCAGCTGAAGCAGCGCCACGACCTGGTCCCCAACCTTGTCGAGACGGTGAAGGGCTACGCCGCCCACGAGCGCGGCACGCTGGAGGCGGTCATCGCCGCCCGCAACAGCGCCGCCAGCGCGACGGCCGTCGACGACAAGGTCCAGGCCGAGACGGCGCTGACCGGGGCCCTGCGGCAGCTGTTCGCCCTGTCGGAGGCCTATCCGGACCTCAAGGCCAACCAGAACTTCCTCAGCCTGCAGGCCGAGCTGGGCGACCTGGAAAACAAGCTGGCCGCCGCCCGCCGCTTCTTCAACAACGCGGTGACCGAGTTCAACGCCGCCCGACGCGCCTTTCCGGCCGTGCTGTTCGCCGGTCTGTTCGGGTTCGGCAAGGACCGCACCCTCTATGATGTCGGCGGCGACAGCCGCGCGGCCATGGACGCCGCGGCCCCGTCCGTGAAGTTCTAGCCCCATGGGGCCCGTCGGCCTCTACACCCACATCCAGGCCAACAATTTCCGCTCGGCCCTGCTGCTGCTCGGCTTCCCGGTGCTGCTGACCGGCCTCGTCTGGGCCCTGACGGTCGGACTGTTGGGAGCCGGCTTCCTGCCTTCGACCGGCTCTGTCCCGGGCGACTTGGCCCGCGCCACCCGGCTTCTGGTCGTCTCCCTGCCCCTGGCGGTGGTCGTCTCCCTCGTCTGGTTCGCCATCGCCTACTTTGCCAACCAGACCATCATCGACCTGGCCACGGGGGCGCGGCCAGTTCAGAGAGAAGATGAACCTGAGTTGTATAACCTTCTGGAAAACCTTGCGATTTCCAGGGGTATGACGACGCCGACCCTGCGCATCATCGAGAGCGACGCCCTCAACGCCTACGCCACCGGCCTCCACGAGAAACAGTACAGCATCACCGTCACCCGCGGCCTTATGCAGGCCCTCGACCGCGGCGAACTCGAGGCCGTCCTGGCCCATGAGCTGACCCATGTGATCAACCGCGACTGCCGCACCATGGTCATCGCCGCCGTGTTCGCCGGCATCATCACCCTGCTGGCCGAGGTGATGTTCCGGGCCATGCGGTTCGGCGCCATCGGCTCGCGGGCGGGCCGCAACAAGGGCGCTGGCCTGCTGCTGCTGATCGCCTTCGCGGCGGGAGCCATCGGCTATCTGCTGGCGATCGTCATTCGGCTGGCCCTGTCCCGCAGCCGCGAATTCGTCGCCGACGCCGGCTCGGTCGAGTTGACCAAGAACCCGGATGCGATGATCTCCGCCCTGCGCAAGATCAGCGGCCGGGCCCACATCGCCGCCCCCGATTCGGTCCGCGCCATGTTCCTCGACGACGGCAAGGCCGACACGATGGACCTGTTCGCCACCCACCCGCCGATCGAGAAGCGCATCGAGGCCTTGGTCCGGTATGCTGGCGGGCGGGATATGCCGGTGCGGGATCCGGCGGACGCGTCGGGTCCCTGGGGCTGAAGTCATCCCGGCCGTAGCGCAGCGAAGAGCCGGGACCCAGGAGTGACGGAACTCGCTATCGCAGCTTCGATGTCGCGCTTGAGGCCCTGGGTCCCGGCTCTCCGCGCTGTGCGCTCCGGCCGGGATGACGGGGCTAGGCGGGCCGTTGTGGCTCTTTGCGCCCCAGCTTCGGCTGGCCCGGCCCCTTCGCTGCCCGGTTGGCTTCCAGCACCGCCTCGGCCCGGGCGATCTCCCTGGCCGAGATCAGCCCCCAGCCGCTGGGCCGCAGGATCTCCAGGGGGGAGAACCGCACCTTGTAGGTCATCTTCTCGCTGCCCGGCACCCAGTAGCCCAGATAGACGTGGGGCAGCTCGTTCATCGCCGCCTGGATCAGGTTGTCGAGCACGATGAAGGTGCCCAGGCTCCGGCGCGCGAGCGACGGGTCGTAGAAGCTGTAGACCAGGCTTAAGCCATCCCCCATCACGTCGATCAGAACACAGGCCAGCAGGTCGCCGGGCCCGCGGTCCTTCGACCGGGTGCGGTATTCGACGATGTGGGTGCGGACGGTGGTGTCCTCGACCATCGCCACATAGTCGGGCCAGGTCATCTCCGCCATGCCGCCGTCGGCGTGGCGGGTCAGCAGGTAGCGGCGCAGCAGGTCGAACTGCTCGGTCGTCGCCTCGGCCTCGACCACATGGCGACGCAGGTCCTCGTTGCGGGCCAGCACCTTCCGCTCCGAGCGGCTGAAGATGTAGTCCTTCACTGGAATCCGGGCCGAGGTGCAGGAGGAACAGGCCTCGCAGGCCGGCCGGTAGGCGATGTTCTGGCTGCGGCGGAAGCCGCTCTGGGTCAGGCTGTCGTTGATCGCCGCCCCGTCGGCCTGGGGCAGGTGGGCGAACACCTTCCGCTCCTCGCGGCCGGGCAGATACGGGCAGGGCGACGCCGCGGTGAGGAAAAACCGCATCCTTCCCGACGTTGGAAAATGCTGCGTCACTCTACACTCGCCCACCCTTCGGCGCCTTCGCCCCTGACACCGATTAGGGGCCATGGGATGAAACTCCGCAAGAGGCTGTGGGGTCGCATCATTCGTCTGGCGGCAGGACGGGCGCTTCCCGCAACAGGATGATCGAGATCCGCCGGTTGCCGGCCAGGGTGGGATCGTCCGGATAGAGCGGGTCGGAGTTGGCCTTGCCCGAAACCTGGTAGATCCGATCGGGATCGACGCCGGCCCCCTGCAGAATCTGGCGCGCCTGGTCGGCCCGGGCCGCCGACAGCGACCAGTCGCCGCCTGACCGCGAGCCATCGCTGTTGGCGCTGGTGTGGCCGGAGATGCTCACCCGATTGGGCAGGCGATCGACGATCTTCGCCACCGCCCGCAACAGGATGCGCGCTCTGTCGTTGGGGACCGCAAGGCCCTCCTTGAACATCGACCGGCCTTCCTGGTCGACCAGTTGGATGCGCAGGCCCTCGGGCGTCTGGTCGATGATGATCTGTTTTGACAGCTCGGCCAGTTCCGGCATGTCCTGCAGCGACTGGCGCAGGCTCATCGCGGCGGAGGCGAAGGCGTCGTTTTCGCGCTTCTCGATCTCCTTGCGCAGGGCCTCCTCGCTGGCGGCCTCCAGGCTGGTGGCGCCGCTCTGGGGCTCGTTCTTTTCCGACGGTTTCGATTCTGGGTTCTGGTCCTGGACGATATCCATCGATCCGCTGGACTTCGAGCCGTCCTCCCCAAGCGCCGTGCCGCCCAGGATACCGCCCGACCCGCTGGTCGTCTCGGAGACGGAGGCCGGGGCGAAGTACTCGGCGATCCCGTTCTTCTGCTCGGGGGAGGTGGTGTTGATCAGCCACATCAGCAGGAAGAAGGCCATCATGGCGGTGACGAAGTCGGCATAGGCCACCTTCCAGGCGCCGCCGTGGTGACCCCCGCCGGAAACCTTCTTCACCTTCTTGATGAGGATCGGCCGGTCGCCCCCGATCGCCATGCTGCAAGCCCCTTAACCGTAGTCTCCGCAAGGTCGCCGCCCGGCGTTAAGATGGCGTTTCCTTTCTTCCCTCCCCAGGATTCGACAGAGCATGAAAGTTGCCTTCATCGGCCTCGGCGTCATGGGCTTTCCGATGGCCGGCCACCTGGCCCGCGCCGGCCACGAAGTCAGCGTCTTCAACCGCTCGCCGGACAAGGCCCGCCGCTGGGCGGAGGCCCATGGCGGCCGGGCAGGGGAGACCCTCGCCGACACGGTCCGCAGCGCCGAACTGGTCGCCCTCTGCGTCGGCAACGACGAGGACGTGCGCGAGGTGGTCGGCGCCATCCTCGATTCCATGGCCGACGGCGGCATAGTGGCCGACCACACCACAACCTCCGCAAGGCTGGCGCGGGAGATGGCGGACCTCTGCCAGGCGTCCGGGCGGATCTTCCTCGACGCCCCAGTCAGCGGCGGCCAGGCGGGGGCGGAGAACGGTCAGCTTACCATCATGGTCGGCGGCGACGAGGCGGCGCTCGCCCGCGCAGAGCCGGTGATCGGGGCCTATGCCAAGGCCATCAAGCGCATCGGCGGCCCCGGCCACGGCCAGCTGGCGAAGATGGCCAATCAGATCTGCATCGCCGGCGTGGTCCAGGGCCTCGCCGAGGCGGTCCATTTCTGCGACCGCGCCGGGGTCGACCCGACCGCGGTGTTCGACGCCATCAGCAAGGGCGCCGCCCAGTCCTGGCAGATGGACAACCGCT
>Ga0196963_10002208_pt1 | contig 11988 bp, 10 predicted proteins | sample S1_5metaG_FD_148600 | JGI IMG/M metagenome (GOLD analysis project Ga0196963, IMG submission 148600) | Soil microbial communities from Anza Borrego desert, Southern California, United States - S1_5 | ecosystem: Environmental > Terrestrial > Soil > Desert | place: USA: California | collected... | reverse complement strand
GCCGGCCGCAAACGCCTCACCCCCGCATCACCACGCGCTCACCGCCACCTCACCCCCACCCCCCAATCTCCACCTGATGCACACCCGCAAAGCCCTCATCGTTGGCGGCGGGTTCGCCGGCCTCGCCGCCGCACTCGCCCTCGAGAAAGCCGGCCTCGAGCCCCACGTCTTCGAGAAGAACCCAGAGCCCACCGAGCTCGCCGCCGGCGTCTCCCTCTGGGGCAACGCCATCCGCGCCCTCACCAAGCTCGGCCTCGCCCGCAAGGCCATCGACGCCGGCGACATCATCACCACCGCCACCCTGATGAACTCCCGCGGCCGCATCATCTCCACCTGCAACATCGGCGAGGCCGACCGCGCCCTCGGCTACCCCAGCATCGTCATCCACCGCCAGGACCTCCTCCGCATCCTCTGCGACGCCCTCGACCCCGCCCGCCTCACCTGCAACGCCGCCGCAACCCACGTCCGCCAGGTCCAGGGCCAATCCAGCAACACCCAGCTCGGCGGGCGCGTCATCCTCCACACCAGCGACGGCCACCACCACACCGCCCCCGTCCTCATCGGCGCCGACGGCAACCGCTCCCTCGTCCGCACCCAAACCCTCGGCGAGGAACAACTCCGCTACTCCGGCTACACCTCCTGGCGCGGCGTGCTCGAGTTCCCCACCTCCCGCTGGCCCAGCGGCCACGCCGCCGAAGTCTGGGGCCGCGGCCAGCGCTTCGGCATCACCCGCCTCGACAAGCACCGCATGTACTGGTGGGCCACCCGCAACGCCCCCGCCACCGACCCCACACACAAGCACGACGCCACCGCCCACGCGGCGCTTCTCACGTTCTTCAAGGCATGGGTCGACCCTATCCCCGACCTCATCCGCCTCACCGACCCCGCCACGATCATCCGCACCGACATTTACGACCGCAAACCCAGCAAGCGCTGGGGCGCCGGCCGCGTCACCACCATCGGCGACGCCGCGCACGCCCCCACGCCCAACCTCGGCCAGGGCGCGTGCATGGTGATCGAGGACGCCGTGGTGCTCGCCAAATGGCTGGGCGAAGCCGCCGCGGGCCGCCTCGAAGTCCCCGCCGCGCTCCGCGCCTACGAGAACGAGCGCTACGCCCGCACCACGATGGTCACCAAAGTCTCCTGGCGCCTCGGCGCGGTCGGCCAATGGACCAACCCCGTCGTCTGCGCGGTGCGCGACTTCGTCACCAGCCTCACGCCCCAGTTCATGTTCCTCCAGAACCACAAGAGCGTCGTGGGCTTCGAAGCCTGACCGCCAACGAGCCCGACGCGCAAGCGAGGGTCTTCTCCGCGCCCCTATATGTCCTCGCGGACCTAGCCGACCTACTCCCCGCTATCCTGCCCCCCGTTGGACACCTCCACCTTCACCCTCCTCATCTTCCTCGCCTCCGCCGCCGCCGGCCTCCTCGGCTCACTCACCGGCCTGGGCGGCGGCGCCATCATCGTCCCCCTCCTCGTCGTCGTCTTTGACGTTGACCTCCGCTACGCCATCGGCGCCTCCCTCATCGCCGTCATCGCCACCAGCTCCGGCGCCGCGGCCGCCTTCGTCAAAGAAGGCTTCACCAACGTCCGCCTCGCCATGCTCCTCGAGGTCGCCACCACCATCGGCGCCCTCATCGGCGCCTTCCTCGCCGCCCGCACCGCCCCCGCCACGCTCTCGATGATGCTCGGCGCGATCCTCCTCTGGACCGCGTGGAACTCCCTCCGCCCGCCCAAGCCCCACCCCATCGACACCAACCCCGACTCACTCGGCAACCGCCTCAAACTCGCCGGCACCTTCCCCACCAAGGACGGCCCGCAGCCCTACTCCGTGCACCACGTGCCCCTTGGCTTCACCCTCATGCTCGGCGCTGGCACCCTCTCCGCCATGCTCGGCATCGGCAGCGGCGTCCTCAAAGTCCTCGCCATGGACCGCCTCATGCGCGTTCCCTTCAAGGTCTCTACCACCACCAGCAACTTCATGATCGGCGTCACCGCCGCCGCGTCCTCCGGCGTCTACCTCTCCCGCGGCCAGATCGAGCCCGGCCTCGCCGGCCCCGTCGCCCTGGGCGCCCTCGCCGGCTCATTCGCCGGCGCACGCCTGCTCCACAAGCTCCAAACCAAGTGGCTGCGCATCATCTTCGCCTCCATGGTCATCCTCGCCGGCGCACAGATGATCTACAAGGGAGCCACCGGCAACCTGTGAACAACACCACGCCAACAACCCCGCCTACACCACGACGCGATCTCGAGGCCGGACTCTCGCGCCTGCTCTCCATCTGCGTCCTGCTCGCCGCCACCGTCGGCCTTATCGGCATCGCCCTCTACCTGCCCGCCCACAGGGGCACGCGCGCCGACCTCTCCACATTCACCCCCCAGCCCGACCACCTCCGCCAGCCCACGCAAATCCTCGAGCACGCCGCCACCCTCGACCCCACCGCCATCCTCCAGCTCGCCGTCGTCCTCCTCATCCTCACCCCCATCCTCCGCGTCATCTTCTCCCTCGCCATGTTCGCCACCAAACGCGACTGGCTCTACGTCACCATCACACTCGTCGTCCTCTGCGCGCTCGCGGCAGGCCTGTTCGTGAAGTAATCCGACCCCCTCCCCCGTGGGGGGAGGGCTGGGGAGGGGTTGGCGAACGACTTATGGTGCGCGCAGAACACCTCTCGCCGAAATCCCACATCCCACATCCCACATCCGCCTTCCGCCTTCCCACTTCCCACTTCCCACTTCCGACTTCCGACTTCCAACCTCACCCGCCCCCCACCACCCCCGCCCAATACCCCACCCGCTCCCGCCGCGTCAGATCAAACGTCAGCGGCGTCACTGTGATCGCCCCCCGCATCAACTCATCCACATCCGACCCCGCGTCCGTCCCGCGGAAGTCCAGCCCCCCACCCGCCGCCCAGTAGTACACATCCCCGCTCGGGCTTACCCGCCGCTCGTACTTGTCCACCAGCCCGTGCACGTTCATCGGGCACACCTTCACCGCCGGCATCGGCCCCGCCGCCGCTGACTCCCCGCGCGAGTACGACGCCGTGTCGTACTTGGACTTCTTCTTCCCCCCGGGCCACTCCTCCTCACACAGCGGCAGGTTGATGCTCAAACACTCGTGCGCCCCCGGCAGCCCCTGCCGCAGCAGCAAGTCGATCGTCCGCCGCGCCCACGCCGCGGCCACGTCCCACTTCGGCCGCCCGCTCCCCAGCCGCAGGCTCACCGCGATCGACGGCACCCCCAGAAACGCCGCCTCCAGCGCCGCGGCCACCGTCCCCGAGTAAATCACATTGATCCCGCAGTTCGCCCCCGCGTTCATCCCGCTGATCAACAGGTCCGGCCTCGACCCCTCCCCGAACTGCTCCGGCCAGATGTTCGCCACCGCCACCTTCACACAGTCCGCCGGCCGCGCATCCACCGCGACGCCATGCATGTGGTCCGCCACCTGCACCTCGCTCCGCATCAGCGGCTGATGGAACGTCACCCCGTGCCCCGTCGCCGACTGCACCGTCAGCGGCGCCACCGGGTACACCGTCCCGATCCCCGCCAGCGCGTCGTACATCGCCACAATCCCCGGCGCCCGGATCCCGTCGTCATTCGTCAGCAGCACTCGCATACGCCCACCGTAGGGCAACCGTGCCTCGCTCGATGCCCCGTCTCCGCACGCATGCCTGGATGCCCCTGCCTCGATGCCTTCTTCCCACCCGCGCTACCGGCCGCCCATCACGCCATGAGCTGTCGGACAATGTTCGACGCGCACGGTCGTCCTCGCTGCTTTTCATACCGCCGCCCCTACCCCGTATTACCTTGGTCACATGCGGACCACACTCGCCCTGACCCTCGCCGCCCTTGGCGCACCAGCCCTTGCCCAGACCACGGCGACATGGATCAACCCCGCGGGCGGCTCGTTCGGGAACCCCGCCAACTGGAGCACCAACGCCGTGCCCGGCCCCCAGGACACCGCACGCGTCGACCTCCCCGGCACCTACACCATCACGCTCGACGCCGACCGCGCGATCGACACCCTCATCATCGCAGCCGGCCAGCCCACCCTCGACCTCGACACCCGCACCCTCACCACCCGAATCCGCCAGGACGCCGGCCTCGCGCGAATCACCAACGGCACCACGCGCGGCCGCCTGGATATGAACGGCGGGAACCTGGTCATCGAACCGAGCGCCGCCTGCCGCTCGGCGCTGCTCACCCAGACCGGCGCGGGCATCTACCTGACGGGGACTTCCCAGCTCACCGTGCGCGGCCTGCTGAGCCACACCTTCCCGGGCGATTACGGCCACCTCACGGTCGACCCCGCCGCCTCCATCCGCATCGAGAACAACGCCACCGTCAACGCCTACTACGTCAACGTCTACGGCGTGATGCAGCTCCTCGGCGGCAACCTGTACTACGACACGCTCGACACCTATGGCTTCATTGTCGCCGAGGGCGGCACCATCGGCGGCACCCTCCAGGTCTCCCTCCGCCACGGCACCCGCCTGACCGTCGGCGAGCGCATCCCGCTGATCACCCGCGGCAACAGCCCCATCAGCGGCGCCTTCGACGAAGTAATCATCCCGTCAGGCAACGACATCCCCGGCTATGTCCTCCAGCTCTCCATCACCCCCGACGAGGTCGCCCTTGACGTTCTCGGCGCCCCCTGCGTGATCGACTTCAACCACGACGGCGACCACGCCACCGACCAGGACATCGAGGACTTCTTCGCCTGCCTCGGCGGCCGCTGCTGCCCCACCTGTTCATCCGCCGACTTCAACGGCGACGGCGACACCGGCACCGACCAGGACATCGAAGCCTTCTTCCGCGTCCTCGGCGGCGGCAACTGCTGAATAGGAACCGCGACCGTAAGGGAGCGATACGGCCGCACCTCGCGGCCGTGCGCCTCTCGCCCGTGCCACCGAGATGTCCTCATCTCGGTGGTCCTCCTCGGTGGCGTCAACTGCTGAATAGGAACCGCGACCGTAAGGGAGCGCTACGGCCGCGCCTCGCGGCCGTGCGCCTCTCGCACGTGCCACCGAGATGTCCTCATCTCGGTGGTCCTCCTCGGTGGCGTCAACTGCTGAATAGGAACCGCGACCGTAAGGGAGCGATACGGCCGCGCCTCGCGGCCGTGCGCCTCTCGCACGTGCCACCGAGATGTCCTCATCTCGGTGGTCCTCCTCGGTGGCGTCAACTGCTGAAATAAGAACCGCGACCGTAAGGGAGCGATACGGCCGCGCCTCGCGGCCGTGCTCCGTGCTCCTCACCGCACTAACACCCCTCCCCCACCACCGCCCGCAAAAACCCCTCCACATCCCCCCGCGTCCCCTCCACCCCATCGCCATCCGCGTCCGTGCTGCACGCATCGCAGCACCGCCCCGCAAGGCACGCGAAGAACGCCTCCACGTCCGCCTCGTCACCGTCAACGCCGTCGCGGTTCACATCGCTCTCGCACCGGCGCGCCGCCCGCTCGATCTCACCCCACATCAGCCCCGCCAGCGCATCCGCCCCCGCCCGCGACAGGTGCAGGTCGAACGCCACCGACAGCACCCGCGCCCCCTTCTTCCACGCCCCCGGCACGCCCTCCAGCCCCGCCGCGGTCACCGCGGTCGGCCGCGCCAGGAACCACCGCGGGCCCTCCGACACCCACACCTCTCCGTCGAGCCCCCCGGTGCTGCTCAGCTGCATCACGCCGCCGCTGCCCGCCTTCGTCACCGCCGCCTCCGCCTGCCGGAAGTACCACGCGCTGCTGAACGCCCCGCCGCGGCTGCCCCCCAGCGCCGCCAGGTTCACCACCCCACACCGCGCATCACTCTGACAAATCTCCCAGAGCCGCGCCGCCCGCGTGAGCGCGAACCGGTCCGGCGGCGGCAGCGAGCACGAGTACATTCCCACCAGCAGGAACCACGGCTCGCCCGCGCCGATGTCCGCCAGTGCCGCGCGGTACCGCGCGATGATCGCCCGCACGTTCTCGCGGTACACCGCCGTCGTCGCGCCATCCTCCGCCTCTCCGGGCGCAACGTTCACCCCCAGCGCAATCACCACCACCGGCGTAACCCCAGCATCCGCGAACCCGAACACGCGCAGGTGCTCGCGCAGCCCCTCGTCGCTGTACCCCCGCCCCTCGCCTTCCACGCGCAGGTGGTCCGCCGTGGTCCACCCTCCCTGCGCGATCGAGTGCACCTGCAACCCGCGCACGCCGGGGTCATAGAAGATCACCCCCGGCGTGATCAGCGCCGACCTTTCGCCGCCTTCGGCCCTCAGGCCGACATTCACCGCATCCCGCGCACGATCAAACGGCGCCCGCAGCAGCGATCCCACCTCGAAGTCCATCCACGTCCACCCCGCACGCTGCTTGTCCACCTCGCTCAACGCCCCCTCCACGCTGAACCCGCGCCCCGAGCTCACGCGCACACCCACGCGCTCCACCGCATCGGGCCCCGCGTACACCACCGCCCGGGCCCGCAGCCGCTGGCTCGCCAGCAGCTGCTGCGACGCCCGCGTCCCGCCCGCGTGCGCCAGCGGGAACAGCCGGAAGTCGGCCCGTGCCGCGCCCGCGTCCGCACCCGCGTGCAGCCGCCACTCCACCGCGTTCTCGGTCGCGAACCCCTTCACACCACCCGGCCACTCCTCTTCCAGCGCCATGTGCAGCACCCGCTCCTCCGAGTCCGCATGGTCGTAAGCCGAGCTGCCAACCCCCCGCGTCAGCTCCAGCCCGCCAGGAACGAACCCAGGCGCCGGGCAGTACACCCCGCGCCACGCCCGCGGCCTCCACACCCGCTGCATCCCCGCCGCCAGCGGCGTATGCCCCAACCCCCCCACATCACCCATCGTGTTCACCGACAGGCTGTCGCCCACCACCACCACCCGCGTGTCGCCCTCGGTAAGCGCCCGCGCCAACCCGCGCGGCACAAACGCCGCGGGCGCAACAGGCTGGGCCATCGCAGCGCCGGTCACCAGCAACGACACCACCGCGAGTGGTCTCATGGTTGCGGCTCCAGCCCAGAACGGGTGCACCGATCATGGCCCGCGCGCACAACCCCGCATGAGGCCCGCCGAAACCCCTCGCTCACCGGGTGTAGCATTGCCCATGCCGCTGCGCCTGTACAACACGCTCACCCGGAAGCTCGAGCCCTTCACGCCCAGTGACCCCGCGCACGTCACCTTCTACTCCTGCGGCCCCACCGTCTACGACGACGCGCACATCGGCAACTTCCGCTCCTTCCTCGCCGCGGACGTGCTCCGCCGCTTCGTCGAGTCGCCGCTGTGCGAGGTGACCACGCGTGACGGCCAGACGCACAAGGGCCCGCGCCGCGTCACCCACGTCATGAACATCACCGACGTCGGCCACATGACCGACGACGCCGAGGGCGGCGAGCAGGGCGAGGACCGCATGGCCGTCGCCGGCCGCCGCATCGAAGAAGCCAAGAAGTCCGGCAAGCTCCCCGCCGGCGTAAGCATCGACCCGCGCGACCCCTACCAGATCGCCCGCTTCTACGAGGACCGCTTCAAGGAGGACGCCCGCAAGCTCGGCCTCAAGGTGGCGCTCGAAGCCCAGCGCGACGAGTCGCTCATGCCCCGCGCCACCGCCAACGTGCAGGGCATGATCGCGGTCGTCCAGCGCCTGATCACCCGCGGCTTCGCGTACGCCGTCGGCGCACCCGGCCAGCGCGTCGTCTACTTCGACGTGCAGAAGTTCAGCACCTACGGCCGCCTCTCGGGTAACACCCTCGACCAGCTCCGCGCCGGCGCGGGCGGACGCGTCTCCGACACCAACCAGGCCCAGAAACGCCACCCCGCCGACTTCCTCCTCTGGAAAGAAGACGCCAGCCACATCATGAGGTGGGACTCGCCCTGGGGCGCCGGCTACCCCGGCTGGCACATCGAGTGCACGGCCATGAGCATCGGCCGCCTCTGGGGTACCCCGCCGCTCCGCGGCGGCTCTTCTGTTGACCTCATCAACTCGCTCCAGGTCGACAATGGCCTCCCGCTCATCGACCTGCACAGCGGCGGTGAGGACAACATCTTCCCCCACCACGAGTGCGAAATCGCCCAGTCCTGCGGCGCCTTCAACCAGGACCCCGCGGCCGGCACGTTCTCCTCGCTCTGGTTCCACCCGCGCTTCCTGCTCGTCGAGGGCACCAAGATGAGCAAGAGCAAGGGCAACTTCTACACCCAGCGCGACCTCTTCGCCAAGGGCATCGAGCCCGCCGCCCTGCGCTTCGAGCTCATCAAAACGCACTACCGCAGCAACGCCAACTTCACCTTCCAGGGCCTACAGGACTCGCAGCGCACGATGGAACGCTGGCGCCGCTTCCGCACTGAGGCGGCGAAGGGCCAGGACGCGCCCTCGCCCGAGGCCGAGCGCGCATCGCAGGAGATCGGCGCGGCGCTGCACGAGGACCTCAACGTCGCCGCCGCGATCGCGGCGGTGAACACGTGGATGTCAAAGAGCGGTCCCAACCAGAGCGACCTCAACGCCCTGAACGTGATCGACGCGGTGCTGGGCGTGCTCGAGCTGGAAGCCCCCGCGGCGGTGACCAGCGACATCGGGCTGTTCGCCCCGGGTGTCGAGCCCGACCCGGCGGTGATCGCCAAGCTGGAGGAGCGCCGCGCCGCCCGCGCGGCCAAGGACTTCAAGCGCTCCGACCAGATCCGCGACGAGCTCGCGGCCATGGGCTACGCCATCAAGGACGTCGCGGGCGGCAAGGTGGAAGTGCGAAGGGCCTAGTGGCCATACACCCATATTGATGGTACAATACACCCATATGAAGACCACGGTCGAGATCTCCGATGCGCTGTTCGAGCAGCTCCGCAAGCGCGCGCAGAAGGAGGGCGCCACGATGCGTGAGCTCATCGAGGCAGCTCTCCGGGCATTCCTCACACCGCCGCCGCGTGAGCGCAAGCCCTTCCGCCTGAAAGACGGGTCCGTTGGCGGCCGTGGACTTCAGCCGGGGGTTGATCTGAGCAACTGGAGCCACATCCGCGATCTCGCCTACCAGGGCCGCGGCGGGTGATTGCGGTTGATACCAACATCTTGGTGTATGCACACCGGAAGGACTCCGCCTTCCACACGCCGGCGATGAACGTCGTCCGTTCGCTCGCGGAAGGCGTCGAGCAATGGGCGATTCCCTGGCCATGTGTACACGAGTTCCTTGCGATCGTCACCCATCCAAAGGTGTTCTCGCCGCCGTCTACGACGGACGAAGCGCTGACGCAGGTCGACCTGTGGTTCCAATCACCGACCCTCACTGTCGTTGGAGAGTCGGAGAAGCACTGGGCGACGTTGCGAGACTTGGCCTTGAAAGCTCGTCTGCAAGGGCCGATCTTCCATGACGCGCGCATCGCTGCGATCTGCAAGGACCATGGGATTCGTGAGCTGTGGTCGGCCGATCGCGACCTCTCCAGGTTCACGACACTCAACACGCGCAACCCGCTACTGCCTTAGGGGGCCGCCCACTCGGCCTTGCGCACCGCCTCAAGCTCCTGCTTGAACTTCTCGTTCTTGAGCAGCGCATCAGCAATCGCGTCGCCCAGGGCCATGCCGGCGCAGACGTCCGTCGGGTAGTGGACGCCGGCGATGACGCGGTCGAGCGCGACCAGGCGGGCGCGGTCCCGGAGCGCGTCCTTGCTGCCCGGCGCGAGCTCCCCGAGCACGCGGGACCAGACCATGCCGAGCGTGGCGTGCCCGCTCGGGTAGCCGTTGCTGTCGCTGTGCTTGAGCAGCGGCTTGACGCGCGGGTCCTGCAGCGGCGGGCGCAGGCGGTTGTAGGTCTCCTTGGCGGGAGAGATGGCGACGTGGTACGCGTCGTTGTCGATTCGCTTGAAGAGGGCCGCGGTCCTGGGGTACTTCGCGGGTGTGAAGCCCTCGCCGCGTTCGCCCATCGCCTCGCCGAAGGTAAAGGGCGTCATCTTCTCCTCGGCCTCCATCCGCTTCTTCGCGGCCTCGGTCGCCTCGGCGCGGATGGCCAGGAGCAGGTCGGCCTCCGCCTTGGTCATGGGCGAGGCGCGGTCGAAGGGGCGGGGCAGCACAGCGCTCACGTCGACGTCGCCCATCTTGAGGAAGAAGGTCTGGGGAGCGGGGGCAGCGACTGGGCCGGCGGGTTGGGTGGCGGGCTGCGTTGCAGACTGAGTGGTGGGTTGTGAGACGACGGGCTGCTCTTCGGCGACCGGGCGCGTGCAGCCGGTGAGCAGGACGGCGGCGGCGAGCAGGGTGAGTATCCGGGTGTTCATCGTCTCTCCTGAGGGCAGGCAGTGGTCGAGCGGGCACGCTCTCGTTGCACCCCTTTGCTCGTGCAAAGGGCTCGTTGCTGGGATGCGATCCTTACTTGCGGCGGCTCATGAAGTCCAGCACGTCGATCTTGCTCACGATCCCCACGATCTTGTTGTTGTCCACCACAACGCCCACCTGGTCGGTCTCGAAGATTCGGAACAGCTCCTCGATGCGGGCCTTGGGGTAAATCAACCCGCCGATGGGGTGGCTGATGGTCTTCACCGGGCTGGTGACGGTAACCGTGCCGTCCTGCAGCCCGCGGAGGACGTCCACCTCGTGCACCATGCCGGTGGGGTGGCCCGCGCCGTCCACGATCGGCACCTGCGAAATGCCGTGCTCCTTGAACATGCCGATGATCTGGCCCACCGTCTTCTCCGGCGCGGCCGTGATGATCGGCCGCTTGGCCATCGCGCCGAGGATCTCCTCGACAACACCCAGGTCACGGTCCGAGCCCAGGAACCCGTGGTCCTTCATCCATGCGTCGCTGAGGAACTTGGTGGTGTAGCGGGTGGCCGAGTCGGGCAGCAGCGTGATCACCTTCTTGCCCGGGCCGAGCTGCTGGGCGACCTTGATGGCGATGTGCACGTTGCAGCCCGACGAGCCGCCACAGAAAAGCCCCTCCTCCCGCACCAGGCGGCGGGCCATGGTGAAGGCTTCCTTGTCGTTGGTCTGGTGGAACTCGTCGACGACGCTGTAGTCCATCGCGTCGCAGAGGATGTCCTCGCCGATGCCCTCGACCTTGTACACGTGCGGCGTAGGCATCGTCTTGGTGTAGAAGTAGTGGTAGTGGACCGAGCCGATGGGATCGACGCCCACCACGCGGATGTGCGGCGCCTTCTTCTTGATGTACCGCCCGATGCCGGAGACGGTGCCGCCCGTGCCAGCGCCGGCGACCACGGCGTCGAACTTGCCGCCCGTGTCCTCCCAGATCTCCGCGCCGGTGCTCAGCTCGTGGGCCTCGATGTTGAGCTTGTTGTGGTACTGGTTGACGTAGAAGGCGCCGGGGGTCTCGCGGGCGATCCGCTTGGCGGTCTCGACGTAGTGCTGGGGAGAATCGCCGGGCACGTCGGTGGGCGTGATCACCACCTCGGCCCCAAAGGCCTTGAGCATGTTCACCTTCTCCAGCGACATCTTGTCGGGCATGGTGAACACGCAGCGGTAGCCGCGCACCGCGGCCCACATGGCAACGCCCTGCCCGGTGTTCCCCGAGGTGTTCTCCACGATCGTCGCACCGGGCTTGATCAGCCCCATCTGCTCCGACCGGTTCAGGATGTGCACCGCCATCCGGTCCTTGATGGAGCCCGTGGGGTTCATGTACTCGCACTTCACCCACACCTCCGCGGCGCCAGCGGGGACCACCTTGTTCAGCTTGACCAGGGGGGTGTGTCCGACAGCGTCCAGGATGTTGTTGTACATGGGCACGTTGCTCGCCTCCGTTGGGTGGGGGCGATTCTACGTGCGGGGGTGTACGGAGACAGGTAGGGACAAATAGGAACCACGACCGTCAGGGAGCGATACGGCCGCGCCTCGCGGCCGTGCGTTCTCACACCCACACAAATGCCCCTGAACTCACCCCCCACCCAGTACGCTATAGCTCCATGCCCGAGCCCACCCCCACGCTCCGCCCCCAGCGCATCGGGCTCGCCCTCTCCACCCCCCTCCTCGCCGCCTTCGCCGCGGCCGCCCCGCGCCTCCTCAGCCTTCTCGCCAGCGCCCCCGACGGCGAG
>Ga0196963_10002207_pt1 | contig 11989 bp, 26 predicted proteins | sample S1_5metaG_FD_148600 | JGI IMG/M metagenome (GOLD analysis project Ga0196963, IMG submission 148600) | Soil microbial communities from Anza Borrego desert, Southern California, United States - S1_5 | ecosystem: Environmental > Terrestrial > Soil > Desert | place: USA: California | collected... | reverse complement strand
TGTCGTAGATAGAACCAACCGGCAGATATTTCCAACCGCTGGCTGTCAGGAGCCAATCACACTGACGTGTCTTGCCGTGGCAGTCGGCGCAGTTTTCGGCGTCAATGCCATCGCACGCCGGGCACCCGGCGCTACGAGAGTGGCGCAGCACCCCGTAGGTCATCTCGGCTTCGTCAATCTTCTTCGCCATCCCCCTTGCCCTCCGCTTCCTGTTGTTCAGGCTTCGGAAAGCAAGATAGCGAATGCTATGAAACGTGTCAATAGCAACCGCTATGTTTCACTGCGGCGCTATGTCGCGGAGGGAACTACCCGCTGAAAAATCAGGGGCGGATCAGGTCCAGCTCAACCCGGACGGCAACCCCGATGACTCGGGTGTCCGGGGGCATGTCTAGGATGGGGTAACGCGGGTTCAGGGCGCGGAGCTTAGGGATGGCCCCGTCGTACCAGAGCTGCTTAAGGGTGGCCTCCTGGTCCTCGGTGCGCTTGGCAAGGACGATGGAGCCGTGCTGGAACGACCTAACCGGGTCGATGATGACTATAGAACCGTCCGGGATCATCGGCTCCATAGAGTCGCCGACGATTCTGAGCGCGAAGGCGTTAGGCCCGACTGCGGCCGTCGTTTCCACCCAATCCTCCCCCTCCCCAGGCGGAAATGGATCTTGTGCTTCGGCCCACTTTCCAGCAGTCGTCCATGAGATCAGAGGAACTTTTGCACGGATTGCAGGCCCCGGCTCCCAATTCTTAATTTCCTTGGTACCCCGGCCGGTCGTTAACCATTGCGTCCCAACTTTTAAGGCGTGAGCGATTTGGACCACGTACCTAGAGCCCTTGTTCCGCCCGGACTCGATATTGCTAATCGTGGGTTGCTTTATTCCGGTGGCCTTCGCCAGATCCTCTTGGCTCATATTTAACTCCTCCCGCCTTTTTCGTACCCGATCACCGAAAGAAGTCATATAGCCGCCGTTATACGGGGCGGACTCATAGCGAGCGCTATTGACAGGGGCATAGCGGCTGCTATACCTTTGGGGTATGGACTGGAAAGCACTTATCGGCGACCTAGAGGCCACGGGGCTCACGCAGAAGGAAATTGCGGAATACGCGGGCTGTAGCCAGCCCTATGTGAGCCAGCTCAAGAAGGGCCTTCGCAAGAACCCGGAATACAAGATCGGGCTCTGCCTCGTTCAGCTTCAGAAGAACGCTCGCAAGAGTAAGGCCAGAGTCGCATGACTCCCCACCGCGCGGTTCCCTCCTCCTCGCTGCGCGGGTATCACCCCCGGCCTTCGTGCCGGGGTTTCTCTTCTGAGTTTTCGCTGTCATGGCGAAAAAAATTTTCTGTAGTTCCTACATGTAACGGTACGTGGAACACATGGAACATTTGATCCAGCGTCGGATCGTCGTTCTAGGGGCCGCGCAGCCGATGGAGTGGCTTGATGACTATTGGGTCGGCCGCTGCCGATCCGAGAAGGACGCTATCGCCCTGTGCTGGGCTAAGCGCCGCAGGAAGGGCCTCACCGTTAGACAGGCCGCCGAGGAAATGGGCCTGCCTGTTTCGCACCTCTCGAACATTCTCAGCGGGAAGAAGTACCTCCCGCACGACTTCCGGATCGCCTTCCAAGAGCTTTGTGGGAATTGGGCCATCCGCCAATACGAAGACATGCGCTGCGGGTTCGTGACGGAGAAGCTGAGCCCGGAGCAGATGGAGATTCGCCGCCTGAAGGCGGAGAACGAGCAGCTAAGAAAAGCAGGATAGGGAAGAGCAAGACACATCCGGCGTGGGCGCAGAAATCACGCTTGGCATGTCGGATGGGAAGGGCGGCTACCAGGGGAACAAGCAAAGCCGCAGCGTGGGTGCGAGATAGCTAGAGCGCGCTAAGCACGGGGACTGAACCCGTGGAGAGTCTGGCTAAGTTGTGGCGACAGATCCGACCACAACGCCCGTAGAGCGACGGATGGCTCCGAGGGAGATGCACGGAACGGGTAAGGGGATGCTTTGCCCGTTTCGCTCCGGATTCACCAAGGGAGATTTAGGGGACTAGAGACAAGAGAAATAGGAGTTGGGCGGCAACAAAAACACATTCGGCGTCGCGGCGAACAACGGAAGGGGGCAAACGTGAGCGATGACGGCAAGTGGGACAGGCTGGAAGCCCTGCTGCGCAGGGTGGTGAGAGAAGAAATTTCAGTACTCGGGAAGAACAAGTCGAGGCTGGAGATAAAGAACGGAAGATGGGTAGGGGTGACGGAAGATCAGATCGCGGCGTGGAAAGAGGCGTTCCCTGCCGTGGATGTCGATGCCGAGCTGAAGAAGATGGCGGCCTGGGTGGTGAGTAACCCAATGATGGCTCCTCGGTCGCAGTGGGGGCGCTTCGCTAATAGCTGGCTCACCAAGTCCCAGAATCAGGCGTCGCTGCGGAGCATCCCCACCGAGAGAAAACCGGAAGTGCCGAGGCTCAAGCTCTGCGCCTACTGTGAAAAGGTGGGTGAGGGTCAGGTTAACGGCCGGTGGGCGTGCGACACCCACTGGAAGAACGCAATGGACGGCGACCCGGTTCCGCATATGCGGGGAATCGTTGCCAAGCCGGTGGCCGGAGCATGAGAAGCCTAATCGTAGATTCACTCATGCTGCATACCGTGGGTTGCTTGGCGATGGTGCCGTTTACCGGCTGGCTGCTCGGTTCGCTGGAGAGCGGTCTTTATGCGTGCGCGATGTCTTGGCTGATCCTCGGAGCATTCGTCTGTGTGCTCGCTCTATATGCGTGGCTCGCATGATCCGCGTCCATACCCACCGCATTGAGACACCCGAGGACAGGGTGATCTACCGACGGCCGCGCGCGCTCAAGCCTCCCCGCGTCTACGACGACCCCAAGACTTGGCCGGCGTGCAATCGGCCGCTGACGCCTGCCGAGCGTATGTACCTGTACGCCTGCGAGGCGACCAAGTGAAAACGGCGGTTTACATCGAGGAAGGAACCGTGCAGCTCGTGCTGACTCCGGAAAATGAGTTCGAGAAAAACGCCCTGCGCTCGTTCGAGAACAAACCTTTGAACGCTCGGATCTTCGTCGGCAGTTTCTACGATTGTCGCGGCGGGTGGGTGAGGCAGGCTCACTACTACTACGGTCAGTACGGCGAGTCGGAAGACCGCAGCCTCATTCTCAGGCACGAGGAGACAAGGTGATTACTCCATACGCCGGCCTAACGGTGCGCCTCGGGAAGCGCGAGGTGAACGTACACGATGTCCACGAAGGGACCGTGTACTTCGGGGAGTACCACGACGAAGCAGACGACAGGCCGTGCCGATGTGTCGGGCTCTACCGCATGTCTGCCATTGAATTCCGCGACAGCGTAGAGAAGGCTGTGGCGAAGGGAGCCGTGACATTCACCCTCACTGAAGGCGCATGTGATGAGCGGTAAGTGGCGCGAGTGGATGCTGCCTCGGAAGCGCGTTGAAGAGTACGCGCGGATGGTGCTCGGCCCGTACCGCTACGACAACAACACGCTTTCCACGGTCACGCAGACGCTTTACCGGATGCTGAACGAGCAGCGCGACCTAGACCGCCAGGAGCGCTTTAGGCGAGCCGAGGAGCGCCGTACCGGCGAGCGCCGGCCCAAGCCCGTAAGCGAGGTGTCGAAGGCTCTGGCGGGCTACGGCCCGGACTGGAAGCAGCGCCTCGCGCAAAGGTTCTTCGGGAGGGACCGCCGTGCCGATTAAGTTCGTATGCGACGGCTGCGCCAAAGAGGCGCTAGGGACGTTCGACAAGTGCGGAGCACCTGTGAAGCCGGATGGTTGGCTACAGAGCCCGAGCCAATGGAAGTGCGCTTACGCCTGTTCGTTCGATTGCGCGCTCCGCATCCCGCCAGAGAAGCAGCAGGACACGATTACGGACGAGTGCATGACCGATGAGCAGAAGGCCGGTCTGCCGAAGGATCTTGTCGAGAGAGCGTGTCCCAGGTGCAGCGGTAGCGGCATTCGCGCGTGGCATGCCGGAAGGTGCCCGTTCGAAGGTGCCACGCTTCAATGAGCCACGACTTGCACAAAGACATGGAAGCGCAATGGGGCGAGCAGTGCCCGGACTTCTACAACTTGTGTTCGCGCTGCGTTGCTTGGGCGCTGTTCCACCGAGAGCCAAAGATTCCCACCGTAGAAGACGTGCAAGGCGCAATGGATGCCGATCCGGTGGCTGATGGCGCTGCGCGAGACGTAGATGGATTCCGGTTGTGCCCAGAGTGCAAGACGCAGATTCAATGTGCATCGCGTCGGGAATGTGGCCGTCCGGTGTTCTGCGGTGAGGCGCGAATGAATGACTCCAAGTGAGCGCCGCCAAGAATGGGTGAGTTGGTACAAGGCGTCGCCGTCCGGTTACCGAGTCAATGCGTTGCTGGCTGTGTTGGAGAACGACGGGGAAAAGATGCTTGGGGAAGTGCTGAAGGATCTGAGGCTGACTTCGGCGCTTGAACTAATAAAGGCCCTAAAAGAACGGGAGTAAGAAACTCATGACCGAGAAGCGAAGCCTGATTCTGGAGATGGCCGCAAAGGTGGACGAGCAAGGTAAGCGGCAGCTCTCTAACCGCCAGATTGCGCGGCGCGTTCCATGCTCCGACGCATACGTAACTCGCGTCTTGGGGGCCGTAAGGAAGTACGAGAAGAAGAAGGCGGAGCAGCCGGCGTGAGCGAGCTTCCTTTTCTCGCTCGTTTGGCGATTGCCATTTGCCCAAACGTGAAGATCAACGTAGCCAAGGGAGAGACGAGGATTGTCCCGATGGCTAAGGTCTTCAACGTCGGCAGGGACAAGATCGCATCTCAGGCCCGCAAAGAATTGCGCCGGAGACAGGACCGCGCATGACCCTCCTAGACCGCATCCGCCTTCTCTACCCGCCGCAGAACGTAGGCGACTACTCCCAATACACGATAGGGCTGCAAGCGGATTTGCAGGAGCTTAGGTCGCATCTGCGGGATGGATTTAGGAGCGCCGACTACAAGCAAAAAGCCCAGCAGATCCTGGACCGCATGGAGTCGCGGCAGAACGCGATCAGGGTTTGGCTGGCGCAGTATCGGAAGCGCGCATGAGAGCCATCGTCTGCGGCGGAAGGGATTTCGATGATGTGGATTTGGCCTACGCGACGCTCGATAGGCTACGGCCGTCCGTCGTTATCTCTGGCGGCGCTCGGGGTGCGGACAGCATTGGCGAGATGTGGGCGCATGAGCGAGGAGTTCATGTCGAGCGCTTCCCGGCGGATTGGTACAAGCATGGGAGGTCCGCCGGACCCATCCGAAACGAGCAGATGCTTAAAGAGGGGAAGCCGGACATGGTGATCGCGTTCCCCGGGGGGCGTGGCACGGCTCACATGGTCAAGATCGCCAGGGAAGCCGGCGTGCCCGTAGAGGTGGTGAGGCCGTAGATGCCCCGCTCCTTCCTCATCTCCACCCACGACCAGCTCTCCCGTCTCAAGCAGACGTTGGACGGGATGCAGATGCCTTTCCATGTCGAGGTAGGGGAGCAGATCAGGAGCGTAGACCAATCGGACAAGTTCCACGCCATGTGCCACGACCTAGCCGAGCAGAAGCAATGGGGCGGAGTCTGGCTGAGTACCGAGGAGTGGAAGCGCCTATTAGTCGCGGCTTGGATGAAGGCTACGGGGCGGCAGCTAAGAATCCTTCCGGCGCTGGACGGTCAGGGTTTCGAGTGCCTGTACCAACGCACCTCCAAGTTGAGCAAGAAAGAGATGGCCGAGTTGATCGAGTTCACGGACGCCTGGATGGCGGAGAACATGGAGCCGGAACGTGTGGATCAGTCGTAAGCGGTTTGAAGACATGGAGCGGCGACTTAGTGCGCTGGAGCGCAGAGTCAATAGCGAACCGTGGGTTGAGTGGGAGGTAGGGAGCCCGATGCCGTACATGACGGGCGCTCGCCTAAAGGATGCCGTGGCCGCGGCCATGAACCATCTTGGCATCGAAATCGTGCGCGGGCTGAAATACAAGGTGTTGAAGCACAAGTGACCCCCACGCAGCTCACCATCCGCAAGCTCAAGGCCGATGGCTACCGCCTGCACGTAGTTGAGCGATGGAACCCGTTTGCCCGGCTGCGCCAAGATTGCTGCGGCTTCGACATCCTCTTCTGGAAACGGGACGAGATAGGGCTTGTCCAATGCACAAGCGCGTCCAATCTCTCCGCGAGGGTGAAGAAGATTGCGGACATGGAGAGCACCCCGACTCTCAGGGAGGCCGGATTTAAGTTGCTCTGCTGGGGTTGGAAGAAGGTACGCAACCGCTGGCAGGTAGTGGAGCGGGACGTTAGTTAAAAGAAGAAGGGGCGAGCGTGAGACCCGACGACTTAAAAGTCCTAGAGCTGGTAGACGAGCGCCTGTGGGAGTGGGCTTGGTATTTCAGGGACAGGAAGCGCCTCGACCGCTGCAAGTCCATCGAGCATCGCTACAGGGCCGTTTCTGAGGACTTTGCGGCGGAGGGGTGGGGAGATATGGAAACCGCCCCGAGAACGCAGCCAGCGCGTTCCTACGAGGTTTTGCGGGCCATCGAGACCCACGAACAAATCCAGAAGCTCGACCGCAAATTTAAGTGGGCGTTGACCTACGCTTTTTGCTACCCGAGCCTGCCTAGATTCATCGTCCTTCGGCTGATGAAGAAGTACACCGAGCGGCGGTTAAATTGGAAGCAGTACGAGGAGCTGGTGGATCTGGGGCGGATGCGGGTCTACCGGGCGATTTTCAGTTGAAGGTCGCCCGTAAGCCGATCTGGGTGGAGTGGGTGGATTCAGCTGGCAGTAGCGGCTGGCAGACGCCGCACGAGCCAGAGCTGATGCGCTGTCAGACCTTGGGCTGGCTTGTCTCGGAGAACAAGGAGCAAATAACGGTGGCGCTGAATGGTGTTTTTGACGGCTCTTCGCGCCTACCGTTCGGAGAGTTAATCACCATCCCCAAGTGCGCCGTGGTGAGGCGCGCAAGGGTGAAGGTCTAGCTACTTCTTCTTGTCGCGGCCGGTGTCGCCGTGGCCGGGCAGGGGAATCCTCTCCCGCTGAGTCGTCGCCGGCCGGCGTTCCGTTTCCTTCACCGGCACGAACCTTCCTGTGCCGCTATCCCTGCCGCCGATCCTGGTAGTCGGCTTCTTCGCCATGTGAATCTCCCAATTTAACAAGTTGTCCTGCATTTAGTGCCGAAAAGGGGCTTGACGGCCCAGATATAGTATGGCATAAGGAAGTGGTAAGTGCGCAGTATTCCGGCTATACGCCGAGTGTCCATCCCGCAGGCGGAGAGGCACGCTTCACCCCAGAAGTCCTAGCAATTCCCCGAATTCAGCTCCAGCAGAAGCCCGACTCGCCCTCCAGAAAAAAAGTTCGTCGGCGCGCTCTGTCTTGCGGGCTGAACCTCTACGGCGATCCTGGTTTTCAGGTAGCCCTACCACTCGCCTCGCTGTAGGCCGCTGATCCCCTGCGCTACGGGGTAACTCATTCGCCTCCGGGTATCCCCTTCCCCGGTGACAGCTCGGAAAGACGAGCACCTATTTCAGTGCCCTGCACGCCTCTCCATTGGAAGCGCAAACCGTGGGGCCGCTAATTCCTAGGGACGATGGACTACCCAAGATTCTTCTGCGGCTGCGATCACCGAGAGTCCGTGGGCGGCCACGTCTTCCTTGAAAGCATCCTGCAACAGCGGTCCTCGATCCCGGTAAGCGTCACGTTCCTTACGCCAGAGGTAGCGGCCGGGCAGGGCATCGGGACGGATGGAAGCAACGCATTTTCACTGTCTCGATTTTTGGTCCCGCATTTAACTGGCTTCAGCGGCTACGCGATCTACGTCGATTGCGTGGACATGCTGATGCGAGCGGACGTAAACGAGCTGTGGGAGCAGAGAAGCGGCTGGCATGCGGTCCAGGTGGTGAAACATCAATACCGCACGAAGTTCGCCCGTAAGTACGTTGGAACGTCCATGGAGGCCGACAACCAGGACTACCCGATGAAGAACGCCTCAAGCGTTGTCATCTGGAACTGCGGCCACTACATGAACCGCAAATTAACTCCCGAGTACATCCGGGAGAAGGGCGGCAAGCACCTGCACAGGTTTGAGTGGCTGCCCGAAGACAGGATCGGCGAGCTGGACAAGGAGTGGAACTGGCTCTGCGCCGAGTACGAATTTAACCCCAGCGCCAAGGTAGCGCACTGGACGCTAGGTGCGCCATTCATGGCCCATTACCGCGCCAGCGACTACGCCCCCGAGTGGAGATTTCACTTCCTGAAAGCCACAGAGGGGATGCAGCCGGCGGTGACGGTGCCGAGTGAAAAATGACCAGCCTAGCGAAGCGCCCTTTTCACAACGTCCCGGCGGAGCGCAGAGAGCAAATCGCCAGAGAACTCCTGACAGGCTACGCCCAAGGCCGAGAAGTAGCAGAGATGGCCAAGGACTACGGAGTGTCCGATGTCACGGCCTACGCGCTCCTTATCCGAGACCACGAAACGGAATGGAAGCAAGCCCAAGAGGGACGGGCAGTAGCAAAGAGGGACAGAGCCACCAAAGACCTCCTCGACTTGAGAGAACAGCTTTGGGAGGCGGAGAAAGCCCACGACGCTCTTAGCCTCGCGCGCATTCGTGAGCAGGTCAGGCTCGCCGAGATCCAGGCCAAGCGTGCCGAGTGGGAGCTGGAGCGCGTCTTCCGTCGCATCTACGGCGAGGAGAAGGACGCCTCGGACGCTTCCCGCATCGCAATAAACATCAATCTCGGACACAAAGTTGGCACAGAGAGCGGCCAAGTCATTGATGTGCAAGCGAGTACATCAGACATGGCAACTGATGCTCAATCAGTAGGCGAGGAAAACGACACCGGCCGATGAGGGCTCCCTAATTTTCGGGCCAGGCCGGGGGTACCCATCAGAAACAAGGGGGAGGGGAGGGCGCCCGTAACCGTCCCTTTCCCCCGCACGCATTTTTCATGAAACCCATTTGCGATTTGTGCGGCTCTCGGCACGAGAGTTATCAGGCCCACGTCTTTGCATCTAACAAGAGCCCTGCATCTAACAGGATTGCATCTAACAATGTCGCCGGAAAAAGCGCAGGCGTGGCTGAAGGTGCTGGAAAGCCCTCGGTTGAAGTTGCTGCTGGAGGGGGCGTCCAAGACGCGTCAGGAGATCGAGGAGCGGGTGATTCGAGACCACCTAAGCAAAGGTGGTCCCGCGACGCCTACAACGCCTACCAGCGGGAGTACATGCGGCGGCGTCGGTTAGCGCGTGGAGATTAGCTACCACCCCTCTGGGCCGATCTGTGCTCAGTACATTGCTGACAGGAGTTTCGTAAGCCTCATAGCTGGCCCTGTGGGCTCTGGGAAGACGGTGGGCTCGATCATGAAGGGGATGAGCATTTCCCTTTCCCAGAAGCCCTACGAAGGCGTTAGGTACAGCCGGGGGATGATTCTTAGGGCGACCTACCCTGAGCTGAAAAACACCGTCATCAAGTCTTTCCAGGAGTGGTTTCCCGAGTCAGTGGCTCCGTTGAAATGGGATTCCCCGATCACGGCGAAGCTGGATTTCTGGCTTCCAGATAAGACGCGGGTCAAGTGCGAGATTCTTTTTCTTGCTCTCGACCGTCCAGAGGACGTGGGGAAGATCCGTGGGCTTGAGCTGACGTGGGCTGCGATCTCTGAAATGTCGGAGAGCCCCAAGGATGTCTTCGACATGGCTACTCAGAGGGTGGGGCGGTATCCGCCCCAGAGGTGGGGAGGGCCGAGCTGGTACGGGGTCTTCGGGGATACGAACTTCCCGGACACGGACCACTGGATCTATCGGTTGTTTGAGGAAGAGAGGCCCGAGGGCTTTCGCATCTTCAAGCAGCCGGGCGGGCTAAAGAACACTGGCGGGGATTCGTATGTTGAGAACCCTGCCGCCGAGAACATCCCGAACCTCCCTGGTGGGTACGAGTACTACCGCCGGCAAATCGCGGGCAAGGACAAGGAGTGGATCAAGGTCTTTGTCTGCGCTGAATACGGGGTCATTACTACTGGCAAGAGGGTGTACCCGCAATACAACGACGAAATCCACTGCCGGGAAATCAAGCCGTATCCCAACAAGCCGCTCTTGATCGGGCTGGACTTCGGGCATCCCGCTGCGGTGATTGCTCAGGTTTCCCCTACGGGTCAGTTGAGGGTGTACGCCGACCTTGTAGAAGACTCGACGATGGGGATGCAGCAATTCTCCAGGGACATCCTGAAGCCCTTTCTGGCCGAGAAATTTCCCGGCTACAGGTTCCAGTGCGTCGGCGATCCCAACGGGGTGAAAAGGGCCGACTCGGACGAGAAGACCGCGTTCCAGATCTTGGCGGACGAGGGATTCATTGCCATGCCGGCGATCACTAACGAGCCGAAGGCCAGGCAGGAAGCGGTGAAGCGTTATCTAACGAAGATGGTTGCGGACGGACAGCCGGGGTTTCTGGTGAGCCCAGATGCGAAATACACACGGAAGGGTTTTCTCGGCGGCTATCACCTGAGAAGGGTCCAAGTGACCGGCTGGGATCACTACCGGGACGTGCCGGACAAGAACGAGTACTCGCACGCCCACGACGCCTTGCAATACGTGGCGCTTTTCTCCACGACCGCAGAAGCGGCGGAAGACTTCGGCAAGAAGATCGTCTACCCGCAAGTCGGGGTTGTATGACCCTCCTGGAGCTCAAAAACGAGCTGCGCACGCTCAGGGCAGAAGTTATCGCCCTCCGTGACCGCGTAGGCGCTCTGGAGGCGAACAAAAAGCCGGAGATCCCGGAAGAGGTGCGCCAGTTCGTCGCCGAAGCACACCAGCCGGCCAAGAAGCTATGCCCGAAATGCGGGCTGGTCCCGGCGAAATACTTCCACGTCCGAAGTTGTAAAGGCGGGCCGTAGTGGCTCGCGCCGATAAGAAGAAAAAGATATGGCGCTAGCCGACGAAGACATCAAATCCATCCTCGATGAAGAGATCCGAGGGGCGGTTGGGTATGCCTCCTCGGAGCTTTCCGAGCAGAGGAAGACCGCTCTCCAGTACTACTACGGCGAGAAGTTTGGCAACGAGGTAGAGGGGCGTTCCTCTTACGTCTCCCGCGACGTTGCCGACACCATCGAATGGATCATGCCGTCGCTCATGCGGATTTTTACGGGCGGCGACACGATTGTCCGCTTCGAGCCTCAAGGCCCGGAAGACGAAAAGGCGGCGCAACAAGCTACTGACTACGTTAACTACATCTTCCAACGGCAGAACGACGGGTTTTTAACCCTCTATACGTGGTTCAAGGACGCACTTCTTTCCAAAAACGGCTTCGTAAAGGTCTATTGGGAGAAGTACACCGAGCAGAAGACCGAGACCTACGAGGGTCTGACGGAAGATGAAGTCGCCCTCATCCTTGCGAACAAGGATGTGGAGCCGATTGAGTATTCGCAGGACGAGTATGTCGCCCAGGATGGGACCGTAGCGAAGACCTTTTCCCTGAAGGTCCGGAAAAAGAGCGAGTCGGGGAAGGTTTGTGTTGTCCCGGTGCCTCCCGAGGAGGTATTGGTCAACAAAAACCCCATCTCCCCCTTCAACAAGAACCGTTTTCGCTGCCATCGGAGGCAAGTAACGGTCGGTGAACTCATCGAGATGGGGCTTATCAAGTCCGCCGATGAGATTCCGGCGAGTGAAGAGAGCGATTTCAACGAGGAACGCACTGCCCGGTTCTCCGTGGATGAGACCGACAGGTCGTTGGATGACTCCAAAGACCCTCTTTCGCGTCTTGTGTGGGTGGAGGAGTGCTACCGGAAGATTGACGTTGATGGGGATGGGATTCCCGAGGAACGAACCATCCTCATGGCGGGTGGAAAGATCCTCAAGAACGAGGAAGGGTATAGCGCGCAGCTCGTAACGCTCACCCCGATCATCCTCCCCCATAAGTTGTACGGGATGAGCATTGCGGACCTTGTAATGGATCTGCAACTGCTGAAATCCACGGTGTTCCGGCAGATCCTCGACAACATGTATCTGGCTAACAACGG
>Ga0196963_10002206_pt1 | contig 11989 bp, 11 predicted proteins | sample S1_5metaG_FD_148600 | JGI IMG/M metagenome (GOLD analysis project Ga0196963, IMG submission 148600) | Soil microbial communities from Anza Borrego desert, Southern California, United States - S1_5 | ecosystem: Environmental > Terrestrial > Soil > Desert | place: USA: California | collected... | reverse complement strand
ACTTGATCTGGGCCGGGGTCGCCCCTCACGCGGGGGCGTGGATTGAAACGTGTTCAGCCCCTCCGCCGCGCGCGCCTGCGCCGGTCGCCCCTCACGCGGGGGCGTGGATTGAAACCCTAGGTGCCCGATCAGGATGACTTTGTTCACGCGGTCGCCCCTCACGCGGGGGCGTGGATTGAAACCTGGGGGTGTGTCGGGAGTTCCGGCCGCGCATGGCGGGTCGCCCCTCACGCGGGGGCGTGGATTGAAACTCCTTGCATGGAAGTGATTGTCGGGGTCGCACCCGGTCGCCCCTCACGCGGGGGCGTGGATTGAAACGCGGGCGCGGCCGGCGCCTCGGCCGGCGCGGCGGGGTCGCCCCTCACGCGGGGGCGTGGATTGAAACGTGTTCAGCCCCTCCGCCGCGCGCGCCTGCGCCGGTCGCCCCTCACGCGGGGGCGTGGATTGAAACACCGTCAAGATCGACGGCAAGGAGGAGCAGGTTGTCGCCCCTCACGCGGGGGCGTGGATTGAAACAACGTCCGCATCACCGACACGCCGAAGCACAAGGTCGCCCCTCACGCGGGGGCGTGGATTGAAACCCTCACTCACTCCCCTGGACGTGCGGTCTACGGGCGGTCGCCCCTCACGCGGGGCGTGGATTGAAACTCTCCGGCCGAGGACCTGGCGGCGATGTATCGCGGTCGCCCCTCACGCGGGGGCGTGGATTGAAACTGCCCGTTCCGAGGCGAGGCGCAGTGGCGCGACGTCGCCCCTCACGCGGGGGCGTGGATTGAAACACCGGCCGGCGTGCTGCCGGCGATCTGCGAGAGGGGTCGCCCCTCACGCGGGGGCGTGGATTGAAACTGCCGCTCCCGGGCCTCCTTGGCGCGCTCAATCGGTCGCCCCTCACGCGGGGGCGTGGATTGAAACTCCCCATGGGACAGAAGCACATCCGCTCCATCATGTCGCCCCTCACGCGGGGGCGTGGATTGAAACGACGACTGTATGACCCTGGCGCACAAGATCGGCGTCGCCCCTCACGCGGGGGCGTGCATTGAAACTTCTCGGCATAGACCCTTTTCTCCGGGACGCCCGGTCGCCCGTCACGCGGGGCGTTGGCCTGCATGAACTGGGCCTCACCCCTCGCGCGGCGTCGCCCGGATGGATGCGGGCCTCGCGGACCATCGGGGGAACGGGCGGCGAGCCGGAGGCACCGGCCTATCCAGGGTTGCATCTAAGCCGCCTCCCGCGCATGATCCCGTGTGCGCCGACCGCGGGAGGAACCGATGAAGGCCCACGCGCACACGCTGGACGGGCGGCCGCAGGCGGAGTGGGAGGAGCTGCTGCCGCATCTCCGCCTGGTCGCGCGGCAGGCGCTGTCGTTCGCCGGGGGGCTCATGCCCGGGCGCGCCGACCTGGCGGCGCTGGGGGAGGCGGCCGGCCTGCTGCACGACGCCGGCAAGTACGATCCCGAGTTCCAGGCCTACCTCGCGGAGGCCCATGCCTGCAAGGAGGCGGGCAGGGACCCGCCGGCCCCCCGGGTCGACCATTCGACCTTCGGGGCGAGGGCGGCGCTGGAGCGGTACGGGGACGGGGGCTTGGCCTGGCTGCTGGCCTATGCCGTCGCCGGCCACCATGCGGGTCTGCCCGACGGCTCCGGGCCCGGCGGCGCCGCGCTGCAGGCGCGGCTGGCCGATGCCGGCAGGGGCGAGGCGGCGCGGGCCGGCTTCACGGCGGAGGCGGCGCCGCTGCTCCCGGATTTGGCGCCGCCGCCGCGGCTCCGGTGCCCGTTCCGGCTGGCGCTGTTCGGCCGCATGCTCTTCTCCTGCCTGACCGACGCCGACGCGCTGGCGACCGAAGGGGTGACGGCGCCCGGGCAGGCCGCCGCGCGCGCGGCACCCCGGCCCGGCCTGGCGGCGCTGGAGGCCTCGCTGCTCGCGCATCTGGAGGCGAAGTCGGCACGGCTCCGCGATCCCGGCGCGCCGGTGAACCGGCTGCGCGCCGCGGTGCTGGGGCGCTGCCTGGAGGCGGCCGCCGGATCACCCGGCATCTACTCCCTCGCGGTCCCGACCGGCGGCGGCAAGACCCTGTCGTCGCTGGCCTTCGCCCTGCGCCACGCCCGCCTGCACGGCCTGCGGCGGGTGGTCTACGTCATCCCCTACCTCAGCATCATCGAGCAGACCGCCCGGGTCTTCCGCGAGGAGGCCTTCGCCGGCATCCCCGACGCGGTCGTGGAGCACCATTCCGCCTATGCCCCGCCGCCCGGGACCGCCGAGGAGGGGATCGGCCCCGACCGGCACAAGCTGGCGGCGGAGAACTGGGACGCGCCGGTCGTCGTCACCACGGCCGTGCAGTTCTTCGAGAGCCTGTTCGCCGCGCGTCCCTCGGCCTGCCGCAAGCTGCACAACCTCGCCGGCGCGGTGGTCGTGCTGGACGAGGCGCAGATGCTGCCGGTGCCGCACCTCCGCCCCTGCCTGGAGGCGCTGCGGGCCCTGGCGGAGGACTACGGCGCCACGGTCCTGCTCTGCACCGCCACGCAGCCGGCCCTGGGGCAGGGGCGCCCGCTCGACTTCGGCCTGCCCGACATTCGGGAGATCGTGCCGCCCGCGGAGACGGCCGCGGCGCTGCCGCCCCGGGTGCGGGCGGAGGCCGCGGGCGCCCTCTCCGACGCGGATCTCGCCGGGCGGCTGGCGGAGGCGGAGGCGGCGCTCTGCATCGTGGACCGGCGCGGCTGGGCGGCGCGGCTGTACCGTACCCTGCGCGACGCGCGGCTGGAGGGCGTCCACCACCTCTCCGCCACGCTCTGCGCCGCGCACCGGACGCGGGTGCTGGACGCCATCCGCGACGACCTCGACCATCGCCGGCCCTGCCGGGTGGTGTCGACGCAGCTGGTCGAGGCCGGGGTGGACCTGGACTTCCCCCTGGTCCTGCGGGTGATGGCGGGGCTCGACAGCCTCGTCCAGGCCGCCGGGCGCTGCAACCGCGAGGGGCGGCCGGAGCCCGGCCGCCTGATCGTCTTCGAGCCGCCGGCGGACGGACCCCCGCGCGGCGACCTGCCTGACCTCGCGCGCCGGGGGGAGGCGGCGCGGCGGCTCGCCGGGGAGCTCGGCTGGGAGCGGCTGTTCGATCCGGCGACGACGACGCGCTACTTCGAGCTGCTCTACGGGATCGAGGCCGCGGGCAGGCGTTCCGACGGCGTGGACCCGCTGGACCAGGCCGCCGCCTGGACGCGCCTCGCCGGGGTCAGGCGCCTTGGCGACATCCCCTACCGCAGCGTCGCCGCCGACTTCCGGCTGATCCCCGACGGGCAGGCAACCGTCATCGTCCCCTGGGGCGGCGACGAGAGGGAAGAGGCAGACGTGCGCGACCTGATCGCCGCGCTGGACCGGGCGGAACGCCCCGGCGCCGTCGCCCGGAGGCTGCAGCGCTACACCGTGGCCGTCCCGCCCTTCCAGGCCGCGCGTTGGGAACGCCTGGGCCTGCTGCGCCGCGCCGGCGCGCTGGGCCAGTTCCTGGTCGCCGACCCCGGCCTCTACCACCCGGACCTGGGCCTCTGCTCCACCGACCCGGCGGAGCGGGGGGCGGAGGAGATGGTTTGGTGACGTGACGGCCCCGCGTGTCCTGTTCTCGACCGCCCTCGGGCTGGCCGGCAGCCCGGGAGAGTCGAAAATGTTCACTTATCGTTCATTGCCCGTCAAAGCATTTATTTGAGTAAAAAACATAACTCCAGGTTGACGGCTGCCCGCGTCTCTCCGACCATCTGGTCCACCAACGCAGGCATCGGATCGCTCCCATGTCCCACGGCATCGCCCTCCACGTGCACGGTGACCGCGCCCTGTTCTCCCGGCCGGAGATGAAGGCGGAGCGGGTGTCCTACGACGTCATGACGCCCTCGGCGGCCCGCGGCATCCTGGAGGCGGTGCACTGGAAGCCGGCGATCCGCTGGGTGGTGGACCGCATCCGGGTGCTGCGGCCGATCCGGTTCGAGACGATCCGACGCAACGAGGTCGCGTCCAAGGCGTCCTACGTCACCGCGCGCCGGGCCATGGGCGACGCCGCCGCCGACCTGCCGGTGCTGCATCCGGAGGAGGACCGCCAGCAGCGGGCGAGCGTGCTGCTGCGCGACGTCGCCTACGTCATCGAGGCGCATTTCGAGATGACGGACCGCGCCGGTCCCCAGGACAGCCCGGCCAAGCACGCCGACATGGCCCGCCGCCGGATCGAGAAGGGGCAGTGCGTCTGGCAGCCCTGCTTCGGCTGCCGCGAGTTCCCCGCCTATTTCGAGCCGGCGCGGCCGGACCACGTGCCGCCGGCGGACTTCCCCGACGAGATGGACCTCGGCTGGATGCTGCACGACATCGACTTCGCCGACGGCATGACGCCGCGCTTCTTCCGGGCGAAGCTCCGGCGCGGCGTGCTCGACGTGAACGCCTGCCTGCGCGACGGGCCCGGTGGGGCGGCGCGATGATCGTCCAGGAACTCCACGACCTCTACGGGCGCCTGCGCGACGCGGGCGAGTTGCCGCCCTACGGCTTCTCCGAGGAGAAGGTGACGGGCCGCATCCTGCTGCGACCGGACGGCGGCGTGGCCGGGGTCATGGACATGCGGCTGGTCGAGAAGGCCGGCCGCAAGGAGCTGAAGCGCCCCCGGCTGACGGCGGTGCCGCAGCCGCCGGCCGGGCGGACCTCCGGCATCAAGGCAGGCTTCCTCTACGACAACGCCCAGTACCTGTTCGGCCATGCCGGGGACCCCGCGAAGGCGGGCCGCGCCGCCCAATGCTTCGCCGCCGCCGCGGAGAACCATGCCCGCATCCTGGACGGCGTGCAGGACGAGGGCGCCGCGGCGGTGCTGGCCTTCTTCAGCACCTGGCAGCCGGGCCGGGTGCCGGACGGCATCGATCCCGAGCTGCTGGCGGGCTTCCTGGTCTTCGCCCTGGCCACGTCGGCGTCCGACGTCCACGAAGCCCCGGCGGTGCGCGCCGCCTGGGAGCGGGCGCTGGCGGCGGAGGAGGCGCAGGCCGCCACCGGCCAGTGCCTGGTGACCGGTGGCGCCGGCCAGCCCATCGCCCGCATCCATCCCGCGGTGAAGGGCGTTCCCGGCGCGCAGACCAGCGGCGCCGCGCTGGTGTCCTTCAACGCCGACGCCTGGACCTCCTACGGCAAGGGCAAGGACAGCCTGAACGCGCCGATGTCGCAGGAGGCGGCCCACGGCTACACGGCGGCGCTGAACTGGCTGCTGGCGCGGCGCGGGCAGCGGCACGTGGTGGTGGGGGCGGTGTCGACCGTCTTCTGGGCCGACCGGCCGGCGGAGGCGTTCGACCGCGGCATGCTGGACATGCTGGCCGGCCTGCCCCCCGCCGACCCGGAGGACCTGCCCCGGGTGCAGGCGCTGCGCGACTCCTTCTGGAGACTGGCCCGGGGCGAGCGGGCGCCGACCCCGGAGGAGCGGGAGGCGCGTTTCTTCGTGCTGGGGCTGTCGCCGAACGCGGCGCGGCTGGCGGTGCGCTTCTGGGTGACCGACACGCTGCCGGCGATGGCGGCGCGGGTGGCGCGGCACGACCGCGACCTGCGGCTGGCCGCACCCTGGCGCGAGGCCGCCGGGGGGACGGCGCCCGTCCTGTCCGTCTACGCGCTCGCCATGGCGACCAAGCCCTACCGGCGGGACGGCGACAGGATGCGCCCCGACCCGCGGGACGAGGGGCTGCCGCACCTCCACGGCGACCTGCTGCGGGCGGTGCTGACCGGCGGCGCCTATCCGGACAGCCTCGCCGCCGTGCTGCTGGACCGGTTCCGCGCCGACCGGGTGGTGAACCACCCGCGCGCGGCGCTTCTGAAGGCCTGGCTGGTGCGCCGGCGGCGCATCTGGGCCGGGCACGACGCCGCGGCGCAGGCGGCGGCCGAAGCCTGGGGAGACACGCTCGTGCAGCTCGACACCGACCGGACCGATCCCGGCTACCTGCTGGGACGCCTGTTCGCCACGCTGGAGAAGATCCAGGCCGCGGCCGCCGGGCGCGAGGTCAACGCGACGATCAAGGACAAGTACATCAGCGCCGCCAGCGGCACGCCGGGGGCCGTGTTCCCGCGGCTGCTGACCCTGTCGCAGCACCACCTGAAGAAGGCCCGCCGCGGCGACCGGCCGGGCTGGGCCCGGTCGCTGGAAACCCAGCTGGGCCAGCTCATGCAGCTGCTGGACGGGCGGGAGACGCCCTTTCCCCGGACGCTCGACATGGAGCAGCGGGGGCTCTTCTTCCTCGGCTACTACCACGAGCAGGTCCGCCGCGGTGCCGGCCAGGCGCCGCCCGACGCCGCCGGGGACGCCCCCGACCCGACCGACCAGGCCGCCGACGCGGCCGCCCTTTCCGCCACGGAGTGAACCGCCATGGGCGTGCATGACAGCCGGATCGAGTTCGTCTACCTGTTCGATGTCCGCAACGGCAATCCCAACGGCGACCCCGACGCCGGCAACATGCCCCGGATCGACCCCGAGACCGGGCACGGGCTGGTGTCCGACGTCTGCCTGAAGCGCAAGGTGCGCAACTTCGTCGGCACGGTGAAGGAGGGGCAGCCGGGGCACGAGATTTATGTCCGCGAGAAGGCCGTCCTGAACCACCAGCACCGCCGCGCCTACGACGAGCAGGGGATCAGGCGCGAGACGCCGGGCCGCATGCCCAAGGGCGAGGGGGAGGCGGCGAAGGTCACGCGCTGGATGTGCGACACCTTCTTCGACGTGCGCTGCTTCGGCGCCGTCATGAGCACCGACTACAATTGCGGCCAGGTACGCGGCCCGGTCCAGCTGACCTTCGCGGAGAGCCTGCACCCCATCGTCCCGCAGGAGGTCGCCGTCACCCGCATGGCCGTGACCACGGAGGCCGAGGCGGACAAGCAGGCCGGGGACAACCGGACCATGGGCCGCAAGTACATCGTTCCCTACGGCCTCTACCGCGCGCACGGCTTCGTCTCGCCGCACCTGGCGCGGCAGACCGGCTTCTCCGACGGGGACCTGGAGCTGTTCTTCAAGGCGCTGGAGGGCATGTTCGACCTGGACCGCTCCGCCACCCGCGGCGAGATGGCGGCGCGCCGGCTGATCGTCTTCCGCCACCGCTCGCCGCTGGGCGAGGCCCCCGCCCACAAGCTGTTCGACCTGGTGAAGGTGACCCGGCGCAGCGACACGCCGCGCGACTTCGCCGCCGACTTCGAGGTCGCCGTCGACACCGCCCGCTGCCCGCCGGGCGTCGAGATCGCCGACCTGTTGTAGCCGTCATGGCGGCGGAGGCGGGCTGGCCGGACGAGGCGCTGGCGCCCCTGTCGGCGCTGCAGCACCTCGTCTTCTGCCGGCGGCAGTGCGGCCTGATCCACCTGGAGGGCGTCTGGGCGGAAAACGCGCTGACCGCCGAGGGCCGCGTCCTGCACGAGGCGGTCGACCATGCGCCGGGGGAGACCCGCCGGGGCGTCCGCGTCGCCCGCGGCATCCCGCTGGCCAGCCGGCGCCTGGGTCTGGCGGGGCGCGCCGACGTGGTGGAGTTCCACCCGCGCCGGGGCGGCGCGCCGGTGCCGTTCCCGGTGGAGTACAAGCGCGGCGCGCCGAAGCCGCACGATGCCGACGCGGTCCAGCTCTGCGCCCAGGCCCTGTGCCTGGAGGAGATGCTGGGCGTCCCCGTGCCGGCCGGGGCCCTCTTCTACGGCGCCACCCGGCGGCGCGAGGAGGTGGCGTTCGGGCCGGCCCTGCGGGACCGGGTGGCGGAGCTGGCGGCGGCGCTGCATCGCCTGCTGGCGGCCGGCCGGACGCCGCCGCCGGAACCGGGCCCGAAATGCCGCGCCTGCTCGCTGCGCGACGCCTGCCTTCCCGACCTGCCGGCGGCGGGGAGCGTGGCGCGCTGGCTGGCGCGGACCCTGGCGGAGGAATGCTGATGCGGCGGCTCCTGAACGTCCTCTACGTCACCAGCGAGGGCAGCTACCTGTCTCAGGAGGGCGAAAGCCTACAGGTCAGGAAGGAGGACGGCGGGCGCCTGGTTCTGCCCATGCTCGCCCTGGAGGGCCTGGTGGCGTTCGGCGCGGTCGGTGCCAGCCCGCACCTGCTCGCCCACTGCGCGGAGAGGGGCGTGGCGGTCAGCTTCCTGACGGCCGCCGGCCGCTTCCAGGCGCGGGTGGAGGGGCCGGCCAGCGGGAGCGTGCTGCTGCGCCGGGCGCAGTACCGGGCCGCGGAGGCGCCGGATCGGGCGGCGGCCATCGTGGCGTCGGTCCTGCAGGCGAAGATCGCCAACCAGCGCACCGTCCTGCGCCGCCACCGGCGCGACCACGGCGACCCCGACGGCGTCCTGGCAAGGGCCGAGGACGCGTTGTCCCGGTCCCTGACGCAGCTGGCGCCCGTGCCCCCGGTCGACCGGCAGCGCGGGATCGAGGGCGAGGCCTCCGCCGTCTATTTCGACGCGTTCAACCGGCTGATCCGCCGCGAGGGGGAGGAGTGGCGCATGCGCGGCCGCACCCGCCGGCCGCCGCTGGACCGCGTCAACTGCCTGCTGTCCTTCGCCTATACCCTGCTGGCCCACGACGTCAGGGGAGCGCTGGAAACGGTCGGGCTGGACCCGCAGGCGGGCTTCCTGCACCAGGACCGGCCGGGGCGGGCATCCCTGGCGCTGGACCTGCTGGAGGAGTTCCGCGCGCCCTTCGCCGACCGCCTGGTGCTCAGCCTCGTCAACCGGCGGGAGCTGTCGGCCGGGGACTTCACCGTCGGCGAGACGGGAGCCTTCCGCCTGACCGACGAGGGACGGCGCACCTTCCTGGTGGCCTACCAGACGCGGAAGAAGGAGGAACTGACGCACCCCTACCTGGAGGAAAAGCTGCCCTTCGGGCTGATGTGGCACGCCCAGGCACGGCTGCTGGCCCGGCACCTGAGGGGAGACCTGGACGGCTATCCCCCCTTCGTGTGGCGCTGAGCCATGCTCGTGCTCGTCTGCTACGACGTCAGCACCGAGACGCAGGCCGGCCGAAGGCGCCTGCGCCAGGTCGCCAGGGCCTGCCAGGACCATGGCGTCCGGGTGCAGTTCTCCGTGTTCGAATGCACGGTCGACCCCGCCCAGTGGACCGCCCTGCGCGCCCGGCTGCTGGGCATCATCGACGAGCGCACCGACAGCCTGCGGTTCTACCGGCTGGGCAGCAATGCCCGCCACCGGGCGGAACATGTCGGCGCGAAGCCGCCGACGGACCTCGAGGCACCGCTGATCGTCTGAGCCACCCTCTCGCGCGAACCTGAAGCGCCCGGGCCGGGAACCGCCCGAGCGGCCCAGCAAATCCGCCCTTCCCGGCAACCCGGCGACCGCCCTTCCGGGAGGTTCGCGCAAACCGGCGAATTCCCGCAGCCGGAACAAGCTGCTATCAATGGGGGGTCGCCCCTCGCGCAGGGGCGTGGATTGAAACCACATGAGCGCTTACCCGGATGCAAACCCGGATCTCGTCGCCCCTCGCGCAGGGGCGTGGATTGAAACGCCATGGCGTCGCGCTGGAGATCCAGCTTCTGGTCGCCCCTCGCGCAGGGGCGTGGATTGAAACTCCACCTGGTGCGGGGCGCCGGCCGGATCCGGCGTCGCCCCTCGCGCAGGGGCGTGGATTGAAACGACACCAGCGAGGACGGCACGGGGCGCGGCACGCGTCGCCCCTCGCGCAGGGGCGTGGATTGAAACCCGCGCCTGCTCGAACGCCGCCACCGCCATGTTGTCGCCCCTCGCGCAGGGGCGTGGATTGAAACTCCCCGATCCTGATGCCGCACACGGTCATCGGCGTCGCCCCTCGCGCAGGGGCGTGGATTGAAACTCCGGCCGCGGGCTGCTTTGGAAGGACGCGAGGTCGCCCCTCGCGCAGGGGCGTGGATTGAAACCAGGCGTCGCGGGCCGGCAGCAGGGTGAGGAAGAGTCGCCCCTCGCGCAGGGGCGTGGATTGAAACTGCGTCATCGGCCTGGAGGGCGGCGCCATGCGCGTCGCCCCTCGCGCAGGGGCGTGGATTGAAACGCTGGGAGTCGAGTCCGGGCGCGCTCCCTCGCGGGTCGCCCCTCGCGCAGGGGCGTGGATTGAAACGCGGGCGAAGTACGGACCAATCAGCCAGACGGTCGCCCCTCGCGCAGGGGCGTGGATTGAAACGCCCTGTGGGAGGGGCTGAAACTGGCCCTGAAGGCGTCGCCCCTCGCGCAGGGGCGTGGATTGAAACAACGAGGACGGCAACGAGCACAACGTCATCATCGTCGCCCCTCGCGCAGGGGCGTGGATTGAAACACGGACTGCTGGACGCCCTGCCTGCCCTGCCAAGTCGCCCCTCGCGCAGGGGCGTGGATTGAAACAAGGCGCTGCTCGAAGCTGGGGCTCTCGCCTTCGTCGCCCCTCGCGCAGGGGCGTGGATTGAAACCGCGCTGAACTCGATCCCCCCGGCACCGACAAACGTCGCCCCTCGCGCAGGGGCGTGGATTGAAACATGGCTGGCCTCCGCTGCAAGGCGCTTCAGCATTGTCGCCCCTCGCGCAGGGGCGTGGATTGAAACCTGACCGATGGCTGCGGCCTCGTCTGGCCACACGGTCGCCCCTCGCGCAGGGGCGTGGATTGAAACTTGCCGTCGCGCAGGTAGCCCTCGGGGATGGGGGTCGCCCCTCGCGCAGGGGCGTGAATTGAAACATCACGCCCGCCCATTTTGGGGGGGGGAGGACATGCAGGGCTGTGTAGAGACGATTACCGAGGCAAATGGTGGACCAGCAGCGCGGCCTGGTGTTCCCGGCGCGCATCCGCCTGACCGGGCGCGACCTGCGCGAGGAGGCGGGCGAGGTGACGGTCAGCGCCGGCATGGCTGTCATGGCGGAAGTGGTGACGGGCGAGCGCCGGGTGGCGGAGTTCATCCTGGCGCCGGTGATGAAGTCGGTAAGCGAGGCGGGGAGGGAGCGGTGAGCAGGATATTGGCAAGCACTGTTCGCCGTGCCGGCCCTCTGGCTGTCGCACTGCTGCTGGCGAGCGCCGCGGTCGGCCTGTCCGGCATGGTCCGGGCCGACGAGGCCGTCACGGGCGCCATGAGCTGCGGCGATGATCGGCAGACGGCGCAGGCGGCGTGCCTGGACTAGGTTCTGGATGAAGCGCTGGAGGTGGTGCCGTTCCAAGGAGACTGGCATGACGAATCGTTCGAGGCGCAGTGGTTCTCCATGGGAAACCAGGCTCCCCGGTTCGCCCGTATCCGGCAGCGCTTCGGACCGGCGGCCTTCACACCGGAGCACAAGGCCAAGATCCTGGCGCTCAACACCGCCTATGTCGACCGCCACCGGCATTGGAGCAACGGCTACCTCTGGGGCGGCGGCGCCGATTTCCTCTACCTGGAGCTTGCCGTCGGCCTGCACGGCCCGGTGCTGCGACACCTGGAAGAGCGCGGGCGCAACGTCTTCTTCCCCTGGTTCATCAAGAACCCCCTCTCGGACGAGGCCGAAGTGGAGACGGAGAAATTCTCCTCCTGGTTTACCGTAAACGAGCAGCTGCCGCCCGGGATTGAGCCTGAGGATCAGACGGAGAGCTTTCCAGCCTTCCGGCAGCAGGTCCTGGCGCAGGTCGCCCTGTGCCGTGCCTTCCCGGACAATTTCGCGGCGCTCGCCCCGCGCGCCGGCTACTCGCCCCTTCTGGGACCCGCGCCCGGCGACCGGCAGGGAGGCTTGGAGGACCCGGATCAGCGCGATGAGATCAGGTTTTAATTAGGCAAGCGGCACATTGGTTTAATAGCGTCAGCGCTTAGTGAAGGCGGGTCAAGTTACATAGCTGCCGCCAAGCCAGCGTGAGGCGGGGAAGCAATATAGCCTCGACGTGCGGTTCAGGCCCGACATCTGGCGATCGAGGCCGGCAGGAGGGCCGCCTGCGGCGCCTCGGCGGTCAGGGATCACAGATCGAAGCTCAGCCGAAAGCCGACCAGATGGCTGGTGTCTCCGGCATCGCGCGACCGGGCATAGGCGAGATCGAGGACCGGGCCGTCCTCCCACCGGTAGCCGGCGCCGACC
>Ga0196963_10002205_pt1 | contig 11991 bp, 9 predicted proteins | sample S1_5metaG_FD_148600 | JGI IMG/M metagenome (GOLD analysis project Ga0196963, IMG submission 148600) | Soil microbial communities from Anza Borrego desert, Southern California, United States - S1_5 | ecosystem: Environmental > Terrestrial > Soil > Desert | place: USA: California | collected... | reverse complement strand
TCGCCTGATCAATCGCTTGATTTAATGTTTGCAAACGTTCGGAAAGTTTCTGTACTTGGCTGAAACCAGCAGGCGGGTTATTGTAAAGACTTTTCTCAAGCTCGACTTTCTCTGCTTCCATCAGGGGAATTTTACCTTCTAATTGCTCAAATTCGCGTTTTTCCCAGGAGGAGAGATTGCGCTTTTTGCCATTACTGGCGGGTTGTTCCTCTGACTTCGCCGCTGCTTTTGTTTGCGTTTCCTTCTTTTCCTTAGCATTGACAGCTTGAGCAGACGCCACTTCTTCGGCTTGCTTGTAATCTAGATAGAGTGAATAATTGCCAGGATATTGCCGCAGACTGCCTCCTGGTTCAAAGGCAAAGATGCTGTCAACGGTACGATCTAGAAAGTAGCGATCGTGGGAAACTGCAATCACACACCCTGTGAAGTCTTCTAGATAGTCTTCGAGGACGGCGAGGGTTTGAACATCTAAATCATTGGTTGGTTCATCGAGAATCAAAACATTGGGAGCACTCATTAGTACCCGCAAGAGAAACAGACGCCGCTTTTCACCGCCTGAAAGCTTGCTGATGGGTGCATATTGTTGGGAACCCGGAAACAGAAAACGCTCCAACATTTGAGAAGCGGTTATTTGAGTTCCGTCAACAATTTTGATGTATTCTCCGACTTCTTTGATGTAATCAATAACGCGCTGATTTTCATTTAGAGCAGCTAATAAGGCTTCAGAATGCTGGTCAAAATAACCAATGTGAATGGTTGAACCAATTTCAACGTTGCCTGAATCTGGCTGAATACGCCCAGTGATAATATCCATGAGCGTGGATTTTCCGGCACCGTTGCCCCCAATGATGCCGATGCGGTCTTCGGGGCTGAATTCATAGGTAAAGTCTTTGATCAGGGTACGTTCGCCATACCCTTTCGAGACATTGGTTAACTCAATGACTTTTTTGCCAATGCGACGGCTAACCGTAGAGATATCTACTTTTCCTTGAACCTGCTTGAATTCTTGAGCCTGCATCTCATGCACACGATCGATGCGGGCTTTCTGCTTGGTACTACGCGCTTTTGGCCCACGCTTGAGCCATTCCAATTCACGACGCAACACCCCCTGATGTTTGCGCTGGCTACTGACAGCTGACTCTTCAGCTAAGGCTTTTTTCTCTAAATAGTAAGAATAGTTTCCTGCATAAGTGTAGAGATCCCCCCGGTCGATTTCGAGAATTCGATTGGTCACTCGATCTAAGAAGTAGCGATCGTGCGTAATGAGTAGAATTGCGCCTCGATAGCGGTTTAAGTAGCTCTGTAACCACTCTACTGATAAGGCATCCAAGTGGTTAGTTGGTTCATCTATCAGCAACACATCGGGTTCGGATAGCAATGCTGCGGCTAAAGCAATCCGCTTGCGATACCCTCCAGATAGCGTGCCGATGCGAGCATTAAAGTCTTCTATTCCCAGCTTGGTGAGAATGATTTTGGCGTTGGTTTCTAGTTCCCAAGCACCCGTCGCATCCATTCGTTGCATAACAACTGATAAGCGCGACATCAACGGTGCTGAATCTTCTTCGGACGTGTGAGCTAGTTTGTCTGAAAGTTCCTCATATTCCCGCACTAGAGTTGTTTGCTCACCACTATCGGCAAATACTTGTTCTAGAACGGTGTGGTTTTCATCGAGATCAGGTTGCTGAGGTAAGTAAACAATTCTCACCCCAGGATTGACCAAAATTTGACCGTCATCAATGGGTTCTATCCCTGCAATCATCTTTAATAAGGTTGACTTGCCAGAACCGTTGGTGCCAATCAGCCCGACTTTGTCTGTGGCATCCAAGCTAAAGTTGGCATCTTTGAGAATTTCCTTAATGCCGAAGTCTTTTTTTACCGATTGCAGTGTGAAGATACTCATGCAGTATTGCTAAAAACTGGGGAAAATACCCGCTAGAAGCGAGGGGAGGAAAAGTAGCTGTTGTGACCGTTACTTCAGCTAAAGCCTTCATTATTCTAATGAACCTGAAGCCAGTAAAGGTGTAGAAATGATATTGGGACAGAAGATTAGCCCTTTGCTACTGGTTGACCCCTTAGATATGAAAGAGCTAGGGTGTATTTCAGGATGCTGGTGGGGTTAGATTCCTCAAATTCAACGTCTGTTTTTTTGATTACAACCCCTTGATTGGCTATGCAACCACCCATTCCCTCTGGAACCATTTTACAAAACCGCTACCGCCTACTCAGTATTTTGGGTGAGGGAGGGTTTGGTCGCATGTACTTGGCAGAAGACCAAGGACGCTTTAATGAACGGTGTGCACTTAAGGAATTTATTCCACCACAGAATATGCCTTTGATGATGGAGAAGTCTAAGGAACTTTTCCAAAGGGAGGTGGCAATCTTATATCAAATTCAGCAACCGCAAATTCCCCAGTTTCGAGCAACCTTTGAGCAGGATGGACGCTTGTTCCTTGTACAGGATTATGTAGAAGGTAAGACTTATCGCACGTTGTTAAATGAACGTTTGACTCAGGGCGCAGCTTTTACTGAAGCTGAAGTGTGGCAATTGTTGCGGCAGTTATTACCTGTGCTGGCGCATATTCACAGTAAGGGCATTATTCACCGGGGTATTTCACCCGACAATATTGTTTTGCGAGAGAGTGATGGTCTTCCTGTTTTAATTGATTTCGGGGTTGTCAAGGAACTGGCTACCCGATTGCAATCGTCTTCTCCCGACACTGTGATTCAGCCAACGACCGTTGGTAAACTCGGCTATGCCCCGATTGAGCAAATTCAAACGGGAAAGGCGTATCCCAGCAGCGATCTGTATGCCTTAGGTGTAACGGCTGTGGTGCTACTAACGGGTAAGGAACCCCAAGAATTGTTTAATGATATCCAACTGAGTTGGGACTGGCGTAAATGGGTGAATGTGAGCGATCGCTTTGCTCAGGTGTTGGATCGGATGTTGAGTTATAAACCAAGCGATCGCTATCAATCTGTTGCAGAAGTCCTACAAGCTTTAATAGCCACCCAGGCAACAGTTCCTCAGCAGACTAACCCGGTTCCTAATCCTCAACCCCCGGTTTCTAATCCTCAACCTCCAGTTCTTAACCTTCAACCCCCAGTTCCTAACAACACACAACCTCGCGATCCGAACATCTCACAAGTGCCAACAATCGCCATAGGACACCGACCTGAACCTGTCAATCGCACTGCCAAGAATTCTAATCGACCTGAACCCGTGATTCCTCAACCCGCGAGCCGCTCGCTCTGGGGAGATCCCTGGCCTGTGATTGTTTTTGGTCTGGCGCTGGCGCTCTTGGCTGGCTTTGGCTCTTGGATCGTAGTGAGTGCAATTTTAAACAGTCGTCAAGAGACTTCTGTTGTGCCAACACCTAGCGAAAGCATTACTCCCGCTACCCCCACCCCGACACCGACTCCCTCTGAAACCCCAAGCCCGACGCCAACGCCGACTTCGTTCAGTCAGCGATTAGAGGATGTGTCACCCGGTAGAACGATTTCTAAACAGGGGAATTTAACTGCACAATCAACTGTTAACTACTTATTTCGAGGAGAACAAGGACAACAGTTAGATACCTTGCTCACAAGTGAAGGGGTTTTGATGACGGTATTGGGACCCGATCAGAATCCCCTTGATAACCGGGCAAAGCGAGTATTGGGTTGGAGAGGAACGCTCCCTTACACGGGAGATTACACGATTCAACTCAGTCCGATCCGAGGATTGGCTCAGAGCGATTACAGGTTGGATGTTAGCTTATCGAATCCAGCCCCAGCGAGTCCAAGTCCAAGTCCAACCCCCACCCCGACATCAACACCTACGCCGACACCAACCCCAACAACGACTCCTCCTACAACGGAGTTTGATGTTGAACCCCTTGATTTCCCTGCGGATGAACCAGCCGTCAGAGTTTCAACGCGAACCAGTCCTCAGCAGATCAAGCGTTATTTAGTGAATATTCAACAAGGGCAGAGACTCAGGGTAGAAGTGATACAAGGTAAGGTAACTTTAAATATTCGTGATCCAGGTGATCAGTTAGTAGAGCAGGGATCTGGAGTTTTATCTTGGAACGGTTCAGTTGCTCGCGAGGGTCAGTATAAGATTGATGTCGTTGCTTCTGAAAGAACAGATTTTACGCTGGATGTTAATCTCACCAAGTAGTGGCTAATAGGAAGATTTTTTAGCCACAGATGACCACAGATGAACACGGATAAACACGGATAAACACAGATGTAATTAGAGATCGCATGCTGCATACCAAATCCATTGAGGATTTTTAGATTGGGTTAAGTACAACGCAGCTCAGTAGCAATTTTTATGAAGGTTGGGTAGAACGCAATGAAGCCCAACTTACGCGGCTCGTAGATTAATTGGACTTTTGATAATGAATGCACTCCTGATTACTGGCACGGATACTGAAATTGGTAAAACGGTTCTAACAACTGCTTTAGCAGCTTATTGGCAAAAGTATTGTGCTGGTAGAAGTTTGGGAATTATGAAGCCAATTCAGTCAGGAGTAGGCGATCGCGAACTCTACACGCAGTTATTTTCCTTGAATCAATCCCAGACGGAGATTACACCTTTATACTTCCAGGCACCGCTAGCGCCTCCTATAGCAGCAGCGCAAGAAGGACGCTTTGTAGATTTGAAAGTTGCTTGGCAAGCGTTTGATCAGTTGCACCATCAACGAGATTATGTATTAGTAGAAGCGCTGGGCGGATTGGGTTCCCCTGTAACCAATGAACTCACGGTGGCAGATTTGGCAGGAGAGTGGCGCTTGCCTACGGTGTTGGTGGTACCTGTAAGATTAGGCGCGATCGCCCAAGCAGTTGCTAATGTCGCCCTCGCCCGCCAGTCGCGCATCCAGCTAAAAGGAATTGTTCTCAACTGTGTTCAACCGCGTTCTGATGCAGAAATTGCCAATTGGGCACCGATTGACCTGATCCAATCTTTAACGAATACACCCGTTTTAGGTATCATGCCTTATCTGGCTGATGCAACTGACTTAACTAAACTGGCTCAAGTTGCGTCAGATTTAGAAATAGAACGATTAATCCCCATTTAGAAAAAGCATGGTTTCTACTTTCTTAAATCCCCATCCGGTTGACCTCTCACGCATTCGACCGAGTATCCAGGCGTTGCAACCGCAGCTAGTGGAGTGGCGACGGCATTTGCATCAACGCCCAGAACTGGGTTTTCGAGAACAGTTGACGGCTGAGTTTGTCTCCCAAAAATTACAAGCTTGGGAGATTGAACATCAAGTGGGGATTGCCAAGACGGGTATTGTTGCCATCATAAAAGGAAAAAAACCGCATTCAGAAACCAGCGAAAAACCCAAGGTATTGGCAATTCGGGCAGATATGGATGCCTTGCCAATTCAAGAAGAAAATGAGGTGCCTTATCGGTCGCAACATGAAGGCGTGATGCACGCTTGCGGTCATGATGGACATACTGCGATCGCGCTCACAACTGCTTACTATCTCTCTCAGCATCAGGAAGACTTTGCTGGAACGGTAAAAATTATCTTTCAACCTGCGGAAGAAGGGCCAGGCGGTGCCAAACCGATGATTGAAGCTGGAGTCTTACAAAATCCTGAGGTCGATGCCATTATTGGCTTGCACCTGTGGAATAATCTCCCCTTGGGGACGGTAGGGGTGCGGACTGGGGCACTTATGGCAGCAGTTGAGTTATTTCGCTGCACCATTCTCGGTAAAGGGGGACACGGTGCGATGCCCCATCAAACCGTTGACTCCATCGTTGTGGCTGCCCAAATTGTTACCGCTTTGCAAACGATTGTGGCACGCAATATTGATCCCCTAGAGTCTGCCGTGGTGACGGTAGGCAAACTCCATGCCGGGACGGCACACAATGTCATTGCAGATACAGCGCAGATGAGCGGTACGGTGCGATATTTTAATCCAGCGTTTCAAGGATATTTTGGCAAACGGGTTGAGCAAGTGATTGCGGGAATTTGCCAAAGTCATGGCGCTAGGTACGAGCTAGATTATTGGCATCTGTATCCCCCGGTGATTAATGATGCCAAGATTGCCGACTTGGTGCGTTCTGTCGCTTCAGAGATTGTAGAAACGCCTGCGGGTTTAGTTCCAGAATGTCAAACCATGGGCGGCGAGGATATGTCTTTCTTTCTGCAAGCGGTTCCAGGATGCTATTTCTTTTTGGGTTCTGCTAATCCAGAAAAGGATTTAGCCTATCCTCATCATCATCCCCGGTTTGATTTTGATGAAACTGCTTTAGGAATGGGTGTAGAGATGTTTGTTCGTTGTGTAGAGCGCTTTTGTTGTTAGTCTCAGATCGATGAGAAGTTGGCTACGTTTCGGTGATTGGAATGGTTAAGCAACACAATTATTCAAGATATTTTCTGAATACAATCACCAATAATCTTGTTTTCTGCTCTTATCCACCTTCTACCCGGCTCTGTTTCCTTCGCAGCCTTTAATTAAAAATAAGGTCTACCATGCCAGATCCAACCATTTTGCAGCAAGCAGAACAAGCGATCGCAGATTTCGAGCAATCTAATACCCCCGGAGTTTGGCTTAGCTTGGATAAAACTCAAGTAGTGGCAGATGTGCGATCGCGGATCAACGATCCTTTTCAAGTAAACCAGGGAGCACAACCCTTTTGTGGCCCTGCCGCGATTTTATTTGAGTTAGTCCGCAAACAACCGCTTCGCTACGTCCAAATCTGCCGTACCCTCTTTGAAATGGGCGCTTTCCAAGGTTATACCAAATGGATTACTGCCTCCCAACGCCTGCGAGAAAGCGGAGGTAGACTGCATATGGGACAAGCCGACTGGATGGTGTTATCAACCATGCGAGAGTCGGAAAACTTGATTTTTGCCGTTGAACCCGACGCCCCTATAATGATGCGAAATCTCGCGGGAATGACCAAATCTTGGGAAATGAAGGGCTGGACGCGAGAAATATTAGGTTATCGTCAAACAAAATATACCCACACCTATATTTATGGGGAATTCAGAGCCATGGAGAAGGCAAAATCTGTCATCGAGTCGGGTGGCGTTGCCTTTGCCTTAATCACTGCTGAAGGATTACTGCAAAACAAAAAACCCCTATTGCCATACCCCAGCCACTGGATCAGCCTATTGGGTAATATTTCCATGCAGAGAGGCAACCCTTGGCAAAACAATAGTGGTCATGTCAGCTTTGACATTTACACCTGGGCAAGGCAAATGCATCTAGAAGTTGACGAGGGGCCTTTTGAAGATTATTTCTGGGGCATCGTCATGGGGCGGATGCCAATGATTTAAGAGGATGTTTTAAAAGTCCTACTGTTGGTAACAAGATATCATGAGATCCCCCTAAATCCCCCTTGAAAAGGGGGACTTTGAGTTTAGTTCCCCTTTTTTCAGGGGGGCTGCTAGCTAGCCCAAGCCAAAACGGATAGCGGGCAAAACTTTGAGCCTAGTTCCCCCCTTTTTCAAGGGGGGCTAGGGGGGATCGTAGAGTGCCTAAAAATACAGTCTATACCTTTTAAAACGACCTCTAAGGGGTTAGATTATGTCCCCTTAATTAGTCATAGGGCGATTAACCCAAAATCTAGTAGAGACACGCTATTGCACTGCACTAACGCATCTCTACTGGCAAATTTAGCTTGCAAAAACTTGGATGTTAATTATTGGCTGCTTTAACAAACCCAAGCGTTAAGCTGTCATGAGTCAGGAAGTGAGCCAGATGATAAGCGCGTTCCTCAGTTTTTAGCAGGATTGTTTCATAGAGATAGCGGGTAGCGCGATCGCCTAAACTCTCTGCTTGCCCCGCCTGACGCCGAATCAGCTGAATAATCGCTTGTTCTGCGGCTAAATCATGCTCCACCATCCGACGGGAGTCATAAACACCATCCGCTTCAGGTGTAAAGCAGCACAGTTCAGCTAACTTGCTGAAGCTAGCAACAGGTACGCCGCCCAAGCCGTCCAAACGCTCTCCCACATCATGAGCATGTTCTTGGGCATTTTTGTAGCTGGCTTCAAAAAACTCATGCAGTGAATAAAATTCAGCACCTTCAACAACAAAGTGATGCTTTTGATATTGCAGGTATAGCGCCTGAAAACTTGCCAGTGCAATGTTTAAGCCTTCGCACACTGGCATGGTAACGCTCTTATCCAACAAAATCGGGTTGTCGTAAACCTCGCCGAATGAGCGCAATACGCTTTGAGTCTCAGACATAATTCGTTCTCCTCTCTTTTTGGTAAGTTCCCCTACCTGGTGTATCACCCTAGCACCATTTTAAATGCCAAAGCAGGATGGAAACCTCTTTTTTGAGGTTTTCCACCCTAAGAGGGAGTTTTTTTGAATTTTTTCAGCCACCGTTTTTAGCTGAGTGCAAATCTTTCGCACTGTTTAAATCCTAGCACAAAGAGAGATTTTCCTGAAAAGCTTGAGGGATCGGTGAAGATGATATTACACTTATTGATAATTACTCGCAGTTGTGGGAGAAAATGAATCCATTAGAGCTAGACCCAGAAGTTAGGGAGATTGTCGCGGTGAACCTGGCAGATCGGTGGCAAGTGTATCTGCGGTTGCAACAGTTAGATATCCCTTGTACGTGCGCGACTAACCAACCGTTGCGGGTGCAGATTCAAAACGTTACCGCAGCCATTCAACTGTGGAGCGTAATGAGACAACTAACGGCTCCGCGCGGTGAATTAATCTTCTGGCTGGATCGTTGCTGGCAGTTGTGCAGTTCTATCGACGAAGATCCAGAAAAAATTTGACAGCGCTTTTACACAGCCGTTTTAAATTGCAAACTTAGCTACAGGCTTAGAAAATGGGTAAGGATAATCAGGTTTCAGCATTCAGCCTTGAGGGAAGATTTCTGGGTTTTGTTGTTGAAGATGGGTACAAGCTCAAACGCCTACGCCTAGGTACTGCTGAGGGCGAACAATCTCTCAAGCTGTCTAAAGAGTTAAAAGCTCGGCTGAGATGGGATTTAACCCCAGGTGATTGGTTTTACGTTAGTGGTGAGCAGAAACTTGATCGCAAAACGGGCGAAGTCAAGCTGAAAGCCGATCGCATCATGCCCATCGCTCCTAGGCACCTCGATCCAATTGTCCCTCCCAAAGCGGTTGAGCCAAATATTCCATCAGTGGCAAAACCAAAGACTTGTATTTTAGTTTGTCAAAAGTCCGACTGTATGAAGCGGGGGGGCAAAGAAGTTTGTCACGCCTTAGCAGCTGATATACGCGATCGCGGTTTAGATAACCAAGTGACGATCAAAGGTACAGGCTGTATGAAACAGTGCAAAGCTGGCCCGAATATTGTGATGCCCGATAAAACCCGCTATAGCCGCATTGATGCAGATGAAATTCCTGTGGTGATGGAAAAGCACTTTCCTACAGAAGTAACCTCTGAACTGACTCCAGTGATTCCTGAAAAGGTAATCACACGGGTTTATTCATAAACCTTTTCCCTACTTCCAAGCAATTGAGCGATCGCAGAATTTGTCACTGCGAGAATCATTAACGCCTGTATAAGTAAGTCTGAAAAATTTAAAAATTACATCGCTTCTAATCTGTGGCGTAGCTTGCTGCTGAGGGCATCAATGATCGTGACGACAACTAACAACACCAACATCATGGTTGTTGCCTTGTTGTACTCAAAGCCACGAATATAATTGACCAACTCAAAACCAATCCCGCCAGCGCCTACAACCCCTAATACAGAGGCAGCACGAATATTGTACTCAAACATATATAAGGTATAGCCTAATCCTAGTGGTAGGACTTGCGGTAGGATACCGTATTGAGCGATTTGTAACCAAGAGGCACCGGAAACTTGCAAAGATTCTATAGAGCGCGTATCGACTGATTCAATCGCTTCTTGATAGAACTTGGCTAAGTATCCAACCGTATAAATGCTTAAGGCTAAAGTTCCTGCGGGTGCGCCTAGCCCGGTTGCGGCTACAAAGAGGAGACCGAGGACAATGGAAGGAACTGATCGGACTGCATTTTGCAGAAAATTAGCGAACCATTGTAACCACCAAGGAGCCAAGTTACGCGCGGAAAAAATAGCAATGGGTAAGGAAAGGATTGCCCCGATGGTGGTTCCCCATAGAGACATCTGTATGGTTTCAATTAGCCTCTGAATGGCTACATCTATAATTTCTAAATTCGGAGGCCACAGCCGGGAGACGAAATCAAGGACGTAAGGCCAACTATCTTTCAGTAATTGCAGATCCAATTTCAGACCTTGCAGCGCCCAGCCATAGACTAATATGACGATGCCCAGTACAAAAAGACTGTTAACCCATCTATAGCGGCTCCAGAGATTAGAAAGAGGTTTCATGAATTTTGATAGAGTATGGGCGATTATCGTGGGAACTCTAGATATCTCTACAGCTAATTAACTGGGACTGCTTCAGTCAGCCGTGAAAATTGCTCTTGCAGATTGTGAGAGTTGCCATCGTAGACAACCCGACCTTGATCCAAAATAATCGCACGTTCCGCATAAGCCGCCGCGATCGCAATATCATGCAAGACTACGACAATAGTCATACCGCGTTCCTGATGCAGCTTGGATAAAATATCCATTACTTGTCGCGCTGCCCGGATATCTAAACCTGTGATGGGTTCATCGGCTAGCAGGATTTGAGGCGATTGAATCAGCGCTCGCGCGATCGCCACCCGTTGTTGTTGACCCCCACTCAGCTGACCTGTTTTTTGGTAAGCCTGATCTTTTAATCCAAAGTTTGCCAACAAATCAAAGGCTAGGCGACGGTCTTGCTTAGGAAATCCCCAAAGTGTTTGCCATGTAGGGAAAGCGCCTAAACGTCCACACAAGACATTATCAATGGCAGAAAGCTGGCGGATCAGCCCACCACCTTGAAATAACATCCCCACATCGCGCCTCATGGCGGTAGCCCTCCCAGATAAGCGGGGATTGGCTACCACACCGTTAATTCGCAGGACTCCTTGCTGCAATGGTACTAAACCAATCAGCGTCCTTAACAAAGTGGATTTACCTGCACCATTCAGTCCTAGCAAAGCAACGAACTCGCCACGATGAATGGTGCAGTTAATCCCCTGTAAAATCGGGCGTTTTAGAGACGCCACCGGGCGCGTCTCTAAATTTTCACACTCAATCGCAGGCTCAATGTGGGAATTAGGGTTCAAATCCAGCACGTTTGAGGGCATTACGCATGGGGTTTAGATGGCGATCGTGGTTAACCACAACCAAGCGATTCGAGTTGTACAAGTTTCGCAGCAACTGATTGTTTGCAGGCTGATTCAACTTGAGTAAAGCATTAGTAATTCTGGTTCGCATTGCCGCAGGAACGTCGTCATCAATGGCAACACCGTGAGCCGGAACCCCAGAAACGGCATACAATACGCGCAACTGACTGGCTTCAGCAGCGGTGAGATAAGGCGGCTTTAAGGCGTATTCTGATACAGCCGCTACATCTGCCTGACCTCTAAGAACAGCTTGCAGTGCTTTACTATAGTCACCGCCGTAGCTTACTTGCCCAAAGAAACCATTTAAGCGATCGCGGTTAGGTACTAATCCTTGTCTTACAAATTCTCCAACAGGGAAGATGAAGCCTGAGCCAGAAGTCGGAGAAGTGAAAGCTATTCTCTTACCCCGCAGTTGTCTCAGGGTCTGTTGAGCGTTGGCTTGAGGACGCAAGGGGCTATTGTTACGGACTACCATGACTGAACGATAGGTATGTCCTCCAGAATAATTAGGGCGTACCTCAGCTAAATAAAGACGGGCATTTGCCAATTGCTGAGCTTTTAAAGCCGGACGGCTACTCAAGAAAGCTATATCAACCCGGTTGGCTCTTAAAGCTTCAACCGCAGCCGTATCATCCGCAACCAAGGCTTCTACAGGCATTCCTAACTCTCTGGAGAGGAACTGCGAGACAGCATTGGCTTTAGTTTGCATGTCTGTCGCACCGGCTCTGCCTGGAAATGCAATTCTCAGCGTTTGAATATTTTGGGCAATCCGGGGTTGAACATGGTG
>Ga0196963_10002204_pt1 | contig 11997 bp, 15 predicted proteins | sample S1_5metaG_FD_148600 | JGI IMG/M metagenome (GOLD analysis project Ga0196963, IMG submission 148600) | Soil microbial communities from Anza Borrego desert, Southern California, United States - S1_5 | ecosystem: Environmental > Terrestrial > Soil > Desert | place: USA: California | collected... | reverse complement strand
AACCGTAGCGAATGTTGCCCCAGCAGTTGGCGACGATCCCCAGCAATCGTATGCTAGGCCCTTCGATGATCTTTGTGGTGCCGTCCTTTTCTTTGCGCTTGAGCTTGTAAACACAGGATTCGGCTGTTTCCAAGTCGGCACCGATCATCGTCTTCGCATCGTTCAGGAACTGCTTCACATCGACGCGTGGGTAGCGCTTGGCGGTGGCAATCTGCATGTCGATCGACGCCTTTTCGAGCGCATTGACCGCCGCTTCTGACACGACCTCAACGTCCATTGGTTGTTGTTCGTTCATAAATAGCTGTAACGTTACAGGTTGTGCTCAGGGATTGATCTTGAAGATGCCGTTAAGAGGCGTGATGCCAGTCTGGGTTTCGATGTCAGTGGCCAGGAACTCAAACGCTGTTTGAATGATCTTCGGCAGATCGACGATGTGATAGCTGAACGTCACGGCGCCATCGTTGAGGCGGTAGCGCAGTTTGCAGGTGATCGACCGCGGTTCTTCCCCGCGGAAAACCGGGATGCCCAATTCAAAAATCTTTGGCACCTCCACGCTTTCGTTGTCTCCGGCAGTTGCTTCAGAGGCTTTGTTGAAGATGAGCTTGCTTGCCCCATTGTCCAGGCGGATAGCGCGTTTGAACTCGACCCGCTCGCTGACCTGCAGCGTCGTGGCCACTTCGTAGATCTCTGCCGCGGCTGGCCGCACAAACTCGTTCATGCGGTCCTCGATGAACTCAGCGAAATGGGTTTGAGTGAAAGCAGTCCCGCTGGCTTTCTTCCAAGCGTCAAACTCCGGAGAGTGAGAGACCGCCAGGACTACCCGGTGACATGCCCAGGATGGCTTGCCTTTAGCGGGGTGGTCGATAACTGCCTCGACGCGCTTATTATCAACGTCGATGTAAATGCGGGTGTCCTCGCATTTGAACTCGTTGACGTAGCGGATGAAGCTGTTCACCTCCGGAACGGCCACGGCCGCCCGGACGCGGCGCGGAGCAGCCAGCAAATGTTCGAGTGACTGGAATTGGTAGCCAGCCGGAACGATCGCGTAAGGGATCGCGTTCTCGTTTGCTTCCGGTGCGTGTGGGTCGCCCAGGGCTGCGCCGATCGCAAGGGCTTCATCCAATGGGAACGCTGGGGTCTGATTCTGTGGAGTGTCCATAATATAACGTTTTTCTTCGATGGTTTACTTAGGCGGTTTTTACTTTGTGCTCTTTGTTCAGCGTCGGTGACTCCAACGCCTTCAAATTGAATTCGCTCTGGTTTGGGTTGTTTCGAGACAGGTTCCCGTCGTCATCGACGAAGAAGGCCGTGTCTTTGCTCTCGGCCACGGGGAGCTTCGTGCTGATCGACGCCTTCACGTTGATCATTTCCTCGCCCGATGGCGTGAGCTTGAGCTTGATAATGACCTCGCCACCCTTCCGATGCTCCATCACTGCACGGTTCACTTCCGCCAGTGTCTCGGAGAGTTGGTTCAAGACTGCGCCCTTCCGCAGTTCTGCCAGCGTTTTGATGAAGGAGTTCGCTGGTGCCTCCTCAGTGTTTGTGCTCATGGTTCCTTTTTTATTGATCGAGTTCTTCGGAAATCAGATCGCGCAGGGCACGAGTGAGCCGTTGCTCAGGAGTGCCTGGTTCAGCAGTTGGGCAGACGCCATGGCTGCGCGGACGAATCCCAGAGAGGTAGGTGCCCAGATCCTGCAGGCCGTAAATCGGCCCTTGGGCGAAATCGCGCCCGCACTTGGGGCAGGTAGATTTCAGAAAGATTTGGCCCGCGCAAACGGGATGGTAAAGCGCGTGTGGGTAAGCCTTGCCCGACCAGATGAACGTTACCCCATCAACTTCCGCCTCAAGCCCGTGTTCGGTTGCTTTCGGGATGGTGGCGATGCCGAAAAGCGCAGCGATACGGCCCATGAACTTCTCACAGTCGGCGGAACGCTCTTCCGATCTCCGACGGTTGATCTCACTTACTGCCGCTAGCGCTCGGGCGCGGAGTGACTCGGTGGTGGTGGTTTCCATAACTAAGGTGGGTGGTGGCTTTTACTTATTGGTTGCCTTTGCGAATTCCCCTGCGGCGGCGCGGGTGTAGAAGCGTTCGATCTGCTCGCGGGTGAGGTAAAGTTTTCCAGCGATGTTCACCGTGGGAGCATCAAGCCATTTCAACTTCTGCCAACGCAGCCCGGTCGTGCGCGAGACCCCAATGCGTTTAAGCCAGAGCGAATAGCTCGTGAGCGGTGGAAGCTCACCGGTTGGAATCTCTACTTTGATGGTGCGCGGCGGGACCATTTCGTAACGGAATTTGAAACGCTAAGTTACTTTGAAAGGCGCGGGGCAAATTTTTTTTGCTTACCTTTTGGGTTCGTCTTTTTCTTCAACTCGTTAATCCGGTTTGTAAACTCCTGCTCAAACTCAAGAGCCGCAGGCACGATGTCCATGACCGCCCCAGAGCGGAGAACTTGGACATAACGGCGTAGTCGCTCCAGGACTTCGATTTTACTTTCAGGGGTGCTCGACATGTGAGGGTTAGTTCGGATGTGTTCGTGTTTTAGCTGTGACATAAATAGTGGTGCTCCCCGATGGACGCAACAAAAAACTTTCAGAAATCTTTCGTCTTTCAAATTTTGAAACGGCTGCTATAAAAAGGAAGGATGAATTCATCTAGCATTGAACCAGTGGCCGTTGCGGGATACGGTCTCCGCCTGATGTCGCAAGGGTATTTTGCCGCCGCGCTTAAAAGTCTTATGGAGAGGTACGACCTGAAACAGGCGGACATCGCCCGTAAGACTGGACTCTCCGCGCCACAGATTTCGCGGTACATCAGCGGCGTCCAGAAATACATCAGTCCTGAAGACATGAACGCGCTCGTTCGTGCGATGACCATCGACCCGCTAGAGCAAGCTGAGTTGGTGCGTGCGCACCTTCTGGATGAATGCTGCGGCCCAGGTTCTGATATGATCGACATCGTCATCAGGAACGCACCGAAAAAAGCAGCCGGCGAGGTTGAGATCCCTTGGACCGCTGAGGGGCGTAAAGCCCTCTCAGCGTTGATTAAGGCATCCGCTGACAATCCCTCCATTGAGCGCATCTTTGTTGATCTTGCCAGCGGCATGGGCCTAATTCCCTGACGGCTCGAGCAACCCGAGTTCAGCTAACCTGCGGTATTTCGCCGCAACTCGTTTCATTCCAGGAACACTACTCTGCGCGAATGCCTCACAGATTCCCAAGATCGTGTTGATCATCCGCAGCTCGCACTCGTGCTCCTGCTGCGCTTTCTCGATCGCTTTCAACAGGTCACCCTCTGACCAAAGCGCGAGCTGGTTCATCTTGAATATCGGAATGGTCCTCCTTGATGGATTCGTAAAGTTCGAGGAGGTATTATCGTTCTGTGACATAATTACTACTTTCGTTTTCCGCCTTTAGGGGATGCTGGGCCACAGTGCCCAGCAGTTGTCGAAAGGCTGTTCATTTGAACAGTAGTAATCATGGGAGGGGGGGTCCGACATACAGTGTCGGACCCCCCCTCTTCAGCAAAAATGTTATTCACAGGGTGAAAGATTCTGCTTCCGCCTGTCGCATAAAGAGTTAAAAGGTTGAACCACTCATTATTCACATGGCCAACGAGAAAAAATCCGCTCCGGGATCTTATATTTTGCTCCTGATCGTATTCTTCGCCGTTGCAGCGGTGTACATTGTTCAGAATTGGAGCGAACCAGCGCAGATAGTTACTGCTTCAGTTCGGCGGCCCAATCTGCCTCCACCTTCGCCGCAAGAGTCTAACACCTCCGAGCCGGAGTATTTCCCCTCGGAACCTGGGAAGGATTACGTCGTGATCTTCGTCGCGGATGACATTGCGCTGCGCTACCCGACGAACGTCACTAAGAAAAACATCCAGGCTGACTTAGAGAAGCGTTTCCCGCCTGGCGACACGAACGCGCTAACCCGGTTCCGAGAGCACAGAGCCGCTACGTTGCGGTTGCAGGTCTACATGGAAAATCAGGCACAACTGAGATTGGCCGCTGCAAAGGCGGCACTGGCGAAGGCAGAGCGCGAGGCGAAAGCGCGACAGGTGGCAGCAGAACTTAGAGCCAAATTGATGGCAGAGATAGCGCAGGCGCAAAGGGACGTGGAGCAAAGGCGACAAACTATCGCCATGGAGAGAATGGCTCAGGAACTCGGAAACATAAGCGCGCAGCAACGATGGGACGCCATTCGAGGCAGTTTTTAGTAGCTTGACCTTGAGTGCTGACTGCTTGAATTGAATAATGTGCTTTTTTGCCCCTTGGATTGAACAATGGGCTTTTCCGCGGCTTGGATTAAGCTTTGGATTGTCGGGAGTTAGGCGCCAGCACGTAGGAACACAGGCCACTCCTCCTCGAAATTCTTGAGAGAGATCACCTTGCCGAAATCTGGCGGAGCTTTGCTGGGCTCCCAGATGAACGCCTCCACATTGCGAGCGACTGCCCTCTGCAGTGAGCCGGGTTTGTCGGTGCAAATCATCAGATCATAACCAGCCACCGCCAGCTTGCCTTGCACCTCCTTCAGGTTCTCGGGAACGTCCCGGCCGACCACCAAAGCAATAAGTGAGGACTTACCATTCCTTAGCCCCCGGGCGGTAAAGGATGGAGAGTAACCGAGCTTCCTCGCGGTTTTTAGAATGTGCTGCCGGGTTTCCTCATTCACCTCACCCGCCACGTTGCGCAGCGCAAAGCTAACGAGCATTGGTGAAACACCGCAGGCCCGCGCTACGTCCACAACCGTTACTCGTTTGGCTTTTTTGACAATCATAGCGAAGTGAGCTTCTGAGCCTGCTTCGCGGAGTGATCGTTTGCAAGATGTCCGTAAACCTTCCCGATCAACACGCCACCGTCTTTGTGACCAACCCAGGTTGCGATCGTCATAAAATCAATGCCGGCCATGACGCACTGGCTGATGAAGTAGTGACGGAACAGATGGAACGCTTCCTGGTTCTTCAGATCGAGATCCTCCGTCAGGCCAACAGCTTTTCTGTTCTCCTCCACCTTCAGCCTCTCCAGAAGGCCCTCGAACGCTTTGCGCATACTTCCACACGGCTTCTTCTCCGCCGCGGCCGTCTCGCCTTCAGGTTTCTTCGCTGAGCGCTCGTTCGGGAAAAGCCAGCCCTTCGCGTCTGGCCGTTGCATTCCCTTCAGGACCGTCTCAAGCCTGGGATTGAAGTCCACGTAGCGCACCTCGCGGTTTTTGTTCTCCCGGAACTGACCGATGGCAAGACGCCGGCGCTCCCACTCAACATCCTCCCATCGCAGGGCCATAGCCTCAGACACCCGCATCCCGGTGGAAGCCAGCAACAAGATCAGGTTGGAAAGGGCCTTGCCGCTGAACTTGCAGAACTTGAGAGCTGCAGCAGCCATCGCTTCAACCTCCTCTGTGGTGAGAAGCTGTTTGCGCTTGGCCTTGTATTTCGCTGGCTTTGTCCCATCTGTCGGATCCTGAGCAATGAGCCTGAGCCCCACCTTCGCGTACTGGAACACGTTGCGGATGGCGCTCCTATCGGCGTTGACCGTTCTCGCGCCTACACCGGCCTTAAGCCGCGCAGCCCGGAACTCGTTAAGATGTCCGACGTGTATCGCATCGAGGGGATACTTGCCGTAGACCTGCTTCCATTGGTTCAGCGAGGAAGTCTCCGTTTTCAGCGTCTTTTCGCTTTTGAGGGATTTGTGATCTGCCAGGTAGCGCTCGATGAACTCACCGAGTGGTGGCGCCTTCGGAAAAACGATCAGTTCGCCCTTGTCGCGCTCCTGAATCTTACCGTGCATTTCGGTGACCGCGGCTGCGACAGAATCCGCCTTTAACTTCACGCGCTTAACCTTCGCCGCCCCGCTGGGGAGCTTCACGGTCATCTGCGCGTAGAATGTGCCATTCCTCTGCCACAACCCTCGAATCGGCTGCTTGCGGCCATCAAGAACCTTATTGAAGGCGTATTTATCTGGTTTCGCGTCAGAAACGACGCCCTTACGTGGGGGTGCAGAACCGAGTGGCACTGTAACGATGCGGCTCATTGTCGACCGTTGTAATCTATACCAGAATCTAGCACAAGACGTTTAGTGGCCATTCCTTTAACGTCGTTTTATTGGTAGTTTTCGACTGGGACGTCTGTCTTACACACAGTTGGTCGGGGGTTCGAGTCCCTCATCGCCCACCATCTTTTCTCAAAGTCTTTTTTTCCAAACAACCACTTGGTGATCCAACATTGCTGTTGTACACAGAAAAGGCGGTTCGCTGGAACGAACCGCCTGGAGTCTGTCAGCGGGACTCGCCCGCTGACCCGCGCTCGGGGGGAAAACCACCGGGAAAACCATAAACCCGGAAAACCCCCGCCGCTAAGGTAACTTAGTCCCGTCCCGAAGAACCTCCAGTCAGGGCGACGCCTGAATGCAAGGTTAGCCATATTCCCGAAAAGCGTTGCAAATTAGTCCAGCTTTTCCGTTTGTCACGTCCCCGATCCATATTTATTTGCGGAATATTTTTGAACGTCTTCTCAGGGGATCGCGTCGAGATGCCGGCGACGCAAGCCCGCTCAGCGATTTTGCTCCTGAGTTACATGCGGGTCCACAGCGCCGCCTCGACCGCTTGGCGCTGAATAACTTCTGTCTTTGCCCCCGCTGATTCGATCTGCGCGCTCAATCTTTTCCTGTGGGGTAAGTTCCTTCTGCTCGTTCTGGTTAGGCTGTTCTTTCTTCTCGTTCATAAACAAAGTCTCCTCTCTGCAAGCTCAGCCACTTCCACGCTTTGCTCAACCCGGGTTTGCTCTTTTTCACGAGGATGGGCAGCATGGTTTCATCCCTATGAAAGCATGGCTCGCCGTCGGTTTGTGTCTGTCCATTTGCGTCGGAAAGGCTGCGGATTACGCCCTGGAGGACGCAGCGTTGAGCGCGTATTTCGAAGGCCGCACTGCGGAACTGGAGAAACGTTGGGCGGGGAAGTTCAGCTCGCTTCAGGAGTGGGAAAAGGTCCGGCCGCGGCTCAAAGCTGAATTGATGGGAATGCTCGGCCTGGATCCCCTGCCCGCCCGAACGGAGTTGCAAACGAAGGTCACTGGGCGCGTGGAGCGGCCGGATTACACAGTCGAAAACCTGCACTTCCAATCGATGCCGGGACTTTACGTCACCGGAAACTTCTATCTGCCAAATAAGCGCGAGGGAAAAGTACCGGCAATACTCTACGTCTGCGGGCACTCGTTTATGATGACCAATGGCATCAGCCTCGGAAATAAGACGGGGTACGAGCATCACGGGGCTTGGTTTGCGCGCAACGGATACGCTTGCCTGGTGATCGACACGGTGCAACTCGGCGAAATTCCCGGCATTCACCATGGCACTTATCGCGAAGGAATGTGGTGGTGGAACGCGCGGGGTTACACGCCAGCGGGGGTTGAGGCCTGGAACAGCATGCGGGCAATCGATTACCTGCAAACGCGCCGCGAAGTGGATGGAGAGCGCATCGGGATGACAGGCCGCAGCGGCGGCGGAGCATACACTTGGTATACGGCGGCGATTGATGAGCGGGTGAAGGTGGCCGCGCCGATCGCAGGCATCACGGATATGCGCAACCATGTTGTCGATGGCGTGGTGGAAGGTCATTGCGACTGCATGTACAACGTCAACACGCGGCAGTGGGACTTCTGGCTGCTAGCTGCCTTGATGGCGCCGCGCCCGCTGCTGATTGGGAACACCGACAAAGACACGATCTTTCCTTTGGATGGCGTGGTGCGGGTGCATGCGGAAGCGGCGCGCATCTACAAGCATTACGGCAAAGCGAATCAGCTCGGGCTCCTGATCACCGAGGGGCCGCACAAGGACACCCAGGATCTGCAGCTGCCGGTGTTCCGCTGGTTCAATCGCTTTCTCAAAAGCTCGGACCCGGTCATTGCCATGGCTGCGACGCCTGAGCATCCGCCGATGGAATTGAAGGTGTTTGCGGCGCTGCCGAGTGATTCCATCAACGGCAAGGTTCATGAGAGCTTTGTTCCGATCTCGAGAGCGCCGGTGAATTCGCCCGATGATTTGCGCGACTTTTTGCAGCGGGACGTCTTCGCGGCCTGGCCGAAAGAGCTTTCGCCAAAGGTCACTTGGGATGGGAAGCGTGAGCAGGGAAAACTCCTGATCAAAGTGGAACCAGGGCTGCAGGTGCGCGGCGGGTTTCTGCCAGCAAAGGAACCAAACAAGCAGATCGTGGTCCGCGTGGAGGAGAAGGAAAGTGCGGAAGCCGCTCCAGGTGTTCTGAGTGTGGCGGTCCGATTGGCTGGGGAGAATGTTCCAGACCCCTCCAAGCGAAACGAGGTTCAGATCCGCCGCAGGTATATGCTGTTGGGAACGACTGTGGACGCCATGCGCGTCTGGGACATCCGAGCGGCTGTGAAAGCGGCGCATGAGATCGGCGGGCTGTTCCAGCCCCAAGTGGTGCTGAGCGCAGACGGCCCGCAAGCAGTGAACGCCCTCTACGCGGCGTTATTCGAGCCTTCGGTTCGGGAGCTGCGGTTGTCGAATTTACCCAGCTCGCATAAGAGCGGCCCGGATTATTTGAATGTGCTGAAGCGAACGGACATCCCCAGAACGCTGGCCCTCGTCTCGCGTGAGAAGAAAGTGGTCGTGAAAGGCGCGGAGGCTGAACTCAAAGCCCAGGCGATGCAGCTCGGTAGAAAGGAGAACCTTGTTTTCGAGTAGCCTCAACCATGGTGGAGCTTGGCCATCAGCCAACCCGCGAGCGCGCCACAGAGATGGCCTTCCCATGAAATAATCCCTTCCTGCGGCAGCGCTCCGTAAAAGATGCTGCCGTACAGCAGAGCCACAATGATGCCCACGAGCATCTGCCGCCACTTGCGGATCCACCAGGCAGACGCAATCAGGTAAACGGCCAACCCATAAACGATCGAGCTGGCGCCAATGTGCAGCGCATATCGCCCGATGATCCATGTGCCCGCGCCACTGAGCAGCCAGATATAAGTGAGCGTCTCCACCGCTTTGTACCGCTTATCCCAAAACAGCAGGATCAATAGCACGAAAAGGGATGCTGAGTTGGCCACGAGATGCGCGGAGTTCGCGTGGACGAGCGGGCTGAATAGAATTCCGCGAAGGCCGATCCATGTGCGCGGCAGAATGCCAAGGTGCGCGAAGCTGAGGCTCAATCCTAGCTCGATGAACTTTACCAGGAAGAGTAGGAAGATAAGGCAGGCGCTGGTCTGCGCCGCTTCCCATCCGGTGCGTGTTGCTTTCCGAAGACTTTTCACCACTGCACGCGAGCAGACTATTTTTCCTTCAGCTCGATCGAGCCATCCCAATCTGCGGGCAACACTTCACTTCGACTTTCCTCAATCTGCTTGAGGTAGAACTTGGAAGGGCCATCACCCGGCTTGATCTCCAAGACACAACTGAACGCAGCGACAGCTTCATCCCACGAGCGCTTTTTGAAAGCCGCCAAACCTTTTTCGAAGTGCTCCCGATACGCGCGACTCTCCCCCGCTTTATCGATCGGATCGATCAGCTCAAAGACCTCGACGGCTTTCTTGAAGCCTTTCAGTTGAAACTTGCCCAGGAAGCGTGTCGTGAACAGTTGTTCCACGGGGCGGATGACATCTCCGGTCCCAAGAATCGAAGTGCCAAGGTATTTGTTCAATCCCTCCATGCGCGAGGAGAGATTCACGTTCTCGCCGAAAGCGGTGAAATCGACGCGGGCGCGGCTGCCGAAGTTCCCGACACTCGCCTCGCCGCAATGGAGGCCGATGCGCGTGCGGACCTCCAAGCCAGGCTTCTGCACGCCGAAGTCGCTTACTTGATCGCGCAGGAGAATCGCCCCGCGGCAGGCGCGCTCACGATGATCCTCCTGCGGGTCTGGGGCATTCCAAATCGCGAAGATCGCGTCGCCGATGAACTTAACCACCGTGCCTTCGGTTTTGTAGATGCAATGCGTGACCGCCGACTCGAAGTAGTTGTTCATCAACCGCGCCAGATCGTCTGGGTCCATCCCTTCGGACATCGTGGTGAAATTCGCGATGTCGCTGAACAGGATGCTGATCGTTTGCTTCACGGCGCCCGGTTGAAGCATGGAAGCATCACCCGTGCGGGCAATGCGCTTGGCTTGAGACGGCGACAAATACATGGCGATCGATTGCGTGAGCAGGCGGTTCTGAAGCAACGAGCGCCACGAGTTAAACACAACCGACCACGCTATGGTGCCGATGAGTTGAATGCCGCAAATTGTCCAGGCAAACCAATAGCCCGTCTCCGTCATCATGAGTTGCCCGAGAAGCACGAGACAGCCCGCAGCAACAAGCCCAACGATGGTTGCGAATAACGGGCGCAAAGCAGCCAGGCCCGCCCCAACAGCGGCGCCAAGGGCAAGGATCAGTGGGATCTCCTGCGTTTTTGGCATGCGTTGAATCATGTCGTTGCGTACCAGGTTCAAGAACATCGTCGCCTGCACTTCGACCCCAGGCATGAACAACCCCCCGTTTTGGCCTTGAGCCGAAAGCGTTGAATGCGGCGAGGGGTATTCGTCCTTCCGTTCACCTGCGGTCTTGGTGAGCGTGCGTGAGCCTACGTACACAACTTTGTTGCGGAAGAACCCTGGCTTCAGCTCATCAGCGGCGAGTGCGCGCCAATAGCTCACGTTTGGAATCCAGCCCGGCGGCCCGTAGTAATTCAGCCAGTTACGGCGCTCGAAGAATTCAGGATCTTTCGTGATCGAAGCGTCCATCGCCACCGCTGCGGCCCAGCTTAAAGGTTGGAAAAGGTCGTTTGTTTCGACGATAGGATGACGCCGCACAACTAGGTCAACCTCTGGCTTGAGGCTCACTTTTCCGAGACCGCTTACCTCCTCCAAGTACGCGTCCGGGGGCACATCCATGGAACGGGCTTTTGCGCCGCTCCGGCCAGCAGCGAACGGAGTCTCATCAACCCCAAGCACGACGTTGCCAAACTCTTTGATCGCGGCGACGAACTGCTCGTCGGATTTTGGATTGGGCGAATCGCCGGTGAAGACAACGTCAAACACCGCCGCGCTGGCGCCATCGGCTTTGAGCCGCTGCAAGAGCTGCCCGTGAACGGCCCGGTCCCACACGCCGGTCAGCGGCTGCTTCAAGACGTCTGCGGATTCTTCATCAATGTAAACAATGACGACTTCGGAGACGGGAATGTCGCTCTTGAAAGTGTTCCGCAGGATCAAAGGAATATCGTAACTGCGGAAAACGACCTCTTGGACAAGCTTGTGGACGAGCGTGCCGCCGCCTTCGCTGAACATCAGGAAGAAGCCGCCAATGACAATTCCGAGCAGCGCGCCGATGGCGGAGCCAAGGGCGTTGCGAAGGAATTTCTTGATCAGGTGCAAAGCGACTTTGCCACCTGTACGCGATTAAAAGTTGAGTTTCAAGCTCGCGTAAGCAGTCCGCTCGCGGGGCATTTCGTAATAGAAAGTGAGCGGCTCAAGCTGGTAATCCTGATCGGCGATGTTCAGCAGCCCGACACGCGCCTCCACGCGGCGGCGCGGGGAGCGCCAGCCCGCCCAGACGTTATGCTGCCAGAATTCGTCACCGGGACGGTTCGCGAACCCGCGGTTGCTTTGCAGATTCCAATTCGAGTCCCACGAGGCAAAGAAGCCGCACCGATGATTGTAAATCGCGTATAGGTTCACCTGGTGCAGCGTGGAATGTGGATTCGTCTCAATGGCTGTGAACCCGGGATTCTGCGGATAAGCGCGCTCCAGCTCAGTGTCACGGAGCCAGTACCGCGAGCCGATTGACCATTCATCCCCGATGAGCTGATGAATCGTAGCGATAATCGAACGCTCTTCAGCCTCAGCTTGCTCCACTAATTCAAACGGCACGCCTGTCGGCGGCGGTGGCGCCAGGCGCAGTCGATAGATGCCGTAGGTGCGCTGGCCAGTCGAGGTGAGGCGCAACGCATCCAGGCCGACGTAGGTGCGGGTCGGGAATTGATGATCAATTCCAAGCCCCATGGTTTGGAAGCGTGTGCC
>Ga0196963_10002203_pt1 | contig 11999 bp, 9 predicted proteins | sample S1_5metaG_FD_148600 | JGI IMG/M metagenome (GOLD analysis project Ga0196963, IMG submission 148600) | Soil microbial communities from Anza Borrego desert, Southern California, United States - S1_5 | ecosystem: Environmental > Terrestrial > Soil > Desert | place: USA: California | collected... | reverse complement strand
CGTGATCCCCGCCGGCAGTTGCGGGCCGACCGCCAGCGCCAGTGCGACCCCCACGTTCTCCGCCGTCGTGTTGATCACCAACACGCCCCCCGCGAAGAACGGCTCGACCTCGTTCAAATGCCGGTTGTGCCACGGGCCGATCACCGACTCGACCATGCGTTCGAGCGCGTGAAAATCCATCACGACGCCGATCGGGTCCAAGCGCGGCGCACTGACGGTCACCCGCACGCGCCAGTTGTGCCCGTGCACCGGCTCGAGCGACCCGTCATACAGGCGGATCGCATGGGCCGCGGCGAACTCGCGCGTCGTGGAGATGGAGTAGGGCATGGGGACGGGAGGGTACGGTGCGGCATCAAAAACGAAAAGACGAAAAGGCGTAAGAAGATCGAGCGTGAAGCCGTTTCGAGAGCGACCGCACACCCCTACGTCCTTCCGACTCTCTCCCACTCTAGACGCCCCCCCGCGCACCCCTACAATCCGCCGTCATATGCCCCGTTACTTCCCCGACGCCGACGCCTTTGCCAAGATCGCCGCCGACGGCGCGCAGGTGATCCCCGTCTACCGCCAGCTCCTCGCCGACCGCCTCACCCCCGTCACCGCCTTCGAACTCCTCGGCGACTCCGCCCACGCCTTCCTCCTCGAGTCCGTCGTCGGCATCGAAAAGATCGGCCGCTATTCCTTCATCGCCACCAGCCCCCGTTACGTGTACGAAGCGAAAGATGGCAAAGCGTCGGTCCGCCACTTATCCGGTTCGCAACAGGCCACCGCCCACACGACCACCGACCCCCTCGCCGACCTCGCCAAACTCCTCCCCAAGCGCCGCTACCACCACGACGACAAGCTCCCCCCGTTCACCGGCGGCCTCGTCGGCTACGCCGGCTACGACACCATCCGCTACTACGAAGCCGAAAAGCTCACCGCCCCCCCCGCCGACGACCGCAACCTCCCCGACCTCCAATTCGCCTTCTACGGCGAACTCGTCATCTTCGACCACCTCGACAAGACCATCAAAGTCGTCGCCAACGCCGAGATCCCCGACGCCCCCGACTCGCAACTCGCAACTCGCAACTCGCAACTCCCTGACGCCTACGCGAACGCCTGCGCCCGCATCGACGCCCTCATCGCCCGCCTCCAAAAGCCCGTCCCGGGCGAGTCCGGCGAGATCGACACCTCCGGCCCCGTCACCCTCCCCTTCCAATCCAACATGACGCGCGAGCGGTACGAGGCCGCCGTCGCCGCCGGGCAGGAGTACATCAAGGCCGGCGACATCTTCCAGTTCGTCCCCAGCCAGCGACTCCGCGTCACGTCCGCCGCGCCGCCGTTCGACGTCTACCGCGCCCTCCGCGTGATCAACCCGTCCCCGTTCATGTTCTACCTCAAGAGCCCGGCCTGCACGCTGATCGGCGCCAGCCCCGAGGTCCTCTGCCGCGTCCAGGACGGCGTCGTCACCAGCCGCCCGCTCGCCGGCACCCGCCGCCGCGGCCACACGCCCGCCGAAGACAAAGAGCTCGAAAGGGAGCTCCTCGCAGACCCCAAGGACCGCGCGGAGCACATCATGCTCGTCGACCTCCACCGCAACGACGTCGGCCGGGTCTCCGTCATCGGCACCGTCAAGGTCGACGAGTGCATGGTGATCGAGCGCTACAGCCACGTCATGCACATCTCGTCCAACGTCACCGGCATGCTCGCCCCGGACAAGACCGCCCTCGACGCCCTCGCCGTCAGCCTCCCCGTCGGCACCGTCAGCGGCGCCCCGAAGATCCGCGCCATGCAGATTATCGACGAGCTCGAACCCACCCGCCGCGGCCCCTATGGCGGCGCCGTCGGCTACCTCGACTTCGCCGGCAATATGGACACCTGCATCGCCCTCCGCACGATCGTCTGGATGGGGGGCGCGAAGGATGAAGGGTCACACTCGCAACTCGCAACTCGCAACTCGCAACTTCCTCCCAACTCGCAACTCCCCCAAGCCACCTACGACGTCCAGGCCGGCGCCGGCGTCGTCGCCGATTCCGTCCCCGCCCTCGAATGGGAGGAAACCATGAACAAGGCCAAGGCCCTGCTCAAGGCCGTCGAAGCGGCGGGCAAGGGGTTCTGAATCACCCGGCGCCGCCGCCGCACCCCGTCGGGGGCCGGCCTCGGTCGAGGCCGGGCCACCCGGGGAGTGTGCGACATTCCCGGTCGGTCCGATCATCCGCCCGCGGTCACTTCGCCATCTGCAGGAACCGCCCCCCTTCGCAGTAGTCCTTCAGCGCCGGCACGTGCACGGTGTAGTCCGTCAGGAACTTCTGCACCCGGTCCTTCACCGCCATGTTCGCCGGGCCCAGGTCGTCCCAGAACACGGCCAGCGCCGCCGCCACCTGCGGCGTCGCCATGCTCGTCCCGTTGTTGAACACGGTCGTCCCGTCCGGCGACAGGTTGAGGATGTTCGTCCCCGGCGCCCCGACGTGCACGCGTTTGGTTCCGAAATCGGAGAACGACGCCTTCGTCCGGCCCCCCGTGTTGGCGGCGAGCACCGCGACGACGTTCGGCAGGTCCAGCGACGACGGGTAGTTCCGCACCTCCCCGTCGTTGTCGTTGTTGCCGTTTCCCGCCGCGCACACGAGCACCACGCCCTTGTCGAGCGCGTACTTCGCCGTGTCCGTGATCACCTGCGGCACCTCGCTCGGCTTGGCGTACGCGCCCAGGCTCAGGTTGATCACCTTCGCCCCGTTGTCGACCGCGTACCGGATCCCGTCGCACACGTCCGAGAAGTGCCCGCTCCCGTAGTCGTCCAGCACGCGCACGGCCAGCACCTCGCCCTCCCACGCCACGCCGGCCACGCCCGCCGCGTTGTTCGTCCGCGCCAGGATCGTGCCCGCCACGTGCGTCCCGTGCCCGTTCCCGTCGCACACGTCTTCGCCGCGCTTGCACGCGAAGTCCTGGCCACGCTTCACCTGGGTCGACAGCTCGTCCAGCTTGTACGCGACGCCCGTGTCCAACACCGCGACGCGCACGTCCGCCCTGCGGTGCCCGCGCTCCCACGCGAGCGGGGCGTTGATGTCCGGCAGGTAGGCCTGGCGGGGGAACTCCGGGTCGTCCGGCGTCGTGCCCGCGGCCGTCTTCGCCGTGCCGCCGCCGCCCGCCGGCGCCTTGAACAGGGGCTGGGCGCGGGGCCCGCCCATCGCGTCCAGTTTGCGGACCGGCAGGTCGCGCTCCACGTACCGCACGCCGTTCCGGCCGACCGCCGCCTTCGCGTCCGCGTCGATCCCGGTCACGACCGCGAACCCCCCGCCGGGCGAGTAGGAGACCACCCGCATCGACGGCGCGAACGCCCCCTTGATCTGCGCCGCCACTGCCTCGCGCATCGCCCGCGGGTTCGCCGCGCCGCCGCCCGCCGCCGCCGCCCGGACCGCCCCGGCCGCCGCGTTGTCCAGGCCGACGACCCAGCGCGCACCCGCCACGTTCACCTCGCACGGTTCGCACTTGTGCCCGCCACCCGGGTTGCCCGGCTGACCCCCGCCCGGCCGCGCCAGCTGCCACGTCTGCTCGATCGGCTCGTACGGCGCGTCCGGCACGTCGTAGCACGCGTCGATCACCTTCGACTTGCCGTCCAGCACCACCAGCCCGGCCCGCGTCTTGACCGTCTGGCCGTCGAACTCGATGTTGAACACGACGGTCGCGACCAGGAGCTCGTTCACCCCCGGCTTGAGCATCGGGCCGATCGCCTTGCTCACGACCTTCTTCCCCGTCTCGTTCGCGTAATCCACCGTCAGCGCCACGTCGCCGTTGACCACCACGACCATCGCCGTCCCTTCCAGCGGCACGTCCTTGTTCATGATCTCGTACCCGGCGCAGACGGTCACGTCGGCGCCGACGGGGATGTCGAGCTTGCCGGCGAGCAACCGCACCCCGCCGCCCGAACGGGCCTCGAGCCCGCCCGCCCGGCCCGCGGTCAACTTGAACGCGGCGGGCTGCGCGGCCTTGCAGTCCATCTCGATACACTTGTTGCACCCCGCCGACCCGAATGACATCAGGCCGACGGCCAGGAGTCCGAGGACGGACCAGGCCGCCCTCCCGAAACGTGTCGCACGCATGACGATCCTTTCCACGCCGCTCGGGCGTGACAGTGGCCGGCCCGCGGGCGCGGGGAGCCGGCGCACGCCCCGGGGCGCGTCGCCCCGGGTCGTTGCCGCGCTACCGCCGCCGACCCGCGCTGCCGCCCGTTGAATTGTTCCGTCGCCCGGGCACCGGCGCCCGACCCCAACCCGCCTGCCCTAATTCCCGGTCACGCGCTCCACCAGCGAATCCCGGTTGTCCTTCAGGTACTTGGCCGCCCGCTCGACCGCCTCTTTCACCATGCTCGGGTCCGTCTCGGTGACGGCGACGGTCAGGCGGAACGTCCCGTTCCCGATCGGGTGGTGTGGCGCGGCCGCGGCGCGCGACACCGGCACGCCCGCGAACCACCCCGCGACCTGTCCCTTCAGTTCGTTGATGAAGGCGGGGGACGCCCGCATGTCGTAGGCCGAGACGTCGAACGCCGCCGTCGCGACCGTGTCCTGGTGGGCGACCTGCTTTTCGTCCACCCAGGTCGCGCCGAGCGACACGTTCACGGTCGCCGTCAGTTCGTGGTCCCACGCCATCAGCTTGGCCTTGGCGGTCTTGGCCTGGAACAGGAGCGGCTTGATCACGAACAGCCGGCCGTCCGCCTGGTCCTCCCACGCCGCCCTCGCGCCTGCACCCGCACCCGCACCCGGGTCAGCATTGGCCGACGCCGGTCGGTCGCCCGCCGTGCCCGCGCGTCCCCCGCCGGCCTCCGCCGGGACGACCGTGCTCCCCTTCATGTGGTTGGCGGGGATCATCGCGCACACGACCCGGGAGGCGAAGTCCGGCGACCCCGGCTTGCGCGTGGCGGCCGTCGTCCGTTCGATCTCGAACCCGAGCCAGCGGGGCGTCCACGACCCGCTCGGGTCGACCTTTTTCCAGAACCCCGAGTGGTACATCGTCCGCCCGTACTGCGCCTGGTGCACACCGGCCTCCTTCTCGAGTTCGCCGCGCACCGCGTCGATCGCGAACCCGACGATCAGCGGGGCCAGGGCCGCCACGCTGGTCGCCCGGACCGTCGCGGTCCCGAACGTCCCCGTCCTGCCCGCCGCGTTGTCGAACAAATCGAACTCCTCGCGCAGGCGGGCCTGGAACGCCGCCAGGTCGTCGCCGGCCAGCCCGGAATAGTTGTACAGGTCCGAGTCCGTCAGCATCCGAATCGTCACTTGTTCCCCTTGGTAGTCGTACGTGTTCGCGCGGCGCCCGAGCTCCCCGAAGAGGGGGCGGCTCCCGCAGCCCGCGGTGATCACGAGCGCCGCGACCATCGCACACCCGATGCCGATCGTCCGGCCGCCCGCCCGCGACGCCCTCGGCGTGTTCGCAACTGCCATATCCGTACTCCGCTGAAACGACGTTCCGTGACCCGGCGGGCACCGCCCGACACTCGTGCGACCCGGCCGAACACATCAATACACCCCGGCGGGCGGGCGCATCAGTACCCCGATCCGGGGAGATCCGACGGCCCGCGCGTCGGCGGACGACGCGCGACGCGGGCGCGCGGGCGCGCCAACTCGCGTGACGCGAGGCGGGCCGGCGACCGGACCTCCGTGCCCACCGCCGCGCGATTCCGCTTGGCCCCTGCGACCGGTCCGGCTACAATCCGACTACCCCGATCCGGGTAATTGTCGACGGATCGGGCGTGTGAGCGCACGTCTTCGGGGAACGCGAAATGGCCGTCGAATCCGGGGCTGCCGACCTCCCTCCAGTCGAACCGACCGAGCCCGCCGACCGCCGACCTGGCGCCGGCACCGGGCGCCCCCGCCGGCCCAAGCCCGCCCGCCGTGCGGTGGACCTCGCCGCCGTCGTGCGCGTCGTGTCGGCGCTGCCGGTGGACGGCGCCGACGCGCCCCGCCGAAAGCGCCGCCTGCTCGCCGAGGTTTGCAAGGTGCTGGGCGCGCACATGACGCAAGCCGTGCCGCCTGCGCCCAGCGACCCGTCCGCGCCCGGGGCGACCGCGCGTGCGAATCCGCCGGCGCCCGCGTCGGGCGCGACCGCAGGTCTGGGCTTGTCCCCGCGCCTCCGGCAGACGCTCGACCGGCTGCTCGCCGGCGACTCGGAGAAGCAGATCGCCGTTCGCCTCCGCATCAGCCCCCACACGGTTCACGTGTACGCGAAGCAACTCCACAAGCGGTTCGGCGTGTCGAGCCGGGGCGAACTGCTGGCGCGGTTCGTCCGCGGACAGTGACGCGCCGCCGATCGGTCGGCCGCGGTGACGGCCGGGCGTCGCCCGACATTTTTCTGGCGCGCCCGCCCGCCCGCCCGCGTGGTCGCGAGTTCCCCGCCTGTCACGCCCCCGCCCCGGGAACACCACCGGCCCCCGGCCGCCCCCCCCCTTCGGGGAACGGCCTGCAGGGCCGGTGTGTGGATCGATTGATGGCGCCCTCAGTCGCGCCGTGTCGTGCGGGATTTGTAAGCGGCAAACGACGGGCGAACAATTCACCTGATTAGGTGATCTGGTGATTGAGTGCCGGACGCCGATACTTCCCATCCACGCCACGCCGGGTCGAACGCGGACCGCCGCGCGATCCCGGTCGGGGCGGCAACGGGAGGTTCGCCCGATGGGGGTGCCTGAAGCCTGGGACAAATCACACGTCGACCGGATGCTCGTCGTCGCCCGGCGCGTGCACACGACGACGCCGACCGCCGGGCGCCGCCATCGCACTCTCCTCGAGGGCCTCTGCGAACTGACCGGCGCGACCGCGGGCGTACTGGTGATCGGCGCGGCGCCCGGTAGCGACCGCCGGCGCGGGTCCGCCGCCCGGCCTGCCGCGGCCACGTACGTCGTAACGCCCCCCGCCGGCTCACGTCCGACCGGGTCGGCGCGGGTCGGCCGACCGATCGCCTACCCGCCCGCGCCCGACGGTGAGCAGCCCGACCCGGCCGCACAGAAGCTCCTCCGCCGCGTCCAGCGTCGCGCCGCGCCCGCCACCCTGACGGCGACGCGCCAGGAACTGCTGGACGACGACGCCTGGTACGCCCACCCGCACGTCGCCGCGACCCGTCGGTCCGCCGGGTTCGACCACGGCCTTTACTCCGTTCACCTGCCCGCCACCGGGCGGGCCGCCCTCGTCTGTTTGTCCCGCCCCGTCGGACACCCGCGGCCGTTCTCGGTGCTCGACCGCGACACCGTCGACCTCCTGCACCGGCACGCCGCCTGGACGTACGCCGACGACGCCACGCCCGCGTCACTCGCGGCCCTCGACCTGTCGCCCCGCGAGCGCCAGACGCTCGCCAAGCTGCTGGCGGGTCGCGGCGAAAAGCAGATCGCCGCCGAGATGCAGCTCTCGCCCAACACGGTCCACCACTACGTGAAATCCCTGTACAAGCATTTCGGCGTGTCGAGCCGGGCGGAGCTGTTGGCCCGGTGGCTGGACCGGATCGCGACCGAGACGTCCGGGCGCACATGACCTACCGCGGATTTCGTTAGCGTCGCGCGGGTCTTCCCGTCTATACCGACGACGGATGCACGACCGCGCCGCCCCACCCGTGTCCGACCTGGTCGCCCGCGCGCGCCGCGGGGACGCGCGCGCGTTCGAGGCGCTGGTCGCCGGGCACGAGCGGCTGGCGCTGGGCGTCGCGTACGCCGCGCTCCAGGACGCGCCGCAGGCGGCCGACGTCGTCCAGGAGTCGTTCGTCAAAGCGTGGCGGTCGCTCGGTGACCTCGCCGACCCGGCCGCGTTCGCCCCGTGGCTGTGCCACATCGTGCGGAACGGGGCCGCCGACGTCCGCCGGCGCAAGCGGCTGGCGACGTGCGACCTCGGGCACGCCTCCGGCCGCCCCGACCCGCGCGCCGCCGCCCCGGGCGATTCGCTGGACCGCCGCGAGCGGTCGGACCGCGTCGCGGCCGCGCTCGCGACGCTGGACGAGCTCACGCGGTCGGCCATGGTCCTCCGCTATTACGAGAACCGCACGAGCCGGGAGATCGCCGAGTTGCTCGGGACGACTGCCCCGGCGATCGACATGCGCCTGATGCGCGGCCGGGCCTTGCTGAAGGAACGACTCGCAATGGAGGCGACCCGCTAGGATCCTACGAATCGCAAAGAACCGTGCGAAACGCGCGTTAGTCACGTCCAGTCATTTGCGTCCTGAAGAATGACTCCCATGACCCCCCTTCCCCACGAGCCGCCCGACGACCTCGACGCCCTGCTCAGGGGGCACTACGCCGGCGCGCTCGATTCGCACGTCGGGCAAGCGACCGCCGCGTTTCGCGCGCACGTCTCGGGTCACTCCCGCGGCCGCACGTTCCGCCTGTTCCTGGCCGCGGGCGCCGCCGTCGCCGCCGGCCTGCTCCTGGCGATGTGGCTCACCCCGTCTTCGGGGCCGACCCCTGGCCGGCCCGACGCGCCCGTAGCCGTCACCCGGCCGCGCCAGGCGCCGACCCCGCCGCCCGCGCCCGGCGGCACGCCGGTCGTCCAGGCCGCGGCGTGGTCCCGCGTCGTGGACGACGGCCTGGGCCTGGTGGACGACCGCCCCGTCCGCCGGCTCCGCCGAAACGTCGTCGAGGCGGTCGAGTGGGTCGACCCGGCGACCGGCGCGCACGTCCGGCAGACCGTCCCCACGCAACAGGTGTACTACCTGCCCGTCCGAACGGATTGAAACGTATCAGCGCCTTGTGCCGCAGCCGAAGCGGTTCTTCCCCTTATTGGTACCCTATGCGTCGAACACTCGTCACGCTGCTCGTCTCGGTCCTGGCCGCGCCGGCCCTCGCCCAGCCCGCGCCCGTGGTTCGCCCGATCGACCCCACGATGCGCGACCGGCTGGTGACCCTTGCGGTCAACACTCAACCGGGTCAGGCCGCCAAGTCCACCTATCTCGGGGCCCACGCCGCGCCCGTCCCCGCGGCGCTCGCCGACCAGCTCAAGCTCCCGCCGGGCGTGGGCCTGGTCGTCGAGTCGGTCGACCCGGACTCGCCCGCCGCGCAGGCTGGGGTCAAGCCGCACGACGTGCTCCACAAGCTCGGCGACCAACTCTTGGTTAACCCGGGCCAGCTGTCCACGCTCGTCCGCCAGGCGAAGGCGGGCGACGCGGTCGCGCTTGCGGTCATCCGGCAGGGCGCCCCGGTGACGCTGACGGCCAAGGTGATCGAGAAGGAAGCGCCGGCGAATGTCCTGACGTTCGCCGACCGATTCGAGGCCGCCGTCCCGCCGCCGGCGTTCGTCTTCGCTAACCAGGACGCCGCGGCCCAGAACACGGCGTTCGCCGGGCGCAACGTCGTGATCCGGCTCACCGGCGCCGACCAGACGCTGGAGTTCAACGACGCCGACCACGCCGTCTCGCTCACCCGCCACGGCGACGCCACCCGCCGGGCGGTGGTCAAGGACGCCAAGACGGGCAAGACGTTGTTCGACGGCCCCGCCCAGACGCCCGACGAGCGCAAAGCGATCCCCGCGGAGCTCCTGAAGAAGGTCGAGCAGGCGGAGCAGGTCAAGCCGCGGTGGCAGGGCGGGTTGGACGGCGGGGGGGCCGGTGTCGTCGTGCACGGCGGCGTGATGGGCGCCGATCTGGACCGGGCCGCGCTCGGCGGACTCGCGGGCGCGCCCGCGGCGCGCGGGCGGGTCCTCACGTGGTCCAATGCCGACCACCTCCTGGTCGTCCGCGCCATGGGTCCGCCCGCCAAGCCCACGCCGACCTACCTCCTGGCCCTCTCGCGGAAGACGGGTCAAACCGTGTTCGACGGGCCCGTGATGACCGAGGAGCAGCGCCGCGCTATTCCCGCAGAGATCGCCGAGCAGTTCGACACGGTCCTCGCCAACCCGCAGATGCTGAACGAGTTCGGGAAGTGAGTTCCGATCTGGGTACACCCGCCCCCGAGCGGCGACCGCTTGCGGTTTAGCGACTGACGCCCGCAATACCAATTAACCCGGTTATCCGAGGTCTACATGACGAAGAATCTCCTCCTCATCGCCGCCCTCGCTCTTACACCCCTCGCCGCTCAAGCCCAGGACAATGCCGCCTTGGATGCGGAGAAGGCGCGCGCCAAGGCGAAGCTCGAGGCGGAGACCGTTGAGGCGCAAGCCCGGCTCGCCCTGGAGAAGGCCCGGGCCGCCGATCAGAACCTGGCGCACACCCGCTGGCGCGCGGTGACCGGCGCGTACGCGGCCGCCGCCGCCGCCGCCCCCGCGACTCCCGTGAAGAAGGTCACCGTGGCCTACGTCGGCGTCGGCTCGTCGGAGATCCCGCCGGCGCTCACCTATCACCTGAAGCTCGCGCCGGGGAGCGGGCTGGTGGTCGACTGGGTCGCGCCGGGCTCGCCCGCCGAGGCGGCCGGCGTCAAGCAGTACGACGTCCTCACCCAACTCGACGACCAGCGCCTGGTCAACCCCGAGCAACTCCGCACGCTCGTCCGCCTGCGCAAGGCCGGCGACGCCGCGACGTTCACGCTCGTGCGCCAGGGCCAGCCGACGACGGTCGGCCTGAAGCTCGGGCAGACCGAGGTCGACGAGACGGCCGCGGCCGGGCAGGCGGTCGACGTCTTCCCGCACCCGCCCCACGCGGTCGCCTGGGAGGTGATGCCGATCATTCCTCCACCGCCGGGCGACGCGGCCCGGGCGATCGACGTCCTGATCGATCCGCAGGTCCCCGATCTGCGGCGGACCGTGACCACCCTGGTCCCGCGGGACCCTGACCACGTCGCGGCCGTGCGGAAGGTCTACGCCGCGAACGCCACCGCGGTCGGCGCGACGCCCGCCGCGCCGCGCCCGAGGGTGCTGACCTCCACCCAAGGCACGACGCTGCTCCTGGCCCGGTTCGAGGCCGGCAAGCCGACCCACCTCATGGCGTTCGACACGTCGACCGGGCAGACCGTCTTCGACGGCGCCGTGGGCACGGAGGCCCAGCGCAAGGCCGTCCCGCCCGCGGTCGCCGCGCAGCTCGAAACTCTGGAGAAGAATCAGTCCGCCGCGCCCGAGTTCGGGACCATCGGGCGATGAGCGAGTCGCTAAGCCGCAAGCGGCCGGCGCACGTCTACTCCCCGACGGCGTGCAGGCGCTCCACGAAGTTCCCCGTTTCGGCGTCCTTCGCGTGCGCCTTCAATTCCGGGAACTGGCTCCAGGAGAACTGCGACCAGTACACGCGCAGCATCTCGAGCTTCGCGTCGGCCTGCCCGCTCACGTCGACCGGCGCCGGCGTCAGCTTGAGCCCGGCGTGCGTCTCGGCAAAGTCTGACGTCTCGCCGTGGGCGGCGTACGGCAGGTCTTCGAACAGGCGCACGCGCGTCAGCGGCACGTCCGCCTCCCGCAGGCCCGCGAGCGCCGCGTCGCGCACGAGCCGGTGGTCCACGTGCTTTCCGATCGCCAGCGGGAGGTAGAAGTCGGCGCTCGGGAACTCCGCCGCCAGACCGGTGACGGCCGCCCGGACCGCGTCGCTGGCGGCCGCGTCGCGCTCGCCCAGCGGTGCCGTGAAGATGTCGGCGATCGCGTGACCGCGCAACAGCGCCTCGTCCAGGTCCAGGGCCCGCATCGGCGTGTGCGCGAGGCGCGACACCAGGTCGTCCTCTTCCGCCCGGATCGCCTGGATCGCGGGGATTTCGGCCGTCAGATCGCCGGCTTCACCCGCCGGCGGAAAACGCCACCAGGCGCTCTTGGTGAACACGTTGACGACCAGCGTCTGCTCGGTCGGTTGCGCCTTACCGGTTTCCGCGCCGGCCACGCCAACTCGTGCGGAGTCGGGTTCGCCCGCCGGTGGTTCGCCGGTCACGCTCACGGCGTCCGTTGCCCCTTCCGGCTTCTTCGCCGCCTCCACCGCCGCGTCCACGTCGGCAGGCTTGGCCGCCTCTTCGGCGGCCGCCGCCCACGTCAGCATCGCCCCGCCCAGCGAGAGCGCGGCGTCGTCCGGGTGCGGGGAGAGGATGATGCGCGTCACCCGCGCCGAGTCCGTTACGACCGGCGCGGTCGCCGGCACGGCCCGTTCCCACAGGA
>Ga0196963_10002202_pt1 | contig 12000 bp, 9 predicted proteins | sample S1_5metaG_FD_148600 | JGI IMG/M metagenome (GOLD analysis project Ga0196963, IMG submission 148600) | Soil microbial communities from Anza Borrego desert, Southern California, United States - S1_5 | ecosystem: Environmental > Terrestrial > Soil > Desert | place: USA: California | collected... | reverse complement strand
GTCGAGGATGTCGGCTCGGATGACGCGGAGGTTGCGGTGCGGGCCGACGTGGGCGAGGTTGCCCGAATCGGTGCGGGAGTTGGGGCGGGCGGCGGCGGTGACGGAGTGGCCTTCGGCGAGAAGCTTGGAGATCAGGTGGCTGCCGATGAAGCCGGAGGCGCCCGTAACGGCAACAGCCCCGAGGTCGCGGGCAGGTGCAGATTGGACCGACATGGCGAGCCCCCTCATGCGCGGCCACTGCGGCGGGAGGGGGCCGCTGGTCACGCGGGGTCCACGATAGAGATTTGGCAGGATTCTGCAAGTGGAAAGGCGTTGAACGCGAAGGGCCCGAAGGGGAAGCGAAGTCGCGAAGGAGCGTGGGTGCGCAAGAAATGACAGCAGGGAAGGCTGGATTGGGCCCGGGATGCCGTGGTATAACCGAGTGCAGCTCGCTTTGGAAGCAAGCAGGAGGATCAGGATGCAACGTGCTGTTGCGCTTGTGGTCGGAGCACTCGCGGTCGTTTGTGGCACGCAAGCACAGGCCGACTACGTCATTGTCTCGTGGCACCAGGGGCGGACGTTCCGGGTGAACGAAACGACCGGAGCGATCACGCACGAGTGGTTCCTACCCGATGGCGGCGGGGCGAACAACATCGCGCGGTCGCCGGTGACGGGCGAGGTGTGGGTGACGAGCTACCAAAACGGGCGGGCGGACAGGCTGTACAGGCTGGACCCGCTGAAGGGGTTTGCGCCCGAGTACGTGCAGCTGAATGTCGAGAATGTGCGGGCGTTGGCGTTCGATGGCGAGGGCGTGCTGTACGCGGCCGTCCACGTGACCAACACGTACCACCGCACGATCCACGTAGTGAATAGCGCGAACGGGCACTGCCAGCAGATCGCGCAGATCAACAGCACGCCGCTGCAGGGCATGACGTTCATGCCCGACGGTTCGGTGCTGGGGGTGTCGGTGAACGGGTCGGTGGGCACGTCGGCGCTGCACCGGATACAGCGGAGCACGTGGAGCGTGGCACAGCAGGTGCCGGTGACGCAGACACCGATGTACCTCCAGGACGTGGGCCTGCGTCCCGATGGGACAGCAATCGTGGTAGGGTCAGGCTCACCGGCCAATACCGGCGACACCGTGTGGACGGTCAACACGTCGACAGGGGTGCTGGGGCCATTCACGCCTGGTGTGACGTACGCGGGCGATTACCGCGGCATTGCCTGGGTGCCGCCGCCCCCACCGCCGTGCGGGAGTTCGGATTACAACGGCGACGGCGACGCCGCGACGGACCAGGACATCGAGGCGTTCTTCGCGTGCATGGGCGGGCACTGCTGCGAAGGGTGCCTGGTGGACTTCAACGGCGACGGCGACGATGCGACGGATCAGGACATCGAGGCGTTCTTCCGCGTCATCGGCGGCGGGACCTGCTGAGGGGTCGCGCGAGCAATGAAAACTCCTTCATGACGCGGGCGGTTTTTTCACCCGGCACTACACTGCGGTTCCCCTGACCCGGGGCTGCGGAGAGTGTGTGCGCTGGGGTGAAGGAGCCGCGTGGGGATGAAGTTTCACAGTGCGGCGGTGCTGATGGTGCTCGCGAGTGTTGCGGCGGGGGTGACGCCGTGCGCGCTGGGGCAGCAGGCGATCACGCCCACGCGTGAGAAGGAGATCGACCCGCAGCGGGCGGCGCAACTGTCGATCGAAGAGCTCATGGGCATGGAGGTCACGAGCGTGGCGGGGGTGGAGCAGCAGGTGCTGACCACGCCCGCGGCCATCACCGTGATCGACGAGGATGAGGTGCGGCGGACCGGGCATCGATGGGTTGCGGAGGCCTTGCGGCTCGCGCCGGGGGTGTACGTCGGGCAGAGCAACACGTCGTCGTGGTCGGTGGGGCCGCGGGGGTTCAGCGGTGGGCTGGCGAACAAGACGCTTGTGTTGATGGACGGTCGGCGGGTGTACGACCCGATCCAGGCGGGGACTTTCTGGGATGTGCAGGACGTGCTGCTGGAGGACCTGGACCGGATCGAGGTGATCCGCGGGCCGGGGGCGACGCTGTTCGGGGCCAACGCGATCAACGGCGTGATCAACATCGTCAACAAGAGCACGGCGGACACGCAGGGCGTGTTCCTGGAGGCGGGTGGGGGGACCTTCGAGCGCGGGTTCGGGAGCGTGCGGTACGGCGGGCGGATCAACGAGAAGGCGACGTACGCGGTGTGGGCGAAGTACTTCAACCGTGCGCCGCTGGAGGCCGCGGGGCCGCTGGACAGCGACAGCGACTTCGACCTGACACACGCGCGGTTCCGGACGGACATCGATGCGGGTGATGACCTCAAGCTGATGTTCGAGGCGGACGCGTACTCGAGCTTTGGGGCGCGAGCGGCGGCGCGGGTGCCGGTGCGGGCGCCCACGGCGACGACCGAGCGGCGGATCTTCGAGAACGACGTGCGGGGCGGGCACGTGCTGGGGCGGGCGGAGCGCTTCACCGGTGACAACGAGGGCTGGAGCGTGCTGGCGTACTACGATCGCACGGAGCGGGCCCTGACGGGTTCGGAGGCGGAGCGGGACTCGGCGGAGATCGACGCGCGGTACCACTTCATGCTGGGCGAGCGGCACGCGCTGGCGACCGGCATCGAGTACTACTTCACGACCGACCGGCTGGTGCCCGGGTCAAGCACGCTGCTGACCCCGGGGTCGCCCGCCGCTGACAGCATGAACACGGTGAGCGCGTTCGTGCAGGACACGATCACGCTGCAGGAGGACCGCTGGTTCGCGATGCTCGGCAGCAAGGTGGAGCACAACGACCTGACGGGCGTCGAGGTGCAGCCGAGCGCGCGGCTGTGGTGGACGCCGACGGACCGCGAGACGGTGTGGGGCGCGGTGTCCAGGGCGGTGCGGACGCCATCGCGTTTCGAGGAGCACGGGTTCATCAACTTCTTCTTCGCGGACCCGGGTGTGCTGGCGGGCGGGCCGCCGACGGGGCAGATCGTGCCGTTTGGCCTGAGCGGGAACCCGAACCTCGATTCGGAGAAGGCGCTGGTGTACGAGCTGGGGTACCGGCGGCGGTTCAGCGACCGCGTGACGCTGGATGTGGCGACGTTCCTCAGCCAGTACGACGACCTGATTTCGATTCCGACGCCCGCGGTAGGCGGGAGCTTCAACAACAACGGCGAGGCGGAGGTGTACGGGGGCGAGGTGGCGGTGGTGTGGCAGGCGGCGGACAACTGGCGGTTGCGCGGGGCGTACAGCTACGCCGAGGTGAACGTCAGCGGGCCGGTGTCGCTGAGCGATGAAGGGAACACGCCGCACAACATGGCGCAGCTGCAGTCGTTCCTGGACATCACCGAAAACCTGGAGCTCAACGCCGCGGCGTACTTCGTTGATCGGGTCGAGAGCCAGGGCGCGAGCAGCTATACGCGGGTGGACATCGGGCTGACGTGGCGGGTGACGCCGAACTTCGACGTGTCGATCTGGGGGCAGAACCTGCTGGAGCCCAGGCACAACGAGTTCTCGTCGCTCCAGGTGGAGCGGTCGGCGTACGTGGTGGCGACGCTTCGTTTTTAGATGGGCAAGGAGGCTGTCAGGCCGTGAATCTGGGGAACTGCCGAGGGCTGCTGCTGATTGGGCTGTGCGGGATCGCGGCGGTGCTCGCGGTCTGCCCGGCAAGCGCCCAGCAGGGCAGCCGCGAGGCGGAGCAGCGGGAGGCAGCGCGGGTCGCCGCCATCAAGGCCGGGATGGTGGTGAACTTTCTGCGGTACACGACCTGGCCTTCGGGGTCCTTCAAGGACGCTGAGGACAGGAAGGCGCCGATCGTGGTGACGCTGGCGGGCGACACGGGGTTTGCGAGTGCGCTCGCAGACGCGGTGCGCGGAGTGACGATCGGCGGGCGGGAGATCGAACTGCGGCAGGTGAGCTACCCCACGGCGCGGCGCGATGAGACGGCCCCCCGTCAGGAGGACATCGACGCGTACTACGCGAGCCTGCGCGGGTCGCACGCGGTGTTCTTCGGGCGCTCGGAGTCGACGCGGGTCACTGAGAGCCTTCGCAAGCTGGAGGGGGCGGATGTCCTCACAATGAGCGACCTCGGGGGCTTCGCCGAGGCGGGCGGGATGCTGGGGATGGTGGTCCGCGAGAAGCGGGTCGCGATCGATGCCAACGAGGACGCGGTGAAGGCGACGGCGCTGAAGCTGAGCTCGCGCTTGCTGAAGCTGGCACGGATCGTGCGGTCCCCGGCACGGGAAGAGGACAGCCGCCCGCGCGACGATGGCGGGAAGGAGGGCTCACGGTGAGCACTTCCCGTTCCTTCGCGGCGCGATTGACGTGGCTGATGACGGCGCTCACCGCCGCGGCACTGGTGCTGGTGACGGTGGCGCACGTGACGCTGGAGTTCCGTCGGGTGCGCGGGCGGGCGGTGGAATCAGTGAGCGCGACGGCGCGGGTGCTCGCGGCGGACCTCGCGGCAGCGCTGGACTTTGACGACCCCAAGGCAGCGACGGACACGCTCGGGACGTTGGGGGCGGTAGAGGAGTATGTGCGCGCGGAGGTCAGTCGGGCGTCGGATCACGGGGCGCCGTTCGCGGTGTTCGAGCGTGAACCTGCGTCGGGGGCGGGGTCGCTCGGGACGGATGTGCGGACAGGGATTGAGGGACGCTGGCTGCGGATTGTGCAGCCCGTCGTGCGGGATGACGAGCAGACTGGCGAGTTGCGCCTTCTGTATGACTTTGGGCCGCTCCGTCGGCGGCTGCTCATCGACGTGGCGGTAACGGTGGGCGTAGCGCTGGTGCTGATGGGGCTCGCCTACGCCGGGGCCCGAGCCGTGCAGCGGGCATTGCTGCGGCCAGTCCGGGAGCTGTCGGATGCGGCCGCGGCGCTAGCCGCCCGCGAGGACTATTCGATTCGGGCGCGGAAGGTCTCGGAGGATGAACTCGGTTCGCTAACGGACGTGTTCAACACGATGGTCGAGCGGCTAGGCGAGGCCGAGGCGCTGCGTCGGAACCACCGCGAGATGCTGGAGCAGGAGGTGACGCGCCGGACGCGCGAAGCGCTGGAGGCGCAGGCCCGGCTGCGGCAATCGGAACGGATGGCGAGCCTGGGTACTCTTTCCGCAGGGCTGGGGCACGACATCGGGAACCTGCTGATGCCGCTGCGGGCGCACCTGCACTCGATCCGTGCGCGCGTGAACGCACGGGAGGACGACCCGGACTTCGCGGCCATTTCGCGGGCGTCGGAGTACCTGCAGAACCTCAGCACTAGTTTGCGTATGTTGGCGCAAGACCCCGCGCGGATCGTGGAGGGTTCGCCGACAGAGCTGCGCGGCTGGTGGCGGGAGATGGAGCCCATCCTGCGGCCGATGCTGGGCCGTGGGATCCTGCTGGAGGGCGTTGTGCCCGAGGGGTTGCCGGCCGTGAGGCTCTCCAAACCACTGCTGATGCAGGCGGTGTTCAACCTGGTGCAGAACGCGGGCCAGGCGCTCGCGCCCGAAGGATCGCCGATCATGCCGAGGGCGAGCATTCGTGTGGAGGCCCGCGCGATCGGCGAGGTCATCGAACTGAGCGTGGCGGACAACGGGCCGGGCATGGACCAGGTGGTGCAGCAGCGGTGTCTTGAGCCGTACTTCACCACCAAGACCCGTCGGATCTCGTCGGGGCTGGGGCTACCGCTGGTCAAGGGAATCGTCGAGGGGGTTGGCGGTGAGCTGAAACTCGAATCGAAGATCGGTGAGGGGAGCCGGTTCACGCTGGTGCTGCCCGTCGCGGAGGCGGTCAAGGTGGAGCGGACGCGGGCGGTGGTGACGGTGAGAGAGCCGCGCCGGCGGGCGCTCATCTCTCACGTGCTCACCGGGCTGAACTGCGCGGTGGACGCGCCGGCGGCGGCCGGGGTCGATCACGGCCTGTGGGTGACGGATGTGCTGGGCGAGGTGCCGGCGGAGTGGACGGGCAGCGTCGTGCTGCTGGGTCAGCCGCCGGAAAACACGCGCGGCGGCGGTAGAATCACGGTGGTTGACCCGGCGACACCGCTGCCCGAACTGCGTGTGCGGCTGCAGTCAGTGCTCCAAGGTGTGAACGCATGAGCTCAATGAACGTCCTGCCGACCAGCGGCGCGAAAGCCCGGGTGTTCTGCGCGGACGACAACCCGCTGGTGAGCGATGCGCTGCGGCTCTTCGTGCTGCGCTCGGGGGAGTTCGACTGGGCAGGGTGCGTGCCTGACGCCGATCAACTGTGTGCCAATGTGCGCGCCATGGGTTGCCCGGAGATCGTCCTGCTGGACATCGACATGCCAGGCATGGACCCCTTCACGGCCATCTCGCAGGTCGCGGCGTGCTGCCCTGAGACGCGCGTGCTGATGTACAGCGGCATGGTGCGGCGGGACCTCATCGACCGCGCGATCGAGGCGGGCGCATGGGGGTATGTCTCCAAGGGTGACGGCGAGCAGGCGCTGTTCGAGGCGATGCGCACGGCGTTGGACGGGCAGATCGCGATGAGCCCCGAGGTGCGTGCGGTCGCCGGGTTGTAGTCGCACACACCGAAAGCTGCGCCGAGGCGCGAAAGCAGCCGGGGCTGATGGTCGATAACTCTCATATGGACCCGCACGAACAGCCCCCCGCGTCCTCTGGTGGAGATGGCAGCCAGCAGCCTCAGCCCGGCGGAGCCCGCGAGCCCGACTGGCTGGACGCGCTGCCGGAGCGGGCAACCTATAAGGCGCAGTGGATGGCGACGCGTTTGCCGGCGGAACAGGCCGCGTGGCTCGCGGAACTGCGGCGGGTCATGGGCGAGTTTCCCAACGCCGAGGACTTTATCCGCCACGCCCAGGAGCTCATGCGTGCGACGCAGGTGAAGATGGATGCGGACGTTCGCGCTGCCCATACGGGCGAGCAGCTGGAAGCGACGGCCTCGACGCTGCTCGACGCGGTGATGAGCGGGGAGGAGGAACTGCCAGAGCACCCCTGGCAACGAGCGATGATGCTCCTGTTCCTGACCAGCACTTCCCACAAGTTCGCCTACCTGCGCGAGCGGATGTCGGAGGAGGACGTGCAGGCGTTCCTCGACAGGCACATCGGGGAGCTGTTCAGGCTGGGGCGTGAGGAAGAAGGCGAGAGCTTCGAGGGAGGCGGAGGGGAGTAGCCGTACCACAAGGTATGAGTCTCAGCAGGTGCCGCCGCCGAGGACACGGAAGAACGCTTCGATGTCCTGGTCGGTCCCGGTGTCGCCATCCGCGTTGAAGTCGGCGGTGCCGCAGGCGGGGCAGCAGGTCCCCCCAAGGCAGGCAAAGAACGCCTCAATGTCCTGGTCGGTGCCGATATCGCCGTCGCCGTTGAAGTCGGCGGTGTTGAAGCGCAGCACGGCCGGAAGACTGGTCACGCTGCCGCAGTCATTGGAAACAACGCACCGGATCTCCACGCTGCTCGCGCCGGGGCACGGGGTGAGGGTGATGGTGGCTTCGGTGCTCATCGGTGGGCTCACGGACGCAGCGCCGCCGCACGGGAGAGGCGTAGGGTCTGAGCCGAGGGTGATCCAGGTGCTCGCGTCGGTCTTGAGCTGCCACTGCGCGAGGACGGGTGTAGCGCTCGCGGCAACGAGGCTGACCGCGGCGCCGCCGGGCGGGCAGATTCTGGTCGAGGTCGGGTGTGTTGTGATGAGAGGCGCGCCCGAGGCGTAGCGCGCCCAGAAAGACGACGCCTGCCCCGCCGCGGTGTAGAAGCTGCCGCCGGCGAACAGATCGCCGTTGGGCATTCGCGTGACCGCGTTGACCGCTCGATCGACGCCTGCACCAAGCGGGGACCAGGCCGCCCCGTTCCACCGGGCGATGTTGTTCGCGGACGTCTGGCCCGAGGTTGTGAAGTTGCCGCCCACGATCAGGTCACCGTCGGGGAGCACCAGCAGCGTGTTCACCGACGCGGGCGGAGTGTTCCCGAGCCAGGAGACGCCACCGATGCTCGACCACGCTGTGCCGTTCCACCTGGCGATCCTGCCCACATTGACGGTTCCAGAGGCGCTGAACAAACCGCCCGCGACGATCTGGCCGTTTGGGAGTGCCGCCAGCGCATAGACCGTGCCGTTGAAGCCCGCGCCCATGGGCGACCATGCCGTTCCATCCCAGCGCGCGATGTTCGTGGCGCCCGTCGTCCCGGCGGTCGTGAAGTTGCCCCCGACGATGATGTCGCCGTTGGGGAGTGGGCAGACCGCGAACACATTGCCGTTGCCGCCCGAGACGCCGCCGCCAAGGGGTGCCCACGTGGTGCCGTTCCAGCGGGCGACGCGGTTCGCGGGTAGGCCGTCGGCCGACGTGAACGAGCCACCGGCGATGATGTCGCCGCTGGGCGCCAGCGCAAGAGCCCTCACGGTTCCGTTCATCCCTGCGCCAAGGGGTGACCAGTGAGCGCCGTCCCACGTGGCGACCCGGCCGCAGGCTGTGTCGCCCGCGGCCGTGAACGCACCCCCGGCGACCAGGCGGCCGTCCGGCAGGGGGAGCGCTGTGTACGCAGAACTGTTCAAACCCGTGCCGAGCGACGACCAGCCCGTGCTGTCCCAACGAGCGATGTACTTCGCGAACGCCGCGCCGGCAGTCTCAAAGTGCCCTCCCGCAATGACGCTGCCGTCGGGGAGTGCCGCAACCGTGAGCACGGTGCTGTTCATCCCTGTGCCCAGGGGGTTCCAGGCTTCGCCGTCCCAGCGGGCGAGGTCGAGCACCGGTGTTCCGCCGGCCTTCTCGAATGCACCGCCGATGATGAGGTCCCCGTTTTCGACCTGGGCGGTGCAATAGACACGCGGGTAGTCGATGCGGGTCAGGCCTGTGAAGGGTGTCCACGCCTGACCGTTCCAACTCGCGAGGGCGGTGGCGGGCTGCCCGCCCGCGCTCGAGAAGATGCCACCGACGAGCAGGTCACCACTCTGCAGCATCAGGAGCGACTCCACGGTCGTAAAGGTGCCCCCCAGACTGGAGTTCAACGGAGACCAGTTCGCGCCGTCCCACGCCGCAATTCCGAGAGCGGTAACACCCCCGGCTGTCGTGAACTGGCCGCCCACGACGAGTTGCCCGTTCGGATACTCGTGCACGTCGAGCGGAACACCATTGAGCCCGGTGCCGAGCGCAGCCCACGTGGAGCCGTTCCATCGCGCGATCCTGTTGGCCGGAACGCCCCCGATGGACGTGAAGGTGCCCCCCGCGGTGAGGTCGCCATTGGCGAGCACCTTGAGCATGTGAATGGCGCCGATGGTGCCGGAGCCCACAGGCGCCCAAGCCGAGCCGTTCCAGCGCGCGATCGAGTTTGCAGGAACCCCGCCGATGGATGTGAAGTTGCCGCCCGCGACGAGGTCGCCGTTCGATGCCACAGCCAGATCGAACACCGCGGCGTTTGGAACCGGCCCCAGCGAAACCCAGTCCGAACCGGTCCACCGCACGACTTTGCCGGAGTAGTTGCCGAGGCTCGTGGAGTACGCCGAAGCGATCAGATCACCATTCGGCATGGTCGCGAGGCCCGAGACGATTTCGATGATCCCGGCGCCGAGCGGGGACCAGTTACCGGTCGCAGGGTCGTACAGAGCGATGTTCTGCGCCGCGGTGTTTCCAATGACCTGAAAATAGCCGGCGACCACCAGCTTGCGGGTCTGCGGCCCGGGGCCGTCAGCATCCCACCAGGCCATCTCGTTGAGGACCGCGCCGCTGGTTCCGAGAGCCCCCGGAAGCCCGTCACCGAGCAGCCACTGCGGGGGGCAGCTCTGCGCGTGTGAGCAACGGGCATGGAGCGCGATCACGAGCGCAGCGCACAGCAGAACACCCCACCTGTTCATACCCGACTCCTCCAGAGGATTCGCCGGTCAGGATAAGTTGCGTGGGGCGGGGGTGCAACAGAACTTGCGCCGGACCGGGCCGGCCCGAATGGTCATTGCAGCGGTTCTTTGGCCCGGGTGATCTGGGCGTAGGCGTTGTGGTTGTGGATCGACTCGTAGTTCTCCGAGTTGATCGAGTACCACGTGATGCGGTCGTCGCGCTCGAGCAGCAGGGCCAGGTCGCGGACGATGTCCTCGACGAACTTGGGGTTCTCGTAGGCCTTCTCGGTGACGTACTTCTCGTCGGGCCGCTTGAGCACCGCGAAGACGGGGCAGCTGGCGGCCTCCTCCAGCATCTTCACCACATCCTCAATCCACACCATTGAGTTCATGCGGACCTTGGCCTCGATGCGGCAGCGCTGGTTGTGGGCGCCGTACTGGCTGATTTCCTTGGAGCAGGGGCAAAGGCTGGCCGCGGGGGCGGCGACGGACATGACGAAGTCTTCCTCGCCGTTGGCGGTGCACTCAAAGCGCACGCGGTAGTCCATCAGGCCGGGCATCTGCGTAACCGGCGCGAGCTTCTTGATGAAGTAGGTGAACTCGGCCTCGAAGTGGGCAACCTCGGCGTTGAGACGCTCGCAGATGGCGCGGGTGATCTGGGGGATGCGGTCGGGGGTGACCGGCTCGCTGGTCTCCTCGTTCAGGACCTCGAGGAAGCGGGACATGTGCGTGCCCTTCTGGTGGTGCGGGAGGGCGACGTACATGTTGATGCTGGCGACGGTGGTCTGGTCGCCGCCGCAGCAGGTGCGGAGCTTGATGGGGTAGGTGATGTCCTTGACGCCCACACGGTCGATGGCGATGTTGCGCGGGTCCTGGGAGGCCTGCACGTCGGGCATCGGCTGTGGGCGCGGCTTGGTGGTCATGGTGGCTCCGGGTGAGGGTAGGAGCGGGGTTGAGAAAGTGAAAGTCCGCTCACCAGCTTGGGTGAAGTGGATTCGGGCTCACAAGGCCCGCTGGATGCGTCGCCGCTCTCACTTCGACGGCTTCTGGCCCGAGGAGCCCGCCCACGAGATGCCCAGGGGCACGCCAATGAGCGCGCCCGCGGCCCAGTCGAGCGAAACCGGGCGGGCGAGGTTCAGCACAGAGCCGTCGTAGACCTTCGCGAGCAGTTTCTGGCCCTCGATGGTCTTGACCAGGACCGGAGCAATGAACGCCAGCACCGCCATCGACAGGATCGGGACGACGGGTGTGAGCGTGAACGAGCGGCCGTGGGTCACCGCATGGCTGACCGCCCCCGCGGCGATGCCGGCGAAGATGGCCGCCGCCAGGGTCTGGTTGCGGGCGCCGCTGAGGGCGAACAGCCACACACCGGCAGCCGCAACGAGCACGCCGGCGGCCAGACCGGCGATGATGATGGGTATGGGGTTGTCGCGGGTGTCGCCGCGGACGAGGAGGGCGAGCGGGCCCTTCGTCGCGGGCTGCAGCTGCCCCGTGTGCAGGGGCGGGGCGGCGCTGGCGAAGAGTGCGGCGGCCGCGGCGGCCGCAAGCGTGACCAGCAGGCCTTCGACGGCGAGCATCATCAGGTCCTGTCCGTCGCCGGCACGCCGGACAATGGACTCGAGGTTGCCCTCGGCGGACGCGCCCCACGCAATGACAAAGCCCGCGCACGCCATCGCCGTTCCGAACGTGTAGAGCTTGGCGGCGACGAGGCCAACAACGATGACGGCCAGCGCCAGAGCACCGGCGGCGGCGAGGGCCGCGCCGAGGTTGCCGTTGACGAGGATGGTGATGGCACGACCGCCGTCGACGTCGCGGACGCGGGTGAAGAGCTCGGCGACCAGTGGGCCGACCGCGAGGAGGCACGCCAGGATGAGGGCCCACTTCAGGGTGGCCTTGAGCATGGCGGGCATGATGGCGGCGGGTGCGGCGGTTGACAAGCGGGGGGTGCGTCCGTGTGGGTGGCCGCGAGCCCCGGTCAGGAGACCGGGGCCACCAAGGAGCAAAGCGGAGAGGGGGGGATTCGAACCCCCGAAACGGTTGCCCGTTTACGCGATTTCCAGTCGCGTTCCTTCAGCCTCTCGGACACCTCTCCGGCTGATTGGGAAGCGAGTTTAGGCGGGTGTGTCGGCGGTTTCCGGGGCTGGCGGGTAGCGGCCGGCTCAGGCGGGCTTGAGCAGGCCGAGACGGGCGGCGAGGCGTGTGCCCCAGCGGCGATCGAGGGCGAGTGAGGTGGCGAGGGAGCCGACGCACAGCCCC
>Ga0196963_10002201_pt1 | contig 12004 bp, 5 predicted proteins | sample S1_5metaG_FD_148600 | JGI IMG/M metagenome (GOLD analysis project Ga0196963, IMG submission 148600) | Soil microbial communities from Anza Borrego desert, Southern California, United States - S1_5 | ecosystem: Environmental > Terrestrial > Soil > Desert | place: USA: California | collected... | reverse complement strand
GTCGAGGGCTTCGGGCGCGGAGATGTCTGGCTTGAGGCGGCCGTCCTCCGTGGGACCCCAGGAGGAGAAGGAGGTCATGGAATCGTCGTTCGAATTCAGGGCGCCGACGGTGACGTGGTTCTTGGCGGCGGCGGGGGGCGCGATGCTGTAATACTGCCCGAAGCCCTCGACATTGCACCGGCTCCCTTGGCGCTCGTTGCCGTTGGCCCACACGATGCGGAAGGGCCGGCCCAGCGAGCCGCGGACGATGCCGTCGATGAGCGCGTCCGTCACGCCGTAGTCACCCTGCATGAAGCAGGCGTACCCGTTGCTCTCGACGTTGGAGCCGATCGAGTTGTTGGCGATGTCGGCGTCGTGGGTGTTGATGCCGCTGGAATAGTCCGCCTCGAGATCGCCCGGGTCGCTGTAGAGGAAGCCCTGGACCAGCGCGGCCTGGAAGGCGAAGGAGACGAACTGAACATTCGGGGCCATGCCCCGGTGGGTGTTGCCCGCGGTGGGCGCCCCCGAGCTGCCGATGGTGCCGCCGACATGGGTGGCGTGGCTGTGGAAGCCGGCGGTATCTCCGTAGCTCAGGCGGGTGCCGAATCCGACGTGCCCCTCCATGCGCCCCGCGTCGTAAACCATCGCCTTGATGCCGGTGCCGTCCAGGCCGTAGGGCGCGGCCTGGAGCGTGTTGGCCCCGACGCGGGCGCGGTTGGAATCGTTGTTCGGGCCCAGCGGGGGAAGCGGCGGCTCGATCCAGAGGACCGAGTCGTCGGCGGCCAGGGCCGTGAGTGCCGAGGCCGGCAGGTGCACCACCGCCGTGTTCACAGTGAAGGCCGTGGAGCGGACGAACCCGCCGTGAGCGCGGGCGACGGCCTCGGCCTGGGCGGGGGCGACGTCCGGGTGGAGCTGGACGTACACGGCGACCTGGGGATCGAGGCCGGCGGCCCGGAGGTCGGCGAGGCGGACGCCGTCATCGACCACCGCGATGCCGTCGAGCTTGGCCTGGCCAAGTGCGATCATCGGGATGCTGCCCGCGAGCAGGACCGGGTGGAGCTTGTGGTCGGGATGGATGGGCGTGGCGGCGACCAGGGGCGCGGCCAGCACGGCGGCATCGGCCTGAACGACCGCAGCCAGGCGGGCGAAGTAGGCGTTCGCTCCGAGATACGTCTGCAGCTCGACGCCTGCGGCGGCCAGGGCCGCACGCTCGTCATCGAGGACCGGGCGCGAGAAATACACCACCACGTGCCGGCGGGCCGAATCCTTTGACAGCTCGGCGAGCACGGGAGCGAGCTGCTCGGCCTTGAGACGGGCCGGGAACTCGGCGGGACCCGAGCGCCACTGAACCTGGGCCGAGGCGCTTGCCTGGAGGCCGCCCACGGCCAGGCCGCAGGCAAGGACAAACGCACAGGCCCGTGCCCGCGCCGTGGGCGGGGCGGCAGCGACTCGGTTGGTCATGAGGTCCTTCTCGAGAAAAGGGGTGCGGTGGCCGCTGGGGCAGAACGCCCTGCGGCCGCGGAAGCATTCTGGCCCGCGCCGGGGTCTAGGGCAAGGTACGGGGACGAAATGAGGTTGGGAACCACCGCGAACCAGGGGCCGACGAGGAGGCCCGTCAACCGAGCCCTCTTCGCCGTGCGCCCGGGCGGGGTTGCGGGCGGAACCGCCCTCGCGATGCTCAATTCCGCGGCATCCCGCCCTCCGAGGAGCGCGCCTGTTCGGGTTCAAACCGGTGGCGCGGCGCACGTGCCGGTGCTGGCTTCGGGCACGGCGTGACCACACTCCGGGCACGTCGAGCCGAGCGCGGACCCAACTCATATCCGCAGCTCGGGCAGAGCCCGGCGGCGAAGCGCCAGGGCGAGCATTGCCAGCTCCCGCGGAGAAAGCGGAACGGGGCGCACGCGCCATGCTGGACGGCGGTGCGCCCCGTGCCGCGGTTACCAGAACCGAAGGATCAGCACCCGCCCTGGGCGATCGCCGCGAACCAGGCCGAGAGGAAGGCGCTCACGTCGGCCGTGTTGGTGACGCCGGAGTTGTTGAAGTCGGCGGTGCGGGTCCCGCCGGAAATGTCCGCGAACCAGGCGGTGAGGAACGCGCTGATGTCCGCGGTGGTGACGCTGCCGCTGCCGTTGAAGTCCGCGGGGCAGGCCTCGCCCTGGAGCGCGGCGAAGAGGTCGCGGAATCCCTGGGCGTCGGAGTTCTCGGTGACGTTCAGGAACGCGTCCGGGGCGATGGCCCCGTCGTCGGGGTCCTCGATGATCGGGCAGAAGAACCAGCGCAGCGCCGTGGTGCCCGCGGGGGGCACGACGTTGGTCACCAGGCCCATGTCGAGGAGGTCCTCGATCTCGCTGATGGTCTTGATGATCGGGGTGCCATCGTTGTCCAGGCCGTTGCGGGCGGCCAGCTCGGCGAGCTCGGCCTGGGCCTCCGGGGTCTGCATCGCCTCCGGGACGTAGCGGACGATGTTCACCTGCCAGATGCCGAGGGGGTTGTTGCTGAAGTACCCGTTGCGCATGTCCGCGACCGAGTCCTGCCGCTTGGGGAAGACCGAGTACAGCGGCGCCCCCGCCTTGGGGAACTCGTAGACCTTGTACTCCTCGGCGATCTCGCGGGCCTCCTGGCCGGCGGCGTCCGGCGTGAAGTTGTTCTCGCGCAGGATGCCCGTCACGTAGAAGAACCAGCGGTGCCCGCTGTGGTCGTAGGTGGCGGCGTGCGAGAGGATCCGGACGTTGTTGAAGTCCGGGCCGTTTTCACGGTTGTCGATGACGCTCCCCGGCGGGTTCCCCACGGGGCGGCCGATCAGCCCGACCGGGTTGATGCCGTTCTCGAGATAGAACGAGTTTGAGAAGTCGAACGGCGGGAGGTTGTCTCCGGCCAGGGACGGGGCGGCGGTCACGGCCAGCACCGCGGCGGTCAGGAAGTTCTTGATCATGGTTCTTCTGGTCTCGCTTGAATGGGTGTTGAAACAGAACGGCACTCGCAGGTTTGCTTGCAAATGCCGGGCCGGGCGTCGTCCGGCCACCATCCGCCGATCCGCCCCCCGTTCGGGCACCTCGCCCGGTCAACATCCGCCCGCGGCCACCGCCTGGAACCAGGCGGCCAGGAAGGCCGAGATGTCGGCGGAGCTCGTGACGCCTGAGTTGTTGAAGTCTGCGACCGTCGTGCCGCCCGAAAGATCGGTGAACCAGTCATTGAGGAAGGCCGTGATATCGGCGCTGGTGACGGTGCCCGAGCCGTTCCAGTCGGCCGGGCAAGGCGGGGTGACGGTGAGTGTGGCGGAGGAGCTGGTGACGCTGCCGCACGGGTTTACCACAACACAGGAGAACGAATCGCCGTCGTCGGCGAGCGCCGCCGGGACGAGGTGGAGCGTCTGGGTGGTGGCGCCGGAAACCGCCCCGCCGTCGACCAGTTCGGAGCCGTTCCTGAGCCACTGGTAACCGACGGGCCCGAGGCCCGAGACGAGGATCGAGAAGGTCGCGGGCTCGCCGCTCTCCACCAGTTGTGCGGCGGGCTGCTGCGTGAAGGACGGGACGCACGGCAGCGGGCCAACAGTACACAGCACCGTCTCTCCATTAGAGATGATCGCTTCATTGTGCGACCAGAGCAGGTTCGTGAAGCCAGTTGCGACATCTTTAATTCCGGCCGTGGCGCTGCCGCCGAAGCTGTTCCCGCCCATCCCCACGTCAACGTCTGGAAAGAAGAGGCGAATCTCACCGGCGTTGCCGCCCGTGTTGAGCTGGAGTGCGGCGCGGAACGTCGCCGTGCCCGGCGCGGAGGTTCCCCCCGGGTAGTGCCGAACGTTGGTCCACTGGACGATCAGCCAGTCGGGAACCCCGTCACCAGACACGTCGAGGAGCCGGTACAGCACCGATGCGCCCGGGGCGGCCGCCCCGCCCGAGATCCAGTCGTCCCAGAGCGCTGCGATGGCGGCCTGGGTCGGGGTGCCAAGCAGTGGGCCATTCTCGTAGGCACTTGAGCCGGAGCCGGCCGAGATCAGGCCGTTGGTGGAGACGTAGAGCTGGGACGCCGTATAGACCGCGCCATAGAAGTTGAACTGATTGACTCCCAAGCCAACGGCGGCGAAGCCGTCGTCCGCGTTGGAGAAACTGAGCATGACGACGCCCGCGGCGCCCGCGGCGAGCACAGGAAGCGCGTCCCCCGGCGTGTTGATGGCACGGTAGCCGAAGCTGTTGGGTCCGATGGGCCCCGTCCCGGATCGGATCGTGAAGGCCGCGCTGTACCGATCGTCCGCCTCGCCGCTCACGCCGTCGGAGTCCTGGTCCATCAGGTTACCCTCCGTGTCGCGGATGGCCGGCCCCACGACCAACGTGTAGGTACCGGAGGTCGATTGCTCTGGAAAGGTCACGCGCGCGGTATTCCCCTCGATGACCTCGACCGAGGTCGCGTTGATGGGTATTGAGCCATACCCAAACACCAAGTCGTCGAGCGTGAACGTGGAGCCATCGATCGGCCGGGAGAACGTGATCTCGATATTCGAGACTGGGCCGGGGACGGTGCCGAGAGGCGTGTGGAGGAGCCCGCGGAAGCCCGGAATGACGAAGACACCGCCATACACGTCCGCCGGCTCGCCGGGGGTGCCGTCTCCGTCCTGGTCCATCGCCTGCCCGCCGGTGCTCAAGATGTTGGGACCGATGGACACGGCGTAGGTGCCGGCGACCGTCTGCGCGGGGAAGCTCACGCGGAAGGTGACGTTGCCGTCCACGGGACTGACCGCAGAGGCGTCGATGGTGCCGCCGGGCCCGACCAGGGCCGCGTCGGCCGCGGTGAACGTTGAGCCGTTGATTCCCTGATTGAACGTAAGATCAACGTACGACACGGGGGGCAGGGCCGTGCCCGAAGGGCTCGAGGAAAGCACCCGCAGGCCAGTAGGAGGCTGCGAGGTCAGGACGACCGGCACGCGTAGCGTGTTGTTCGTCTCGTTGGTTTCGAGAAGGTTGCCCCGCGGATCAGCCACGGCTTCCAGCCAGTAGGTCCCATTTGGAATGCCCGTGAGATCAATCGATTGTCCCGCGAGCCCCGACGCCTGGATGTCGGCCCATCCCACCGAGAGCCCATTCAAAACCGGCCCGCACGAGCCGTAGACCCCCCCCGGAGGAGAGCCGGGCAACCCCGGGTTCCAGTGGGTGAGATCAAGAACGCAGAAGCTGGTGTACTCACTGGACCGCAGCACGGGGCCAACGGACTGTTCCGGCGGCCGCACGCGCAGCCGGTACTCGGTCCAGCCGTCAAAGTGCAGGTCGCTGTGGGCCGCGTGGTACACATGGCGACCGGCAAGCCGATCGGTGAAGCCGCCAGCGTTGTTGAAAACCCGCTGCATCACCTGCTGCGACTGAGTGCCATCGGGCTCGGTCTGAAGACCGCCGCCCGCGTAGAAGTGCAACGCTCCCATCCCGCCGTTCCCTACGCCAGTGGGAAATCGGATAGCACCCCCGCTGACGGTGTACGTGTTCAGGTACCCGGGGAGGACCTGTAGGTCGGGGGGCATCGGAGTCTGCGCCCGCGCCAGCGAGGAGGCGCCGAGAAGACCGCTGAACCAGCAGGAGGCCGCTAGCCACAGCGAGAGTGTGCGCTGGCGATCAGGCGAGGGAAGCCGCAGAGCGCTGTATAGAAGCAATGGCGAATACTCCGGCCGGTGTCGGGCGCAGGCGAGCGAGCCCTCGTGGCGTCGCTGGGCCGGCCAACCCGTAGCCGGTGCAGGGCAGCCTACCCGCGCGGCCGGGAACTAGGAAACGCCTTTCTCGAATTGGCGCGCCCGCGGCCGCTTCGAGCATTCGCGGGTGGTGTCGCTTACGGTCGTTTGGCTGCGGTGCGTGAGTGGCAACCGCTCGGCCTCAGCAACCGCCGGCGATAGCTCCGAACCACGCGCCGAGGAACGCGGTGATGTCGGCGGTGGTGGTCAAACCCGAGTCGTCGAAGTCGGCATCCAGCGAGCCGTTGGCGACGTCCGCGAACCACGCGCTGAGGAAGGCGCTGACGTCCGCGGTGGTGACGGAACCGTCGCCCCCAAAGTCGGCCGGGCAGGCCCCCGCCCCGATGACGCGGGTGCCGCCCCGGTAGACATTGGGATACTGGGGCGTGAGCGCCGAGTAGAAGACGAGGTAGCGGTCGTCGCCCAGCACGCCGAGGCGCGGGGCGCCCTCGCTCTCGGGGCTGACGTGGACGGGAAACCCGACGCCGTCGAGGCTGGCACCCGAGGCGTCGAGGCGGGCGCCCCAGACGTCCGCGCGCGAGGGCTCGAGGGGGTTCTGCCCGCTCTCGTGCCGGTAATCCGACCACGCGAGGAAGTAGCTGTCGCCGTCGGAGACCAGCCGCGGCGCCGCCTGCGAGTCGGGAGCGCTGAGGACCAGCGTCTCTGGGGTCAGGGCGATGCCCTGGCTCGTGAACTGGCGCGCAAAGAGGTCGCGACCATCAGGACCGTCCTCACGGTAGACCACCAGGGCGGCATCGCCGATGGCGGCGACGGTCGGGCTGGAGGCCCCGCTCTGGCCCGGGGCCACGGTGCCGTGCCCGCGGGTCCCGTCGGGGCTGATGAGCTCGAAATCGATGCCGCTCTCGCCGGCGGGCGGGAAGTCGGTGTAGACGACGAAGAAGCGCTGGGCCCCGGGGGTCCCGACGGGGCTGATCTGCGGCGTGGTGAAGCCGCCGAGCTGGTTGGTGTGCAGGTCGAAGCTGGGCCCCGTGGGGTCGAGCACGGTCATGTCGGAGCCCCGCACGCGCGCGTAGCGGAGGTAGGGGCGGTTGAAGCTCTGCCGCGAGTATCCGGCCACGAGGAAGGTGTCGCCGATGGCGCTCACCTCCACCGAGAGCATGTTGACCACCTCGAGGTCCTGGACCGGGAGCACCGGGACCGGGGCGGGGTCGAGGAAGGCACCGTCATGGAGCAGCCGGCGCGCCCAGGCCTTGCTTCCCGAGGGCCACGTGATCATGTACATGGCGCCGTTGCACGCGACGGTGGGGACCCCGGCGGAGCTCGGGAACGTGTAGGCGGCGACCTGGACGGGCTCGGGATCGACAACCTGGCCGGCGCTGTCGAAGCGTTGCGCGAGGATGCGCTGCACCGCCGCGCTGGAGCTCCAGTAAACCAGCACGCCCGACCCGTCGGGGCGCGTCGCCACCCCGCCGGCGCTCTGCGTGGGCACCTCGACACTCACCAGCTCGCGCGGCTGCGGGGGCGCGCCCGGCATGAGCCGCGAGCCCCAGACGTTGTAGTCGGCGGGGACGGCGTTGTCGTGCCAGAGGACCTTGGCACCGCCCCCCACCAGCTCCGCGACCGCGGGTCCGAAGGAATATGGCGCGCTGGCAAACCCGGGCGCGGGCGGGACGGTAAGGGGGGCCGGGTCCACCGGCGCCAGGGCCGCGCTATACCGGCGCACCAGCAGGGTGTTGCTGCTCGTTCCGGGCTGGACGTGACCCAGCACCCACGACTGCCCATCGAAGCCCGCGCCGAACTCGCGCGCCGCCGCGGCGGAGGCGAGGAGGTGCCCCGCCGCGTTGGCCGGGGTCGGCGCGCCCGCCGGAAGCCGGAAGCCGTAGAGCGCCCCGGCGGTCGACTGCGCGACGATGAGCGCGTCGGCGCCCCCGGCCGCCGGGCGCGCCGCGGCGTAGCGCTGCGCGTCCCCGGACCCGACGTTGAAGAACGCGGGCGTCAGCGGGGTCATCTGCGTGTCGTAGCGCCGACCCCAGATGTCGTGGTTGTCGCCGTACATCGTCCCGAAGCGCATGCTCAGCAGGAACCCGTCGGCGAGGCCAACGATCTCCGGCTGGCCCGCGTCGGCGTACTGGGCCGTGTTGGTGAGCGTCAGCGGGGTGGTGGTGAGCTTGACGCCGGCGGGCGAGAGGCGGTGGGCGCGAAGCACCCGCACGTAGGTCCCAGCCGACTCGGACCAGACCACGGTCCAGTTGCCGTCCGGCCCCGCGGCCACGGCGGGCCACTCCGGCGGGTTGTTGCTGTCCGGGTCGACCTCCTCGGAGGTGCGGATGACAATAGGCGCCTGGTCGAGGACGGCGCCCGAGGGCGCGACGCGCACGCCGAAGATGTACGTGGTCGTGTACAGGCCGCTGGCCGAGACGGTCTCACCGGGGTAGACGACCAGCCAACTCTCCCCATTCCAGGCGACTTGGGGGGACCGGGTGGCATTCCGCGGCAGGGCGGCGTTGGGCCCGATGCGGTCTCTGGCGATGCGGATGGGAGACGAGTCGATGACCTGGCCGCCGGCGTCGAGGCGCGCCCCGCGGATCTCGGTCTGCTCGTACCACACGACGAATGTCTGGTCACTCCCCTTCGCCGCCGCCGGCCGCTCCTGGCCGCCGGGCGCCGGGCCCGGGACGGCATCGCCCGGAAGCAGGGTGAGCGGCGACACCGGCGGTTGGGCGGCCGCGCCCGCCCCAAGGAGCAGGGATGTAGCCACGACACAGCAGACGCGTCGGAACGGCATCGGACCTCCAGATTTGGAACAGAACTGGCCCGGAATGGATGGGAACGTGGAGCCGCGGCCCGCACAGGCCGGGGAGCCCCGGGCGCGCCGCTGTGCCCGCCGGGCCCATGCAAGAAACGTGCCGGGCGAACGGAGCCCGAGCGCAGGGCAGGTCCCTCCGGCCCGGGCCCGCGCCAGGCGGATCACGGCGAAAGATTCCGCCAGCGCGTCGTGGTGTCCGGCGCGTTGTGGTGTCCAGCGCGTTGTGGTGTCCGTGTCAGGCCCCGTGCCCATCCCGGGCGACCTAGGCCGCCGAGGCGAACGCTCAGCAACCGCCGGCGGCGACCGCCTGGAACCACGCCCCGAGGAACGCGGTGATGTCGGCCGTGGTGGTCGCGCCGGAGGCGTTGAAGTCGGCCAGGTTCGTGCCCGTTGCCAGGTCGCCGAACCAGGCCACCAGGAATCCGGAGATGTCGCCGGTCCCGACGAGCCCGTCCCCGTTCCAGTCGGCCGGGCAGGGCGGGGCCGGCACGCTGAGGGCGATCCAGTCGTCGCTGGCATCGACCTCCGAGAGGGCTCCGGGAACGGGGGCGGGGAAGACCGTCGCCACCACGAGGTCGCCCGGCGCGAGCGCCGGCACCGGGTATGCCACCAGGAACTCACCGTCCCCGAGGTGCGTGGTCCGCTCGGTGAGCGTGACGCACAGACAGTTGAACTCGTCGATCGGGGTGCAGTACGCCGGCGAGGGGCAGTTGGCGGCACAGAAGAAACTGCACATCGCCGGCTGCAAGGGGCCCTGCGGGATCCCCGGCCCCATCACGATCCGCTCGGTCGTTCCGCTCTCGGGCACCACCGAGCCGTTGACCGTGACCCCGAGCGCGAAGCTGAGATCGCGCGTCGCGTCGGGTGTGCTCGTGACTCCCACCACCGCCGACACGGTCCCCGTGGTCCCGTCCGCGGAGGGCGCGTAGCTCACGCTCCGCACGGCACGGTTGTAGGCCGGCGGCGTCACGCTCCGTACCACGAGGTTGTCGGTCGGGTCGATCTCGGGGACGCCGCCCACGGCCTCGGCCGCCCCAACCGCGGCCTCGAGGACATCCCCCACCGACAGTGCGGGCACGGTGAAGGTGACGCGGTAGTAGCCCCCGCCCAGGTTGACGGTGCGGTTGGTCAGCGTGTCGCAGAGACACATGATCTCGTTGAGCGGGATGCAGACGCTCGCCGGCCCGCAGCTCATCACGCAGAACACCTGGCAGTAGGCCGGGCCATTCGGCACGGTCGGGATCCCTGGGCCCACGACGATCCGCTCCACGCCCCCGCTGCCGGGCAGGGGCGTCCCGTTGACCGCCACCGCCACAGCCAGGCTCAGGTCGCGCGGCCCCGCGGGATCGCCCTCGACTCCGACGATCGTCACCACGTCCCACCCCGCGCCATCCGCCGACGGGAGGTAGTGCACGCTGTGAACGGAACGGTTGTGGGCGGGCGGCGTCACGCTGATGGCGGCCCAGTCGTCGCTCCCCTCGAGCTCGGGGAGCGCCTCGGGGATCGGGGCGGCGAAGACGCTCGCGGTTATGACGTCGCCCGGGACGAGCGCGGGCGCGGCGAACGTGACGCGGTAGTACCCGCCGCCGACGTTGGTGGTAAACGCGGTCAGCGTGTCGCAGAAGCACATGACCTGGTCGAGCCAGAAGCACACTCCGGCGGTGCAGCTCATGGCGCAGAACGCGTCGCAGACGGCCGGCCCGGGGGGGTTGGGGATGCCGGGTCCGAGGATGATCCGCTCGACGCTCCCGCTGCCGGGCAGCGCCGTGCCATTGACGGTGATGGCGACGGAGAGGGAGAGGTCGCGCACGACGTCCGGGTTGCTGCGCACCCCCACGAGCGCCGACACCTGCGCGGACGATCCGTCCGCCGAGGGCGTGTACGTGACGCCCTGCACGAAGCGGTTGTAGTCGGGCTGGGCGAGGGCGGCCCGGGAGGCGAGCAGCACGCCCACGACCGCGAGGCCGAGCCGCTGCGCACGGGTTCGAAACGCGGGGGTATTCATAGCTTCTTCTCGCGTGCGGTTCCCGGCGTCTGCCCGGGATGCCGCGGCATCGGGCGGGCTCGGCGCGGCTGGGGTCCGCCGTCCCCGCAGCATAACCGGACGCGCCGGCGCACCCAAGGCCCCCTGGCGGTCGCGGCGCCGGGTTCGGGGCGTTGCTCGGGCCACCGCGGGCTCGGAAGGGCTCCGGCTGCCCCAGGCGAGGCAGGTACGGAGTCAGTCCCGCCGGGAGCGGACCGGGCCGCGCGGGCGGCACTCGTGCGCGCCGGCGGCGGCGGACCCGCGGGGCGTGTCGTCCAGCTCCGGCGCCGACCCGAGGTGGGGCGAGCCTTCCTGCTTGCGCTGCGCCCGCGGGCGCTCCTGGGGCGGGCGATCGTCCTGGCGGCTCCGGAAGGCCTGCCCCTTGACGAGCCCCACCACCACCTCGATGTCGCCCGGGGTCACCTCACCGCGGCGGGCCAGAAGCCCCTGGACCGCGACGACGTCCTCGTGGAGCTGGTCGACGGCCCCGGCAACGCGCTCCAGCAGCACGTCCTTGTAGCTCCGCGTCGGCGGGAGCGGCTCGGACTCATCCAGGTGAATGGGCCCGCGGCCCAGCAGAATCCAGTTCAGGCTTACGCCGAAGTTCAGGGCCACGCACATGACGAACTCGACCGAGGGCGGATCGCCGATGAGATAGCGGCGCGTCGACTCTCCGCTGAGGCCCAGGAGCTTGGCGAGCTCCTTGTAGTGATAGGCCGCCACCACCGCGCGGAGCCGCGCACTGACCGCCTCGGTCTCGAAGAAGCGTTGCCGAACGGCCTTGACCGTCGCCGGGGCCGGCGCCCGCACGCTGATCGGGGTCTTGGACAAGCCCATGCGACCCTCCGGACCTACCACTCGCCGCCGAAGACCTCCGCCCAGCCGACAAAGCGCCCCCCCGGGCAGAGCCTGGGCGAGGCCGCGGCCAGCTTGACGAGCTTGAGCTCACGGTCGAGACGGACCTTGAGCGCCCCGACCGCCGGGCGAGCAACCGCGCCCGGGCCGATCGGCACGAGGCGCGTCCAGAGGTCGGTGCCGAGACGCTGCAGGGCGCGCGGCGTGATGGCGTCGGACCCCGCGCCGGGGTCCGAGCACAGGCTGGGCGCCTCGACCAGCAGAATGAGCACCCGGGGGTGCGCGTCCCCCTGGCCCGGCTCGCCGACCGGCACCCCAGGGGCGGGGCCTTTCGCCGGGCTCGCGGCCGGACCTGTTGGCGATCCGGGTGCCGGGCTCGTCGCCGGACCGGTGGCGGGGGTTGTCGCAAAGTGCAGTGCCCGGAAGAAGCCCTGCACGCGGCGGCGCGCCGACTCTTCCCCCGCCGGGCTCGTCCCACGCAGCGCGTGAGAGGCGAGAACCAGCACGATGCATTGGGCGCGCGCCCCGGCCAGCAGGGCGAACTGGTCCAGGGCCCGGCGCGACGAGCGGTTGATGAGCCTGACCCGGACGCCCCCGGGCGTACGCAGCCGGAGCTCCTCGCCGCGCGGCTCCGCCTCTCCGCACTCGGCGAGCGCCAGCGCCGATTGAT
>Ga0196963_10002200_pt1 | contig 12008 bp, 9 predicted proteins | sample S1_5metaG_FD_148600 | JGI IMG/M metagenome (GOLD analysis project Ga0196963, IMG submission 148600) | Soil microbial communities from Anza Borrego desert, Southern California, United States - S1_5 | ecosystem: Environmental > Terrestrial > Soil > Desert | place: USA: California | collected... | reverse complement strand
GAAGACCTGGAGCTGCTCATAGCCGCCGGCGCGCTCGGTATCGGTGGTGATCAGCTGTGCGGGCCGGCGCGCCATCGCCGCGCGCGCGGCGATCTTCGCCGCCGTCAGGGTCTTACCCTGGCCGGGCGGGCCGATCAGGATGATTGGTCGCTGCGGCTTCAGGTCGTTGATCGGCTGGAACGAGAAGACGTCGTCGAGCGCTCCGGCGAGCGCGAGGATCGGGTCGTCGATGCCGAGCGTCGTCGCGCTGCGAAGCATGCGCTCGGCGAGATTGGGGGCGAGGCCGTGGCGGGAGAGGGCGTCCGACAGGTACTCGATCGTGTCCCGCTTCTTGACCGCGGGCTTCGAGGTCATCGGTTCCGGTGCCGCCTCGAACTCGGGGTCGGCGCCATCGAGCGCGGCCGTCAGGCGCACGCCCTTGCCGCCTTCGCCCCGCTGGGTCGAGACGATGATCGCGTCCTCGCCCAGATGGTCGCGCACCATCTTCATGGCTTCGCTCATGGTGCGCGCGTTGAAGGTCTTGAGCCGCATGGCGCGCTACTGCTTCCCCCTCAGATTTGCCCGAGCGTCTTGATGCGCGCCTTGGGATGGATCTCGCTCTGCGACATCACCACGGTGGCGGGACGGAAGCGCTCGACGATCGAGCGCACATAAGGCCGGATGCCGGGGCTGGTCAGGAGCACCGGAATCTCGCCCATCATCGCGTAGCGCTCGAAGGTCGTCCGCACCGACTGCATGAACTCCTGCAGCTTCGACGGCGCCATCGACAGCTGCCGGTCGTCGCCCTGGCCGACAAGAGACTCGGCAAAGGTCTGCTCCCATTCCGGCGACATGGTCAGCAGCGGGATGTAGCCTTGGTCGGCCGAGTACTGGTCGCTGAGCTGGCGCGACAGCCGCGTGCGGACATGCTCGGTGATGAAGCCGATGTTGCGCGACAGGCTCGATCCTTCGGAAATCGCCTCGAGGATGGTCGGCAAATCTCGGATCGATACGCGCTCGGCGAGCAGGTTCTGCAGCACGCGCTGCAGCCCGCCGACGGTGATCTGCGAAGGCACGACGTCGCCGACCAGCTTCTGGTGATGCGAGGCGCATTCGTCGAGCAGCTTTTGCGTCTCCGAATAGGAGAGCAGGTCGGGCATGTTGTCCTTCACCACCTCGGTCAGGTGCGTGGTGATGATCGTCGGCGGATCGACCACGGTGTAGCCCTTGAACATCGCCTCCTCGCGCGAGGCGGCATTCACCCACATGGCCGGCAGGCCGAAGGTCGGCTCGGTCGTCTCCTCGCCCTGCAGCGCGATCTTGCCGCCGCGCGGATCCATGACCAACAGCATCCCGACGCGGATATCGCCGCGTCCGGCCTCCACTTCCTTCACCCGGATGACATAGGAGTTCGAGGGAAGCTGCAGGTTATCCTGGATGCGCACCGACGGCATGATGAAGCCGACCTCGGAAGCGAGCTGGCGACGAAGCGCTTTGATCTGGTCGGTGAGCCGGCCGCCTTCGGTGTTGCGGATCAGCGGGAGCAGGCCGTAGCCGAGCTCGAGACGAAGCAGGTCGATCGCGAGCGCGGTGGAGATCGGCTCCTCGGCGACGGGCACCGGCTTCGAGGCCTCCATCTGCGCGAGGTTTCTCTTGTCGCCCTCGATCTTCTGGAAGCGGCTGTAGGTGATCCAGCCCATGACGCCGGCGATGGCGAGGAACGGCAGTGCGGGAATGCCCGGCAGCATCGCCATCGCGGCGATGACCGCGGCAGAAACGCCGAGCGCCACCGGATAGGCCGAGAGCTGGCCGAACATGGCCTTGTCGGCCTTGTCGGCGGCGCCGGCCTTGGTGACGAGGAGACCGGCGGCGGTCGAGATCACCAGCGCCGGCAGCTGCGCGACCAGGCCTTCGCCGACGGTCAGCACCGTGTAGTTGTTGAGCGCCTGCATGATCGTAAGACCATGCGAGAGCGGGCCGATGATCAGGCCGCCGATGATGTTGATGAAGGTGATCAGGACGCCGGCGACGGCATCGCCGCGCACGAACTTCGAGGCGCCGTCCATGGCGCCGTAGAACTGGGATTCGTCCTCGAGCTCCTTGCGGCGCTTTTTTGCTTCCTTCTCTTCGATGATTCCGGCGGAGAGGTCGGCGTCGATCGCCATCTGCTTGCCCGGCATGCCGTCGAGGGCGAAACGCGCCGCGACTTCGGCGATGCGGCCCGCGCCCTTCGTGATGACGATGAAGTTCACGATCACCAGGATCGTGAAGACGATGATGCCGATGACGAAGTTGCCGGCCATCATGAACTTGCCGAAGGCCTCGATGACCTTTCCGGCGGAGGCCGTGCCCTCGTGGCCGTGCTCCAGGATCAGCCTGGTCGAGGCCAGGTTGAGCGAGAGCCGCAGCATCGTCGAGACGAGCAGGATCGTCGGGAAGGCGTTGATCTCGAGCGCTCTCTGGATAAACAGCACGGTCATCAGAATGAGGACCGAAAGCGTGATCGAGATCGCGAGGCAGAAGTCGAGCAGCCACGCCGGCATCGGAAAGATGAGCACGGCGAGAATCGCGATGACGCCGAACGGCAACAGCAGGTCGCCGGCGTTCGAAGCATTGAAGCGGCCCAGGAACGCCGATAGGCCCGGGCTCTGCGGCGTTTCTGCGGTCTGCGGGGTATCGGCCATCTAGACGGCGCCTGGCGAGGTCAGCCTGCGGGCGCCCGTTCGCCTTCGCCCGGCATCGGGATCGGCACGCCTTCCTGGCTGTACTGCTTCAGCTTGTTGCGAAGCGTGCGGATCGAGATGCCGAGGATGTTCGCGGCATGCGTTCGGTTGCCGAGGCAATGCTGCAGTGTGTCGATGATCAGGTCGCGTTCGACATCGGCGACGGTGCGTCCGACCATCGGACCGCGCTCGGCAGCGGCACGACCGGCCTGTGCGGTCGCGACGGCCGGCACCACTGCCTGCGGCTCGGGGTTCCTGGCGCCGGTGAGCATGATGCTCTCGACCTCGATGGTGGCGCCGGAAGCGAGCAGCACGGCCCGATGCATCGTATTCTCGAGCTCGCGGACATTGCCTTTCCAGTGATGTCCCTTGAGCCGTTCGATCGCGGCCGGCGCCAACGGCTTCGCCGGCACGCCGTTGGCCTCCGCGTATTTCTTAACGAAGTGCTCGGCCAGGACGAGGATGTCGCCCGGCCGCTCGCGCAGCGCCGGCATGCGCAGGTTGAACACGTTGAGGCGGAAATAGAGATCCTCGCGGAAGTCGCCCCTCTTCACCGAATCCTCGAGGTCGCGGTTCGAGGTTGCGACCAGGCGGATGTTGACCTTGACCGGCTGGTTGCCGCCGACGCGGTCGATCTCGCGCTCCTGGATGGCGCGCAAAAGCTTCGCCTGCAGGCGCGGATGCATCTCGCTGATCTCGTCGAGGAGCAGCGTGCCGCCATTGGCCTCCTCGAACTTGCCGATGCGGCGCGTCACGGCGCCGGTGAAGGCGCCCTTCTCGTGACCGAAGAGCTCACTTTCCAGCAGATTCTCGGGGATGGCCGCGCAATTGACCGAGACGAACTTCTCGTTCGTGCGGCGGCTCTTCGCATGGAGGAAGCGCGCCATGACCTCCTTGCCGGTGCCGGACTCGCCGGTGATCAGGACCGAGGCATCGGACGGCGCGATCTGCTCGGCGAGCTTGATCGTGCTGGCCATTGCCGGATCGCGATAAATCACCTGCGAGGATTCTTCGGTGACCGCGGCGATGACCGCCGCGATCAGCTCGGCATTCGGCGGCAGCGGTACGTATTCCTTGGCGCCGGCCTTGATCGCCGCGACGGCTGCATCGGCGCTGGTGCCGATGCCGCAGGCGACGACCGGAACGTGGATGCGCTCGTTCTTCAGCGAAGAGACCAAGTTCGCGATGTCGAGCTTGACGTCGATCATCACCAGGTCGGCGCCCTGGCCGGAACGGAGCTGGGTCATGCCGGACGGGATCGATTGGACATGCGCGACCTTGGCGCCGCGGTCCATGGCGATCTTGCCCGCCGTGGTGATGTGCCCGTCGAGCGAGCCGATGATGAGTAGGCGCATGTTCGTCTCCGAGTGTCCCTTGGCCCGCTAGTCGAGCGAGCCCAGCCGCTTTTCCGGCGGCAGGACGGTGTTGAGCAGCATTTCGATGCGTGTCGGATTCTCCTGCCGGCCGATGGCGGCCGCGCCGATCACGTAGAGCCGGTTGACCAGCGCCTCCTCGGCGGAGTTGCGGTCGAGCTTCGAGGCGAGCGGCGCGAACACCATGTTGGCGAGCACCGCGCCATAGAAGGTGGTGAGGAGCGCCACGGCCATGGCCGGGCCGATCGTCGAGGGGTTGTCGAGCTGGCCCAGCATCTGTACGAGGCCGACCAGCGTTCCGATCAGCCCCATGGCAGGGGCGACTTCGGCGGCTTTCCTCAGGATCGAGGCGCTCTTGGCGTGGCGACCCTGGATCGCGAACTGCTCCTGGGCCATCACGCTTTCGATGTCCTCGGGTGACGCGCCGTCGACGACGAGGCCGATGGCGCGCCGGAGGAACGGCGCATCGCGGAGCTGGATGAGTTGGCGCTCGAGCACGAGCACGCCTTCGTTGCGCGCCAGCCGCGCGAGCTCGAGGACACGCCGTGCGGCGGCGCCGCAATCGGGCGTGCCCTGGAAAAGCGCGACGAGCATCAGCCGCTGCGCTCGCCAGATCTCGCCGAGCGAGAACGAGATCATCGTCACCGCGAAAGTTCCGCCGAATACGATCAGGATCGAGGGAATGTCGATGAAGGCGCTCGGCGCGCCACCGAGAACCGCAGCGATCAGCAAGACGGCGAAGCCGGCCCCGAGGCCGAGGACGCCCGCGAGATCGGGGCCCGCCCGCAGCGCAGGCGCGGTGCTCCCGCCGGCGCGCGTGCCGCCGGCGACCTTCAGCTTGGGAGCGGGTTCGGCCATGCGGGTCAGGGAATCCTCTAAGCCGACCGTTCGGTTTTGATGATTTCGGTCATGGTCACGCCGAGACGCTCGTCGACGATGACCACCTCGCCGCGAGCGACGAGGCGATTGTTGACGGTGATGTCGATTGCTTCACCGACCTTGCGGTCGAGCTCGATCACCGCGCCGCGGCCGAGCTTGAGCAGCTGGTGCACCTGCATGGTCGAGCGGCCGAGGACGGCGCGGATCGTCACCGGGATGCTGTTGACCGGCTCGAGATCGCGCGCCGTCGCCGTGCGCTGCTCCTCGAGGCCTTCCTCGGCCTCGTCCCGCTTCTCGCTCGTCTTGCTTTCGAGCTCGGCCAGTTCGAGGTTATTGTCGCTGGGCATCGTCTCGATCCTCCGGAAACCGCTACTGCGAGCGGTCCGACTTGATGATCTCTGTCATGGTCACGCCGAGGCGCTCGTCGACGATCACGACCTCGCCGCGGGCGACGAGCCGGTCGTTGACGTAGATGTCGATCGCCTCGCCGACCTTGCGGTCGAGCGTCACCACGGCGCCGCGGCCGAGCTTGAGAAGCTCGCTGACCGGCAGCGTGTACTTGCCGAGAACGGCGGAGACCACGACCGGAATATCGTAGACGGCCTCGGCGTCGTTGCGGCCGCGCGGGGCATCGCCACCATCATCCTTGCCGCCGACCTCTGTCAGCTCGAGGTTGTCGTCGTTGGGCATCGCTATGCTCCTTCAGCTCGCTTGAGCTTCACTCATTGGGAGCCAGCATGGGCTGGCTCGAATCGTCGGGCGCGGATTCCGGCGGCACCAGGGCACGCCCGACCACCGCGGCGATCTGGTCGAGGGACTGCTGGACGAGGCGCTCGGCGCCTCCGGACGACCACTCGACGCGGCAGTCGCCGTCGCTGAGCTGGGGTTCGCCGAAGACGACGAGCTGTCCTTCAAAGCTGGTTGCCTTGCCCGCCTGGGCGATGCGCGGCTTCAGGGTTTCGACGAGCGGTTCAGGCACGCGGATGACGACCCGCGGCTCCTCGATCAGGGTCTCCAGCACCTGGCGGACCAAGGCCTGGATTTCGTCCGAGCCGTGCTGGCGCACATAGGCCGGGAGCACCTTGCGCACGATCGTGTGCGTCACCTCGAGCGCGCCGCGCATCAGCTCGACCACGCCTTCGCGCTGAGCGCGGTCGAGCTGCGCAAGCGCGCGGCTGACCTGGTCGAGCGCGTCGACGGCGCGACGCTCGAGCGAAGCCTGGGCCTCGGAGATGCCGGCGTTGCGGCCTTCGTGGAAGCCGGCCTGGCGTGCGGCGGTCAGCTCCTCCTCGGTGAAGGTCGGCGGCGGCGGCTCGGCATTGGCGGAGGCCTCCGCTTCGAGGCGTGCCCGCTCCTCGGCTTCCGCCTTTGCACGCGCCCGCTCCTCGGCTCCTTCGTCGAAGCTGGTCTCGAACAGGAACGGGCGAATGATGGTCGACAAGTCCGATCGCTCCTATCAGTAGACGAGCTCGTCGCCGCCCTTGTTGTCGGACAGCACGATCTCGCCGCGCGCGGCGAGATCCTTGGCCAGCTGGACCATGGCCATCTGCGCCTCCTCGACCTCCTTGAGGCGGACCGGACCGAGCGCCGCCATGTCTTCACGCAGCAGCTTGCCGGCGCGCTCGGACATGTTGGAGAAGAAGAGGTCGCGGATCTGCTCGGAGGCGCCCTTGAGGGCGAGGCCGAGCTTGTCCTTCTCGACCGCGCGAAGCAGCGTCTGCACGCCGCCGGGGTCGAGGCGGATCAGATCCTCGAAGGTGAACATCATCGCCTTGATCTTCTCGGCCGAATCCTTGTTGCGCTCTTCGAGCGCGGCGACGAAGCGGGACTCGGTGGCGCGGTCGAGGTTGTTGAAGATCTCGGCCATCATCTCGTGCGCGTCGCGCCGCGTCGTGCGCGCGAGGTTGCTCATGAATTCGGTGCGCAGCGTGCGCTCGACGTCGGAGAGCACGTCCTTCTGCACCGCTTCCATGCGCAGCATGCGCATGACGACTTCCATGGCGAAGTTCTCGGGCAACATGCTCAAGACTTTCGCCGCGTGGTCCGGCTTGATCTTCGAGAGCACGACGGCGACGGTCTGCGGGTATTCGTTCTTGAGATAGTTCGCGAGAACCATCTCGTTGACGTTGCCGAGCTTGTCCCACATCGTGCGGCCGGCGGGGCCGCGGATCTCTTCCATGATGTTGCCGACGCGGTCGGCATCCATCACCTTCATCAGCAGTCGTTCGGTCGAGTCGAACGTACCGACCAACGAGCCGGTGGAGGAGATCTGCTCGGCGAACTCGACGAACAACCGCTCGACCACGTTGGCCGAGACGGTGCCGAGGTTCGCCATGATCTGCGAGATCTCCTTGATCTCGTCGTCGCTCATCAGAGCGAACATCTTCGAGGCGTGCTCCTCGCCGAGCGACATCAGCAGGATCGCCGCCTTCTCGGGACCCGACAGCGATCGGTAGTCCTCGCGGACCCGCATGGTGGTTTCTCCCTATCCCCTCAACGGCGCGGCGGCTCTGGGCCGCCGCCCTTACGCTTAGCTGGCTTCCTGGTACATCCAGTTCCGGACGATGGCGACGGCCTCTTCCGGGTGCTTGTCGACGATCTCGCCAATCTTCTTGAGCGAGGAGGCGCGGACGCGGCCTTCGACGCGATTGATGTCGATCATCGCATCGAGCAGGTCTTCCGGTTCCTCCTCGGGCGGCGCGAGCGCCGCGGCCGACGGATCGAGCGGGCCGGCGAGCGCGGCGACGCCAGCGGGCGCGCCGGCCGGAGCAACCTGGCCGAGCGCGGCGCCGGCAGCCGGCAGGGCTTCGAAGAGGCGCGTCAGCACCGGGCGGACGACGAGCAGGATCACGAGCAGGCCGACGACGGCGAGCACAATGATCTCGGCCAGCTGCAGGAACTCGCGCTTGGAGAAGCCGAACAGCGTCGCCGCCGAGTCCTGGATGTCCTCGACCTGGGCGAAGGGCAGGTTGACGACCTCGATCGTATCGCCGCGCTCGGCATTGAAGCCGACCGTCGACTTGACCAGCGCTTCGAGCTTGGAAAGCTCTTCCTGCGGTCGTGCCTGATAAGTGCGGTCGGAACCGGTGTAGTTGCCGTCGACCAGCACCGCGATGGTCATGCGCTTCAGCGCACCGGCTTCGCGGATGACATTGCGGACGGTCTTGGAGATCTCGTAGTTGACGGTCTCCTCGTTGCGCGCGTTCTTGGCGCCCGAAGCAGTCGAGCCGCCGACATTAAGCCCCCCCTGGGTCTCCGGCAGGTTGGTCTGCACGGTGACGCCCTGGTTCGCTTGGTTCTCGCTCGTCGACGAGTTCTCTTCGACCGTCTGGGTCGAACGCACGACCTGGCTTGAGGGGTCGAAGATCTCGGAATTCTCGACGACGCGCTCGAAGTTGAGGTCGGCCGAGACCTCGGCGCGTACCTTGCCGATGCCGACCGAGCGTTCGAGCAGGGTCTCGACGGCACGGGCGACCCGTTGCTCATAAGCGATGCGCATCTCCTCGGCATTGGCCGAAGCGAGCTGCGACTGGCTGGACTCGCCGCCGCGCGCGAGCAGGTTGCCGCGGTCGTCGATGATCGAGATGCGGGAAGGCTTGAGGTCGGGGACGGCAGCAGCGACGAGGTGCTGGATCGCCTGCACCTGCGGCTTGTCGAGGCGTCCTGCGCCCTTCATGCGAAGCACAACGGAAGCGCTGGGTTCCTGGCGTTCGCGGCTGAAGACCTCGCGCTTCGGCAGCACGAGGTGAATGCGCGCGGCGCGCACGCCCTGGATCGCGGTGATCGTGCGCGACAGCTCGCCCTCGAGCGCGCGTACCTGATTGATCGACTGGACGAAATTCGAGGTGCCGAGGCTTTGCGTCTTGTCGAAGATCTCGTAGCCGATGGAGCCACCGGTCGGCAGCCCGGCTTCGGCGAGCTGGATGCGGAGCTGCGCGGTCTTGTCCGCTGCGGCCAGGATCTGCGTGCCGCCACCGGCGATTCGGTAAGGGATCTGCTGTTGCTCAAGCCGGGCGGCGATCTGGCCGGCTTCTGCCGGATCGAGGTCGGCGTAGAGCAGCGCCAAATCGGGCTGCGACAGCCGCGTCATCAGGAAGATGAAGAAGCCGAGCATCACCAGGCCGACGCCACCGAGCGCGGCAAGCCGGACCGCACCCAGGTTCTTGGCCATCTGGACGAGAGCGTTCATGGCCCCCCTCAACCGTCTCGCCGGCCCCTCGCCAGGCGCGGGAGCGGGCAGGTCACGCCACGAATCGCTCTCTCAAAACCTATGCCGAGGCCGATTCGAAGGCTGGGAAAAAATTGCCTACCCAAGCTAACTCAAATCGCAGCCTGGGGGAAACCCCTTTTTGTAAAATTTTAGCTAATTTTTGTGAAAAGGCAAGAACTGGGCCTTGAACGGGCCCTCCTGGTCGCCAGTCCCGGATCAATCGTCGGCGGCTGAAACCAGTTTGGGACGGTAGGCGCCGAGCCGCGTTGTCCTCAGGCCGCGCAGCCCGTGTTTGGACAAGGCAGCCTCCCAGGCCTGGAATTCCTCGACCGAGAGATTGTAGCGCCGGCAGGCCTCATCCAGGGTGAGCACCCCGCTCCGTACGGCAGCGACCACCTGGGCCTTGCGCCGGGCGACCCAGCGCCGAGTGTCGGGGGGCGGAAGCTCGCGGAGCTTGCCGACGCCCGAAAGCGGGGAGGACATGAGGTTCACGGTCATGCTCCGAGTTTGAATGGCAAACCGTTAAAAAACTCTCAACGTCAGCAGCTTCACCGTCCCCGGCGCGGGTGACAGGCCCGGCTGCTGCCCCTATGTTCGCCGCCATGCAGGCGGGGGGAAGCGAGACCGAAAAGGCGGCCGCACTGGTCGAGGAAGGGCTCGCCCATCACCGTGCCGGTCGCCTCGCCGAGGCCGAGGCATGCTACCGGCGGGCACTCGATCAGGCCGCCGACCATGCCGACGCGCTGCATCTGGCCGGGCTAGCGACTTTTCAGTCCGGGCGAGCCGAAGCGGCTTTTCCTGATCTCGCCAGAGCCGCCGCTGCGGCGCCGCTGGTCGCTCAGTTTCATGCCGACCACGCGCTGGCAGCGATGACGCTCGGGCGGACGGCCGAGGCGGAGGCCGCGCTCAGGCGGGGGCTTTCACTGGAGCCGGCCAATGCGGAGGCGTGGTCGACGCTGAGCCTGGTCGGCCAGGCTACCGGCGAGTACAGGGCATCGTTGAGCCGAGCGCGGCGCATGGCGGCGATCGAGGCGCTCAACGCCGCCGTCCAGACGAGCCTGGGGACCCTTCTCGCGGCCTCGCGCGACATTCCAGGTGCGGTACGTGCCTATTCGCGCGGGCTGCGCCTCAACCCGGACTCCCGGGACATCCGGCTCAAGCTCGCCGGCCTGTATCAGGACTCCAGGCGGCTCGACCAGGCGCTGGCCCTTTACGATGAGGGGCTGGAGCGCGACCCGCATTCCGTCGAGCTCCACAACAACCGCGGCAATATCCTTCTGGCACAACGGCGCGGCGATGCGGCGGTCGGCGCGTTCCGGCGTGCCGCGGCGATCTCGCCGGGGCTCGCCGAGGTCCATAACAACCTCGGGAATGCCCAGATGAACGGCATCGACCGGGACCAGGCGGGCCCCCGCTTCCGTCGCGCTCTCGCTGCCAAGCCCAGCCTTGCCGAGGCGGGAAACGGCCTCGGCCGCTGGCTTTACGATCGCGAACGCTACGCCGAGGCGAAGGAAGCGCTCGAGGCGGCGCTCGCGCTCAAGCCCGAGCACGGGGAGTTCCATGCCAATCTTGCGGCCACGCTGCGAGCCTCGGGCGAGCTCGACGGCGCCCTGATCCATGTGCGGACGGCTGTCGCCCTCGCTCCGGCGATGGCGGAGGCCCACAACAACATGGCGAGCGTGATGCTGGCGCTCGGCGACTCCGAACGCGCGGTTATCAACTATCGCCGTACGCTTGCGCTGGTTCCCGGCGTGCTCGAGATCCACCGCAACCTTCTGACGTCGATGCTTTACATCGCCGGCGTGCCGGCGGCGACGCTGTTCGCCGAGCACCGGCGTTTCGCCGCGAAGTTCGCGCAGATGCGCTCGACCGCGGTCACCTTCGCCAATCCGCGCGATCCCGACCGCCGCCTCACCATCGGCTATCTCTCCTCGGATTTCCGCCATCATCCGATCGCACGCAACGTCGCGCCATGGCTCTCCGAGCGCGATTCAAGCCGCTTCAAGGTGCTGGCCTTCGCCGATGTGCAGAAGCCCGATCATGTGACGGAGCAGTTCAAGCAGCAGCTCGACGGATGGCATTCGGTCGCGGGGCTTTCGGACGCCGAGGCGGCGCGACTGATCCGCAGGGAAGGGGTCGACGTGCTGGTGATCCTCGCCAGCCATTTCGATCGCAACCGAGGCCTCGTCGCCGCGCATCAGCCGGCACCGGTCGTCGTCAGCGCCCATGACGGCACCACGAGCGCCATCCCCGGCATGGGCTATCTCATCGCCGACCTGACGGTGGTTCCGCGCCGGGCTTCCGAGCGCTTCACAGAGCGCGTGGTGCGGATGCCCGTGTTTTCCATCCAGAGGCCGATCGACGGCGCCCCCGAGCTGGCACCGCCGCCGGTCCTCTCGCAAGGGCATATCACCTTCGGTTCCTTCAACAATCCTTCGAAGATCACCGAGGCGACCGTGCGTCTGTGGGCGGGCGTTCTCAAGGCGGTGCCGGATTCCCGACTGCTGCTGAAGTACCGGAACGCGCTCACCTCGGCGCGGTTGCGGGCGCGCCTCTTCGGCCAGTTCCGGGCCGAGGGCGTCGCCGCCGAGCGGATCGTGATGGTCGCTTCGACCGGAGCAGCCGATCCCGTTGGCGCTCATCTCGCGCTCTACAATCATGTCGACATCGCGCTCGACACCGTCCCGTTCAATGGATCGACGACGACCTTCGAAGCGCTGTGGATGGGCGTGCCGGTAGTGACGCTGCTGGGCGAGACGATGATGTCTCGCTGGGCCGCATCGATGCTGGTGCGGGTCGGCCGCGCGCATTGGGTGGCGCTGGACGAGGCCGGCTATGTGGCGA
>Ga0196963_10002199_pt1 | contig 12011 bp, 7 predicted proteins | sample S1_5metaG_FD_148600 | JGI IMG/M metagenome (GOLD analysis project Ga0196963, IMG submission 148600) | Soil microbial communities from Anza Borrego desert, Southern California, United States - S1_5 | ecosystem: Environmental > Terrestrial > Soil > Desert | place: USA: California | collected... | reverse complement strand
GTCGTTCCAGCGTTTAAAGTTGTCAATGTCGAGCAGGGCGATCACGGATACGGTTTCGCTGTCTTCTTTCGGCGGAGCATGTTGCAACTGGTGCAGCATTTCATCCCAGGCGCGGCGGTTCGCGAGTCCCGTGAGAGAATCGGTGGCGGCTGCCTGCCGGAGGAGCCGCTGCTGGCGTTCGTCGCGCAGCAGTTGCCGACGCTGTGCGACGATCTGGCCGAGCAACCGGCAAGCGAGGACGATTTCGCGCGGAGTGGCATCGGCGGGCAGCTGCACGTCGGCGGGACCCGGCTGGCCAATCAGCACGACGCCGATCTCGCCGCGCTCCAGCCGCAGGGCGGGAAGGTTCAATTGCTGGGGATCGCAGGGCTGATCGGACAAGACAACATGGACGTCGTCTGCCGTGAAGTGCTCAGGGCATTCGAGCGGAGCCAAGGAGTCGAGGCCGGCGGCTGCGAGCGCATTCTGCCAGGCAGCGCGTTTTGCGCTGTGTTGAGTGGCGAGCAGGACTGGCCGGGGTCGACTCATGGGAGGTACGCAGGCTGCGAGTTGCCGCATCCGATTAGACAGGATTTTGGCGGGAAAAACCGCTGCCTTCTGCTAGAATCAGAGGTTGGATTGGACAGAGATTTGGCCCCCGGAACCGGTCTGCGCCCATGCCGCGATGGCGATTACGTTTTTCGTTTCTCTTGTGTCTGGCAGTTATGCTGGCGGCGAGCGTCTTTTGTCCGCCGGCGTTCTCTCAAGCGCCGGCCAAGGCGCCGCCAACAACGGCCGCTGCCCGCGCGGCGGAAGCCCAGCAGGCTTATGTCTCGCGCGTCGTGCCGTTTCTGAAGCAGTATTGCCTGGAATGCCATACCACCAAGCGGCCGGACGAAGAGATTCAGTTCGAGCGTTATAAGGACGCCGCTGCCGTCGCGGCCGATGCCAAAACCTGGCAGAAGGTGCTTGAGATGCTCGAGGCCTCGGCCATGCCGCCAGACGACAAGCCGCAGCCGACCGAAGCACAGCGCCAGCAAGTCATTGAGTGGATCGAGAAGACGATCTATCACCTCGATTGCGACGGCACACCCGATCCGGGCCGCGTGACGATTCGCCGCCTCAATCGCGCGGAATACAACAACACGATTCGCGATTTGCTGGGAGTTGCTTTCCGGCCGGCCGACGACTTTCCTTCGGACGACGTGGGCAGCGGCTTCGACAATCAGGGCGATGTGCTTTCCCTGCCGCCGCTGCTGTTCGAAAAATATTTGACCGCGGCAGAGAAGATTGCGGCGACGGCGATCGTCGGCAATCCCGAGTCGCTGGTGAAGACGCAACGGATGAGCCGCCGGTTGGAATCGATCGGCGGCAAGTGGGATCGCGGTGAAAACGGCTGGGGGATTCTTTCCAATGGCGGCGTGAAGGGGACATTTGAAATCGAGCGGGCAGGAGAATACACGCTGCGGGCGATTGCCGGCGCGCAGAATGTCAACCGCGAAGCGGCCGAGCTCGAGTTGCGGCAGGGCGACAAAGCGCTGAAAGTTTTCGATGTCTTTGCCTCCCGCGATCGCCAGCGGAATTACGAATTGAAGGTAAAACTGCCGAAGGGGAAATTGGAACTCTCGGCGCATTTTCTCAACGACTATTACGATGAGAAGGCGAGCGATCCGCGGCGGCGGGATCGCAATTTGTATGTGACGGCGCTGGAAGTTCAGGGTCCGCTCGAAATCTCAGCCAGCGATTACCCAGAGTCGCATCGCCGTCTGCTCACAGTGAAGCCGGGCACTTCACTGACCGCGCAACAAGCGGCGGCGGCGAATTTGAAGCCTCTCATGCAGCGGGCCTTTCGCCGCAAAGTAAGCGAGCAGGAGATTCAGCCGTTTGCCGCGCTCGCAGCAGAAGCGATGAAGGAGGGTGAGACATTCGAGACAGGCATGCAAATCGCGCTGCAGGCAGTCCTGGTTTCACCGCACTTTCTCTTCCGTCTGGAGCGCGACGCGCAGCCAAACGATCCGCAGCAAATTCACGACATTGGCCAGTATGAGTTGGCGACGCGGCTGTCGTATTTTCTGTGGAGCAGCCTGCCGGACGATGAACTGTTCATTCTGGCGAATCAAGCGAAGCTGCATCAGGAAGACGTGCTCAAGCAGCAAGTGCGGCGGATGCTGCAGGATCCGCGGGCTGAGGCGCTGACGCAGAACTTCGCGCTGCAGTGGCTCAACCTGCGGCTGCTCGACACGACATCGCCCGATCCGAAGGTGTTTCAAGGTTTCGACGAGCGCCTGAAGGCTGACATGCGCCGCGAGACAGAGCTGTTCTTCGACGCGATGGTGAAAGAAGACCGCAGCATTGTGGATTTTCTCAGCGGTGACTTTACGTTCCTCAACGAACGGCTGGCGAAGCATTACGGACTGGAGAAGAGCGGCAAGTTCGACGGCGACGAGTTCGCGCGCGTGAACCTGGCAGGTTCGCCGCGGCGGGGCGTGTTGTCGCAGGCGAGCGTGCTGACGTTGACCTCGAACCCCGAGCGGACTTCGCCGGTCAAACGGGGCAAATGGATTCTGGAGAATATCCTGGGTGCGCCGCCGCCCGATCCGCCGCCGGATGTTCCGCAGTTGGACGCGACGCAAAAGGCGCAGCCGAATCTGACATTGCGGCAGCAACTCGAAGTCCACCGGCAGAACGCAGTCTGTGCTTCTTGCCATAAGACCATGGACGCTTTAGGCTTCGGGTTGGAGAACTTCGATGCCGTGGGCCGCTGGCGCGACAAAGATGGCAAAGACCCGATCGATTCTTCGGGCGTGCTGCCCAATGGCGATAAGTTCCGCGGGCCGGGCGAACTGATGGGTGTGCTGGTGCAGCGAAAGCAGGAGTTCGCCCGTTGCTTTACCGAAAAAATGATGGTGTATGCGCTGGGCCGCGGCCTGGCGCCTTACGACCGGTGCGCCGCCGAAAAAATCGTCAAAACGGCCGGACAGGAACAGTTCAAACTATCCGCGGTGGTGACGCAGATCGTGCTCAGCGATCCGTTTCGCCGCCGCCGGGGTGATGGAGGCAAACCATGAGCGAGTTCAAATCCACTTTTGGCGTCAGCCGCCGCACGGTGCTCAAGGGGCTCGGCTGCACGCTGGGCCTGCCGCTGCTCGACGCGATGCTGCCGCGGGCGACATTCGGCGCGGAGAAGAACAAGCCGCCAGTGCGGATGGGGATCGTCTTCTTTCCCAACGGCGCCATCATGCCCGCGTGGAAGCCGAAGGAAACCGGCACGAAATACGAAATGCCCGAAACGCTGACGGAACTCGAGCCCGTCCGGCAGGACATCACGATCATCACCGGCCTGGCCCAGGACAACGGCCGGGCGAAGGGGGATGGGCCCGGCGATCACGCCCGCTCGGCGGCGTCGTTTCTGACCGGCGCGCATCCCGTGAAGACATCCGGCGCGAATATCAAGGTCGGCATGTCGGTCGACCAGGCAGCGGCGATGAAGGCCGGGCAATTCACGCGCTTGCCTTCGCTTGAGCTGGGCATCGAGCGCGGCCGCGATGCCGGCGGCTGCGACAGCGGGTATTCGTGCGCTTACAGCAACAACATCTCGTGGAAGACCGAATCCACTCCGATGGCGAAGGAAATCAATCCGCGGGCGGCGTTCGAGCGGCTGTTCGGCAGCCCGGAGCAGTCGGCCGATCTGGCGAAGCGGAACAAGATTCGCCGCAGCATTCTCGATGTGGTCGGGGCGCAGGCCGCGTCGCTCCGCAAGGATCTCGGCCAGACCGACCTGCACAAGATCGACGAATACTTTACCAGCGTGCGCGAAATTGAATTGCGAATCGAGCGGGCCGAGAAGCAGGCCGCGCAGGAACCGCCGGAGTTCAAAACTCCCGAGAGCATGCCGAGTGATCTGCGCGAGCACATCCGCTTGATGTATGACTTGCTGGCGATTGCATTTCAAACCGATGCGACACGCGTGGCCACTTTCATGCTGGCCAACGAAGGGAGTAACCGCTCGTATCGCAGCGTGGGCGTGAATAGCGGCCATCATGAGCTGTCGCACCATCGTAATGACCAGGAGAAGATCGATCAGATCAAGAAGATCGATCGGTTCCTGGCCGACGAGTTTGCCCGCTTCGTGAAGAACCTGAAGAGCATCAAGGAAGGGAGCGGCTCGCTGCTCGACAACTGCATGATTCTGTACGGCAGCGGCCTGAGCGACGGCAACCGCCATCGCCACGACGACTTGCCTGTGGTGATTGCAGGGAAGGCCGGCGGCAGCATCCGCGCGGGGCGGCATTTGGATACCGGCCGGGAACTGCCGATGAACAATCTGTTCCTGTCGATGCTCGACAGGATGGATGCGGGCATCGCCGCCCTGGGCGACAGCAGCGGCCGGCTGACGTTGCTCGATTCCTGATCGAGTTCGGTCGCCAGGCTTTCGCAGACATCCGTTTTCAGCACCTCTCCCCCGATTCACGCATGCCTTCGTCGCCACCCTATTTTCAACCTGTTTCCACGTCCCAGCGGGAAAACGATCAGCGAGTATTTCGCTGGATGGCCGCCGCTTATCTGGGCGTCGGCGCCACGCTCTGCTTCGTGCTCGCAATTGCGATCTGGGGCGTCTATCACGACTTGAGCCAGGTGCGAAACACGTTTCTCATTTCGGAAATGAACCGGCTGCGGACCCACGCGTCGCGCACGGCGGGCATCATTCAGGATGAGCTGCATCAGCAGAACAAGTCGTCGCTCACCGAGCTGAAAGACGATGCCTTTCTCCGGAAGCACTGGGCCCGCTCGGTCGTGCCCGATCGATCGCGGTTGTATGCAACGGTGGTCACCACCAGTGGCAAGATCTTGTTCCACAGCGATCCTTCCCGCGAAGGGGGCCAGCTCGAAGCCGCCTGGTACGATCGCATTTTGAGCGATGCGGGCGACGACGTCGTCGAGACGCATTCGCAGGCGCTGAGCGGCGGCGTGGCGGGTTACAACGTCAACTCTCCCATTTATGTCAATAATCGCCTGATCGGCAATTATCATTCGGCGCTGCGCAAGGATTGGGTCGAGCGAACCGTCGTCGAACGGCAAGCGCCTTCCAAGCAGATCTGGGCTTACCTCCTCACGCTGATTGGTTTGATCGTGGCCATTTCCGGCGGTTCGCTGTTTTTCATCAGCCGGCGGATGGTAATGCTGCATGAATCGATCAAGTTGACCCGGACCCGCCGCTTTGCCGAACTCGGGCAGCTGATGGCTGGCATCGTGCACGAAATCCGCAATCCGCTGAATGCGATGCGGCTCAATCTGCATGTTCTGTCACGTCGTCAGGCCGAGATCGACGATTCGGCTGCCAAGGAGCATGGCGACATCATTCGCGAAACGAATTACGAAATCGAACGGGTCGAGGGGCTGCTGCGGATTTTGCTCGGCTATGCCCGTCCCGATAATCCGCGGAATGAGATCCTCGACGTACGGGCTGAAGTGCAGGCCACGCTCACGTTTCTCCGACCCCTGCTCGAACGGGCGGAGATTCTGGTGAAGGCCACTTTTCCGGAGCAGCCCGCGCTCGTCGTGATGGATCGGGATCGCTTCCGGCAAATTCTGCTCAATTTGATCAACAACGCCCGGGAAGCGATGGACGTCGGCGGGTGCATTCAAATTCAAGTCAAGCCGGTGGGCGAGCGGGTGGAAGTCGCCGTGGCCGATGATGGGCCCGGCGTGCCGTTTTCGCACCGCGAGCGGATCTTCGAGCCGTTTTTCTCCACCAAGGAATTGGGAACGGGTCTGGGCCTTGCCATTGTGCGGCGGTTTGTCGAAGAGGGAGGCGGTTCCATAGTTTGCGAGTCGAACCAGGCTCGCGGCGCTTTATTCCGGCTGAAGTTTGTCGCCGCCCCGAGCGCTGTAGCGACGAGCAATGCGGCACTTTCACCACCTGCCAATCTGTAAGGGTATTCGCTTGGCAAGTGCAACAACACATCGAATTCTGATTGTCGAGGATGATGACGGCGAGCGCGATGCGCTCGCGCGGGTTCTGCGTCTGGAAGGCTATGCCGTGATCGCGGCTCGGTCGATTGCTGAAGCCTTCGAGCTGTCGGTGGATGGGGCCGATCTGGTGATTAGCGATTTATGTCTGCGGCGGGAATCGGGCATCGATCTGCTCCGCCGCTGGAAGTCGCGGCATCCCCAGTGCCCGTTTCTGCTCGCCACGGCGTTTGGCACGATTCAAACGGCCATCGACGCCATCAAGCTCGGCGCCGACGACTTTTTGATCAAACCGGTCGACCCGCTACAACTGCTCGAGCTGGTAAAACGGCTGCTGCACCGCCGCAAGCCGAACCTGGCGGTGGCGGATACGCCGAGCCTGGCCGCCATCGTTGGCAAGTCGCCGGCGGTGGCGGAAATCCGGCAGAACATCCGCCGGGCCGCGGCGAGCAACAGCACCGTGTTAATCATGGGAGACTCGGGAACCGGCAAGGAACTGGTGGCCCGCGCGATTCATGCTTCCAGCCCGCGCTCGGCCGGCCCACTCATCGTCATCAACATGGCCGCCGTGCCGGAAACGCTCGTCGAGAGCGAGCTCTTCGGCCATTCGAAAGGCGCCTTCACCAGCGCCGTGCAAACGCGCGTCGGGCGCTTCGAGCAAGCGAATCACGGCACGCTCTTTATCGATGAAATTGGCGATTTCCCGCTGCACATGCAGCCCAAGCTGCTGCGGGTCGTGGAGGACGGCCTCGTGTCGCCGCTGGGCAGCGAACTGGAAATTCATGTCGACGTGCGTCTGGTCGCCGCGACGAGCCGTCCGCTGCTCAAGTTGGTCCGCAATGGCGAATTCCGCGAGGATCTCTATTACCGCCTGAACGTCATCGCGATCGACTTGCCACCGCTCCGCCACAGGCGCGAAGACATCCGTCTGCTCGTCGAGCATTTCCTGCAGCAGCTGGCGGCAAACCCCGCCATCGCCACGCGGTCTGTTTCGCCGCAGCTGATGGAACGGCTGGAGAATCTCCCTTGGCCGGGAAACATCCGCCAGCTCCGCAACTGCCTCGAGCGGATGTGCGTGATGAGCCAGTCCGAAGAGTTGACCATCGCCGATCTGCCGCACGACGTTGCGGAAGAAACGCCTGTCCCCGCCGGCGATCTGCGGACCCTGGAGCGCTCGGCCATCATCGAAACGCTCCGCCGCTTTGACGGCAACCGCACCCGCGCTGCCGAAGCGCTCGGCATTTCCGTCCGCACGCTGCAGCGCCGGCTGCGCGACTGGGGCGACGTCGACCTGGCGGAGTAATTCATTCACTCGGTACTTCCTGCGTACTCGCAGCAACAAACTCGCATGAACGCTTCCGCTCACGCCGCCAGCCGCATGATCGCCGATCTGGTGGTGACTGCCGTTCCAAACGACGAGCGCCTGTGGGTGCCGCAAGCCAAAGGCGTCTGGTTCCGGCCGCTGCTGCTGAACACGGTCAACGGCGAGTGGGTCAACCTGCTGCGCGTCCGCCGCAGCGGCGTGCTCAGCCGCCACCGCCATCCCGCGCCCGTGCATGGCTACGTGATCAAGGGAAGCTGGCGGTACCTGGAGCACGAGTGGATAGCCCGCGAAGGGATGTACGTCTTCGAGCCGCCGGGCGAAGTCCACACGCTCGTCGTCGATGATGATTGCCTCGAAATGATCACGCTGTTTCACGTCAGCGGCGCGCTCATCTATTACAACGAGCAGGGCGATCCCGCCGGCCACGACGACGTCCACACCAAGCTCGACATGTGCCGCCGCCATTTCGCCGCCACCGGCCTGGGCGAAGACTACGTCGACCAATTCATTCGCTAACCATGCGTATTTTCCCCTCCTCTCTGTGTCCACTGTGCCTCTGTGGTCTTCTCGTTTTCTTCTTCCCACTGCCTGCGAACTCCCACGAGCCCCTCACCCTCCTCGCCAAACACTGCGTCACCTGCCACAACGCCTCCGATCCCAAAGCGGGCCTCGATCTCAGCAACTCCAAGACCGCGCTCGCCGGCGGCGACAGCGGCGCGGTGATCGTCCCGCACAAGCCCGCCGAGAGCCTGCTGCTGGAGCGCGTGACGGACGGCTCGATGCCGCCGGAACACGACGGCCGGCGACTTACTCCCGCCGAAGTGGCAGTTCTCAAAGCCTGGATCGACAGCGGCGCGAAGTGGCCCGCGGGCAAGACGCTCAGCCAGTTCGAATTCACCACCGACCGCCGCGCCGGCTTGGATTGGTGGTCGCTGCAACCGCTGCAGTCTTCTTTTCAACATCAGTCCGTCGATGACTTCCTGCTGGCAAAACTCGCTGAAAAGCGTTTGAGGTTCGCGGTTCCCACGGACCGCGCGACGCTCCTCCGCCGCGCGCATCTCGATCTGATCGGTCTGCCTCCGGAGCCCGCCGACGTCGCAGCCTTCGTCGCCGATCGCGCGCCGGATGCCTTCGAGCAGCGGCTCGATCAGTTGCTCGCTTCGCCGCATTACGGCGAACGCTGGGGGCGTCATTGGCTGGACGTGGTTCGTTATGGCGAGAGTGACGGCTTTGAGCATGACAAATACCGCGAGCACGCCTGGCCGTATCGCGACTACGTGATCCGCAGTTTGAATGCCGACAAACCGCTGGCCGAGTTCATTATCGAGCAGATTGCCGGCGACGCGCTGGCCGATTCCACCAAACAGCAGCTCGCCGCGACCGGTTTTCTCGTCGCCGGTCCCTGGGACGAGATTCAGAATGTTGGCGCGAGCCCGACGGAAAAACGCCGGGCCCGCGAAGAGCAGCAGGAAGAGCTGATTGCCGCCGTTTCGCAGAGCTTTCTGGGACTTACCGTCAACTGCGCCCGCTGCCACGACCACAAGTTCGATCCAGTGCCGCAGACGGATTATTACCGCTTGAAGGCCGCGCTCGACGGCGTCGATCACGGCCTGCGTCCCTGGCAAACGGCAGTCGAGCAGCAAGCCTGGGAGGCGGAGCAAAAACCGCTGCAGGACGAGCTCGCGCGGGTGAAATCTCGCATTGCTGAAGTCAGCCAGTCGCTGCCGGGTGACGCTCGGCTGGAAAAAGGCGCCGAACAGAAGCTGGTGCCAGGCAAGTTCGGCCAGACCTTTTCGCCGCAGACGCAAGCGGTGGCGGCGCCGCCCTCGGCTGCTTATGAGCTACCGCCGCTGACGATCGAATGCTGGGCGAAGCTCAGTGGCAAGGAGAGCTTCAACATCCTCTTGGCCTGCAATCCCAAGTCATCGAGCGAGCACTGGGAGCTCTATACTTATGCCGGCAGCGGCGAGTTGAGTTTCTACGTGCCCGGCTGCCAGCCGGCCGAGATCAAGTCGGGAGTGGACATCGCCGATGGCGAGTGGCATTACGTGGCAGCCACGCTCACCGAGAAGCAGGTGCAGCTGTTTGTCGACGGGCGAATGGTTCACGAGCGCGCGATTGTCCGCCGCGCTAAATCGTCGTCCGATGGTCTGCTGCAGTTCGCCGCGCTCGTCGACAAGTCGATCGGTTGCGACGGCCTCGTGGACGAAGTCCGCCTCAGCCGCGGCGCGCGAAAGATCGACGGCGTTCCCGCGGCGCCATTCACTGTCGACGAGGAAACGCTCGCACTGTGGCATTTCGACGAAGCGCCCGGGGAACTGTTTCGCGACTTTACCCGCAAAACGGAAATCGATGACGCCGAAACAGTGCGTGCTGAAGTTGCGAGATTGACCGAAGAGCAGAAGCAGCTCGAAGCCCAACTCAAATCCCGGCAGCGGCCTCAGGTTTACGCGGGTGTACGGAAACAGCCGGAGCCGACGGTTCTGCTCCTTCGCGGCGACCTGACGAAACCCGGCCCGCCGATCGCACCGGGATCGCTGACCGCGCTGCGCACGCTGCCCGCCTGGCACTTGCCACCCGACTCGTCAGAAGCGCAGCGGCGCCTGAAGCTCGCCCAGTGGATTGCCCATCACGACAATCCGCTTCCTTGGCGGGTGATGGCCAATCGCGTCTGGCAACATCATTTCGGCCGCGGCCTCGTCGATACACCGAGCGATTTCGGCTTCAGCGGCGGACAGCCGTCGCATCCCGAGTTGCTCGACCAGCTCGCAATTACATTGCGGCGTACGGGAAGCATTAAGACGCTTCATCGCCAGGTCATGACTTCCAGTGCCTGGCAACAAGCGAGCATGTTGCCGGCCAACCTGGCGGAAGCAGCGAAAACAATCGATGCAGACAATCGCCTGCTGTGGCGGTATCCCGCGCGGCGGCTGGAAGCGGAGATCGTCCGCGATGTGATGCTCGCCGTCAGCGGGCAGCTCAACCGGCAGGCGGGCGGCCCCAGTTTCAAGCCGTTCACTGTGACGGTTTTCAACACGCACTTTTATCATTTGCACGATCAGGATTATCCGGAGCTCAACCGCCGCACCATCTATCGCGCTGCCGTGGTCACCGGCCGCAATCCGCTTCTCACCGCGCTCGATTGTCCGGTCCCTTCGCTCGCTGCGCCGGCCCGGGCCGAAACCGTCACTCCGCTGCAAGCGCTGAGCTTGATGAACGACTCGTTCGTGCAGCGGCAGGCCGCGCGGCTGGCCGAGCGAGTCACTGCTTCTAAGGCTGCCGGAGAACAAGTCCGCGACCTCTATCTGCTGACTCTCGGCCGTGAGCCCGCCGTGGAGGAACTCGCCGCGGGCATGACGCTGATTAACTTGCACAGCGCCCGCGAGCTCGCCTGGGCGCTGCTCAACAGCAGCGAGTTTCTTTATCAGCGGTAGTCTCTTATTTTCGTGGCCGACGCTGCCAGCGTCGGCAATCCGGTGTGTTCTGCGATGATTGCCGAAGCTGGCAGCATCGGCCACGATCTGACTCGCGTGCCATTGGCGAACCTCGGCACACGCCGTAAATTCTGCAACATGATTAACTACAATCCGCACGATTGGCGGTCGCACCTGCTCGATATTCGCGGCTCGATGCTGCCGGAAATCATCGGCCGCGTGGTGCTGTGCGTCGCCTGGTCGGTGGTGGTCACGTCGGCCCATGAGCTGCTGCCCCGCTGGTACCCGTGGTTTTCACTATCGGTGCCGGCGACCGTTCACACGCTGGTCGGCACGGCCCTCGGCTTGCTGCTGGTGTTCCGGACCAATTCGTCGTACGACCGCTTTTGGGAAGGGCGGAGGCTGTGGGGCGGCATGGTCAACGAATGCCGCAACATCGCCCGCCAGGCGTGCACCACGTTGACCGCCGTTCCCGAGCTGCAGCGCGACCTGATCTTGTGGACGGCTTCGTTTCCCTACGCGGCCATGTCTGCGCTGCGGGGCACGCGCGCCCTCGCGCCGAGCAGCAGCAATTTGCGGCCGCAAGAAACGGAGCAGGTGCTCGCGGCCCAGCACATGCCGCTCGCCGTCGCGCGCAAAATTTCCGCAGCAGCGATCGCGGCCCGTGACCGCGGCGCGCTCAGCGATCAGATGCTGATGTCGATCGATCAGAACGTGAACCTGCTGATCGACTACATCGGCGGCTGCGAGCGGATCCATCGTACGCCGATCCCGTTCGCTTACATGGTCCATCTACGGCGGGCGCTCATTCTGTATTGCTTCACGCTGCCGTTCGTGCTCGTCGAGCCGCTCCACTGGTGGACGGTCGCCGGGACATTTCTGCTTGCCTTCGTCTTCTTCGGCGTCGAGGAGATCGGCGTCGAGATCGAAGACCCGTTCGGGTTCGATGAAAACGACCTGCCGCTCGAACGGTTCTGCCAGACGATCGAAGCCAACCTGCTCGCTGTGCTGAACCCCGCCGATTTCCAACCGCCGGCAGACACGACCAACGAAGACGATGAGCAGGATTGATTTTTGAAAAAGGCGGGAGCCCATTGCATTCACCAGCACCGCACTGGCGAATGTGAAGATTGCGACCTAAACTGGAAAGGTAACGCCGCAATGGCTTGCGGCGGGTACACACGAGCGAAGCGGAGCGCCCATGCTGACCACCACCCGGCAGGAAGTCTTTCCTACCATCACACAAGGGGGCGATCTCGGCCCCAAAGAACCGAACGAGCTGATCAACCGCTATCTCGAGATTG
>Ga0196963_10002197_pt1 | contig 12019 bp, 10 predicted proteins | sample S1_5metaG_FD_148600 | JGI IMG/M metagenome (GOLD analysis project Ga0196963, IMG submission 148600) | Soil microbial communities from Anza Borrego desert, Southern California, United States - S1_5 | ecosystem: Environmental > Terrestrial > Soil > Desert | place: USA: California | collected... | reverse complement strand
TCATCTTCGTCATGTCCTGCTTCTTGAGGCCGTACTTGGCCTCGAAGAGCTCCTCGAAGATGGCGTCGTCGAACGTCTTGGAGCACAGCAGCCCGATGTTGAACACGATCGGCTTGCTGATCTTGCCGACCTTGCGATGCCACATCACCGGCGGCACCGATGACTGGCACGACATGCCGACCAGCGCGAGCTTCGAGAACCCGCGCTCCAGTGCCTCGTCGATGGCCAACGGGTTGGCGGAATAGGTGTAGCGAGAACCGGCGGTGTCGATGATCTCCTGCTCGGTGGCGGCGACGCCGGGGATCGCCTTCCACGTCGACCCGTCACCCTCGAGATACGACACCAGCGCGGCGTCGATGTAGCCCTCGCGCATCGCCCAGATCAAGAGCGCCGACACGAGCCCGCCGTCCTGGCCGATCTCGTGGATGAAGTCGTCGCTGGCGCGCGTGAGCAGGATGTCGCTGTAGACGCCGGACATCTCGTCGGGCCGCCGCACCCGGCCGAAGAGGTGCTCGTCGGCCTCGGTCTCCCAGTTGCGGAACCGTGGGCACGCCCGCGTGCACGAGGTGCAGCCCTTCTGGCCGTGGATGCAGTCGTCCGGTCCCAGCTCCTCCTCGAGGTGGAACGGCCGGTACCCGCCGGACTCGTGGTTGTAGCCCAGCACGTCGTGCGGGCAGGCGATCACGCAGCCGGAGCAGCCGGTGCAGAGGCCGGTGGTGACGACCTCGTCGAACAGCTCCTTCCACTGCATCGTCCAGCGCTCGCGCTTCCCGGCGGGCGCCTCCTCGACCACGGCCATGGTCGGGAGACTACGGGACGGCGGCCGCGACCTCCGATGTCGCGCCGGGCACGACGGCGGCGATCGGACGGCGATACATCGCCCACATCAGCAGTCCAGACAGCAGCGAGGCGACGCCGACGAACACGAACGCGTTGTCGGCGCCCTCGGGCGTGATGCCGGGTCCGACGATGGCCACGACGATCGCCACGCCGAACGCCGAGCCGATCTGCCGCAGCGTGGCGTTCACGGCGCCGCCCATCGCGAACCGGTCGGGCGGGAGGAACGCGTTCGACGCCGCGCCGATGGTCGAGATCGTCAGCCCGACACCGACACCCACGACGATGAACGCCGGGAAGTACGAGCGCCAGTAGTCGGGCTGGTCGGGCACCATCGTCGCGATCATCAGCATCCCGACCGCGAAGGTCAGCGTGCCGGGCACGACCACCACGCGATGGCCGTAGCGGTCGGCGAGCCGGCCGGCGGGCGCGGCCACGAGGGCGGAGACGAACGGGCCCGGCGCGAAGGCGAGGCCCGATCCCGACACCGAGTACTGCCACACCTCGGTGAGGAAGCGGACGTTCACGTAGAACATGCCGAAGAAGCCGGCCGAGAACAGCAGCGCCGACGCGTTCGCCACGCTGAAGAACCGCTTCTCGAACAGGCGCAGGTCGAGCACCGGGTCGGGCGTGCGCGCGCACCGCACGATGAACATGACCAGCAGCACGGCGCCGACGGTGAACGTGCCGACGGTCTTCGCCGACGTCCACTCCCAGCTGTGGCCCTCGACGATGCCGAGCACGATCAGCGCGACGGCCGACGTGGCGAGCAGCGCCCCGGCGATGTCGGGCAAGCCCGACGCGTTCGGGTCCCGCGACTCGACGAGGAGGCGTCGACCGAACACCACGGCGATGACGCACAGCGGCATGTTCACGAAGAAGAGGCCGCGCCACCCGATCCCGTCGATGAGGATGCTGCCGAAGATCGGCCCCGCGGCGGCCGCCAACCCGCCCACCGCGCCCCACACACCGATGGCCGCCGACCGGCGCTCGACCGGGAACTCGGGGAGGACCAGCGCGAGCGACGCCGGCATGATCAGCGCCCCGCCGACGGCCTGCGCGACGCGTGCGGCGATGAGCAGCTCGGTGCCGGGCGCGAGACCGCACAGCGCCGATGCCACCGTGAAGGTCCAGATCCCGATGAAGAACACGCGGCGACGGCCGAAGCGATCGGCGATGCGACCCGATGTGAGCAGGCACGCCGCGAACGCGATGTTGTACGCCGAGAGGACCCACGACAGCGTCGTGGGATCGCTCCGGAAGTCCTTCACGATCTCGGGCAGCGCGATGTTCACGATCGTGACGTCGAGCGACACGAGGAACACGGTGATCGATGCCACCGCGAGGACCTTCCAGCCGCGCGCCATCGACGTCATCGGAGGTACTGAACACGCGCCAGACTCCTCCTATGCCCAAGAGCTGGAAGTCGCCCCCGGACATGGTCATCGACCCGGCAAAGCGGTACACCGCCGAGATCGTGACGTCGATGGGGACCATGACCGCGGCCCTCGACCCGATCGCCGCACCGAAGACGGTCAACAACTTCGTGTTCCTCGCGCGCGAGGGCTTCTACGACGGCGTGATCTTCCACCGGATCATCCAGGGCTTCGTGATCCAGGGCGGCGACCCCGAGGGCACCGGTCGCGGCGGCCCCGGCTACCGCTTCGAGGACGAGCTGCCCAAGGCCGGTCGCTACGAGGTGGGCTCGCTGGCGATGGCGAACGCCGGGCCGAACACCAACGGCTCGCAGTTCTTCGTGATCAGCGGCCCGAGCGGCGTGCGCCTCCCACCGCAGTACTCGCTGTTCGGCAAGCTGGTGAAGGGCCTCGACGTGCTCGACCAGATCGAGAAGGTGCCGACCGGCGCCGGTGACCGGCCCAAGACCGACGTCGTGATGACGTCGGTGACGATCACCGAAGCGGATTGATCGGGACCTCCGTCACGCGGCGGGAGGACGCCGCGCTCCTCACCGGTGCTGGGCGGTACGTGTCCAACGTCGACCTGCCCGGTGTGCTCGCCGTCGGCTACGTGACGTCGACCGTCGCCCACGCCCGTCTGCTGCGCGTCGACGTCTCGGCTGCCCGGGCGCTCGATGGCGTCGTCGACGTCGTCGTGGCGGGTGACCTTCCGTTCGGACCGATGCCGCCGCTGTTCCGGTTCGTGCCGGAAGCGATGTCGCGCACGCTCCTCGCGAGCGACAAGGTGCGCTTCGTCGGCGAACCGATCGCTGCGGTGGTCGGCGAGTCCGCGGCGGTGGTGGCCGACGCGCTGGAGCTCATCGAGGTCGGCTACGAGCCGCTGCCGGCTGTCGTCCGACCGGAGCACGCGCTCGACGACCGCGTGCTGCTGTTCGAGGACGCCGGCACCAACGTGGCGTCGCGCAACGCCGGCGGCGACGAGGCGCTGCCGTTCGACGGCTGCGAGGTCGTCGTCGAGGCGACGATCCGCAACCAGCGGCTGGCGCCGTGCCCGCTCGAGACGCGCGTGGCGGCGGCCGAGTGGCTGGCCGACGGCCGGCTGCTGTTCCACGCGTCGTGCCAGGGCGCGCACCCGATCCGCGCCCAGCTCGCCTCGCTGTACGGGCTCGAGGAGTCGCAGGTGCGCGTCGTCACCCGCGACGTGGGCGGGAGCTTCGGCGCCAAGGCGCGCGCCTATCCCGAGGACCTGCTGCTCCCGCAGCTGGCGCGGCGCACCGGTCGACCGGTGCGGTGGGTGCCGCCACGGTCGGCGGACATGGTCGGGCTCGGTCACTCGCGAGCCCAGGTCCAGACGATCCGCATCGGCGGCCGTCGCGACGGCACGATCGAGCTGCTGCAAGCCGACCTGCTCGCGGATGCCGGCGCCTATCCGCTCGTCGCACCGCTCCTGGCCGGGAACACCGGGAACCTGATGCCCGGTCCGTATCGCATCCGCGCCGCCCGGTGGACGACGACCGCGGTGGTGACGAACACGACGCCGGTGGTCGCGTATCGCGGCGCCGGGCGGCCCGAGGCGGCGGCGCTCACCGATCGCGCCATCGACCTCTTCGCCGCCGAGGTCGGCATGGACGCGGCGGAGGTCCGTCGCCGGAACCTCGTCGGCGGCGACGAGCAGCCGTGGACGACGGCGACCGGCCTCGAGCTCGACGGCGGCGACTACGCGGCGACGTTCGAGCGCGTGCTGGCGGCCGCCGGGTACGAGCGGCTGCGGACCGAGCAGGCACGACGGCGGGCGGCGGGCGATCGTCGGGCGCTGGGCATCGGCACGTCGGTGTTCATCGATCGCACCGCAGGCGTGCCCGGCGGTGAGTACGGATCCGTGCAGCTGCGACCCGACGGGTCGGTGCTCGCCGTCACCGGGTCGTCGCCGTACGGCCAGGGTCACCACACGACGTGGGCGATGATCATCTCGGCTCGCACCGGCATCCCGCTCGACCGCATCGAGGTCGTGCACGGTGACACCGACGTCGTGCCGCGGGGCGGCATCACCGGCGGGTCGCGCTCGGTGCAGAAGGCGGGCGCCGCCATCGCCGACGCGTCGGAGCAGCTCGTCGCCGCGGCGCGGGCGCGAGCAGCGGACCTGCTCGAGGCAGGGGAGGGCGACGTCGTCTTCGACGTGGCGGCCGGTCGGTTCCATGTGGCGGGGGCGCCGGGCGCGGCGTCGGTGGGATGGGCGGACATCGGTGCATCGCTGTCCGACGAGGACGATGCGCTGCGGTGCGAGTCGGACTTCGAGGGCGGTGGGGCGACGTTCCCGTTCGGGGCGTACGTGGCCGTCGTCGAGGTGGACCTCGACACCGGTGTGCCGACGCTGCTGCGGATCGTCACCGTCGACGATGCCGGCACGATCGTGAACCCGCTGCTGGCCGAGGGGCAGGTCCACGGCGGGCTCGGGCAGGGGATCGCCCAGGCGCTGTTCGAGGAGTTCCTGTACGACGACGACGGCAACCCGCTGACGTCGACGCTCGCCGACTACTCGTTTCCGACCGCTGCCGACCTGCCCTCGTTCGAGGGGTCGCTGCAGGAGACGCCGACGGCGCGCAACCCGCTCGGCGCCAAGGGCATCGCCGAGTCGGGGACGATCGGTGCGGTGCCGGCGGTGCAGAACGCGGTGATCGATGCGGTGTCGCACCTCGGCGTGCGTCACATCGACCTGCCGGTCACGGCTGAACGGATCTGGCTCGCGCTCGGCGCGGCCGACGCGCGAAGGTGACGAACGAGATGAAGGACGCCTATCTGGTCTCGTCGTCCCGAAGTGCGTCCCTGGGACGCTCGCTGGCCGACGTGCTGACCGTGACCCGCAACGTGTCGCCGCCGCCGTCGCTGTTCGGCGTGCCGACGGTGGGGGATCCGCAGGCGCCGGCGGCGGCCGCGGCGCGACTGCTGCGCACCGTGTTCCCCGACGACGTGTGCGGCCACCGGGTGGCGCTGCCCGGGGAGATGGCGGTGACGCGGGTGCTCGGGGCCGCGGACGACGAGGCTGCGCTCGAGCTCTCGACCGCGCTGTCGGCCGCCGCCGGAGGTGGCGGCGACCTCTTGTCGCCGACGGCGGTCGCCGTTGCCGTCGGCCGCCACGCCGCCGTCGGCATGTACCGCCCCGGCGGTGGGCTCGACGCCGGCGACGCCGTCGTCGTCCAGACGCTCGCCTGGCTGTGCTCGGAGGCGGCCAGCCGTCCCCGCTGATTCGCGCCATCGGGCGCCCGCTGCGGCGCAGCAGCCGCTGCGGAGCAGCAGCCGCAGGAGCCGTGCGAGATGCGCCCTCGGGAGGATTCGAACCTCCGCGCACGGCTCCGGAGGCCGCTGCTCTATCCCCTGAGCTACGAGGGCGGGGATCGGCAAGCGTATCGGCGTACCATCGGGACCGGTGAGCCCCAAGGTGCTGGTCGTCGACGACGACCCGGTGATCGTGCGCCTGCTCCAGGTCAACTTCGAGATGGAGGGCTTCGACGTCGTCTCCGCCGTCGACGGGGCCGACGGCGTCGAGAAGGCCAAGGCCGAGCGTCCCGACATCGTCGTGAGCGACGTGATGATGCCGAAGATGAACGGCCTCCAGCTCGCCACCGCCATCAAGGCCGACGACGCCACCAGGCACATCCCGGTCGTCCTCCTGTCGGCCAAGGCGCAGGTCGCCGACATCCGAGCCGGTCTCGACGCCGGCGCCGACGACTACGTCACCAAGCCCTTCGAGCCGCTCGACCTGATCGACCGGGTCAACAAGCTGCTCGCCTAGGGACCGGCACGTGGCAGGTGCGCTTCCCCGGCACCTCCTCCCGCTCACCGCAACCGTCGACGACGACACGGGCCGGCTGAGCGTCGGGGGCTGCGACCTCGTCGCGCTCGCCGAGGAGCACGGCACCCCGCTGTTCGTCTACGACGAGGTCCACCTCCGGGAACGCTGCAAGGAGGCGGTGGCGGCGTTCGGCGAGCGACGGGCGAGCTACGCGAGCAAGGCGTTCCTGTGCAAGGCGATGGCCGCGCTCGTGCACGAGGAGGGCCTCGGCATCGACGTGTCGACGGGCGGCGAGCTCCACGTCGCCCTCGCCGCCGGTGTCGCCTCCGAGCGCATCGTGCTGCACGGCAACAACAAGTCGACGCCAGAGCTGCGCCGGGCGCTCGAGGTCGGCGTCGGTCGGGTCGTCGTCGACTCCGACCACGAGCTCGATCGCATCGAGGCGCTCGTGCGGGACGGGTGCCCGCGACCCAACGTGCTGCTGCGGGTGACGCCCGGCGTCGAAGCCCACACCCACGAGTACGTGATGACCGGCCAGGACGACACCAAGTTCGGCTTCGGTCTGTCGAGCGGCGCGGCGGCGGCGGCGCTGCGGCGGGCGGCGGCGTCGCCCCACGTCGAGCTCGTGGGCCTTCACGCTCACATCGGATCGAACATCTTCCTGCTCACCGGGTTCGAGAAGGCGGTCGAGAAGCTGGCGCCGTTCGTGCGCGAGGCCGGCCTGCCCGAGCTCTCGCTCGGCGGGGGTCTCGGCGTCGCCTACATCGAGGGCGAGGAGACGCCGACGTTCGCCGAGTGGGCGGGCGTGCTCCACCAAGCGGTGACGGCCACCGGGATCGAGAGCGAGATCCACGTCGAGCCCGGCCGCTCGATCGCCGCCGGTGCCGCGATCACGCTCTACACGGTGGGGACCGTGAAGGAGCTGCCCGGCATCCGCACGTACGTGTCGGTGGACGGTGGCATGAGCGACAACCCGCGGCCCGTCCTCTACGGGAGCGGCTACGAGGCGTTCCTCCCTCGGGTCACGAACGCCGCTCGCCCGGTCAAGGCCACGATCGTCGGCAAGCACTGCGAGTCGGGCGATGTGCTCGTGCGCGACGCTCAGCTGCCGAGCGAGCTGGCGGTCGGCGAGATCCTGGCGACACCGGTCACTGGTGCGTACGGGCACTCGATGGCGTCGAACTACAACAAGGTGCCGCGACCTCCGGTGGTGTTCGTCCGCGGCGGCGAGGCGCACGTCGTGGTACGGGGCGAGACGCTCGACGACCTGCTGCGCCTGGACCAGTAGCCGTGCGGCGGTGGGTGTTCGTCGGCGGGGTCGGCGTCTTCTGCGGCGTGCTGCTCGGCGCGCTGCTGTGGTCGCTGACGGCGAGCGCGATCGCGGCGGTCGTCGTGGGCGGCGCCGTGGCCGCCATCCTCCTCGTGCTCGCCTGGGGCGGCGCTCGCCACAACGAGACGTTCCGCCAGACCCCCGATCGCGCCGCCGAAGCCGCCGCCAAGCGCCGCCGCGTCCAGCAGGCGATCGAGGAGACGCGCCGCCGCCCGTGATCGTTGTGCGCCTTCGGCGTTGCTGAGCAACGCGAAAGGCGCACAACGAGAAGCGTCAGTCCAGGTGCTCGTGCAGGAACGCCAGCGTGCGGTCCCAGGCGACGGTGGCGGCGTGCTCGTCGTACATCGACGGGGCGTCCCAGTTGGAGAAGGCGTGGCCGGCGTCGTAGCGGTGGAACGTCACGTTCGGCTTCCCGCTCACCGCCGCTTCGACCTCGGCGATCTTCTCCTCCGGGATGAACGGGTCGTTGTTGCCGTAGTGGAACATCGTCGGGCAAGTGAGCTCCTCGACCTGGTCGAGCAGGTCGTTGATCGCCGATCCGTAGTACGGCACCGACGCGTCGACCTTGCTCTGCGTCGCCGCCAGGTACGCGAGCCCACCACCGAGGCAGAACCCCATGGCGCCGACCTTCCCGGTGCACGCCGACATCGAGCGGAGATGCGCGTGGGCAGCCTTGATGTCCTCGATTCCCTTCGCGGCGTCGAAGCGCTGCACCATGGCGAACGCATCACCGATGCCGGACTCGTCCTTGCGTTCGAACCGCGGCTCGAGCCGCCAGAACATGTCGGGCACCAGCGCCACGAACCCCTCGGCCGCGACCTTGTCGGCGAGCCCGCGCATGTTGTCGTTGACGCCGAAGATCTCCTGGAACAGCAGCACGCCCGGTCCACGGCCGTCAGCAGGCAGCGCGCAGTACGCCTCGAACGCGCCGCTGCCGTCGGTCGCGGCGATCGTCTCCCACCTCGTCGTGATCGTCATCGCAGCGGGACGGTAGCCACGACCTCGGGCAGCATGCACCGGCGCTTCGGCGCCCGAAGATCGGAACGACGCATCGCGATTCGAAGTCTGGCCGCCAAACCCGGCCCGGTACCGTGTCCGCCGTGACCAGCCCCGTGCGCGTCGGAGTCCTCGGCTGCGGCAACGTCGGCGCCGCGCTCGTCGGACAGCTCACCGCCGAGGCGGAGGCCATCGAGGCCCGCACCGGGCACCGTCTCGAGGTCGCCAAGGTCGCGGTGCGCAACGTGTCCAAGGAGCGCCCGGTCGAGCTCCCCGATGGCGTGCTCACCAACGACGCCGGCGCCGTCGTGAACGACCCGACCATCGACGTCGTCGTGGAGATGATCGGTGGCATCGAGCCGGCCCGCACGCTCGTGCTCGACGCCCTCAAGAACGGCAAGCCGGTCGTCACCGCCAACAAGGAGCTGCTGGCGAACGTCGGTGCCGAGCTGTTCGCCGCCGCCGAGGCGGCCGGTCGCGACCTGCTGTTCGAAGCCGCCGTCGGTGGCGGCATCCCGATCATCCGCCCGCTCCGCGAGAGCCTGGTCGGCGAGCGCATCCGCCGGATCATGGGCATCGTCAACGGCACGACGAACTACATCCTCACCAAGATGAGCGAGGAGGGCGCGGCCTACACCGACGCCCTCGCCGAGGCCCAGAGCCTGGGGTATGCCGAGCGCGATCCGACGGCCGACGTCGAGGGCTACGACGCCGGCGCCAAGGCCGCGATCCTCGCCAGCATCGCCTTCGGCAGCAGCGTCGTCGCCGGCGACGTGTACCACGAGGGCATCAGCGGCGTGACCGTCGACGACATCGCCTTCGCCCACCGCCTCGGCTACGAGGTCAAGCTCCTCGCCATCGCCGACCAGGGCGACGACGGTCGCATCGCCGTGCGCGTACACCCGGCGATGCTCCCGAAGGAGCACCCCTTGGCGAGCGTGCGCGAGTCGTTCAACGCCGTCTTCGTCGAGGGGCAGGCCGTCGGCCAGCTCATGTTCTACGGCCGAGGTGCGGGCGGCGGTCCCAGCGGCAGCGCGGTGCTCGGCGACCTCATCGACGCCGCCGTGAACCTGCGCCGGGGCGCCCACGCCACCGTGGGCTCGCTCCCGCGCGCGTCGATCCGCCCCATCGACGAGGTCCGCTCGGAGTACTACCTCAACCTCGAGGTCGCCGACCGGCCCGGCGTGCTGCACGCGGTCTCGGGCGTGTTCGCCGAGCACGGCGTCTCGATCCGCTCGATGGAGCAGGAGGGTCTGGGTGACGACGCTCGCATCGTGTTCATCACCCACGACGCACCCGAGGCGGCGGTGCAGTCGACGTTGCACGACCTCCGCCTGCTCGACGTCGTCCGCACGGTGACGAGCGTCCTGCGCGTCGTCGGCGAATGAAGTACGTCTCCACCCGAGGCGCGGCGCCGACGCTGACCTTCGACGACGTGCTCCTCACCGGGCTGGCGCGCGACGGCGGTCTGTACGTGCCCGAGTCGTGGCCGCAGCTGCAGCGCGACCAGGTGCGCAGCTTCGCCGACCGCCCGTACGCCGAGGTCGCGCTCGAGGTGATGTGGCCGTACGTCGACGGCGCCATCGAGCGCGGGGCGTTCGAGACGATGATCCACGACGCGTACGCGACGTTCACGCACCCCGACGTGTGCCCGGTGCGGCCGCTGGGCGGCAACGTCTGGCTGCTCGAGCTGTTCCACGGGCCGACGCTGTCGTTCAAGGACGTCGCCCTGCAGCTCGTCGGCCACCTGTTCGAGCACGAGCTGCGCCGCCGCGCCGAGCACCTCACGATCGTCGGCGCGACGTCGGGCGACACCGGCTCGGCCGCCATCGAGGCGTGTCGTGACCGCGACACGTTGGACGTGTTCATGCTCCACCCGCGAGGTCGCGTGTCGGAGGTGCAGCGCCTGCAGATGACGTCGGTGCTGTCGCCGAACATCCACAACATCGCCATCGACGGCACCTTCGACGACTGCCAGGACCTCGTGAAGGCGATGTTCGCGGACTTCGAGTTCCGCGACCGACATCGGCTGTCGGCGGTGAACTCGATCAACTGGGGCCGCATCCTCGCCCAGGTCGTGTACTACGTCCGCACCGCCGCGGTGCTCGGCGCGCCGGACACCCCGGTGACCTTCTCGGTGCCCACCGGCAACTTCGGCAACGTGTTCGCGGCGTGGGTGGCGCGACAGATGGGCGTGCCGATCAAGCAGCTGATCATCGGCAGCAACGAGAACGACATCCTCACCCGGTTCGTCGACAGCGGTGAGATGGAGATGCACGAGGTCGTGTCGACGTCGAGCCCGGCGATGGACATCCAGATCTCGAGCAACTTCGAGCGGCTCCTGTTCGAGCTGCTCGGGCGCGACGGCGACGAGCTGGCGTCGCGCGTGGAGCTGTTCCGTGAGACCGGTCGCGTCGGGCTGTTCGACGTCGTCGGATCGATGCGAGAGGTGTTCACCGCCGCGCGCATCGATGCCGCGGCCGTCGCCCGCATCATCGCCGCCACCGAGCGGCAGTCGGGTGTCGTCGTCGACCCGCACACCGCCGTCGGTCTCGGTGCCGCCGCCGTGCGCCATCACGACCCCTCCGTGCCTGTCGTGTGCGTCGCCACCGCGCATCCGGCGAAGTTCCCCGATGCCGTCGAGGCCGCGATCGGCCGACGGCCCGAGCTGCCCGACTCCCTCGCCGATCTGCGCGAGCGCAGTGAGCGCTACGTCACCCTGCCCAACGACCTCGCGGCGGTGCAGGAGCACATCGATAGCGTGAAGCGGTGAAGTACGTGGTGTGCGTGCCCGACGGGTGCGCCGACGAGCCCATCGCCGAGCTCGGCGGCAAGACCCCGCTCGAGGCGGCAGCGATGCCGACGCTGGCGCGGCTGGCGGCGCGTGGTGAGGTCGGACGTGCCGCCGTGATCCCCGCGGGCTACCCGCCCGGCAGCGACGTGGGCAACATGAGCATCCTCGGCTTCGATCCCGCCCGCTATCACACGGGCCGGGCACCGATCGAGGCCGCGGCGCTCGGCATCGAGCTCGGGCCCGACCAGGTCGCGTACCGGTGCAACCTCGTCACCGTCGGCGACGACGGCACGATGCTCGATTTCGCCGGCGGACACCCGTCGAGCGAGGACGCCGCCAAGGTCATCGCCGCGCTCCAGGACGAGCTCGGTACCGACGAGGTCACCTTCCACGCCGGCGTGCAGTACCGCCACATCGTGGTGGCCCCGGCGAGCTGGGCCGATGCGCAGTGCACACCGCCGCACGACCTCTCCGACAAGCCCATCGTGCTGCCCACCGGACCGAGCGCACCGACGCTGCAGGCGCTGATGGACGCGTCGCGCGATGTCGTCGGTCCGTCGGCGTTGAAGGCGAACCAGATCTGGCTGTGGGGCCAGGGCGCCCGGCCCGCGCTGCCGTCGTTCCGCGACGCGTACGGCGTGGAGGCCGGGTTGTGCACCGCCGTCGACCTCATCCGTGGCCTCGGTCGGCTCACCGGCATGCGCGTCGTCGAAGTCGAGGGCGCCACCGGCTGGTACGACACGAGCTACGAGAACAAGCGCGATGCCGCGCTCGACGCGCTGCGGGGCGGGCTCGATCTCTTCCTGATCCACATCGAGGCGAGCGACGAAGCCGGGCACGCCGGCAACCTCGAG
>Ga0196963_10002196_pt1 | contig 12023 bp, 15 predicted proteins | sample S1_5metaG_FD_148600 | JGI IMG/M metagenome (GOLD analysis project Ga0196963, IMG submission 148600) | Soil microbial communities from Anza Borrego desert, Southern California, United States - S1_5 | ecosystem: Environmental > Terrestrial > Soil > Desert | place: USA: California | collected... | reverse complement strand
AAGAAGTTGGGCGCATGCTCAACGTGTTCGGTCGAACACGACCGTGATCCGTGGATACGAAACCACGGCCTGGTGCGAGGTGCGATATGGCCCTGAGCACAGCACGAACCGGAATAGCGGCGGGTGACGGCCGCGCCGCTTCCCTCAACATCCGCGAGCAGCAGCAACTCCTTCAGGACGCGGCACCCGCTCTGCTGCTGCCCCAGGCAACGGCGTCGCCGCTCTCGCTCGCGCGTCCCCGTTTCGTCGTTGTCAACGCCATCGCAATCGCCCTGACTGCCGCCGCCTGGCAGGCCGGCTGGCTCGACGGGCTGACGGCGCTGACCAACGCCGAGTGGGCGATGCTGGCCTTCCTCGTCGCTTATTTCGCCGTCGGCCTGGCGGCGGCCTTCCGCCGTGACTGGCGGCTTGTCGCCCACATCGCCAACGGTCTGCCCATGTGGGCGCTGGGCTTCACCGGTCTTGGCCTGGTCATGGCGGTCGCCGACCTGAAGGCCATGACGCCGGAGACCCTGCTCACCGTCTTCCGCCATCTGGCCCTCGCCATCGTGCCCAATGTCTGCGGCGTGCTGCTGATGGTCTGGCTGCGCGAGATCGCGTTCTGGAGCGGCGACCGTGAAGAAATCGATCAGTAACGTCGGTTTCGAGTGGTCCTATCGCGACCTGCTCATGGCGCTGCTCGTCGTCTATATGGCGATGGCGGTCCTCGCACTGGTCGCGGTGACGCAGTCCAAGACCACCGCGGCCGCGGTGTCGCCCGGCAACGTCATGGTGCAGATGTGGTGGGCACCCGGGGCCGATGCCGATGTCGACCTCTGGGTCGAAGCCCCCGGTGACACGGCCGTCGGCTACAGCAACCGGTCCGGAAAAACCTTCAATTTGTTGCGCGATGACACCGGCCGCGGCTCCGACGCGATGAGCCGTAACTATGAGCTGGCTGTCGGCCGCGGCACGCCGGCCGGCGAATACACCGTGAACGCGCATCTCTATCGCAGCCGCGACCGGCAGATACCGCTGGAGGTCCGGGTTTCGGTCACCGTCCAGAATGGCGGCGAGCCGCTCGAGATCCTGACCGAGACCCTGATGCTGACCCATGAGGGCGACGAGCGGACGGCGTTCCGCTTCGCGCTCTCCGAGCAGGGAGAGCTCCGGGCCGGCAGCGTCTATCACGTCCACAAGCCGTTGCGCGTGGCCAAAGCTCTATGATCCCTGCCCTCTATGCCGGTATCGGCCTTTTGCTTGGCGGCGCCCTGTTGTGGGGCGGCCTGCGCGGCCGGATGGCCCTGGCCGCCACCCTGTTTTGCGTCCTGCTGGTCGCCTTGCCGGTCGGCTTCCTGGAATCGTCGGGTACGCCGAAACCCTACCGGCTCGAATGGCGGGAGCTGGCCGCGGCGCAGGTCCTCAGCGTCTCGCTTGACGAGCCAAAAGCCATCTATGTCTGGGCCCTGATGCCGGACGAGCCGCACCCGCGCGCCTATGCCCTGCCCTGGGACATCAGGACCGCGGAGCAGGCCCAGAATGCGCTGCGCCAGGCGGAAAAGAACGGCGGCAAGGCGATGATGCGTCCGCCGAGCGGAGCGGCGACCGATAACGAGGCGCCGATGTTCTATGCCCAGCCGCAGCCGCCGCCGCCGCCCAAGCCCGCGCCGGCCGCGCGCTCAGCCGCCGGCGGAACGCGGCAAAGTCTCTAACAGCGCCTTCAGTCCGACGCGATAGTCCGGATAGGCAAGCCGCACGCCGAGCTCGGTCTTGATGCGGTGATTGGTCACGCGTTTGCTGTCCGCGTAGAAGCTGCGCGCCATCTCCGACATGGACGCCGCCGCCTCGGCATAGGGAATTTCCGGAGGCGGGTCCACGCCGAGCAAGGCACAGGCATAGGCGATGACATCCTGCGGCGGTGCCGCGTCGTCGTCGCAGACGTTGTAGGCCGCACCGGGATTGGGCCTGGCGATCGACGCCTCGAGCACGCTGGCGATGTCCTCCACATGGATGCGGCTGAACACCTGGCCCGGCTTGACGATGCGCCGGGCGCGACCGTCGCGCACGGTGTCGAGCGCGCTGCGCCCCGGACCGTAGATGCCGGCAAGCCGGAAGATGTGAACGGCGAGGCCGAAGCGGCCGAGATCGAGCCAGCCCTGCTCCGCCGTCACGCGCGCCCGGCCGCGCGGCCCGCTGGGATGCAGCCCGGCCTTCTCGTCGACCCACTCGCCGCCACGGTCGCCGTAGACACCGGTGGTCGAGAGATAGCCGACCCAACGCAGGCCCTCGAGCGCCGCAAGATCGGCCGCGTGATGACGAAGCACCGGATCGCCGTCGCTTCCGGGCGGCACCGACTGCAACAGGTGTGTCGTGCCCGCCAAAGCCGTCGCCGCATCGGCCAAGGGCTGCGAGCCCTCGAAGACGAAGGCCGCGATCCCCTCCGCGGCGAGCGCCGCGCGGCGCTCCTCACTCCGGCAGGTGCCGGCGATGCGCCAGCCCTTGGCCTTGAGGCGGCGCGCCAGCGCCAGCGCCGAATAGCCCAGCCCGAAGACGAACAGTCGGCGCGGAGCCGGTGCTTTGGGAACATGCCGCATGGCCTAGATATAGCGCTCGCGCGCTCACCAGTCCCGCGTGGCGTTCGACGTCGCGATATGGTTTTCTGCGCCGATGATTCGCTGGCTCCTTGTTTCGCTTCTGCTTCTCCTCGCCGCGCCCGCGGCGACCCAGCCGCTCGAGCCGATGACCGGCCTCGCGGTGACGAGCGCCGACAACCTGACGACTTACAAGCGCTGCCTTGAGCGGATCGAGACGGACCCGCCGAACGCCTTCGAGCAGGCGATGGTCTGGCGCGACCAGGGCGGCGGCAACCTCGCCCGCCACTGCGTGGCGGCAGCGCTCGTCGGGCTCAATCAGCCTGCGGTGGCGGCGGAGCGGCTGGAGGAGATCGCCCTCACCGCCCGCAACGCGCCCACTGCCGTGCGCGCGCGGCTGCTGTCGCAGGCCGGGCAGGCCTGGCTCGCCGCCCAGCAGATCGAGCGCGCGCACGCCGCGCTCACCACGGCAATCGAAGGCGCGCCGGACCTGCCGGATCTTTATGTCGATCGCGCAGTGACCCTGGCCGCGGCGCGCAATTACTGGGAAGCGATCGACGATCTCAACAAGGCGCTCGACATCCAGCCGCGCTACGGCATCGCGCTGGCGCTGCGCGCCTCGGCCTATCGCTATGTCGAAAGCCTCGACCTCGCCCTTGAAGACGCCGAGGCGGCGGTGCGCGCCGCGCCTGGATTGCCGGAAGCCTATCTCGAGCGCGGCATCCTGCGCCGGCTGCGCGGCGACCTGAACGGGGCGCGGGCCGACTGGCTGCGCGTGCTCGTGCTGGAGCCGGACGGCGATGCCGGCGATACGGCGCGGGCCAATATCGAGAAGCTGGAGCTGCGCCTCGACCAGGCCCCCGCGGCCCTGCCGCCCAAGACGCGTTCGGGCTGGCGCTTCAATCCGTTCTGATCGCCGCTTCGGGCGAATGATGCAGCGCGAGTCCCGGCTCGTGCCAGTCGATCGCCACGAGCCGGCCTTGATGCGACAGGGTGACGAAGGCCGTCCGGCGATCCGCGCCGCCGAAGCAGAGATTGGTCACCATCGGATCGGGCAGCGGATGGTGTTTGACGATGCCACCCTCGGGCGCGATCTCGGTAATCCCGCCATTCACCAAGGTGGCGACGCAAATGCGGCCCGACTGCGCCACTTTCAGGCTGTCGAAGCGCTGATACACAGCCGCGCTCCCCACCAGCCGGCCGCCATGGGGGCTGGGCCAGGGCAGCTTCTTCACCTCGCCCGGCGCCACGACGTCCCAGGCCCAAAGCCGCGCGGTCTCCGTCTCCGCGACGTAGAGCGTGCGCCCGTCGGGCGATAACCCGATGCCGTTGGCCGAGAGCACGGGATGAATGACCTCGCGAATCTCGCTGCCGTCGGCCCGCGCCCAATAGACTCCGCCGTGGTCGCGGTCGCGCCCGCGCACCTTGCCCAGATCGCTGAACCAGAAGCCGCCGGCATCGTCGAAGACGAGATCGTTCGGACCGCTCAAGGTCTTGCCGTCGACGCGGTCGTAGAGCCGTTCGAATTTGCCGGTGGCCGGATCGACCACCTCGATACGCCCGCCGGAATAATCATCCGCCTGCAGAACGGGCCGGAACGTCCCGTTCTCGCGATGGAAGCGGAAGCCGCCGTTGTTGGGCACGTAGATCTTGCCGCCCGGCCCGAAAGCTGCGCTGTTGGGCCCGCCGCCCAGGGTCGCCACGATCTCGACCGTGCCGGCGGGCGTCACGCGCGAGAGGGTGCCGCGCGCGATCTCGACCAGGATGACCGAGCCGTCGGGCATCGCCACCGGTCCCTCGGGAAACTGCAGGCCGGTCGCGAGCACGCGCATGCGGGGTCCCTCAGAAATCGAGGTCGGCGTAGTGCTTGGGCGGTGGCGCGCCGGTGATCAGGTCGCCGAGCAGCGGCCGGAACGCCGGGCGCGACTTGATGCGCGCGTACCAGTCCTTGGCGCGCGGATGGTCGGCCCACGGCACGTCGCCGATATAGTCGAGGCAGGACAGGTGTGCGGCGGCCGCCACGTCGGCCAGCGAGTACTTCTCGCCGGCCAGGAACTTGCGGCGCTCGGTCAGCCAGCCGATGTACTCGAGGTGATAGTGAATGTTGGAATAGCCGGCGCGGATCGCCGACGAATTCGGCTCCCCCAACCCGAGGAACTTCTTCATCATCTTCTCGCGCAGAAGATTGTCGGTGACCTCGCGCGAGAATTTCTGGTCGAACCACGCGACAAGACGGCGCACCTCGGCGCGGTCCACCGGCTTGTCGCCGAGGAGGTTGCGCTCCCCCGCGTGAAGCTCCTCGAGGTATTCGCAGATCACGCCGGATTCGGCGAGCGTGGTGCCGTCTTCGTCGACGAGCACCGGCACCGTGGCGGCGGGGTTCATGGCCAGGAAGTCGGGCCGGCGCTCCCACACCTTTTCGACCTTCAGTTCGAAATTGAGGTTCTTCTCGCGCAGGACGACGCGGACCTTGCGGGAGAACGGCGAGAGCGCGAGGTGATAAAGCGTACGCATGATCAGACCGGGCGTATCGTAACCAGCGCGCGCGGAGGCTTCAATCGTGGCGGCGCGGTCACGTGAGGGCCTCCACCCCCAGCCAGACGACGACAGCGAAGAGGATGAAGGTCACCAGCGTCAGCGCCAGCCCCAGGGCGATCACCAGGCCGTCCTGAGCCAGACGGCCGAGCGCGATGATCAGGATGACGAAGGCCGGCAACAGGCTGAAGATGGGGATGGGAAACAGCAGCAGCACGCCGAGGGCGAAGCAGACCGCACCGACCAGACGGCGCGATCCGGCAAGGTCGGGCCAGCGCGGCTTGAGCACCGTCTCGAAGCGGCAAAGCAGCGGCAGGAGGCGGGCGATGAACGCGGCGACACGGCCGCGCGTGTAGGTGCGCCGCGCGATGAAGCGTGGCAGACGCAGATGAGGCCGCCCCAGCATCATCTCGAAGGCAACGATGCACAGGGGAAGGCCGAAGATCGTCGAGAAGCCCGGGATGCTCGGACCCGGCGTGAGGTTGGGCGCCGCGAGCAGCAAAAGGACGAGCGACTGGGCCCGGACGTCGAGCTGGGTTACGAGCTGGCCGATGGTCACCGGCTCCTCGGCCGGACCCAATCCCAGCTGGCGCAACGCCTCGGCGATGGTGTCGGCCGGTGTGGGCTGCGACGAAGCGGTGCCCTCGCTCATCGCGCGAACCGACGCAGCAGCCGGGGTAGCGCGACCGACATCACGAGAAAGCCAAGCCCCCACAGCATGGGCTCGAGCCAGGCTCCGCCCTCGAGGGCGCGCCGGCCGCTCATGCCGAGATTCACGAAGGCGAAGGTGTGCGGCAGCAGGCCGAGGAATGAGCCCAGCGTGTAGTCGCGCAGGCCGACCCGCGTCAGGCCGAGGGCATAGTTGGTCAGGGCGTGCGGCAGCACCGGGATCAGGCGCACCACCATGACGCTGCGCCAGCCGCTGGACTCGGCGCGCTGCAGCAGCGGCCCGAGGCGCTTCATCTCCTCGGGCACCAGCAGTCCGGCGTTGACGTAGCGCGCGAGCAGAAACCCGGCGACGGCGCCCATGGTTGCACCGGCCTGCGACCACAGGCAGGCGGACCAGAAGCCCCACAGCGCACCCGCCACGATCGCCATCGCCGAACGCGGCACGAAGGTCAGGCTGGCGATGACGTGCACCACGATGAAACCGACCGGCAGCAGCGGCCCGAGATCGGCGAGCCGCGTCACGATCCAAGCCGGGTCGCGCGTCTCGATCACCGCCGAGGCGACGATGCCGCCGACGATGAGCGCAATGAGGCCGAAGCGCAGCCAGGCAGGCGGACGATACATGGGGGTTGATGGCGCGACCGCGCCGATGGTCAGGCGACGCGGCTCGCCGAGAAACGGCCGCCGGGACGGTAGATGTCGAGATAGGTCGGCAGGATCGCCTCGATGGCCTGCGGCGTGATGCCGAGATCGGCAAAGCCCAGCGCGCCCGGGGACACGACGTTATCGCCATGCTCAAGCAGCAGCACCTGGTCGCGGGTCAGCGGCGGCACGGGCGCAAGCTGAGTCACCATCGCCAGCATCTCGGCCAGGCCGAACGGCACCGTCATCAGGTGATTCTTGCGGGCGATGACCTTGAGCATCAGCTCCATGAGTTCTCGGAAGCTGTAGACCCGAGGACCGCCAAGCTCGTAGGTGCGGCCCGCGGTGCTCTCGTCCTTGATCGCCGCCATCATCCCGTCGGCGAGATCGCCGACATAGACCGGCTGGAATCGGGTGCGCCCGCCGCCGATCAGCGGCACGCACGGCGTCATCTGCGCCAGGCGCGCAAAGCGGTTGAAGAAACCGTCTTCCGGTCCGATGACGATCGAGGGACGGATGATCGTGGCGCCGGAAAACGCCGAGCGGGCGCCGGCTTCGCCGGCCGCCTTGCTGCGGGCATAGTGCGCGGGCGAGGCCGGGTCGGCGCCGATCGCCGAGACATGGATGTAGCGGGCCGCACCGGCAGCCGCCGCCGCGCGGCCAATGCGCGCCGGCGCTTCGGCCTGCACCGCGTCGAAGCGCTGGCGCCCGAACTCGTAGAGAATGCCGACGAGATTGACCACGACATCGGCCCCGGCCACTGCCGCCGCGACGCTGTCGTCCTCCAGCACGTTGCAGCGCATCGGGACGATCTGTCCGACATTGCCGGCCGGCTTCAGGAACGCCGCGGCGACGGGGTCGCGAACCGCGACGCGAATCACCCAGCCTTCCGCCGCCAGCCGCTTGACGAGATAGCGGCCGACGAAGCCCGAACCGCCGAATACCGTCGCCCGCTTGGCTGTACCCGCCATGCCGCCCTCTTTGACTTGGGGCCCGCCCGCAAGGGGCTGGGCCTGGCTCCCGCTTCCGGCCGTTATCTAGCAGGTCAGCGGCGTGATTGACAGCGCCCGCCCTGACCCTTATCCCTCTCCGCCTCCGTTCCGGAGAGTGCCCGGGTGGCGGAATTGGTAGACGCGCTAGATTCAGGTTCTAGTGGCCGAAAGGCCGTGGAAGTTCGAGTCTTCTCTCGGGCACCATTCTCCGGGCGGGGTTAGTGAAAGGACCCCGCCCGATGGCTATTGAGCTCCACGAAGGCGATCTTCCCGAAGGCGTGCGCCTCGGCACCACGATCGCCATCGACACCGAGACCATGGGTCTCAATCCCAATCGTGACCGGCTGTGCCTCGTGCAGATGTCCGGGGGCAATGGCGATTGCCATATCGTTCGCCTGGCCAAAGGCCAATACGAAGCGCCCCGCCTCAAGGCTCTGATCGCCGACCCCACGGTGCTCAAGCTCTTCCATTTCGCGCGTTTCGATGTCGCCGTCCTGAAGCGGTTCCTGGGCGTCACGGCCTCGCCGATCTACTGCACCAAGATCGCCTCGCGGCTGGTCCGCACCTTCACCGACCGGCATGGCCTCAAGGATCTGTGCAAGGACCTGCTCGGGGTCGAGTTGTCGAAGGAGCAACAATCCTCGGATTGGGGGGCCGCGGAGCTGACCCCCGCTCAGCTCAAATACGCCGCTTCCGACGTCCTGCATCTCCACGCCCTGCGCGCCCGGCTCGACGACATGCTCGCCCGGGAAGGTCGGCGCGAGCTCGCCGACGCCTGTTTCCGCTTCCTGCCGATCCGCGCCGAACTGGACCTCGCCGGCTGGCCGGAAGACGATATATTCGCCCACTAACTCTTTGTTTTAGCTAAAAACCCTTCCTGCGTTGCTTTTTTGCAGCGCAATAGGCATACTTTTTGCCGTCATGCGTTTTGGGGTAGGGGCGGCCTTCGATCGGCGTTCTCTCGACCTGTCGCCCGCTGCAGGGCCGGTTTTTGCATCTTTCAGAGGCAAGTAGCGGACAGTCACTCGCATCATGAACGCGAAATCCCAGCCGATTCGAGTGGCGCCCCTTCCGGACTCCGCCCCTTCCACGTCGCGCGATGCCGCCGCGGTGGCCCGCCGCGTCCTCGACCTCGAAGCCGAGGGAGTCGTTGCCCTCGCCCGCGCACTGGAGCGCGATCCCGGTCCCTTTACCCGAGCCATCGAGGTGCTCGAGAAGGTCACCGGACGGGTGATCGTCAGCGGCATGGGCAAGAGCGGTCACATCGCCCGCAAGATCGCCGCCACTCTCGCATCGACCGGCACGCCGGCGCAGTTCGTTCATCCGGGCGAAGCCAGCCACGGCGATCTCGGCATGATCACCCGCGCCGACGCCGTCCTGGCCCTCTCGCATTCCGGCGAGACGTCGGAGATGACCGATCTCCTGGCCTTCACCCGGCGCTTCGGCATCCCCGTCATCGGCATCACCGGCGGTAGCGCCTCCTCGCTCGCCCAGGCCGCCGACGTCACGCTGCTGCTGCCGCCGCTCAAGGAAGCCTGCCCGCTCGGCCTCGCCCCGACCACCTCGACCCTCGCCATGCTGGCATTGGGCGATGCGGTCGCGGTCGCGCTGTTCGAGCGCAAGGGCTTTTCGGCCGATGACTTCCACCAATTCCATCCGCGCGGCGCGTTGGGCAAGCGCTTCCTGCGCGTGTCCGACGTCATGCATCGCGGCGACCAGATCCCGCTGATCCCGCGCGAAGCGCCGATGTCGGAGGCGCTTGTCGAGATGACCGCCAAGCGGCTGGGTTGCGTCGGCGTGACCGACGAGCACGGGGCGCTGATCGGGATCATCACCGATGGTGATCTACGCCGTCACATGGCGCCCGACCTGCTGCAGCAATCCGTCGCGTCGGTGATGACAGCCAACCCGAAATCCATCCGGCCGGGCGCGCTGGCGGTCGAGGCGATCGGCGTCATGAACGACGGCAAGAGCGGCGGCGGCATCACCAGCCTGTTCGTCGTCGAGCCCGGAAGCAACCCCGCCGCGCCTGTCGGAATCCTTCACATCCACGACCTGCTGCGGGCCGGCGTTGCGTGATGATGACGACGCCGTCACCGTCCGGCGCCCCCTCCCGTTCCGCGGAGCGGTCAAACCCACCACCGCGTCCGCAACGCGCCCGCCTGTCGCGCTTCGTCAGCGCCAGCATGCGCCGCCGGCGCCACAACGTCTTCTACAGCCGCTTCGTCAACTTGATGAAGATCGTGCTGCCGGCCACCGCGGTGGCGCTCGCCTCGCTGGTGTTGTTCTGGCCGCAGCTCAATCCGCTCGACAGCCGCTTCCGGCTCAAGCCCGTGCAGATCGGCATCGATGACCTCGAGAACCTGCGCATGGTGAGCCCGCGCTTCGTCGGCACCGACGCGCGCAACCAGCCCTTTGCCATCACCGCGGACCAGGCGACGCAGGAGGCCGGCGGCAGCGACGTCACCGCGCTGGCCAATCCCAAGGGCGATCTGACGCTCAACAACGGCTCGTGGATCGCGCTGGCGGCCCTCGAAGGCCAGTACCACAAGGAAACGCGCATCCTCGATCTATGGGACGAGGTGAACGTCTTTCACGACGCCGGCTACGAGATCAAGACGCGGCGGGCCAAGGCGGATCTGGCCGCGGGCGACGTCTTCGGCGACGACCCGGTCGAAGGCCAGGGTCCCGACAGCCAGATGCGCGGCCAGGGTTTCCGCATCTACGAAAAAGGTGCGCGCATCGCCATTACTGGCAAATCCCGCCTCGTCCTCTATCCCACGCCACCGGACAAGAAATGACCGGCGTACGCGCAGCGATCCTCGGCGCCCTTCTTTCGGCCCTCGCCGCCACTCCGCTGATGGCCCAGGGGCTGAGTGCCGGCTCCGGCGGCAACCAGAAGCCGATCGAGATCGTCGCCGACCAGGGCATCGAGTGGCACCGCGAGACGCAGCGCTACATCGCCCGCGGCAACGCCAGCGCCGTGCAGGGCGACACGGCGGTCCACGGCGATACGCTGATCGCCTATTACCGGTCGCAGCCCAATGGCGGCACCGAGATCTTCCGCTACGAGGCGCTGGGTAACGTGCGTATCGCCAGCCCGACCCAGACCGCCTTCGGCGACAAGGGCGTCTACGACATCGACACCGGCGTCCTGGTGATGACCGGCAAGGCGCTCCGGATCACCACCCCCACCGACACGATCACGGCGCGCGACAGCCTCGAATACTGGGAGCAGAAGAAGATCGCCGTGGCGCGCGGCAACGCCGTTGCGGTGAGCCAGGAGCGCCGCATGACCGGCGACGTGCTGACCAGCCATTTCGTCGAGGGCCGCACCAGCCCGCCGCAGCCCGCCGCCCGCGCCAACACCCGCAACCCGCCGCCGACGCGGGGGCGCCCGGTAACCCCGGCCGTGGCGCCGACCACGCCCAACGGCCAGCGCATGCAGCGCATCGAGGGCTTCGGCAACGTCCACGTCTCGACGGCGACCGACATCGTGCGCGCCGACCGCGGCGTCTACAACGCCGACACCAGCGTCGCCATGATGTCGGGGAACGTGCGTATCACGCGCGGCCAGAACCAGCTCAACGGCGATTTCGCCGAGGTCAATCTCAATACCGGCATCAGCAAGCTGCTGACCAGCGCCGATTCATCGGGCGGCGACAAGCGCGTGCGCGGCCTCTTTGTGCCGCAGCAGGCCGGCGCCGCGAACGCGCCGGCCACCCCTCAAGCCCCACGCCGCGAGACCCGCTGATGGTCGTACCGTTCGTCAAAGTCGTCGAAGACAGACCGGGGGATGCGGGCTCGGGTCCGCGCCTCGTCGCCGACAATCCGGGGCTGGCGGCCAAGAGCCTCGGCAAGCGCTTCAAGAAGCGTCCCGTCGTGCGCAACGTCTCGCTCTCGGTCCAGCGCGGCGAAGCGGTCGGGCTGCTCGGGCCCAACGGCGCCGGCAAGACCACCTGCTTCTACATGATCACCGGGCTGATCAGCCCGGATTACGGCCAGATCATGCTCGACGGGATCGACGTCACCGACATGCCGATGTACCGCCGCGCCCGTCTCGGCGTCGGCTATCTGCCGCAGGAGCCCTCGATCTTCCGCGGGCTGAGCGTCGAGCAGAACATCCGCGCCGTGCTCGAGGTCGTCGAGACCGACCGCGATCGCCGCGAGGCGATGCTCGACGATCTGCTGGCCGAGTTCTCGATCACCCATCTGCGCCGCACGCCGGCCCTGGCGCTGTCGGGTGGCGAGCGCCGGCGCGTGGAGATCGCGCGCGCCCTCGCCTCGCAGCCGCACTTCATGCTGCTCGACGAGCCGCTCGCCGGCATCGACCCCATCGCCGTGGGCGACATCCGCGATCTCGTCTCGCATCTCAAGGACCGCGGGATCGGCGTGCTGATCACCGATCACAACGTGCGCGAGACGCTGGAGATCGTCGACCGCGCCTACATCCTGCACGACGGCCAGGTGCTAATGGAGGGCATGCCGGCCGAGATCGTCGCCCACGAAGGTGTCCGCCGCGTCTATCTCGGCGAGCGCTTCAGCCTCTGAGCCCCCGACACCCCGCCCGCCCCGCACCATGGCCGTCCTGACCCAACGCCTCGATCTGCGACAG
>Ga0196963_10002195_pt1 | contig 12027 bp, 8 predicted proteins | sample S1_5metaG_FD_148600 | JGI IMG/M metagenome (GOLD analysis project Ga0196963, IMG submission 148600) | Soil microbial communities from Anza Borrego desert, Southern California, United States - S1_5 | ecosystem: Environmental > Terrestrial > Soil > Desert | place: USA: California | collected... | reverse complement strand
TGGATCGCCGGCGGGCTCGGCAACCTGCTCGGGCTCGCGCCGCTGCTCTGGCATCAGTTCGTGGCGCGGGGCGGCGGTTTCGCGTTCCAGTTCGTCGAGCGTCATCCCTGGCAGTTCCAGCCGGAGCGGCTGCTCGAGCCGCTGCAGCAGGCGCTGGTGGTCACGCCGCTGCTCTACCTCGCGCTGCTCTGGGCGCTGTGGCGCGGCCTGCGCGCGGCGGACGCGCGACTGCGCTGGTGGGCTGGCTTCGCGCTCGCGCTGCTGCTGCTGTACTGGCTGGTCGGCGCGTTCGCCGACAGCGAGCGCTCGCGCGCGCATTGGCCCGTGCCGGCGTATGCCGCGCTACTGCCGGTGGTTGCCGCGCAGATGGCAGCACTCGGTGCACGCGGGCGGCGTAATCTGAGCGTCGCGGCTGGCCTGGGCGCCACCGCCGTCCTGGCCGGGGCGGGGTATCTGGCCATCGTCGCACAGGCGCCGGCGCGCTTGGCCAGCGATGAACAGGCCTACCCGCACAACTTCGCCGGCTGGCGCGAGGCTGCGGCGGCGGTGCGCGACGCGCTGGCCGCATCGCCGCCGGAAACCGTCGTCGTCGCCGATCATTTCACGCTCGCCGCGCAGCTTCAGTTCCTGCTCGGACCCGAGGTTAGGGTGTACAGCCTCGATCACCCGATCAACCGCAAACACGGCCGGCAGGGCGAGCTGGCGCGGATGCAGCGCGACGAGGCCGCGTTGGATAGATTGCCGCGATCGCTGCCGCGTCTCGTCGTCATCGAGGAAAGCGCGACCCGCCTGCGCCAGCGCCCGGCCTGGTACGCCGGCATCTGTGCGCGGTATCCGAACGCCGATCGGCTGTTCGATCGCCCGGTGCATCACGGCCGCAAGCGTCTGATCGCCTATCGCGCCGCTCCCGACGCCACGGCCTGTGTGCCGCCCGCCATCGGCTATTTCGTCGCGCCGGGATGGGACGCACCTGCCGCGCCGGGCATGCCGATCGAAGGCTGGGCGTTGCGCGGCGGCGTCGGCATCGCGGCGCTGCGCCTGCGCATCGACGACACGGTCACTGTCGAGCCGGAACACCATTTGCCGCTGCCGTCGCTGGCGCAGTATCTGCCGGTCAGCGACGACCCGAACGCCCCTCGTTTCGGCTTCCGCGCCCGCTGGCCGGCGGGCGTCCACCCTGGTCCGCATTGGCTGATCCTGGAAGGCCGCAGCGCCGGCGGCGACTGGGTACAGCTCGCCAGCGTGCATGTGCGGTAGGCCGGCACGACCACGCCGATATCGGCCTCAGGGCAGCGCGATGCCCGCCTGGCGCAACAAGCCGCACAGGCGGATCAGCGGCAGGCCGATCAGCGCCGTTGGATCGCTGCTGTCGATCGCCTCGAACAAGGTGATGCCAAGGCCTTCGCATTTGAAGCTGCCGGCGCAGTCGAACGGCTGCTCGGCATCGATGTAGCGGGCGACTTCCGCGTCGCTCAGCGCGCGAAAGCGCACGACGGTCGTGTCCAGATCGGCAAGCTCGCGGCCTTGCGCGTCGATCACGCAGACCGCGGTATGGAACGACACGGACTGGCCGCTGCACAGCAGCAGCTGTTCGATCGCCCGCTCGCGGCCGCCGGGCTTGCCCAACATGCGCCCGCCCAGGCTCGCCGCCTGGTCGGAACCGATGACGATCGCGCCCGGCTGCGCCTTCTTCGCTACCGCGCGCGCCTTGGCTACGGCGAGCCGCGCGGTCATCGATTCGACCGATTCGCCGGCGAGCGGATCCTCGTCGACCTGCGGCGCGACGCAGTCGAACGGCCGGCGCAGCCGGCCGAGCAGTTCGCGCCGGTATTTCGATGTCGACGCGAGCAGCAGGCGCGGCTCACTCATGGTGCTCATCCGGCGTGCGCCGTAACGACGACGGTTCGCGCGCTTCCTGCTCCTCGACTGCGCGTGCGGCGACGGCGAGCTGTGCACCGGCGGTTTCCAGCTGCTCGAGCCGCGAGGCGATCTGCTGATGCGAACGCTGCAGCGCCGCGCGCGCCTGCTCCAGCTGGGCGAGGCTGGCGGTATCGACATGCTTGGCGATCCACAGCCGATGCTCGAGCACATTGCGCAGCCCCTGCTGCACCGGTGCATCGGCATCGAGCGAAGCCTGCGCCGCAGCGCCGATGTCCGGCGCCACCCGGCCCACCACCTGGCGCATCGCCGCCATCCGTTCGCGCGTGGCGTGCAGCAGCGCCTCCAGCGCATCGGTGCTGTCCAACAGCCGCGCCAAGGCGCGCTGGCGGCGCTTGGCCCGCCAATGCAAACCGAGCAGCGCAGCGAACGCCGTTGCCAGCAAGGCGGCGAGGAGCACGAACCAGGTCAAGCCGAGGACATCCAAATATTTGCTGCTGCGAGCGAGTCTGCCGTAGCGGGGATGGGCTTTCAAACCTCCGGCACGACTAGGCCGCCCGTGGCGTGGAAGTCCTGCTGCGCGTAGCCCGCTCCATCATGAAGAACAGCACGCCGGCCAGCGCCAGCGGCATCAGGAAATACGCCGCGCGATAGCTGAGCAGCGCGGCGAGCACGTAGCCGTGGCCGAGACTGGCCCCGAGAAAGCTCAGGTAGACCCATTCCAGTACGCCCATGCCGCCAGGCACGCGGGTGATGACGCCGGCGAAGCTCGCGGCCAGCGCGATGCCGAGCACATGCGGAAAGGGCGCCGCGCGATCGAGCAGCAGGTACATCGTGGCGGCCATCGCCGACCAGCTGATCGCGGCGAGCAGCAGCTGCAGGCCGGCGAGGCGAATGCCGGGCAGGCGCAAGCGATGGCCGCGGACGCGGAATTCACGATCGTGCAGGCGCCAGCAGGCGAGCAGGTAGCCGGCCACCAGCGCGAGAAAGCCGGCGCCGACCCAACGCAAACCGTTGGCCGATACCGGCCAGCGCTCCGGCGGCACGATGAATCCCGACGCGAACAGCGCGCCGGCGAGCAGGAAATAGCCCGACCAGTTCGTAGCCAGCGCCAGGCTGTAGAGCTGGGCGATGTGGCCGGCGCCGATGCCTAACCTGCGGTACAGCCGAAAGCGCACGCCGGCGCCGCCGAGCAGACTGCCGAGATTGAGGTTGCAGGCATAGCTGGTGAAGCCGACCGCGAGCGTGTGCCGGCGCGACAGGCGCGGCTGCAGATGCAGCCAATGGCGGGCGAGCAGGTCGTAACTGGCATAGGCGAGATGACCGACCGCCACCGCCGCCAACACCATCAGCAGCGTGCTCGCTCGGTAGTTCGCCAGCCGCTCGAGCACCTCGGACCAATCGAAATCCCAGGCCAGCCGCCCGGCGATGCCGAGCGCGACCAGCAGCAGCACGAGATACAGCCAGCGACCCCAGCGTCGCCAGCGGTGGCGGCGTGCGTGACGGCCGATCCCGCTACCCGGCGTGCGGATGGGCTGCGCCGGTGCGGCGTGCATGGTGCGGACTCGGCGGCGCCTTCGCCATCTGCCGGCAGGTTTCCGCGCAGTACTCGCAGTGGTGCTGGCAGTCCTGCATGTCGCCCAGACGTTCGCAGCTTTGCGCGCAGCGCTCGCAGATCTCGGCGCACAGCGCGCACAGCTCGGTGGCGAACGCCGACTCGTTCAGCAGCAGCGCCGCGGTGCTGCGGCAGACCTCGGCGCAATCCAGCATCAGGCGGAAATGCGCGGGCTCGGTGTGTTTACCGCCTTGTTCGAGGCAGTGGGTCAGCGCGGTGTGCTGGCAGTGCCGATAGCAGTCCAGGCAAGCCTGGATGCAGGCCTCCACCGTAATGCCGGTTTGTATGGTCGTCATCGCGGCATCCTGTCGCAGGGGTTGCTGCAGGCTGCTGCATCTGTCGTGCCAGCGATGCGCCGTAGCGCCGCGGCGGGGACGTCCGCCGCGTGATGGGAAAGCTTTGCCGGGCGCGGTGGCGATTTACCACCCGCGCGCCGGGCGGTGCCGGCTAGGCCAGCAGCAGCCGGCCGACACCCCAGAAGGCCAGCAGCAGCAAGCCGAACCAGGCGAGCATGCCGAGGATGAACGCCGGGCCGCGCTTGTTCGCGGCCCGGCTGTAGGCGATCACGTACCAGGCGCGGCCGAGCAGCCACGACGCGCCGAGCGCATTCGCCCAGAGCGCATCGCCGTACTGCGCGGCGATCACGAACGTCGGCAGGAACATCGCCACCTGTTCCAGCGTGTTCATCTGCACGCGATAGACGCGCTCGAAGTCCGGATGGCCGCTGACGGCCGGGGCGTGGATCTGATAGCGGCCGCGGGCACGCCCAACCCGCATGATCGTCCAGAACATCAGCATGACGGTGAGCAACACGATCAGCAGCGACAACGGCGCCATGGCGGATCCTCAGGTTAGGGCGCGGCACGCACGGGGATGGGCATGTTGCACACCTCGATGCGGCCGACCGGGTGGACGAACCAGTCTTCGCGGCGGAAGCGCCGTGCTTCGATCAGGCGCTGGAAGCTGGCGCTGTCGTGGCGCAGACGTTCGAGGCGTGGCCGCTCGCTTTCCGGCAACGTGCTGGCCAGCTTGATCGAGCGCAGCGGAACGTGTTGTTCGGGTTTCTCGTAGAAGCCGAGCGCGCCGGTGCCGCGCGGCAGCACACTGAGCTTGTCCATGCCCTCGACGACGCGGCCGACCAGGGTGATGTTGCGATCGAGATGACGCGGGCTGTGGCCGATCACGACATACAACTCCGCGCCGGTGCTGCTGTCCGCCGCGTTGCCGCGCCCGGCGCCGACCATCGCATAGCAGTGCGTCAGCCAGGCGCGTTCGCTTGCCGGGTCGCGCGCGGCCGGGAAGCCGTCGCTGATCCCGGTCTGCGGCGCGTAGCTGTCGGGGTCGGACAGCGCGGTGAACGACAGACCTGCGCTCGGGCGATCGAATTCCGCGGGCAGCTTCGATTTGGCCTTGCCCAATGAGCGCGCCGCATCACCATCGCCCGCGGGATCCCCCCACTGCACGACATAGTTTTCCTGCACGCGCAGGATGGCGAGGCCGTCGTAATAGCCCTGCTGGGCCAGCTTGCGGATATTGGCCGCATGTTCCGGCGCGAACGCGGGCGCGAGTTCGATCAGCACGCGGCCGGAATCGAGCTGCAGCACCAACAGCTGGTCAGGGTCGATCGGCTGCCAGTCGGCGGCGGGCGCCTCGGCGAGGATCGAGGCCATGGTCGGCGGCGCGGCGGCGTGGGCGATGCTGGAAGCAAGGGTGAGGGCGAGCAGCAGCGTTGGTCTTAGCATGGGAACGAATCGACTCGAGGGATGGCAGCGAAATCGTGGCGTCAGACGGTAGGCGCGGCTCCGCGCCCGCTGCTACGCATGGCGCAAGCGCAGGCCGTCGCGAACTCATCGCGCGGCTGCCGCTTCCAGCGCCGCCGACGCGGCGTCCGGATCATTCCACGGCGCCAGCGCGGCCTGCACCGCGGCACGACGGCGCTGCGCTTCCGCCAGCCACTGGCGAAAGCCCGGCAACGGCCGCAGTGCGGCGAGGTAGGGGTTGCGTTCGACGTCCCAGACATCGGCAAACAGGCCCGGGCGCACGCCGGCCAGCGCGAGCTGCTGCAGGCGGGCGAGGGCGGCCGCGGGGTCGCCCTGCAAGGCGAGGATCTCCACCTCGCTGATGCCGGCGCCCTGGCCGCCTTGCAGGGGCAGCGAGCGCGCGAAGATCAGCGCCGCATCGAGCAGGGCGGCAGCGGCGGGATCGCCGCGCTGCCGCAGCACGTGGGCAAGACCAATGACCGCGCGCAGGTTGCGCCGCGTCGGCTGCGGCGCGCTATCGAACGGGCCGATCAACGCGCGGAAATGGCGTTCGGCCGCGGCCAGGTCGCCCTGCAGCAGCGCGACCTGGCCTGCCGCGGTGAGCAGCACCCGATCGCCGCTGGCCGCGCCCGGCGCGAGTTCCGCGGCCGCCCGCGCAAGCGCGTCGTCGGCCACCGCGAGCACGGCACGGGCACGGGTGAGATACGGCTCGTCACCACCTTCGCCTTTGCCGATCCAGGCGCGCGCGCCGTCCCTGTCACCGAGTTCGATCAGCAGCAACGCGGCGAACGCCAGCGTCGGTGCATACGTCGGCTCGCGCTGCATGGCCTGCGCATAACTGCGCAGTGCCGCGGCCGCATCGTTTTGCACCAGCCATTGAAAGCTGGCCAGGCACTGGTAGCCCCAGAAGCTGTCCGGCGCCAGCTCGATCGCCTTGCGGCAGCGGGCCAGCGCTTGCTCGAACTGGCCGAGGTCGGTGTAGGTGAGCGCGAGGTTGGCCTGCAGCGCCGGGCGCAGCGGATCGAGCGCGACGGCGCGTTCGAGCAGCGGTAACTCCTCGGCTTCGCGGCCGCCGATCTCCCACAGCAGCACGTCGTAATTGCCGAGCGTCACCACGTCATTCGGATTGAGCTCCAGCGAGCGCCGGAACGACCGCTCCGCGGCGGCGTAATCGCCCTGCAGCTGCTGTAGCGAGGCGAGCACGAGCAGCACCTCAGGCTCGTCCGGCGCGAGCTGCAGCGCGCGTTCGATATGCGGCATGGCCTGGCTCAGCGCGTCCTCGCGCGGCAGCGCGCCGGCGCTGTGCAGCAGCAGTAACGAACGCCCCCAGCGGGCCTCGGCGCGGGCAAAGTTCGGGTCGAGTTGCAACGCGCGCTGATAGTGGCGGATCGCCGTGCGCAGCGATTCGACCGATCCCGCGCGGGCCGCCTGACGCGCGAGCAGATATTGGTCATAGGCGTCGGAATTGGCCGTGCCGCGGTCGGCGATGCGCTCATCCGCTTTCAGTTGCAACGCGATGGCGAGCTGGCTGGCCACCGCGCGGGCGATCTCTTCCTGGATGTCGAACACGTCGGTGAACTGCCGATCGAAGGTCTCCGACCACAGCCGGTAACCGTTCGCGGTGCTCACCAGTTGCGCGTGGATGCGCAGCCGGTTGTTCGAACGCCTCACACTGCCTTCGAGCACCGTGGCCACGCCGAGCTTGCGCCCGACCACGCGCACGTCCTCGTTGCGGCCCTTGAACTGGAACGCGGACGTGCGCCCGGCCACATGCAGGCCCGGCAGCTGCGCGAGCGCATTGAGCAATTCCTCGCTCAAGCCGTCGGCGAAATAGTCTTGGTCCTGCTGCGGGCTGAGATCGGCGAACGGCAGTACCGCGATCGACTTCGCCGGGATCGCCGCCGGCGTTGCGGGCGCGCGCCACACGAACACGCCGATCACGAACATTAGCGCCAGCGCCGCGATCAGCCACGGCCAGCGTGGTTGCGGCAGGGCCGCGGGCAGGCGGATCAGCGGGCGCATGCGCAGGCTGGGCACGTGCAGGTCGCCGGTGGGCAGGCCGAGCGCGCGCAGGCGTTCGGTCGGGCTCAGCGCCGGGCTGTCGGCCGGCGTGCGCAAAAGGTTCGGCGCGGTGAGCAGACAACGGCTGAGGTCGGCGAGCAGCGCCGTCATGGTCGGATAACGCCGCTCCGGCGATTTCGCCAGCATCCGGTCCAGCACCGGCTGCAGTGGCGACAGCTCGCCCGGCAGCGGCGGCACCTCGCGCGCCAGATGCGCCACCAGCACCTGCTTGGGCGAATTCGCGGTGAACGGTGGATGCCCGGTCAGCATCTCGTAGAACACGATGCCGAGGCTGTAGATGTCGCTGCGCGCGTCGATCGGATCGCCCTGGATCTGCTCGGGCGCCATATATGTCGGCGTACCCAGCACGATGCCCTCGTCGGTGATGCGCTGGGTTTGCGGGGCGAGCTGATGCGCAATGCCGAAGTCGGTCAATACCGGTGTGTGCTCGTCGCGGAACAGCACGTTGTCCGGCTTGATGTCGCGGTGCACGATGCCGTGCGCATGCGCCGCGCCCAGCGCGCCGGCGAGCTGCGCCAGGATGGCGAGCGCGTCGGACAGGGGCAGCCCTTCCTTCAGCCGGTCGCTGAGCGAACCGGCGCCGAGATATTCCATCGTGATGAAGTCGGCCTCGGCCGACTGCACGACGTCATGGATGGTGACGATGTTCGGATGGCGGAGTTCGGCGAGCGTATGCGCTTCGTTGACGAAGCGCTGCGCCTGCAGCGGATCGGCCGCGCCGCTGCGATTGAGCAGTTTCAGCGCCACGCGCCGCTTCAGCGACTGTTGCACGGCGAGATACACGGTGGCCATGCCGCCGCGCCCGAGCTCGCGCTCGAGGCGGTAGCCCGGCACCTCGCCTACTTCCCCCATCGAAAAACCACTCCGCTCCGTTTCGGCCAGCGATTATGCTTGGCCGGGGGTTGTGACGGCGAGGAGCGCGCATGCGGGCACGCGGATGGGTGCTGTTGGCGGGGATCGCTGCGGGCATGGCCGCCTGCGGCGGCAATGCGCCGCAGGGGCCGGGGGCGGGCGGCCGTCCGCCACCGGAAGTGACCGTGCAGGCCGTGCAGCCCACGCGCGTGGAGCGCAGCGAGCGCCTGGTCGCGCGGCTGCGCGCCGTGCGCAGCGCCGAAGTGCGCGCGCGCGTGGAGGGCATCCTGCAGCGCCGGCTCTACCAGGAAGGCAGCGACGTCGCCGCGGGCGACGTGCTGTTCGAGATCGATCCGGCGCCGCTCAAAGCCGAAGTGGCCGCGCGCGAGGCCGCCGCCGCGCGGGCGCAGGCCGAGGCGAGCAATGCCGCCGCCCGCGCCAAGCGCACCCGCGAACTCGCCGCGCAGAAGCTGGTCGCGGCGCAGGCCCTGGACGATGCGCTGGCCGCCGAGCGCAGCGCCCAGGCGGCATTGCGCGAAGCGCAGGCCGCGCTGGACAAGGCGCGGCTCGATCTGTCCTACGCCAAGGTCAGCGCGCCGATCGCCGGACGCGCCGGCCAGGCCGAAGTCACCGAAGGCGCATTGGTGGGTGAGGATGGCGCGACGCTGCTCACGCGTATCGAGCAGATCGACACGCTGTACGCCGACTTCGAAGCCTCGGTGGCCGAACTCGCCACCGTCCAGCGCCTGCAGCAGGCGCAAGTCCAACCTGAAGCGCGGGTGCTGCTCGGTGATGGCAGTGTCTATCCGCATGCGGGTGTCGTCGATTTTTCTGACCTCCGGGTCGACCCGCGAACCGGCCTGATCGCGCTGCGCGCCACCATTCCCAACCCTGAGCGGCTGCTGCTGCCGGGCATGTTCATCAACCTCGAAGTGAGCATCGGCGCGGCCGACGGCGTGATCTTGCTGCCGCAGGCCGCCGTGCTGCGCGATGCGCAAGGCGCCTATGCGCTGGTGCTCGACGGGGAAGGTTTGGTGCAGCGCCGCGACCTCACCCTCGACGGCATGCAGGGCGGTGACTACATCGTCCGCGCCGGCCTCGGCGCCGGCGAGCAGGTGATCGTCGCCGGCTTGCAGAAGGTGCGGCCGGGCAGTCCGGCGAAGGCGGCGGCGGGATAACCATTGCAACGGAACGTCGCTCCCCTCTCCCGGTCGGGGAGGGGCCCTAGCGTAGGGCGCGTCGCCTAACTCCGAGTTCATTCATGCCCCAATTCTTCATCCAGCGCCCCGTCTTCGCCTGGGTCATCGCCATCCTGATCACGCTCGCCGGCGTGCTGGCGATTCGCGACATGGCGGTCGAAGCCTACCCGGAGATCGCGCCGCCGCAGGTCACCGTCAGCGCCGTGTACCCCGGCGCCGACGCCGCCAGCGTCGAGCGCGCGGTCACCGCGGTCATCGAGCAGCAGCTCACCGGCCTCGAAGGCTTGTCGTATTTCGAATCGAACAGCAATGCCAACGGCGGCGTCAGCATCACGCTGACCTTCGCCAACGGCACCGATGTCGACATCGCCGCCGTGGAAACGCAGAACCGCGTGCGCCGCGCCGAGCCGCGCCTGCCGCAGGCGGTGCGCGAGCAGGGCATCAACGTGCAGAAGGCCGGCAGCGGCTTCCTGATGGTGGTCTCGCTGATTTCCGACGACGGCGCGCTCGATTCGGCCGCGCTCGACAACCTGATCGGCGCCCGTCTGCTGGAACAGATCGCAAGGTTGCCGGGCGTGGGCAGCGCCAATCAGTTCGGCTCCGAATACGCGATGCGGATCTGGCTGGATCCCACCCGACTGCAAGGCTTCGGCCTGACCGCCGTCGATGTGCTGCAGGCCGTGCGCGCGCAGAACCTGCAGTTCGCCGGTGGCAGCATCGGCGGCGCGCCGGCGCTGCCGGGTCAGGCGCTCACCTTCACCGTCGCCGCGGAAAGCCGTTTCTCCAGCGTCGCCGAGTTCGAAAACATCCTGTTGCGCACCGAGCCCAATGGCGCGGCGCTGCGTCTGCGCGACGTCGCCCGCGTCGAGCTTGGGGCGCAGAACTACGGCGCCAGCGCCAAGCTCGATGGCCGCCCCACCGCCGCGTTCTTCGTGCAATTGCTGCCCGGCGCCAACGCGTTGGAGGTCGCCAACGCGGTGAAGCAGCGCATGAGCGAACTGCAGACCACGCTGCCGGCCGGCGTGCGCTGGTTCGTGCCGTACGACAGCTCCGCCTTCGTCGAGATCTCGATCCGCGAAGTGGTGCAGACCCTGCTCGAAGCGGTGCTGCTGGTGTTCCTGGTGATGCTGCTGTTCCTGCAGAGCCTGCGCGCCACGCTGATCCCGACCCTGGTCGTGCCGGTGGCGCTCACCGGCACCTTCGCCGGCATGTATCTGTTCGGCTTCTCGATCAACGTGCTCAGCCTGTTCGGCCTGGTGCTGGCGATCGGCATCGTCGTCGATGACGCGATCATCGTCGTCGAGAACGTCGAGCGCATCATGCGCGAGGAGGGCCTGCCGCCGCTCGAAGCCACGCGCAAGGCGATGGGGCAGATCACCGGCGCCGTGGTCGCGGTGACCACGGTGCTGGCCGCGGTGTTCATCCCGAGCGCGATGATGAGCGGCTCGGTCGGCGCGATCTATCAACAGTTCGCGCTGACCATCGCGCTGTCGATGCTGCTGTCGGCGATTCTCGCGCTGAGCTTCACGCCGGCGCTGTGCGCCTCGCTGCTGAAGCCGAACGGGCATGCGCCGAACCGCTTCGCCGCCGCGTTCAACCGCGGCTTCGAGGCGTTTTCGCGCGGCTATCTCGGCGTCTGCGCGCGCCTGGTACGGCGCACGCCGCGCTGGATGGTCGCCTATCTCGGCGTCGTCGTGCTCGCCGGCTTCCTGTTCTGGCGCCTGCCCAGCGGCTTCCTGCCCGAGGAAGATCAAGGCTATGCGATCGCCATCGTGCAGCTGCCGCCGGCGGCCAATCTGCAGCGCACCACCGCGGTGATGGACGAGGTCAGCGCCCGCATCCGGCAAAGCCCCTTGGTCAGCAACGTCATCCAGGTGTCCGGCTTCAGCTTCCTCGGCGCCGGCGAGAACGTCGGCATCGCCTTCATCAAGCTGCGCGACTGGCGCGAGCGCACGCGCCGCGAGCAGCGTCTGCCCGCGTTCCTCGGCTGGGCCAACGGCCAGGTCGCCGGCATCAAGGAGGCGATGGTGTTCGTCGTCAACCTGCCGACGATTCGCGGCCTCGGCGCGTTCGGCGGCTTCGACCTGCGCCTGCAGGACCGCGCCGGTATGGGCCGCGACGCGCTGCTCGCCGCGCGCAACCAGTTGTTAGGCGCGGCGGCGCAGGAGCCGAGTGTCGCCGGCGTGCGCCCCGGTGGGCTGGAGGACAGCATCCAGCTCAGTCTGAAGGTCGATCGTCTGCGCGCCGAGGCGATGGGCGTGTCGGTGGCCGACGTCTACGCGATCGTGCAGCTGATGCTCTCGCCCGTCTACGCCAACGACTTCAACTACGAAGGCCGCGTGCTGCGCGTGCAATTGCAGGGTGAGGCCGCGCAGCGCATGGACCCGAAGGCCATCGGCCGTTACCTGGTGCGCAACAAGGATGGCCAGCTGGTGCCGCTGGCCAACGTGCTCGACATGCAATGGCGCATGGGCGCGCCCAGCATCAGCCGCTACAACGGCTTCATCAGCTTTCCGTTGAACGGTCAGGCCGCCCCGGGGCACAGCTCCGGCGAAGCCATGCAGACGATGGAGCGGCTGGTGAGGGAGAAGCTGCCACCCGGCGTCGGCGTCGCCTGGTCGGGCCAAAGCTACCAGGAGAT
>Ga0196963_10002194_pt1 | contig 12028 bp, 12 predicted proteins | sample S1_5metaG_FD_148600 | JGI IMG/M metagenome (GOLD analysis project Ga0196963, IMG submission 148600) | Soil microbial communities from Anza Borrego desert, Southern California, United States - S1_5 | ecosystem: Environmental > Terrestrial > Soil > Desert | place: USA: California | collected... | reverse complement strand
GCCGCTCGAGATTCCTCCGGCCCTTGGCGAGCTCGAGCTGACCCAGCATTTGACGGCGCTCGCTGCAAAGAATGCCAGCGCGCAGCAAAAGGTCTGTTTTCTCGGCGGCGGCAGCTACGACCACTTCGTGCCCGCCGTGGTCGATGCCCTCGCTTCGCGCGGCGAGTTCTATACGAGCTATACCCCTTATCAGCCTGAGGTGAGCCAGGGGAATTTGCAGGTGATGTTCGAGTATCAGTCGCTCATCTGCCAGCTGACCGGCATGGATGTGAGCAACGCCAGCCTGTACGACGGCGGCAGCGCGGTGGCCGAAGCGGTGCTGCTCGCGATGAGCGTGACGGGCCGCAACCGCGTCGTGGCGCCAGCAAGCATGCATCCGGAATATCGGCAGATCCTGCAGACGTACTTTGCCTGCATCGGGGCGGAACTCGTTACCGTTCCGGCGCCTGCCGGCGTGGTCGCGGTCGCCGATGTCGCCGCCGCGATGAACGGCGAGACGGCGTGCGTCGTCGTGCAGCATCCGAACTTTTTTGGCTGCCTGGAAGATGTCGCAGCGCTTGCGCAAGTGGCGCACAATGGTGGCGCGCTGCTGATTCAATCGTTCGATCCAATCAGCCTCGGCGTGCTCAAGCGGCCTGCCGATCTGGGCGCCGATGTCGCCGTAGCCGAAGGACAATGCCTGGGCACGCCGATGCTCTTCGGTGGGCCCTATCTGGGCATCATGGCGTGCAAGGAGCAATTCGTGCGGCGGATGCCGGGGCGAATTGCCGGGCAAACCGTCGATCGCCGCGGCCGGCGGTGCTGGGTGCTCACGCTGCAGACGCGCGAACAACACATTCGCCGCGAAAAGGCCACGAGCAACATCTGTACGAATCAGGGCTTGTTCGCGCTGCGGGCCGCGATTTACCTCGCCGAAATGGGGCCGCAAGGGATGCGCGAAGTCGCCGACCTGTGCGTTCGCAAGACGCATTATGCCCGGCAGCAACTGACTGCTCAGCCGCGGTTCGTCTCCGCCTTCGACCGGCCGACGTTCAAAGAGTTCGTGGTCCGCGATACGCAAGGCCGAGTCGCGGAGTTGCTGGAACAGGCCGCTGACGCCGGATATTTCGCCGGCGTGCCGCTGGCGCGGTGGTATCCGGAGCTGGCCGACTGCTTCCTCATCGCCGTGACGGAAAAACGAACGCGGCCGGAGATCGACGGCCTGGTGCAAACGCTGGCATCGACGGCTCGGAGTACTGCTCCCCGTCCGCATGTCGCGGCACTGGCCCGGGCGTGATTTGTAGCCACGCTCGCCAGAGCGTGGGCCGCGTTTCGATTCACCCACGCTCTGGCGAGCGTGGCTACGGCAGATAGTTCTTCATAAGAGTTCCATGCGAAATCTCAAAACCAATACGCTGATTTTCGAACTTTCGAAGCCTGGCCGCCGCGGCGCGAAGTTGCCCGCCTGCGATGTGCCGTCGCCGGAGATCGGTCAGCTGCTGCCGTCCGAGGCGCTCGCCTCCGCGCCGCCGCCGCTGCCAGAGGTGGCCGAGCCTGAAGTGGTGCGACATTTCACGAATCTCTCGACGCTCAACATGTCGGTCGACACGCATTTCTATCCGCTCGGCAGTTGCACGATGAAGTACAACAGCAAGCGGAACGAACGGATCGCCGCGCTGCCCGGGCTCGCCGACTTACATCCGTATCAGCCCGAAACTTCGCTGCAGGGCCTCCTGCAGATCTTTCACGAGTTGCAGCAGTTCTTCGGCGAAATCTCCGGACTGCCGGCCGTTTCTTTACAACCTGCTGCCGGTGCGCACGGTGAACTGACGGCGCTGATGGTTGCCGCCGCGCATTTCCGCGCGCTGGGGCAGAAGCGCACGAAGATTCTCGCCCCAGATAGCGCTCACGGCACGAACCCGGCCAGTGCCAAGGTGGCCGGCTTCGAATTCGTCACGATCAAGAGCACGCCGCAGGGCGACGTCGACATGGACGACTTGCGCGGCAAACTCGACGACAGCGTCGCGGTGTTCATGATCACCAATCCGAACACGCTGGGGATGTTCGACAAGCAGGTGGGTGAGATCTGCCGGATCGTGCACGAGCATGGCGGCCTGATCTATCTCGACGGGGCGAACATGAACGCGATTCTTGGCATCGCCCGGCCCGGCGATTTCGGCGCCGACATGATGCACTACAACCCGCACAAGACCTTCAGCGGTCCGCACGGCGGCGGCGGTCCTGGCGCCGGGCCGATTTGCGTGACCGAAACGCTGCGGCCGTACCTCCCCTGCCCTATCGTCGAAAAGAACGACGACACATATCGCCTCGTGTACGACATGCCGGCGACGATCGGCCGGGTTCGCAGCTTCTTCGGCAACGTTGGCGTGCTGATTCGCGCCTATTGCTACATCCGCACGCATGGACCCGATGGCCTGAAGCGCGTTTCCGAAACGGCGGTGCTTAACGCGAACTATCTGCTCAGCAAAGTGAAGCACTTCCTGCCCGTGCCTCAAGGGCCGCGCTGCATGCACGAGTTCGTCGCCAGCGGCGCTGCACTCAAAAAGGCCAAAGGCATCTCGGCTATGGATGTCGCCAAGCGGCTGCTCGACTACGGCTTTCATGCGCCGACGGTTTACTTTCCGCTCACCGTGCCGGAAGCCATGATGATCGAGCCGACCGAAACCGAAAGCAAGGAAACGCTCGATTCGTTCGCTGAAGTGCTGTTTCGCATTACTGAGGAATCGGGCGACCTGCTGCACGAAGCCCCGCACAGCACGCCGATCAGCCGACCCGACGAAGTCCGCGCCGCCCGGCAACCGATCATCAAGTGGAATCCGGCGGCGAGCGCCTGATGGTCGACTTCGACAGCCCATGGAAAGAAGCGCTCGACGGCGATTTGCAGTCGTTCATTGCGCTCTTCTTTCCCGTCATGCATGCCGAAATCGACTGGTCGCGCGGTTACGAAACACTCGACAAGGAATTGCAGCAGATCACGCCCGACGCGGAAGATGGCCGGCGATATGTGGACAAGCTGGTGCAGGTCTGGCGGCAATCCGGCGAGCCCGAATGGGTGCTGATTCACATCGAAGTGCAGGGGCAGGAAGAAGGCAGGAAGAAGCAGCCTTCGCCCAGCGGATGTTTGTCTACAACTGCCGACTGGTGGAGAGGTATAATAAGGCGGTAGTCAGCCTGGCGGTGCTCGCGGACGAAAATCCGCACTGGCAGCCGTCGGTCTTCCGGCGGGAGTTATGGGGCTGCTCGACGGAGTTCCGCTTTCCCATCGTCAAGCTGCTGGCCGAAGCAACACGGGCGGACGAACTGGAGAAAAGCGACAATCCGTTTGCCTGGTTTGTGCTCGCGCATATCAAAGCGGTGGAAACGGGATGATCAGTCGCGGTTCGCGTGGAAATTGCGGCTCGTGCGAAACTTGTTCGAGCGCGGCTTGTCGGCCGATGCAATTCGAAGCCTGTTCCGCTTGATCGACTGGGTGATCGAGTTGCCGCCGGAACTGGTTCGTCCTTTTCATGCTGAAGTATTCGAGATTCAGGAGAAGAAACGCATGCCCTACGTAACGAGCATCGAGCGGTTAGAAAAAGAGGACGCAATTGCAGAAGGGCTGCAACTTGGACTCGCTCAAGGGCGCGCAGAAGGGCGCGAAGAAGCCCGCGAGGAAGCCCGCAAAGCCCTGAAGCGGGGCATTCTCAAGCTGCTGCAAGTTCGCTTCGGCGATGCTGCAGACAACATGGTCCTGGAAATCGATTCAATTTCTGACACAGCGTTGCTGGAGAGAATTTTGGACCAGGCCGCCGTCGTCGCTTCTCTCGACGAACTGCGAAAACTCTGGAAGTAATTGCATCAACGTTAGGGCATCCGATTCGTGGTCCGCGTGATCATTACCCCATCCGCCGCTGGGGCCTGGAACATGGCCGTCGATGAGGCGCTCCTCTTGAGCGACGAGCCGGCGGACATCACGCTCCGCTTTTATGAATGGCAGGAGCCCACGCTCTCGCTGGGTTATTTTCAGGCGCTCGCCGATCGATCTCAGCACACCGCGAGTCAGAATTGCACGGTGATCCGCCGCGCGAGTGGCGGGGGCGCGATCCTGCATGATCGAGAATTAACTTACAGCCTGGTTGCGCCGCTGACGCAGCGTTTCGGCGCGTCCGCAGCGGAACTCTATGACCTCGCTCATCAATCCCTGTGTGAGGTACTCAGCGATTGGAACATCATCGCGCACTTATGTGCGGCGGACGAGCTGCTAACGCTCAGCGCTGCCGAGCCGTTTCTCTGCTTCCAGCGGCGCAGCCGCGGAGATGTCCTGCTGGGTGAGCACAAGATTTGCGGCAGTGCGCAGCGACGGCATCAAGCGCGCGTATTGCAACATGGCAGCGTCTTGCTTGGTCGTTCTCCATTTGCCCCCGAGCTTTCGGGTATCCGCGAACTCGCTCCACCAGCCCCCAGTCTGAGTGATCTTCGTTCTGCCTGGCAGGCGAGAATGGCGCGCCATTTGCGAGCAACGATTGGCGAATCCGCCCTGCGGCCGGGCGAACTGGCGGCGGCGGAAAAGATTTTGCACGACAAGTTCGGCTGCTTGAAATGGACGGCCAAGCGCTGAACTGCCGCGACAGATTGACTTTTGAGTAAGTAATGCGAGAAATTTAGTAGACTTAGCAGTTGCAATCAGTGGCCATCGGTGACGATAATCCCATTGTGCAACGCTGCGGGGGATGAAATTTGCGTTAAGGCCCCTCCGCAATGATTCCAGGCAAGTTAAAAACTGTGCTAGCGAGTTGCAACGTCGGTTCGCCGGGGCTGGATGGCCCGGCCAATCACGCAGAAAGGCGATATATGCAGGTCAAGTTCAAGCTGCTGAAGGGAACTCACGCGGGCAAGGAAGTCAAACTTCCGGCGCCGAAATGCTTGATCGGGCGCAACGACGACTGTCATCTCAAACCCCAAAGCGAAGCCGTCAGCCGGCGGCACTGCGTGATTCTGACCACCGACGCGGAGGTGATGATCCGCGATCTGAACAGCCGCAACGGCACTTACGTCAATGGCGAGAAGATCACCGGCGACACGGTGCTGCTCAACGGCGACCTGGTGAAAGTCGGGCCGCTTGAATTCGAAATGCTCATCGAGCACACGGCCGCCCGCATTAAACGGTCGAAAGTTTCGGACATCAAGGACGCTGCCACCCGCATGGTGCAGGCGACCGCTTCGGCCTCGAGTAGCGATCTGAGCGACGTCACTGCCTGGCTCGACGAAGCCGACGTGAAGGCCAAGACCGAAACCCGCCAGTTCCGCGTCGACGATACCGCCACCGGCATGGTGGCCGACATTGTGGGCGAACAAGCCCCAGCCGTCGAAAAAGTAACGGCCGACAAAAATCAGGACACCGCCGAGCTCAAAGCGGACGACTCGAAACGTCCGGATAAGAAGCCGGTGGGCAAACTGCCGCCGCGGCAAGTCGTGCAGGCCAAAGACTCGCGCGAAGCTGCCTCGGACATGCTGAAAAAGCTGTTCAACCGGCGGTAATTCTCGTCTTTCAACCTTCAAGTAGCACGAAGCCATGCTTCGTGCCGTTTCGCACAGGGCCGGTCACAGCCGGCCATTGCATTTTCTTGGGCAATCTTTGCCCGCCGGCGGCAACTATCGGCAAGATCGGCAATTTCGACTAGAATACCCGTCAGCTGGACTCAGCGTACTCGCTGCGATTACGCAGCCGGCGTGAAACTCTCATTCCCCTGGCGGAGTATCACTGAATGACGAAGCCTCCGCCGCCGGCGAGTGCCCTTTGTATTCACAGTAACAGCCTGCGTCCTGCTTTGCCGGACGAGCTCCGCCCGCTGGTCGCCCTCTGTTTGCGGGGCGATCAGCACGCGATGCTCGCTCTGATCGATCGCTTTCGCGGGCAAGTTTTTGGGCTGTGCCTGCGGATGCTCGGTCAGCGGCAAGACGCTGAAGACGCCGCGCAGGAGACCTTCGTCCGCGTGCTGAAGAATCTGCATCGCTGGGATCCCGGGCGCGATTTCGAGCCTTGGCTTCTGGCGATTGCCGGCAACCGCTGCCGCACGGCGCTCGCGAGCCGCAAGCGTCGTCCGGCCGGCGAAATGTTGCCCGAGCAGGTTCCGGACGGCCAGCCCGATCAGCACGACGCCCAGAACCTGGCCGAGGAAGTGTCGCTGGCGCTAGCGCACATTCGGGAGGACTACCGGCAGGCCTTTGTCTTGTTTCACGAACATCAAATGAGTTATGACCAGATCGCCGAGGCGATGGAGGTGCCGCTGGGCACCGTTAAAACCTGGGTCCACCGGGCCCGCCGGGGTCTGGTCGATCGGCTGCGGCAACGGGGCGTCGTCGAAGGAGCATCTCATGAAGTGCACTGATTTCGAAAATCGCTTGAACGACCTGCTCGACGCGCGATTGTCGCTGCACGATGACTCCGCGCTAACCGCTCATGCCACGATCTGCGCCGATTGCCGGGATCTGCTCTCCAATCATGAAAGCCTGTTTCGCGGGCTCGCCGTTTTGAGCCGTCGCACCGTGTCGCCGGAACTCGGCAAACGCGTGCTCAACGAAATCAATGCGCCCGCAATCGTTCCGCCGCTGCCGCCAGCGCCACGCCGCAGTTGGTTCTCGTTCATCGCGACGGCCGCAGCTGTCTTGCTCGCCGTCGGCCTGAGCATTTGGATCATCAACCGCGGCGGCGATCGTCCCATCGCCCGCGACCCAGTGCCGCGCAACAACCCGAACGGTCTCGCCATTGCCAATCCCAATCGCGTGCCGCGGCCGGCGGAAACTTCAAAGAAACCTGCGCCGGAAACGATCGTCGTTCAACCTGAGCAACTTCCCGCGCATTCGCCCGAAGAAGACGAAGCGCTGCGTCAGATCGCCTCGATTGCCACCTGGTCGCACACCGCGCAATGGCCGCAGGTCGAATCCTTGGATGTCGGCCAGGTGGAGCAATATGCCCCCGGCATCCGCCCCATCCGCGAATCGTTCGAAGTCGCCCTCGACGCCCTCCTTCGCACGATCCCCTCGGGCAGGAAGGACACGCGCAACGCGCCGCCGCAAGCAATTCAACCCTACGGTGATATGCTGGACCTGGCGTAAGTCCGGGTGTCACTGGCTCAGGCCAGTGCGGATTGGCGTTGACGAAAGCGAATGACAGCGAGAGTGGAAATTAAACATTCTTGCGCAGGGCCGCTAACGACTGCTGCGCAATTGCCGAAGCAAATCTTCTCGATCGTCCGGCAGGCCCAGAATTGCAATCATTTGGCCCGCGATTCCTCTTGAGTCTCTCCGGTGGCGATGCGGTATTTGTGAATCATCGCATTTCGGTGTTCCCACATCTCAAAGCATCGTTCGTGCATCCCCGAGTCAGAAAACCTCCACAGCGCGTCCCCCTGCGGCAAAAAATGCGGCCAGGCGACGATTGGCTGACCATCAGCAAGGACATCGCCGCAGATGGAGCAAGTCGATTTACCGCGAAAGATCAGGGCCATGACGTCTATTAGCTTCGATCGATTGAAAGAACTCAATACCCGGTTACCTGCGTCGCTACAACCCCTACCACCCGCCCACCTTCAACCTCCATCCTTCGCCAGCCGCTGCACGCCCTACTATCCGGCATCTTCCGCCTGACCGAACATTTTCACTGACCGGTCCATTTTGCCACGACGCCGGGACGATTTCCTCTCTTGTTCCTGCCACGCTGCCTTCGCCGACTCCCTCCGGACGGGCAGCATCTTGAACCTTCCCGCTCCCCTTTGCGTCAGGTGAAACCGTGCCCAAGACCAATTCGCCCGAAGTCGAACTGAACCGCCGCAGCAACGATCGCCGGAACAAGGAAGAACGCCGGAAGGAAAGCATCCCCGTCGCCGCCGAACGCCGGGCTGCAACCGGGGCCGAGCGCCGCAAGACGCCCCGCCGCCGCCAGATCGATCCCACCACCTGCGAGCGCGATTACTCCGGGGACGAAATCGAATTCATGCAAGCCATGGACGCCTACAAGCGAGCCAACGGCCGGATGTTCCCGACCTGCAGCGAGATTCTCGAAGTCATCCGCGCCATGGGCTATGTGCGCGTCACGCCGACGCAGGTTGCTGAGAGCACGGTCGAGTCGCCCTCCCCTGCCCTGCCGGAAAACGCGAACTCCTAGTCGAGTAACTTCCAATTCAATACGAGTCAGACCCACGCCGTCGCTGCGGGGGCAGTGCGCAAGTGCTGGCCCTGCGGCGTTTCTTGATGTCCCGCCCGTTGCCGAGCGCACTCCCCTGCCCTACCCTGGCGAAATCACTTCAGTTCTCACGGCAACGGGAATTCCATGCGCACTACTCTCTCCGTCTCTCTTGCCTTTTGCGCACTCTCGGTTTCATCCGCGATCGCTCATGCTCAGCATCGGCTCGCGCTGCAAGGGAATGGCAAACTGGCGATCGTTGATCGTGACGGCAAAATCGAGTGGCAAATGCCTTGGGGCGGCATCCATGATCTGCATGTACTCGCCAATGGCAATCTGGTCGTGCAGCAAGGGCCCACTAAAGTGGCTGAGGTCGATGTAAAGAAGAAAGAAGTCGTCTGGTCATACGATTCCGCAAAGTCAAAAGGCAACGAAGGGAAGCGGATTGAAGTCCACGCCTTTCAACCACTGCCCGATGGCGGGCTGATGATCGCCGAGAGCGGCGCGCAGCGGATCATCGAAATCGATCGCGCGGGCAAACTGCTGCGCGAAATCAAACTGAAAGTCGATCATCCGAACGCCCATACCGACACGCGCCTGGCCCGCAAGCTCGATAACGGCAACTATCTCGTTTGTCATGAAGGCGACGGCAAGGTTCGCGAATACGACGCAGCGGGAAAAGTCGTCTGGGAGTACGAAGTCCCTCTCTTCGGACGTCAGCCCAAAGGTGGCCACGGCCCCGATTCGTGGGGCAACAAATGCTTCGCCGCTCTGCGCCTGAAAAGTGGCAACACGCTCATCGCCACTGGCAACGGCCATAGCGTGCTGGAAGTGACGCCGGAAAAAGAAATCGTGTGGAAGATTGAGCAGAAGGAACTGCCGGATATCACGCTCGCCTGGGTGACGACGCTGGAAGTTTTGCCGAACGGCAACTACCTCATCGGCAACTGCCACGCCGGCAAAGGCCAGCCGCTGGTGATTGAACTCGAGCCAAAGACGAAGAAGGTCGTTTGGACCTTCGATCAGTTCGAAACGTTTGGGAACGATGTGTCGAACACGAAGGCGCTGGATTAGTTTCTTCGTACCCGATGCAGCCTGCATCGGCAAATCTGGATTGCTCGTGCGCACCGACGCTGGCAGCGTCGGGTACGAGAGGTTATCCCTTTCCCTTCCCTCTTGGATTATCCGCCTGGCCGATGATCTCGTACAGGAATCGGCTCGGCTTGCTGTCCCGCGGCTTGCCCCACTTCATCCGCGTGAGTGCGAGGGAAAGTGTCAGCCGTTCCTGGGCGCGCGTGATGGCGACGTAACAGAGCCGGCGTTCCTCGTCGATGTCGTCGGCCACTTCGGCTTTCAGCGTGCGATGGTGCGGCAGGATGCCTTCCTCCATGCCCACGATATAAACGTGCGGATACTCGAGCCCCTTCGAGGCGTGCATCGTAAGCAGCGCGATGGCGTTGCGCGAGAGTTGCTTGTCCTTGCTGTCGCCGAATTCGCGCTCCCCGAGCGTCACTTCATCGAGAAAATCGCCGAGCGAGATTTTGGTTTTGCCCTGCTCGTACTGCGCGATGGCGTTGATGACTTCTTCCACCGAGGCCAGGCGGTTCTGCCGCTCTTCGGGATTGGGATACAGCCGGCTGAGCTCGGCTTCGTAGCCGATTTCGCCGATCAGCTGCTTGAGCAGATCGGCCAGCGCGCCGGGCCGGCGGTCCTTGCCCGCCTTGGCGATCATTTCCGCCCGCGCGCGATACCGCTGCAGCTGATCGACGAACTTCTGCACATGCCCCGCCGCAGCGCCGGTGCAGATTTCCGCCATCTGCGGGCCAGCCATGATCTCGCCGACGGGCCTGCCGTCCTTTACGGCGGCTGCAATGAGCTTTTCGACCGTCGTTGCCCCAATACCGCGCGGCGGCGTGTTGATGATCCGCAGCAGCGCTTGCTCGTCCTGCGGTGATTCGATCGTGCGGAGCAGCGCGAGCAGATCCTTTACTTCCTTCCGATCGAAGAACGATTGGCTCCCCAGCACGACGTACGGCAGCTTCGCTTTGCGCAATTCCGTTTCAAACGCGCGCGGCTGTTCGTTGGTGCGAAACAGAATCGCGAAGTCGCGGGCTTCGCGGTTCTCGCTCTTCATCGTGCGTGCCAGGTCGGCGATGATCCCGCGGGCTTCATCCACCTCGCTGTTGAACTGCAAAATCCGCGGCTTTTCACCGCCCATTCGCGCGGGGCGTAACACCTTGTCGTGGCGATGCTTGTTGTAAGCGATCAGCTTGTTCGCGGCGTCGAGAATCGCCGCGGTGCTGCGGTAGTTGTATTCGAGCCGCACCGTCTTCGCGTCAGGCCAGTCCCTGGCAAACTGCAGGATGTGCTTGACCTCGGCGCCCCGCCAGCCGTAAATCGATTGATCGTCGTCTCCCACGACGCACAGGTTGCGATGATCGCGGGCCAGCGCTTTGATGATGCGATACTGGCTGCCGTTGGTGTCCTGATATTCGTCGACCAGCACGTGGTCGAACATGCCGGCCTCGGCTGCGCGCGCGTCTTGATGCTTTTCGAATAAGTCTTCGGTGAGCAGCAGCAAGTCGTCGAAGTCGACTGCGCCGGCGTTCTTCATGGCCCGCTGATATTTGCGATAGCCCATCGAGGCCAGATGCTCCTTGTCCGTCTGCGCGAGCTGCGCCGCGGCCGGCGGATGCAGCGACAGTGTTTTCCAGCGGCTGATTTGATTGATGAGATCGCCGGGGCGCATCATTTCGTCCGAAACGCGGATTTCGCGGAGCACCTGCCGGGCAAGACTTTCCTGATCGCCCCGGTCGTAGATGGTGAACCGCGGCGGATAGCCGAGCCGCGTGATGTTGCGGCGGAGGATCTTCACACACTGCGAGTGGAACGTCGAGATCAGCGGCTTGTCGTCCTGCTTGCCGAGGAGCGTCTTGATCCGCTCGTGCATCTCGGCCGCGGCTTTGTTGGTGAACGTGACGGCGAGGATGCGGCTGGGCGTCGTGCGATGGCGGATCAGATTGGCGATGCGGAACGTGACGACCCGCGTCTTGCCGCTCCCCGCGCCCGCCAGAACCAGGAGCGGGCCCTGCAGGGTATCGACTGCTTCTTGCTGGGCGGGATTGAGTCCGTTCGACATGGCATTCAGGCGGCGACCACCGGATCGTTGATGAGGCGCTTCACGCCCTCTTTCAGGACGACGACGTTGAAATTGATGAGCAGGCCGACGCGGCGATGATTGAGGCGGAGATAGGTGAGGAGCTGTGCAGAGTGGATGGGCGCGAGGGCTTCGACGGATTTGAGCTCGACAATGAGCTGATTCTCGACGAGGACATCGATGCGATAGCCGGCGTCGAGGTTGATTCCCTTGTAGCTGACGGGGAGGGCGAGTTGTTTTTGAAAGGGAATGCCGCGGATGGAGAGTTCGTGGCAGAGACAAACTTCATACGTTGATTCAAGCAGGCCCGGGCCGAGGTGACGGTGAACTTCAATGGCGGCGGCGATGATGTCTCCGGTGATGTCGTTGATGGGGCGCATAAGTATTCTCCGGCAGGGAAGAGATAAAACCACAGAGACACAGAGGACACGGAGAAGACAGGAAAGTCAAATCATTCTCCTTCCCCTCCTCTCTGTGTCCTCTGTGCCTCTGTGGTTCCTTCTATTACAGTCCCATCGGGAACGGACTCAAGTTCACCACGCCCGTCTCCGTCACCAAATAATCATTCTCCAATCTCATCCCCTCCCGCAAAATCGGATCGTACAGCCCCGGCTCGCAGGTAAATACGTCGCCCACCTCGAACGTATCATTCCAATTCGGATTCAGGTGCGGCGCTTCGTGCGGAAAAAGACCGATGACGTGGACCAGGT
>Ga0196963_10002193_pt1 | contig 12031 bp, 7 predicted proteins | sample S1_5metaG_FD_148600 | JGI IMG/M metagenome (GOLD analysis project Ga0196963, IMG submission 148600) | Soil microbial communities from Anza Borrego desert, Southern California, United States - S1_5 | ecosystem: Environmental > Terrestrial > Soil > Desert | place: USA: California | collected... | reverse complement strand
ACCAAACCTTACAAGCCTTAATTCAAGCCTGTCCCCTAGCGATTACTGTTTTTGATTTTGAAGGAATCGTGAAACTGTGGAATCCAGCAGCTGAACAGATTTTTGGTTGGAGTGAACAAGAGGCATTAGGGCAGTTTATTCCCTCTGTGCCTGAAGATAAACGAGCCGAGTTTAAGCAAAATCTCAATCTAGTCAGTCTTCAGCAGCCCGTTATTGGCTTAGAGGCAACTCGTCAACGGAAAGATAATTCCCTGATTGATGTGGCTTTATGGGCAGCAAGCCTGCAAGATGCCAAAGGCAACCTCAGTTGTATGTCAATTATTGCTGACATTACTGAGCGTAAGCGGTTAGAAGCAGAACGGGCACAACTTCTGGTGCGTGAGCAAGCAGCACGCGCTGAGGCTGAGGCGGCAAACCGGACGAAAGATGAATTTCTCGCCACCCTTTCTCATGAACTTCGCACGCCTCTCAACGCCATGCTGGGTTGGACGCAACTGCTTCGCACCCGCAAGTTTGATGCGGCTACTACAGCGCGTGCCTTAGATACCATCGACCGCAACACCAAATCCCTATCACAACTGATTGAGGATGTCCTGGATGTCTCCCGGATTATTACAGGTAAACTGCGATTGAATGTCCAGCCGTTGGCACTGGTTTCTGTCGTTGAGGCAGCCATTGATACGGTCAAACCCGCTGCTGATGCTAAAGAGATTCAGATCAAACCGTTGATTAATGCTCCCGTCGGTAAAGTTATGGGGGATGCTAACCGATTGCAGCAAATTGTCTGGAATTTACTCTCTAACGCTGTGAAGTTCACCCCCAAAGGCGGACAGGTAGAGATTCAAATTTCCCAGGAGTTACAGCCGCAATCGGCAACTCCCGTTGTGCAAATTCGGGTCACCGATACGGGGAAAGGCATTCCTGTTAACTTTCTCCCCTATGTCTTTGAGCGCTTCCGCCAAGCAGATAGCTCGATCACACGGTCATATGGTGGCTTAGGATTAGGACTAGCGATCGTCCGCCACTTAGCTGAGCTACATGGGGGTACTGTCAAAGCAGACAGTCTAGGAGAAGGGCAAGGATCAACCTTTACGGTGCAGCTACCACTTTTTGAAGCCAACCGGGAAGCAGATTTCCTATTAGAGACCCTGGGAAGCACAGGTATAGAAGAGACAACAGATGCTGATACTGCCTCTTCTACTCCACCCTTATTAAATGGATTGTGCGTCCTCGTTGTTGATGATGAACCAGATGCCCGTGATTTACTGACCATGATATTAGGGCAGTATGGCGCTGAGGTAATAGCGGCTGCCTCAGCTAGCGAAGCTTTCGAGGTGCTGCGTCGGTTGAAACCTAATATACTAATCAGCGATATTGGTATGCCTGAGGAAGATGGCTATACCCTGATTCGCAAAGTTAGAGCGTTATCCAGTGAGGAAGGGGGACGGATTCCGGCTGTGGCACTCACTGCTTATGCTAGATCTGAAGACCGTACACAAGCTATCTTGGCAGGCTTTCAGCTACATGTTCCTAAACCAGTGAATCCGGATGAATTAGCAGCAGTAGTGGCTAATTTAGCTGGACGAATTCAACCAAATTGAGTTGCAGGAGAGTTTAGTTCTGTGAAGATGTTAAATTTTAGGGACTAGGCGTAAGGCTGCAAGGAGTTTTCTTAAAAGAGAGAATAACAGGATTTACCCACAACCACCTATCGCTAAAATTGACAATTTGACTAAAAAATCAAAGTTTTAGGGACTAGAAACTATTAAGAAGGTAGATTTTAAAACTTACATATTTGAACAAAAAAAATCAATGTTTGATGTAAAAAATTGGGTAAATCCTTATTTAGCTGCTAGTTTTCAACCACTTGCATCAGTTCTAATTGATTACCTACAGTTTATCGGCTATATCAAGGTAATGGGAAAAAGAAGTGTTTAATCCTATATTCCTGACAGAAAAGACCGAAAATCCTGATTTTTTACGAGATGAAGAGGAACTATTGAGTTAAATGTAACCTCAATTTCTTTTATAACTTCCTAAAGCTGCCTAATTTTGTATCGCTATTGGTTTAAATGGGCTACTGCTACTTATTTTGAAAAGCTAAGTCGATGAAAGATCAAGATAAAACCAAAGATGAACTGATCAATGAATTAGTAGCATTGCGTCAGCGACTTGCTGAGTATGAACAGTTAGAATTTCAGCCTCAGCAATTAAAGCCGGAGCCAAAAGAAATTGCCAACTTAGAAAAGTTGCCAATGCCGCTAGTGGGTGTGACGAAGATTCAGGTAGCTGGCTGTGATGTTGAATGGGATTCTGCACAGGGAATTTGCAGGGCGCTTAACCTACCTGTGGTGCTGATGTGGAGAGACAGTACCTTATCAGGGCTAATGTCTGGGGTGCAGGCGATGGTCGGTACTGAACGTTTTGCTTTAGCCCTACAGAGTGAGGGACGCAAAAGTGTTGAAGCAGATTGGCAGGTAATTTCCCAATTTCCCAGTTTTGAGGAAGGATTTGCTGGGTTGGCTCAAATGGCAACTGTAGCAGGCTGGGGAGATTGGCAGCTAATCTCAATTGATTGGACAAAGCAGGAGTGCCATTTTCAGGTCAGAAATAGTTGGGAAGGGGGTTATCAGCAAGCACTAGGAGTTTGCTGGGGTAGTGGGATGCTAGCCGGGAAGTTTGCTGGCTGTTGTTCTAAACTCTTTGAAACCAACTGCTGGAGTGAACAAACGGCATTTATTGCTAAGGGAGATGCCTTTGATGAGTTCATCGTGCGCCCCTCGGAACGTTCAGTTGAAGAGGAGATTGAAAAGCTACTGGTTACTGACCAAGCAACTCGTGCTGATATGGCTGTGGCATTGCAAAAACTACGGCAAGAAATCGCAGAACGCCAGCAGGTTGAGGTTGCGTTGCGCCAGAGCGAAGAGCGTCTCAGATTAGCGCTGGAGGCGGCTCAAATGGGTTTTTGGGATTGGGATCTCCTCACCAATAAAGTGGCTTGGTCGAGAAACCATGAACTGTTATTTGGGATAGCTCCAGGCACGTTTAGTGGGACTTTTGAAGCATTTCTGGAACAGGTGCATCCTCAAGACCGGAAATCGGTGACGGAAGTCGTGACTCGTTGCTTAGAAGCAAGAACTGACTACATGGACGAATTCCGCGTAGTTTGGCCTGATGGCAGCATCCATTGGATTGAGGCAAAAGGTCAATTTTTTTATGACGCTAATGGTCAAGCAGTCAGGATGATCGGCGCTTGCATGGATATTAGCGATCGCAAGCATAATCAGCAGGAACTATCTGAGAGTGAAGACCGATATCGGCAACTTGTAGAATTATCTCCCGATGCCATTTTTATTCAAACTGAAGGAAAAATTGTTTTTATTAACAGCTTAGGCGCAAAACTTTTTGGGGCAAACCACCCTGGACAATTACTGGGTAGACGGATATTAGATCATATTCATCCCGCTTATCACGAAATTGTTCAGCAGCGAATTCACCAGGCTATAGAAACAAAAAAGAGCGCACCACTGCTGGAAGAAAAGTTTATTCGGCTTGATGGCACAGTTTTTGATGTAGAGGTGGCAGCATCTCCCTTTACTTATCAGGGTAAGCTAGCCGTTCAAGTGGTCGCTCGCGATATTACTGAGCGCAAACGGGCAGAGGCAATTTTAAAAGAGCAAGCACAAGCGCTACAAAATCAGCAAGCCTGGTTGGAAGATGTCCTCAATCTCATGCCTACCCCCTTGCTGTTCATTGAGCCTGAAACCGCCAAAGTGCTCTTCTCCAACAAAGCTGCTGATCAGATGGCTGGCGGTGAATTTCCCAAGGATAAACCCGCAGAGGAATATCACACGATTTACTACTGCACAGATGCAACAGACCAGCGAATCCCAGACGAGCAGATGCCTGGGGTAAGAGTTGCGCGGGGTGAATGTTTACACGGATTTGAGATGAATTGGCATACGCCTCAGGGCATCCGTTCCCTGATTGTCTTCGCGGATACGCTCCCAGCGATGCATGGTCATCCAGCTACTTGTGTCCTAGTGTTCCAGGATATTACTGAACGAAAGCAGGCAGAGAAAGCTTTACAAAGTAGTGAGCATCAACTTCGGGCTTTCTTTGAGGGGGCGCTGAATGCGATGGTGATTGCAGATGACGAGGGTAAGTATGTGGATGCCAACGCCTCAGCCTCTCAACTATTTGGGTTATCGAAGGAAGCACTGCTGGGTCGTAAAATTTCAGATTTTGCTGAATCGAATTTCGATTTTTCCGAAATATGGAATCGGTTTCTCGACCAAGAACGATTGACTGGAGAGTTCCGGCTTGTCCGACCTGATGGAACTGTGCGAGAAATTGAGTATGCGGCAACTGCTAACTTTGCCTTGCATCGTCATTTATCCGTGTTGCAGGATATCACTGAACGTAAGCAGACAGACCAAGCACTGCGGGAGAGTGAGGAGCGTTTCCGGGCGACCTTTGACCAAGCAGCTGTAGGAATTGCCCAGGTAGCTCTTAATGGTCGATTCATCCATGTGAACCAAGCGGTCTGTGACATTACTGGTTATAGTTATGAAGATCTGCTTCAGATGACGTTTCAAGAGCTAACTCATCCTGATGATTTGGAGGCAGATCTGGTTCAAGTTCGTCGAGTGTTGGCACGCGAGATTAATGGTTACTCGCTCGAAAAGCGTTTTATTTGTAGAAATGGCTCGATTGTCTGGATTAACCTAACATGCTCGCCTGTTTGGGATGTCTCTAACCAGTTGAAGTATGCTGTTGGCATTATCGAAGATATTAGCGATCGCAAACGCGCTGAAGCAGAACGCGATCAGTTACTTATTCGTGAACAAGAAGCACGGGAGTTAGCTGAGGCAGCCAACCGGATGAAGGACGAGTTTTTGTCTATCCTTTCCCATGAACTCCGCACCCCTCTGAATTCCATCTTAGGTTGGTCTCGGTTGCTATGCACTCGGAAAATGGATCAGGCAGCAACGACGAGGGCACTGCAAATCATTGAGCGCAATGCGGGCGTCCAGGCACAACTGATCGAAGATATTTTGGATGTATCGCGGATTATCACAGGCAAGCTAGCTCTAAAAATTAGCTCGATTGAAATCAGCCGTGTGGTTCGAGCAGCCATTGATACAGTACGTCCAGCCGCCGATGCCAAAGATATTCAAATCCATTTACTTCTCGATACCACTACAGATGTGGTTTCAGGAGATCCTGATCGCTTACAGCAGGTGATCTGGAATTTACTCTCGAATGCGATTAAGTTCACCCCTAAAGGCGGTCGGGTTGAAGTCCGCGTGCAAACGATCCGTTCTCAGATTCAAGTAGCTATTACGGATACAGGACAGGGCATCAGTGCTGATTTTTTACCTTATGTGTTTGAACGGTTTCGTCAAGCTGATAGTACCAGCACTCGCGCCCATGGAGGGCTAGGACTGGGTTTAGCGATCGTGCGGCATCTGGTGGAACTTCATGGAGGCACCGTTGGTGTAGAGAGTCCTGGAGTTGGTAAAGGAGCCACCTTTACGATTAGGTTTCCTATTATGGCTGTTCATCGGGCAGCAGAAACTCAAGAAGTGGCCACCGTGGAAACCGCTTCCAATGGCGAGTTGCATCAAGAACGCCTAGAACTGGAGGGATTAAAAATTTTGGTAGTTGACGATGAAGCAGACGCGCGAGAACTTTTGATCACAGTTTTAGAAGAGTCTGGAGCACAAGTCAGGGCAGTCGGATCGGCGAGTGAAGCGATGCGATCGCTCGAAGAGTTTAAACCCGATATTTTGGTAAGTGATATTGGTATGCCAGGAGAAGACGGCTATACACTCCTGCGTAAAATCAGGGCATTAAAGCCGGAAAATGGTTCGCAGATTCCGGCAGCGGCGCTCACAGCTTATGCAAGGGCAGAAGACCGCACACAAGCGCTTTTAGCAGGGTTTCAGATTCATATATCGAAACCGGTTGAGCCGGCTGAGTTGATAGCTGTAGTCGCTTCTCTAGCAGGCCGTACTGGGAGCTAAGAGGGCAAGGAGACAAGGGGACAAGCTTGTCTCCTTAGTCTGTGAGAGTATTGCCTCCCACTTTTGCTAAAAACCTCCACCTGTGAAGATGGAGGACATAGGGGAAGAAATTCTCGCCTTTAACTATCGTGTTCATCATAAAAACTAGGCTGGCGACGACTTGGATCAATCGGCCAGTCTTCATTCTCGCCCCCGATAATTAAATGCTCGATGGGCATAAATTCCTTACTGAGTTGTTTGAGGGCATTAATCAGAATATCCAGGGAAAGCGCATCACTGGTTCCTAAGTCAAACCAGCAACGACCCCAAGTTCCCTCATATTCAAACTCGCTCATGTTGTGCATCAGTGCCATCAAGCTGTTGTCAGCAACTCCCATATCGTATTCCAGGTAGCTGAGATCCAAGCCTGCTTCTTGAACCTGGATATTCTCAGCATTAAACCCTCCAAGTTTTCCTAAGAAAAACCAAGAGTCAAACACTTCCTCAAGGTACTGCTTCTCTCTCTCTGACGGGACGGTGTTGAACTCCACCCATATCCACAAATCAAACGGGTTAAACTCGCGGAACTGTACCTGCATGATAATTAACTATCTACTCTAGTCGGGGTAATTCGACAGGTCCCCACGTCCCTGCTACATCTCTAATGGGATTTCGAAGGGCGCGGCAATCACGACCTTTATTATCCAGGTTGTTTTGATTTCTGCATTGCTCCAGAAAAATTTGTGCGGTTAGTCCTTTAGGCAGGAGATCCGGTTTCGCTAGCGCCCGTTGAAAATCTTGCTTGGCTGCTTGCAACAAAGCGGTGTTTTTCTCCTTGTTCCCCTGTGCCGCTTGAATTTGAGCTTTTAAATAGTGTAATTCTGGATTGTTGGGAGTTTGTTGCAGTGCCCGATTTACATAATCCATTGCCTTTCCGTAGCGCTTTAAATCTCGGTAGCCAAGGGCAATGCCACGATTTGCCAAATACTCTGGTTTGGCATACTTTTCCAATTTGCCGATCGCATCAGAAGGATCAGAAAAAGGCAAGTTGACGGCTAACATTAATTCCATGTAGCCATTGATTAGGTTCACTTCGGGGTCATTAGGAGCCAGTCTTTTCGCTTCATCCAGATAGGGGAAGGCTTGCTGAAGTTTGCTTAAAGCCCCTACTGGCCCATCTTGTTTAAACTTATAACCCCCTTCTAAGAAATGGGCGACTGCTGTATAGAGATTGCCGCGCACAGGGTCGGTACTGGTTAACTGCCGGGCAGCTGCCAATGTTTTACTGGAATACAGTTTGAGACCTTCCCAATCTTGCTCGGTGTAGGCAAAAGATGCCCGCAGTGCGTAAGCTAAAGGCTCATTGGTTTCACTAGATTCAGCAACCGAAAGATAACGCCTAGCTTCTTTATAGTTTCCCTCTCTAAAAGCAGCGTTGAAAGCGGCTTCTGTATTGTTACCAATATTGTGTGTCGTCCCTCTGCCAAAGGGATCTCCAGCTAGGGTTGGGGAAACCCAGAAGCCGAGTGCGATCGCAGTAGCACCCGCTAGGGCAGATATCATTCGCTTTGTCATCGGAAACTGGTTTTGTATTGTCATCGTCAAAAATGATGATGGGATGGAACCAAGAGAAAACGGTTTAACCGCTCAAAATCTAGTGTGGCGTAGGATGAGCCGTATACGTTTGACGCTGAAATTGAACGCAAGTTCCATTGGCAGTTGTCTTGCCTTTTCTTAGCCTCACCAGTGGGAATTAGGGATTGGGGACTGGGTAAACCTCTAACTTTATAAGCAATTCTTGGGTTCTTAACTTTTCTAACTGTGTAAGCCGTAACTCTGAGAGGCAAGAAAAAATAAGCTTTTGTCCCCCCATCTCCTTGTCCCCTTGTGTCCTTATCTCCCTATCTCCCCATCTCCCGACTCTACCGGATTCAGATAAAGTGGAGATGCAGCCTATCCTCAAACATTAAATCTGGCGATCGCGTAATATTACTCCTCTAAGTTATTAATGCTTAATCTCAAAAATCTGGTTTATCATCCGCCTGCCGTTCCAACAGCTATTCTCAAAGCGATTAACCTCGAACTAGCACCCCAACAGCTAGGGCTGATTATTGGTCCTAGTGGTTCTGGCAAAAGCACCTGTTTAGAAATCCTGGCTGGATTGGCAGAAAAAACCTCTGGAGGAGTTTTCTGGCGAGATCAGGAACTGACTCCCGAACACCTACAACAACTGGGTGGGTTGGTGTTTCAGTTTCCAGAACGGCATTTTTGTGGCAACACTATTTTAGAAGAACTACGGCTAGGACACCCGGAACTCGGAACTGGGCGGGTTCAGGAAGCTTTGCAGGAAGTAGGGCTATCTCATCTCCCCATGAACACCTCACCCCACGCTCTCAGTGGGGGACAGCAACGACGTTTAGCTTTGGCAGTGCAACTGATTCGTCAACCTCATTTACTGTTGTTAGATGAGCCAACGGCAGGGCTAGACTGGTCAATGCGACGCCAGTTAGCCAATCTCTTAGCAAAACTAAAGCAACATTGGACGTTATTAATTGTTTCCCATGATGCCAATGAATTGTTGAGCATTGCTGATCGATGTTGGACAATTAATCATGGCAAATTAGAGTCTGTGGAACCAGAAACCTTAGTAACAAAAGATGCTCAACCGCAATCGGTTGCGTAAATGTTAAACCTTGTTTCTGTAGGATAGCTTGAATGAAGTATCTAATAAATCCTTCATCTTTTCTGGTAGGTTGAAGGTGAAAAATCTATGAATCAAGTAGACATCTCTGCATTGCCTGCGATGGAGGGAGTATGGCAAGAAACTCTGGGTTGGCAACCCAATGCAGTTCAGCAACGGCAATTCCAATGCCTTTATGAATTAATTGTGGCAGGAAACCAAAAGCTGAATTTAACCCGCATCACAACGCCAATAGACTTTTGGGAAAAACACCTCTGGGATTCTTTGCGGGGGGTGAAACCTCTGTTACAGAGTGAGGCGGTTGAGCAGCGGGTGATTGATATTGGCACTGGAGCAGGATTTCCAGGTGTACCCGTTGCGATCGCGCTTCCGCATTGGCACCTCACTTTGCTAGACTCCACTCATAAGAAATTAGCCTTTCTTGATACCCTGCTCGCTCAACTAGAAATAGATAATGCCACAACCTTAACAGGTAGAGCTGAAGTCGTAAAAAAACAATCACAGCACCGTCAAAGTTACGATTTTGCGCTCATTAGAGCGGTGGCTACTGCCTCAGTCTGTGCAGAATATGCACTGCCGTTACTCAAACCGGGGGGATTAGCGATTCTCTATCGAGGACAGTGGACAGAGGAAGAGACGGACGCTCTACAACCTACTGTCGCTAAGTTAGGGGGAGCGATTGAGTCAGTTGAAGCGTTTACCACTCCCATAACTAACAGTGTGCGTCACTGCGTATACTTACGGCAGGTATCCCAGACAGCTTTTGAATTTCCCCGTCCTAGGCTTACCTAAAGAGACTGGGTAAAACCGTTACTTTATACGGTTTTACTTTTCTAATTACATAAGTCCTGATGTGGCAATCTTAGATATTTGTCCCTCAGTGGGATGTGAGCGATCACTAATATGCGCGATAGTGGCATCATTTCCTAGCTTTAAACATGTTGATCGCTGTAGTCGAACCTTCAGCAACTTTACCTCTTAACATCATCTGGCTATCGGGAATCTTAGCTATTGGACTTGCTCTCGTTCATCTATTTTCCGGTAAGCTGAGGTTTCTAGAAAGAACACCTCGAAATCTCTGGCTATCATTTAGCAGCGGTGTTTCTGTTGCTTACATATTTGTGCATATCTTGCCCGATTTAAGCGAGTCCCAAGAAACAGTTCGAGAAAGCTTTAAGGAAGGCTTTGTTTTCTTAGAACATCATGTTTATTTAGTCGCCTTGATTGGACTGGCTGTATTTTATGGATTAGAGCGAGCCGCAAAACTTTCTCGGCAACGTAATCGTGAAGTGTCACAAAAAGATGTGACAGATTCAGGCGTATTCTGGGTTCACATGATGTCATTTGCCCTTTACAATGCCTTGATTGGTTACTTATTGGTTCATCGAGAAGAACCAGGATTAACTAGCTTGCTACTATTTGCCTTTGCAATGGCATTGCATTTTTTCGTCAACGATTATGGATTACGAGAACACCATAAGCAATCCTACGATCACCTAGGACGTTGGATACTCGCAGCCGCGATTGTGGGAGGATGGGCAATTGGTAGTGGAACGGAAATTCCCAGAGCTGCGATCGCAGTCTTATTTGCATTTTTGGCAGGCGGTATACTCCTCAATGTTCTCAAAGAAGAACTTCCAGAAGAACGGGAAAGCCGCTTCTGGGCGTTTGCATTGGGTGCAGCTGGTTATAGCACGCTATTAATAGCGTTGTAATTAGGGCATACTTCTCCCTTTCTATAATTATTTCTTCCGTAACGGTTTGAGACGTAACCCCAACCAAAGACACTGCTTATTTTCACAGTTATAAGGACGTACAGGAAGCAAAAAGCTGACGATATACTCCCAATGGATGCGTTTAATTCTATATAAAGGTTCTCCACATTTAGGACACTTTAATGAAGCTGAATTCCGTAAACTTTCTATGTACAAGCGCAGCAAAATCACGGTTACAACAATTAGTAACAAAACAATGAATGGACTTTGTCTGAACATGGTTTAAATTCTCTTCAGTAGCATCCCACTTTTTAATTAGTGCTTAAGCTTTCCGGCTTGACTTAAGCTACATAGGCAAGCGCAAGAAACAGCCAAGTTTTTTGGGGGATGCACCCGTTAACCCAAATGCTAGGTTCTCAAAAAGAATACACAATCCTTGGGGAAATAGCGATTGATAATTTGTTAAATCAATAAAATTTCCACAGTTTAATAAAAAGTTAACGTCTGAGGGGTTGAAGCTTGAGGCAAATCTTTGCCTAATATCCCCTAGACTGCTTATTACTGAAACAAGCGTTTAACCGTTTGCCCTCCTAACATTCGATGTGCTTCGGCTAAAAGTTCTGGGATTTTCTCTGCATGAGGACTTTGAGCCAAACATGGGCGTAAATTTAGTTCTTGGACTTTCTCTGCATTTTGCCCTGGAAGCCAATGACCTGCATTCCCCAGAAGATTGTAGCGGCTTTTAGCATAGTCAACTAGGTCGTAGGCGATCGCGAGATTTCGTAACCATAAGATAATTGGGATATTTAAGCTACCCGGAGTCTGTTCAAAGGTTGGTAAGCCACGGTGCCAGGTTTTGACCCAATCTTCACCCAAGCAGGCGATCGCTTGCTGTTCCAAACGCTGCAAAATGGGCGGTAAAATCTCTGATGCTTGATCAAGCAAGGCTACCGTTTTTAGGTGTTCATCAAAATCCTGCGCTCTGGCTGCCCCAATACTGAGAGTATGTACTTGAGGATGACTTAAACAGAACAAGTCATTAAACACCATTGGACTGAGGGGTTGGCAAAGTTCTACCAACTTTTGTGGTGGTTTATACAGCATCCCCCCTTTATCTGAAGGACTAATGATAAACACTCCCATATCTTGCTGAGTTGCGGCTTCAACGGCAGACCAATTCTGTTGAAAAATGTAGTACCAATGCAGATTAATATAGTCAAACTGATTGCTTTGAATCGCTTTCACAATCACCTCTGTAGAGGCGTGAGTTGAAAAGCCAATGAACCGCACTTTCCCCTGGGCTTGCAGCTTTCTTGCCACATCCAAACAACCGCCAGGGCGAATACTGTCATGCAGTAACGCTTCATTATTAATGCCATGTACTGCCAGCAAGTCTATGTAGTCTAACTTCAAAAAAGCCAAAGATTTCTCAACTTGGCGTCTAAACTCCTGAGCATTAGACTTAGGACTCACTTTAGTTTGAACAATCAACTGTTCTCGTGGAAGCTTTGGTAAGATCTGCCCCAGTTGCAATTCTGAAGTGCCGTAACCCCGCGCCGTTTCAATATGATAAATTCCAACTTCTAAAGCCCGACGAATGATTGCTT
>Ga0196963_10002192_pt1 | contig 12032 bp, 11 predicted proteins | sample S1_5metaG_FD_148600 | JGI IMG/M metagenome (GOLD analysis project Ga0196963, IMG submission 148600) | Soil microbial communities from Anza Borrego desert, Southern California, United States - S1_5 | ecosystem: Environmental > Terrestrial > Soil > Desert | place: USA: California | collected... | reverse complement strand
ACCGTCGGCCATCGGAGGGAACCGAGCCTGCGCGGCGGGGCTTGTCAAATGAAACCGTTTGGTAACATACTTTGTCGCCCCGGGCATCCGGGGCGGAGGACGCCATGACCCAGCTGGTTCGCCACCTCATTCTCGACGGCCTGACCCTCTCCCCTCTGACGCCGACCATCGGGGCGGAAGTGGCGGGGATCGACCTGCGCGAGCCGCTCAGCCCATCGAACCAGGCGGCCCTCCGCCGGGCGCTGCTCGACTGGAAGGTGCTGTTCTTCCGCGATCAGGACATCACCACCGAGCAGCACCTGGCCTTCGCCGGCGCCTTCGGGGCGCTGGAAGTGCACCCCTTCGCGCCGCACAAGCCCGGTTATCCGGAGGTCCTGGCCATCACCCACGACCGTGACAGCCGCGGCCGCGAGAACGTCTGGCACAGCGACGTCACCTGGCGGATCGAACCCTCGCTGGGCTCGGTGTTGCGGGCCATCGAGGCGCCACCGGTCGGCGGCGACACCCTGTTCGCCGACATGTACGCGGCCTACGAGGGCCTCTCCGACGAGGTCAAGCAACGGCTCGAGGGCGCCGTGGCGGTTCACGACTTCGCCCACTTCCGCAAGGCCATGCGCAAGCGCGGCAAGACCGAGGAAGAGATCGAGGCCTTCAATGCCGCCTACCCGATGGTGGAGCATCCGGTGGTCCGCACCCATCCGGAGACCGGCCGCGAGGCCATCTATGTCAACGCCGCCTTCACCCAGCACATCGTCGACTGGGACCGCGACGTGAGCGACAGGATGCTCGCCCACCTCTACGCCCAGGCGGCGATCCCGGAGTATCAGTGCCGCTTCCGTTGGGAGACGAACTCGATCGCCTTCTGGGACAACCGGGCCAGCCAGCACTACGCCGCCAGCGACTACTGGCCGGCGACGCGGCGCATGGAGCGGGTGACGATCGTAGGCGACCGGCCGTTCTAGGTCAGGCGCCGCCGCGCACCCGCTCGGCGCACTGGCTCAGGGAGACGTGGGCCAGGCCCTTCATCTGCAGGTCGACAGGTCCGAGCGTCATGCCGTCGAACTTCACCGTCACGGTCTTGGCGTTCTCGAGCAGGGCGAAGACGGGGGCGGAGGGCTCGGGGCCCCAGCCGCCCCAGGCGGTGTCGCTGAAGCCGCTGTCGTAGCCGCCGGAGCGGGACGGGGCCGTCGTGCCGGTGTCCATGACCAGGGTCATGGGAATCTTCTTCTCGGGGTCGGCGTTCTGCGCCTTGTCCCAGCCGTTGACCTTGATGGTGGCCCCGAAGTTCCCGTCGCGCACCCGGTAGCTGAACTCGAGCGAGAACGGCTTGTCTGTTCCGGGCAGGTTGCGGCCGGGGAATTCGACGTAGCAGACGCCGTTCCGCTCGCTGGGGGTGAAATTGTAGTGGGTCTGGGCCGAGGCCGGCAGGGCCAGGGTCGCCATGGCCAGGCCGGCGAGCAGGAGGGTGGGGCGCACTTGGGTCTCTCCGTTAGCAGTAGGGATTGGAGGCCGGGCAGGCAGAGGTGTAGCCCGACAGGTAGTTGATCCGTTGGTTCCAGTTGGAGTTGTCGATGATCGAGCTGACGCTCGGTCCCGAGTAGCTTGGCGGGTTGTAGGCGGAGCCGTAGGAGGCGCTGTTCGGCGTCCAGCTGTTCCAGCTCCTGGCCCAGTAGGCTTCTCGTGAGGCGGCCCATTCCTGGTATTCCTTCTGGCGGCGGGCGTTCTCCTGGCGGATCGGCTCGGCCTTCATCGAGCGGTAGATGGCGGCCGCCATCTCGTCGCCGCGCGAGGCGGCGATCAGCATGTAGCGCTCGCCCTTGGCCCGGTCCTCGACGACGCCGTCGCCGTACCAGTAGGCCATGCCCATGAAGACGGCGGCTTCGACATGGCCGACCCGGGCGGCGTTCTCGAACAGGATCAGGCCGTCGTTCCGCCGCGAGGTGTCGAACACCCCTGGCAGGCCGTAGTAGAGCCAGCCGCCGAGCAGCCAGGCGGCGTCCTCGTTGCCCTCCTGCATCAGCCGCACGACGGTCATCACCGCCCGCTCGTCGCCGGCCTGGGCGGCCGGCTTGGCGCGGGTCAGCTGTTCGGCGACGCTCAGGGAGGGGTCGATGGGCGGGATCTGGGCCCGGGCGCCGGGATCGCCGGCGGTCACCTCGCGCACCGAGTTGCAGCCGGGCTCGTGCTTCAGCCGACAGGCCTTGTCGAACAGGGCCAGGGCGATGCCGTTGTCGGCGTCGACCCCGGTCCCGGCCAGGTAGGCCAGCCCAAGCTCGGAGCAGGACTCGCCGAGGTCGAAGTCGCAGCCGCGGCGAAGGTAGTAGAGGCCCTCCTTCTGGGTCGTCGTCGCCCCGGCCGGCCGGGCCAAGCCCAGCATGCCGATGCGGTTGCAGGCCATGGCGTCCCCGCCCTTGCAGCTGGCGTCGAGGAACAGCTCGCCCTTGTTCAGGGTCGCCTTGTCGCGGGACGCGACGAGGTTGGCGCCATGCAGGGTGCAGAGCCGCAGGCGGTCGCCCTGGCCCTGGGTGCAGCCGGCCGCCGCCGCCTGGCCCGCCCGGGCCGCGTCGCGCGGGACGCCGAGACCCTGGCCGTAGGCGTCGGCCAGGCCGAGGCATCCCCAGGCCTTCTTCGCCGCGCAGGCCGGTTCGAACATCGCCAGCGCCTGCTGGCGCGAGGCGGCGTCGGCCTTCTGGTAGAACAGGGTGAAGGCCTTGGCCCGACAGCCGTCGTCGGCTCCGGCGGCGCAGGCCCTGTCGATGAGGGCGGCAGCCTGGGCGGTGTCGCCGCTGCTGGCCATCGCCGACCCGAGGGCGGCGCAGGAGGGCTGGTCCTTGAGGACGTTGCAGCCACGCTCGGCCATCTGGCGGGAGAGATCGGGGTTGGTGAAGCCGGCCTCGCCGTCGCGCAGGATCACCGCCGCCCGGGCGCAGCCGACGCCGGAGCCCAGTTCGCAGGCCTTCAGGTAGTAGGCGACGCCGACCCGGGGATCGACCTTCAGCTCGCCGGCGTTCTCGCCGGTCTCGAACGCCCGGGCCAGCTTCAGGCACTCGGCGGTCTTGCCCTTCAGGCAGGCCAGGTGCCACTTGTGGGCGACGCCGTAGAGCACGTACGGCATGTTCTGCTTGCCGTTGTACATCGCCCCGTGATGGTAGCCGTCGGCCGAGGACGGCAGCTTGGGCGCCGCCTGCGCAGCCCCGGCCAGGACCAGCAGCGCCCCACACAGTATCCCGACCAGCTCCCGCATCGACGCCTCCCTGTCACGCTACCCGATTTGAGCGGAGGCGCGGTCGGCGGAAAGCCCTGAAAAGGGGGGTGTCGGAGGCTACTCCCGGCGCAGCGCCTCGATCGGGTCCAGCTGCGCCGCGCGCCAGGCCGGGTAGGCGCCGAAGACCAGGCCGACGAGCATCGAGAAGCCGAGCGCCACTGGCGCCGCCCAGCTGGCGATGGCCATCGGCCAGCCCGCGAGGGTGGACATCAGCCAGGCGCCGCCGAGACCGATCAGCAGGCCGATGACCCCGCCGGCGAAGCTGAGCACCACCGCCTCGAGGGCGAACTGGTAGAGGACCCAGGCGCGCCGGGCCCCGACCGCCATGCGCAGGCCGATCTCGCGGGTGCGCTCTGTCACCGCCACCAGCATGATGTTCATGATGCCGATGCCGCCCACCAGCAGGGACACCGCGGCCACCGCCGCCAACAGGCCGGTGAAGGTCCTGGTGCTGGCGCTCATGGCTTCCATGATCGAGGCCATGTTCTGGACGTTGAAGTCGTCCTCGGCGCCCTGCCGGATGCGGTGGCGCTCGCGCAGCAGGTTGGTGACGTCCTCCTGCACCCGGTCGAGGTCCTCGGCGGTGGCCGCCTTGACGTAGATGGTCTGGACGTTGTCCCCGCGCACCCGGCGGCCGACGATGCGCGAGCGGACAGCCGCCAGCGGGCCCAGCACGATGTCGTCCTGGTCCTGGCCAAAGCCGCTCTGGCCCTTGGGGGTCAGCACGCCGATCACCTCGAACGGCACGGTTCCGACCCGGATCCGCTTGCCGAGCGGGTCGGTTTCGCCGAACAGCTCCTTGGCGATCGTCTCGCCGATGACGGCCACCTTCCGCCCCTGCCGCGCCTCGCGGTCATCGAACATCCGGCCCGACGCGATGGTCAGATCGCGGGCGGTCAGGTAGTCGGCGGTCACCCCCTCGACGCGGGTGTTCCAGTTGGCGCCCTCGGCGGCCAACTGGGCGTTGCCGCGCACCGTGGGGGCGACGGCGACCACGTTCTCGACCTGGGCCTTGATGGCCTCGGCGTCTCCGTCGTCCAGGCTCATGCCGGTGCCCGCCCCCTGGCTGACGAAGCCGGCGCCGGGTCCCCGCGAAGCGCCGGGACTGACGATCAGCATGTTGGAGCCCAGCCCTCCGATGGCGGCGGTGACCATGTGCTGGGCGCCCAGGCCGATGGAGGTCATCATCACCACGGCCGCCACCCCGATGACCACCCCGAGCGAGGTCAGGGCGCTGCGCATCGGGTGGGCGACAATGGCGCCGGTGGCGAACCGGGCGAGGTCGACGGGGGTCATGGCGCCCTTGACCCCCCGTGGTCGTCGCTGACGATCAGCCCGTCGCGGAAGGTGACCCGCCGGCGGGTCTCGGCGGCCACCTCCAGGTCGTGCGTGACGATGACCAGGGTCAGGCCCTCGGCGTTCAGCGACTTGAACAGTTCCAGCACGTCCTGGCCGGTCTGGGTGTCCAGCGCGCCGGTCGGTTCGTCGGCGAGCAGCAGGTCGGGGTGGTTGGCCAGGCTGCGGGCGATCGCCACCCGTTGCTGCTGGCCGCCAGACATCTGGGTCGGCCGGTGGCCCATGCGGTTGCCCAGGCCCACCCGTTCGAGCAACTGGGCGGACCGGTCGCGCCGCTCGGCCGGCGGAACGCCGGCATAGATCAGCGGCAGCTCGACGTTCTGCAGGGCGCTGAGCCTCGGCAGCAGCTGGAAGGACTGGAAGACGAAGCCGATGCGCCGGCTGCGGAAACTGGCCAGCTCGTTGTCGTCGAACTGGCCGACGTCCTCCCCCTCGAAGCGGTAACTGCCCTCGGAAGGCCGGTCGAGGCCCCCCAGGATGTTCATCAACGACGACTTGCCCGAGCCCGACGGCCCGATCACCGCCACGCTCTCGCCGCGCTGGATGTCCAGCGTGACCCCGGCCAGGGCGTGAACCGTCTCCTCGCCCATGATGTAGGTCTTCTTCAGACCCTGGATCTGGATCACGGCGGGCTTTCCTAGCCGCCCCGGATGCGCGGGCCGCCGCCGCCCATCATCGGGTTGCGGGCCTGGACCTTGGCCTTGGGCCCGCCGCCGGTGATCACCTCGACGCCGGGCTTGATCGCGCCCGACCGGTCGACGACCTCGGTGAAGGAACCGTCCGTGGCGCCGACCAGCACCGGCACGGGGGTCGGCTTGCCGTCCTTGAGGATCCAGACCACGCCGGAGATCATGCCGCCACTACGCCGGGCGCCGCCCTGGCCCATGCGAGCGCGGAAGGCGACGAGCTTGGTCTTCTGGTCGGGCTTGAGGATGGCTTCCAGCTCGGTGAAGGCGGCCTGGTTGGCCTGCTGCATGGCCTGGCGACGGTTCTCGCCCCCGGCGGCGCGCGCCTTGGCCTGGGCCTTTTCGAAGATGACCTTGGCCTTGGCCTGCTGGCCGGAATCCAGGTCCAGCGCCTCGGTGAGGCGTTCGAGCATCCGGCCGCCACGCTGGCCGCCCTGGCCCTGCTGCCGCTGCTGTCCGCCGCCGGGTCCGCCCATGCCGGGAACGCCGCCGCGCGGCTGGGGTTGGGCGGTCTGGTCGGCCGGCGTCCAGCGCAGGGCGGCGGCTGGGACGCGCAGGACGTCGCGGCGCTCCTCCAGCACGATGTCGGCGTTGGCGGTCATGCCCGGCAGGAGCTTGCCGCCGGGATTGTCGGCCTCGGCGATCACCGTGTAGGCGACGACGTTGTTGCTGGTCTCCGGCTGCTTGCGGACCTGGGTGACGACGCCGGTGAAGTTGTCATCCGGGAAGGCGTCGACGGTGAACTTGACCCGTTGTCCCTCGCGGACGTTGCCGATGTCGGCCTCGTCGACGCTGATCTTGACCTCCAGGCGCGTCAGGTCCTGGGCGATCTGGAACAGCACGGGGGCCGACAGGCTGGCGGCGACGGTCTGCCCGGGCTCGATCTGGCGGTCGACCACGACACCGCTGATCGGGGCGACGATGTTGGTGCGGCCGAGGTCGACGTTGGTGGCGTTCAGCGCGGCGCGGGACTGCGTCACCCGGGCGCGGCCCGCGGCGACGTTGGCCTGGGCGGCCTTCCAGGCCGCCAGGTCGGTGTCGAGGGCGGCCTTCGCGGCGATGCCCTTGTCGTAAAGGGTCTTGGTGCGGTTGTAGTTGGCCCGCGCCACCTCGGCCTGGGCCTGCAGCTGCGCGACGCTGGCCTGGCTGGCGGCCACCTCGGCCTGTCCCTGCTGGGCGCGGCTGACGTAGGTCTGCGGGTCGAGGATGGCCATCACCTGCCCGGCCCGCACCTGGTCGTTGAAGTCGACCAGCACCTTGGTGATCTGGCCGGAGATCTGCGAGCCGACCTGCACGGTGACCAGCGCCTGCAGCGTGCCGGAAGCCGAGACCGACCGGGTGATGTCGCCGCGCTGCGCCGCCTCGGTCCGGTACGGATCCTTGGGGGCCTTCGGCTTGAACAGCAGGTAGCCGCCACCGCCCAGAACCACCGCGCCGACGGCGACCCAGGCGGCGATGGCCCAGGGGACTTTCTTGCGGCGGGGCGTGGTGTTCAGGCTCATGGGCTCGCTGTTTGGTGAATCTCTGTCGGTACCGGGTAGCCACCCAAGTTTGCGACCGCATTTCAGCGCATTGCCGGAACGCTTCCGGCGTCACACGGGCCCAACGCGGCGGTCAGTCCTCGGGTACGCCCTCGAGCAGCTTCTGGAGCGGGGATCTGGGCAGGGTGGCAAGCACCAGCCTGCCGTCCTTGTCCGCGTCGAGGATGGCGAAGCGGTCCTTGGCGGCCCTGATCGCCTCGTCACGGCTGATGCGCCGGTTGAAATCGGTGTCCTGCCCCATCACCGGCTGGACCTCGTTGATCAGGCCGTAGAGGCCGGCGCCGCTGCGGCCGTGGTCATAGGTCTGCTTGGCGTCGCGCGGCCGGGCGCCGTCGGTGCGCGGGATGTTGGGCCGCTGGCGTCCGCCCTTCGGACGGGGGCCAAGCTGCGGTCCGGCGTCGACCACGCCCAGAGCGGCCCGGGACAGGATTTCCGGGGCGACCTTCTTCTCGTAGTCGTTGATCTCGAAGCCATCGAGCGTGGCGTTCCTGTCGGCGTCGAGCTTGTCGAAGAAGGCGAGCGAATCGGCGACCAGCTCGTCGCGGGTGATGGCGCCGTCGCCGTCCCTGTCGGCCTGCTTGAACCAGGCGGCGACCGGGTAGGGCTCGCCGAGCGGACCGCGGAACGGCTCGCCGGCCGGGCTGATGAAGATCTGCTGCCGCGGACCGGTCGCCGGCTGGGCCAGGGCGGGGGCGGCGACCAGCAGGCCGGCGATCAGGGCGAGGCGGAAGGTCATCATTCGGTGCTCCAGTCCCTTGCCCTCGTCGGGCGCCAGCGCGGCGCCGATGGGGCGGGCGCGTTTCAGCCTTGTTTCAGCCGCCTGGCAAGCGGTTACAGCGGGAGGCGGACGCGAGCGGTCAGGCCGCCGCCCGGCCGGTTGATCAGTTCGGCGTCGCCACCATGCGCGCGGGCCACCGACCGCACCACTGCGAGGCCCAGACCGATCCCGCCCGTCTCACGGTTGCGGGAGGGCTCGCCGCGGAAGAAGGGCTCGAACACCCGCTCGCGCTCGTGCTCGGGAATGCCGGGACCGTCGTCCTCGACTTCGATCACCGCCTCGCCGGCTTCGCGGTAGACCCGGCCCCGCGCCACGCCGCCGTACTTGAGGGCGTTCTCGACCAGGTTGGCGACCAGCCGGCGCAGGGCGACGGGATCGCCCTCGATGACCAGCTTCTCGGTGCGGTCGATGCTGGCCTCGGCGCCGGTCTCCGCGGCCTCGTCGAGGACGCTCTCGACCAGGGAGGCGAGCTCGAGCTTCGTCCGTTCGCGCGGCCGGCTGGCGTCGGAGACAAAGCCGAGGGTGGCGGCGATCATCGCCTCCATCTGGTCGATGTCCGCGGCCAGCTTGGCCTTGAGCGGATCGGGGGCCTGTTCGATGCGGAACTTCAGGCGGGTGAGGGGGGTGCGCAGGTCGTGGGCGATGGCGCCGACCATGGCGGTGCGGTCGTCGACGTACCTGCGAAGGCGCTCCTGCATCTGGTTGAAGGCGGCCGCCGCGGCCGCCACCTCGGACGATCCGGTCATCTCCAGGGGCGGGGAGCGGGGGTCGCGGCCGAGCCGGTCGGCCGCCTGGGCGAAGGCCCCGATGGGGGCCGACAGCCGCCGGGCCAGCAGCCAGGCGAGCGGGGCGATCAGTCCGACCGACAATACGAAGGTCAGGATCAGCCGCGTCTGCCAGGCATCCCAGCGGAAGGTGGGCTTGGGCTTGACCACCAGCCAGCGGCCGTCCGGCTGGCGGACCCCCACCTTGAACGGTGAGAAGATCACCCGCTCGTCGGGCCGGAACTCCGGACCTGGCGGCGGGCCGGGCCGGTGAGGAGCATGGCCGCCCTCGGGCGGGCCAATGCGGAAGATGCGGGTCTCCACCCGGTTCTCGGTGCGGAGCAGCACCCGCACGGGCCCCACCGTCTCGATGGCGACGTCGCTCGGATCGACCTTCAGGGTCTCGGCCAGGATGCGCCGGAAGTCCTCGCGCCAGCGGGAGCGGCGAAAGGACTCCTCCGGCGCCTCGGTCTTGAGCTTGACGACCAGCGGCCGCCCGTCGGTGATCTCCACCCCCTCGCGGCGCTTCAGCGCGGCGGCCAGTTCGCTGAGGCGATAGACCTCCGGCTGGGGCGGGGGCAGGGCAAGCAGCATGGCGGCGCTGACCGCCGGCACGGCGATCAGGCTGACCAGCGCCAGCGCCATCACCTGGGCGAACAGCGGGGCGCTGCGGATCCGGATCGGCATCAGCTGCGGGTCACCTTCGGCACGAACATGTAGCCTTCGCTGCGCACCGTGCGGATCAGTTCGCCGCCGTTGCTGCCGTCGTCCAGCTTCTTGCGCAGGCGGCTGATCTGCACGTCGATGGCCCGGTCATAGGCCTCGGAATCGCGCCCTCGCGCCATGTCGAGCAGCTGGTCGCGGGTCAGGATCCGCTGCGGTCGCTCCACGAAGGCGCGCAGCAGGGAGAACTCCCCGCTGGAGAGGTTGACCACCACGCCCTCCGGCGAGCGCAGTTCGCGGCGCACCAGGTCCAGCCGCCAGCCGGCGAAGTGGCAGGTGGCGGTCATGCCATCGTCCTGCGGTCCAGCCGGCTCCTGGCGCCGGCGAAGCACGGCGCGGATGCGGGCCAGCAGCTCGCGCGGATTGCAGGGCTTGGGCAGGTAGTCGTCGGCGCCGAGCTCCAGGCCGACGATACGGTCGGTGTCCTCGCCCATGGCCGAGAGCATGATGATCGCCGGCCCCCCGGGCTGGGCGGTCAGGCGGCGGCAGATCGAGAGGCCGTCCTCGCCGGGCATCATCACGTCGAGCACGATCAGGTCGACCGGCCCTTTGCTGAGCGCCTGTTCCATTCCCCGGGCGTCGGCGGCGGTCTCGACCTGGTAGCCGTGCTGGCCCAGGAACTCGGACACCACGTCGCGGATCCCGGGGTCGTCGTCGACCATCAGGATGCGGACCGGCGTTTCGGCCGTTCCCGAGGCGTCGAGGGTCATGGTCTGCTCCATGGGACGACAATCGCAGGCCGGTGTCTCGACACGATTGCAGCGCCGACATACGGGTGCAACCGTCCCGGCCTCAAGTGGCCTGGCCCAAGAACGCTCCGGAGTCCCGCATGATCCGCCCCTTTGCGATGGCCTGTGTCCTGGCCCTGGCCGCCTCCGCCGCCTCGGCCCAGCCTTCGCCCGACACGAACAAGGATGGCCACATCAGCCTGGCCGAGCACCTGGCGGCCGGCGAGCGGGGCTTCAAGCGGATGGACGCCAACGCCAACGGGACCATCGACCCGGAGGAGCAGGCGAAGATCATGAAGTACACCGGTGGCAAGAACATCCTGGCGCCGGCCGACCTCAACAAGGACGGCAGGGTGTCGAAGGAGGAGTTCGTGAAGGCCTCGAACTACCGCTTCAAGCAGGCCGACGCGGACAGCGACGGTCGGCTGAACAAGGCCGAGCAGCAAGCGCTGATGAAGGCGCGGGGGGTCTAGCTGTGGCGGGGCGCTAGGTCTTCCGCCGGCTCGATCCGCGAAGATTCCAGGGCCAGGTCCGAGACATAGGGGTTGGCCTTGCGCTCGAAGCCGAACGTGCTCATCGGGCCGTGGCCCGGCACGAAGGCGACATCGTCGCCCAGCGGCCAGAGCTTGGTCGTGATCGCCTCGATCAGGTCGTTGAAGTTGCCGCGCGGGAAATCGGTGCAGCCGATGGAGCCCTTGAACAGCACGTCGCCGACCTGGGCGAAGCGCGCCTCGCGGTGGAAGAAGACCACATGGCCGGGGGTGTGGCCGGGACAGTGGATGACCTCGAACTCGGTCTCGCCCAGAGAGACCTTGTCGCCGTCATACAGCCAGCGGTCGGGGGTGAAGGTCCGGGCGTCCGGAATGCCGTAGCGGGCGCCGCTCTCCTCGATGCGGTCGATCCAGAACTGGTCGTCCGGGTGGGGACCTTCGATGGGAACGCCGGTCAGGTCCTTGATCGTCTGGGTCGCCCCGGCGTGGTCCATGTGCCCGTGGGTGATCCAGATCTTCTCCAGGGTCAGCCCGTGATCCTTCAAGGCCTGCATCAGGCGAGGGGCCTCGCCGCCGGGATCGATGATCGCCGCCTTCTTGGTCCTGGCGCACCAGACGATGGTGCAGTTCTGCTGCAGCGGGGTGACCGGGGCGATCACCGCGCGAATGGGGGGCTCGCTCAACGCGGGGCTCCTGAAAAAACTTGGCCTATATGATCGGCGTTCAGGCTGGCGATTGAAAGCCCGGATACGAAAAAGGCCCGGGATCGCTCCCGGGCCCTTCCGACCGAAACCTTCGCCTCAGGTCTCCTTGATGTCGTCCACCCCGCGGGCCATGGCCTCGGCCGGGCTCGGCATCGAGGTGTCCTCGGTGATGTCGATCCCCTTGGCCAGGTAGGAGTGCCAGTAGCCGTAGCCGATGTAGATCAGGGCGCCGACCAGGGCGTAGACCGCCAGGATGGTCAGGGGCACCGGATCGTCCGACATCGCCCGCTCAAGCATGGGTTTGAAGTTCTGCCAGGCCAGGAACAGGCAGGCGCCGATCCCAAGCACCGCGGTGACCACGCCGCCGGGCACCTTGAAGGGCCGGGGCAGGTCGGGGTGCTTGACCCGAAGGTAGATGACCGACAGGCAGACGATGGAGAAGGCCACCGCCGTACCCAGCGACACCAGGTCGCCCAGCAGGCTGATCGGCAGGAACGACGCCGCGATGGCGATCAGCACGCCGAGCAGGATGGTGCCCAGCCAGGGGGTGCGGAACTTCGGGTGGATCGCCGCGAACACCTTCGGCAGCAGGCCGTCGCGGGCCATGGTGTAGAAGATGCGGGTCTGGCCATAGCAGAGCACCAGCATGACCGAGGAGAGGCCGGTGATGGCCCCGACCTTGATCAGGAAGGCGATCAGGTTGAGCTTGCCGCCCTCGGCCGTGGCCAGGGGGATGTCGGCCCATTCCAGGCCCATGCGATCGATGGCGACCGCGATGGGGGCCGGGCTGGCCAGCTCCTTGTAGGGCACCACGCCGGTCATCACGGCGGCGACCGCCATGTAGATGATGGTGCAGATGACCAGGGCGCCCAGGATGCCGATCGGTACGTCCTTGCTGGGGTTCTTGGCCTCGGCCGCGGCGGTGGAGACCGCCTCGAACCCGACGTAGGCGAAGAAGATGATCGCCGCGCCGCGGAAGATGCCGCCGACTCCATA
>Ga0196963_10002190_pt1 | contig 12037 bp, 6 predicted proteins | sample S1_5metaG_FD_148600 | JGI IMG/M metagenome (GOLD analysis project Ga0196963, IMG submission 148600) | Soil microbial communities from Anza Borrego desert, Southern California, United States - S1_5 | ecosystem: Environmental > Terrestrial > Soil > Desert | place: USA: California | collected... | reverse complement strand
AGTCCTCGGCGACCATCGGCAGGTCGTAATTGATCACCGCCGGCAGGCCACTGATGTCGAGGCCGCGCGCGGCGATGTCGGTGGCGACCAGCACCGTGATCCGGCCCGACTTGAAGTCCGCCAGGGCACGCGTGCGCTGGTTCTGACTTTTGTTGCCGTGAATCGCGGCGGCCTTGAGGCCGGCCTGTTCCAGCACACGGGCAAGCTTGTCGGCGCCGTGCTTAGTGCGCGAGAACACCAGGGTCTGCCGGCGGCTGTCCAGGCTCATGAGATGCAGCAGCAGATCGCGCTTCTTCGCGGTATCGACCGGATGCACGCGGTGGCTGACCTGCGGCGCGGCCGAGTTGTCCGGCGTGACCTGGACTTCGACCGGCTCACGCAGGAACTGCTGCGCCAGCGCCTTGATCTCCGGCGCGAACGTCGCCGAGAACATCAAGGTCTGCCGCTGCTTCGGTAACGCGGCGAGCACGCGCTTGAGTGCCGGCAGGAAGCCCATGTCGAGCATGCGGTCGGCCTCGTCGAGCACCAGCAGTTCGACGCCGCCGAGATCGGCGCTGCCGCGCTGCAGGTGATCGATCAGCCGACCCGGCGTCGCGACCAGGATGTCGAGGCCGCGGCGCAGCGCGTCGACCTGCGGCTGCATGCCGACGCCGCCGAAGATCGTCGCCGAGCGCAGCGTGTAGAAGCGGCCGTAATCCTTCAGGCTCTGCTGGACCTGCGCGGCGAGCTCGCGGGTCGGGGTCAGGATTAGCGCGCGCGGTCGGCGTTGCGGCTGGCCGGTGGCGAGGCGTTGCAGCAGCGGCAAGGCGAACGCGGCGGTCTTGCCGGTGCCGGTGCGGGCGCCGCCGAGCAGGTCGTGGCCGGCCAGGACATGCGGGATGGCCGCGGCCTGGATCTCGGTCGGTGTCGTGTAATTCTGTGCGGCGAGCGCGCGCAGCAACGCGGGCGAAAGCCCGAGGGTTTCGAAACTCATGGAGTGCTCCTGATTGGTTTGACCCGGAGCGCTCCCAAAACCGCACTGCAGGACGATAGATGTCGATCGCGCCGATGGGGGCGATCGGAACTGCGTGCGAGGCCGGATGGCGAGAAAGATGGGCGACGGGGGAGACCCGAGGCCGGCGCTTCCAAAGGGAAAACGCGGCAAGCGACGCGAAGAACCGGCGCAGTCTATGCGATCGGCCGGGCTTAAGCCAGGCGCAGGCGTTCAGCTTCGCGCCGACGACTGTCATCATGCGCCGGTCTGGAACGGAGCCGAGACCATGAGCGACACCATCTTCGCCAAGATCATCCGCCGCGAAATTCCCGCCGACATCGTCTACGAGGACGATGACGTGCTCGGTTTTCGCGACGTCAATCCGCAGGCGCCGGTGCATGTGCTGTTCATCCCGAAGCAGCCGATCGCCACGCTCAATGACCTCGACCATGGCAATTACGCCCTGGCCGGCAAGCTGCTGCTCGCGGCCTCCGAGTACGCCAAGCGCGAGGGTTTCGCCGACAACGGCTATCGCACGGTGATCAACTGCAACCGTGACGGCGGGCAGACGGTGTTTCATCTGCACGTGCACCTGCTCGCCGGGCGCACGCTGCGCTGGCCGCCGGGTTGAGTGGGCACGGGCACGGGCGTGTCGGCCTATCTACCCAAGTGCACGGCCACGGTGTAGAAACGGCGTAAGCCAACGCCCGAGCGCCCGCGTGAACGACCTCGCCCGTGCCTGCGAACACGTCCTGGTCGAATTCGATTTCGAGCGCAAGATCGAGCGTCCGATCCCGCTCGCCGACGCACGCGACGCGGTCGCGGCCGGGCGCTTCGTCTGGCTCGATCTGCTGGCCAGCGATGTCGCCGAGGCGCGGCGGCTGCTGACCGATCTCGGCATGTTCTCCGAGGCGGTGATCGACGACGCGCTGGCCGGCGAGGCGGCCACCCGTCACGCCCGCTACGACGACTATCTGCATCTCGTCGTCTCCGGCTGCCGCCCGCGCGGGCATGGCTTCGATCTGGAGCGGGTCGACATCATCGTCGGCGAGCGCTTCCTCGCAACGATTCACCGCGCGCCGGTGTTATTTCTCGACGCGGTGCGGCGCGACTACCACTCGGACTTCCTGCGTTTCGCCAAGAGTCCGAGCTTCATGCTGTACGAGATCTGGGACCACCTGCTCGAGAACTACCTCGCCGTGCAGCACGACATGGAAGAGCGGGTCGAAGCGCTGCAGATCGAACTGAGTTCGGGGCAGGTGAACGAGGCGGTATTCGCCCGCGTTTCGGCGCTGGGCTCGGATCTGCTGCATTTCCGCAAGATCCTGCTGCCGGCGCGCGCGGTGCTGACCGACCTGTCGACGCGCAAGTCGATCTTCGTCAGCGAGGCGACGCAGGGCTTTCTGCACAACATGGTCGGCACGCTGGAGCACGTGCTGCAGGATCTCTTGGTCGATCGCGACATCCTGTCCGAGTCGCTGAACCTGTACATGTCGATGGTCAGCCATCGCACCAACCGGGTGATGACGCGGCTGACGGTGGTCAGCGTCGTGTTCCTGCCGCTGACCTTCCTGTGCGGCGTCTACGGCATGAATTTCGAAAACCTGCCGGAGCTGCAATGGCAGTACGGCTACGCCTATTTCTGGGCGGTCACCTTCGCGATCGTCGCGACCCTGCTGTTGTTGATGCGCCGCGCCAAGATCATCTGACCGGTTGACAGCGGCGTGGAATGGCGCAGGCTGTGCGGCCTTCCGTCCATCCGTTCCGATCTTCGATGAAACTGTTTCGTCTGCTGCGCCGCCCCGACTGGGAACACAAGGACGCTGCGGTTCGCCTGGCCGCCGTACGTTCGAGCCAGGAACCGGCCCTGCTCGCCCTGTTGCCCGAACTCGCGCAGCGCGATCCGGCGGCCGAGGTGCGTGCCGCAGCACTCGGTCGCATCGACGACCTCAGCTTGCTCGCGCGGCGCCTGCGTGGCGAGAACGAGGCAGCGGTCGCGGCGGCGGCGCGCGACCGTTTGGCGCAGCTGCTCTGCGGCGGCGCCCAGCCGTTGGATGCGCGCCTGACGGCGCTGCGCGAGGTGCACGACGCGGAACTGCTGCGCGAGGTCGCTCAGCGCGGGAACGACAGCGCGTTGCGGCAGGCGGCATTGGAGCGGATCAACAGCCCCGGTTTCCTGTTCGAGCGCTGCCTCAACGATCCGGACCGCCGCCTGCGGCTGTGGCTGCTCGAGCGCATCGAAGCGCCGGAGGCGCTGCAGCGCCTGGTGCAGGCGGCGCGGGCGCGCGACAAGACCTTGGCCCGCGCTGCGCGCGACAAGCTCGACGCCCTGCAGCGTGCGGCGGGCGACCCGGCGGCGTTGCGTCGGCGCGTGCTGGCGCTGTGCGACGCGCTCGACAAGCTCAGTCGCGAGCTGCCGGCCGATGCCGAGCAACGTGTCGCCGCACTACGCGCCGAATGGGATGGACTGGCCGGGGCGGCCGACGCGGAGCTGCAACGCCGCGCGACGGCGTTCCTGCAGCTGGCCGAGCAGGCTCTGGCCGCAGCGCGCGGCGAGCTGACCCCGGTGGCGGTGCCGGCGCCGGCCGCGCAAATCGAGGCGGCGATGGACACGGATGAGTCCGAGCCGCCGGCCGCTGACGTGGCGACGAGCACGAGCGCGGCGACGCCGGATGTGTCACCCGAGCCCGCGGTTCCGTCCACCCCTTCGGAACCGCCCGTCACCGCCGCCGACCGCGCCGCGATCAACGCCGCGCTCGACGCACTGGATGCGGCGCTGGACGAGGGCAGCCTGCAGGGCGCCCGCGAGGCCCAGGCGCGCTTGCAGGGCCAGCCGCTGGCGAAGGGCCAGGCCAGCCGCCTCGCCGCCGCCGAGCGGCGCATCGCCGAACTGGCGCAATGGCAGCGCTGGTCGAGCCACGAACTGCGGCAGCGCTTGTGCGAGCAGGTCGAGGCGCTGATCGGCAGCGGCCTGCATCCGGACGCGCTGGCAAACCGGGTGAAGGAACTGCAGACCGAATGGGCACGCCTGGATCCGCTCGAAGGCGGCACCAAGCCCGGTGAGCGCGGTCTGGAGCAGCGCTTCCGCGGCCTGTGCCGCAAGGCGCTGGCGCCGGCCCAGGGTTACTTCGACAAGCGTCGGCAGCTGCAGGACGAGCGCGCCGCGCAAAACCAGGCGCTGCTGGCCGAGGCCGCGGCACTGGGCGAGGGCGCGGACAGCGCCGCGCTGGTGGCGATGCGCCGGCGACTGGGCGAGGCGTTGCGCGAGCTGCATCGCCTCGCCCCGGCGCAGCGCGGCGAACAGGGTCGCGCCTTGCGCGAGCGCATCGCCGCGATCGATACCGCGCTCGCCGCGTTGCGCGAACAGGCGGCGCTGGCCAAGCGCCGGCTGCTGGCCAAACTGCGCCGCGATCTCGGCCAGACGCAGGGGGCCGCCGCGGTGGCATTGGCGCGTGAGGCGCAGGCCGAATTCAAGCGCCTGCCGCGCGCCGAGCGCGAGGTCGAGCAGACGCTACGGGACGAGTTGCGCGCGCTGGTCGACCCGCTGTTCGCCGGCGAGCGTGAGGCCGCCCAGCGCCAGCAGGCGCAGACCGCGGAGCGGCAGGCTGCGGCGCAGGCGCTGATCGACGAGGCGCGCCAGCTGGCCGCGGCCGACAGCGAACGACTGCTGCATGCGGAGGCGCAGATCGACGGCCTCAAGCAGCGCTGGCAGGCCCTGCAGCCCGCCGCGGAGCCGCGCGGCGAACGCCGTGAGCGGCGCGAGATGCGTGCGGAACTGCCCGAGGCGGCGTTCCAGGCCGCGCTGGCCGACCTCGCCGACGCGCGCCAGCGTGCGCTGCGCGAACGCCGGCAGCAGGCGCTCGCCGCGTTGGGCCGGGCCGGCGCGCTGCTCGATCGCTACCGTGACAGCGGCGATCCTGCCGCGCGTGCCGAACTGCGCGATGCGTTCATCGCGCTGCCGTTGGCGACCGATGCCCGCGCCGCCTTGCAGCCGCGGCTGGTCGCGATCGACGCCGGCAACGAGCCCGCGAGCAGCGACGGTGCGGCGGCCGAAGCGCTGGCCGTGCGTGCCGAGCTGATCGCCGGGATCGAATCCCCGGCCGACAGCGCGGCCCTGCGTCGGCAAGAACAGATGCGTCGCCTCGCCGAGCGCCTGGAAGGCGCCGCGAGCGTCGCGCCGGCCGACGAAATCCGCGCGCTGTTGCTGGCGCTGCAGGCCGAGCCCGGCTTGCAGCCCGAGCGACGCGAGGCATTGACCGCGCGCGTGCTGCGCGCCGGCGACGCAGCCGGCCTGTAGCATGCGTCGCGGGGCGCCGCGCGGCTGATCGCGCGGCAATGCAGCGCGCCGCCGGGCGCGCGTTGCGGGAGGACGATGCGCAGAACACCGCCGCAGGGGGGGCGACGCAGGCTGGGCTGGGCACTGGCTCTGCTCGTGGCGGTGCCGCCGGCATTGCTGCTGCATACCGCGTACTTCCGCCCGCTGCGCCTGGAATGGCTGTTCGCCCGCGTGCATTGGCAGGCGCTGCGCGACGATCCCGAGCGGATGAGCCTGGCGTCGCGCCTGCCGCGCTGGCTGGACGACTCCGCGCGCCGGCTCGGCGATCTGTCGCCAAGATCGCTCGAGCGTCGCTATGCGCGCGCGCGCCGCGATTACGCGCACTGGCAGGGCTTCGACTGCGCCGACTACGCCGACGTGCTGCGCGATTCCTGCGAGACGCTCGGCTACAGCCTGCGTCTCGTGCTCGATGGCGAGCCGTTCCGCTTCCATGCGTTTCCGCTCGATCCGGTGTTCGGCGTGCAGAACAGCCTGCCGGCTTATCTCGCCAGCCAGCACCGCATCGACGACTGGGACGATGCCGACGACTACATCGCCCGCCTGGAGGCACTGCCGGCCAAGCTGGCGTCGCTGCAGGAAACGCTGGTCGAGCGCGAGCGCCGTGGCCTGCATCCGACACGGCGACAGCTCGACGAGGTGCTGGCGCAGCTGTACCGCTTCATCGCGACGTCTCCGGACAACAACCTGCTCAGCACCAGCTTCCAGCGCCGTCTTGCCGCGCTGGCGCCCGGTGCCCGCAACGTGCGTCGGTTGGCGCTCGAAGCGCAGGTTAGGGAGGCCGTGGCGCTGCGGGTCTATCCGGCCTATCGCGCGCTGATCGGTGTTCTGGAGCGGCAGCGCCGGCAGGCGCACGACGACGAAGGCGCCTGGGCGTTACCCGATGGGACGCAGTGGTACGCCCATCTGGTACGCCTGTATACCGACAGCGAAGCGACCCCGGCCGAGCTGCACGCGCTCGGCATCGGCGAGGTGGTCCGCTTGAGCGCGCTGTTGGATGCGGCGCTGCGCGCCGAGGGCCTCGGCGAGGGCGCGATCGGCACGCGCGTGCGCCAGCTGGCCGCGCGTGCGGATCAGCGTTTCGCCGACAGCGCCAGCGGGCGTGCGGCGCTGCTGTCGACGCTGCAGGCCCGACTCGATGCCGCGCGCGCCCCGGTGGCCGAACGGCTGCCGCGGCCGGTACCGCCTCCCGTCGAAGTGCTGCGCATGCCGCCGGCCCTGCAGGCGAGTGCACCGGGGGCGCTGTATGCACCCACCAGCGACGGCGGCCGCCTCTACGTCAACCTGCGCAACATCGACGAATGGCCGCGTTTCGCCTTGCCCGCGCTGGCCCATCACGAGGGGCTGCCCGGCCACCATGCGCAGGATTGGCTGCAGCGCCAGCAGCCGCATCTGCCGGCGTTCCGCCATGCCCTGGCGTTTCCCGCCTACGCGGAGGGGTGGGCGATGTACGCCGAGCAGTTCGCCGGCGAACTCGGATTGAACGACTCGCTCGCCGAGATCGGCCGCCTGCAATCGGAGCTGTTCCGCGCCGCGCGCCTAGTCGTCGACACCGGCCTGCATTGGCAGCGTTGGGAGCGCGAGCGCGCCATCCGCTATCTCGAGGACAGGGTCGGTCTCGCCGGCACCGATGCCACCGCCGAGGTCGATCGCTATCTCGCCGCACCGGGACGCGCGCTGAGCTTCACCGTCGGTCTGCATGCCTTCCGCGCGCTGCGCGCCGCCGCGCACGAACGCGCCGGGGACGGTTTCGATCTGACCGCCTTCCACGCGGTCGTGCTCGAGGGCGGGCGCATGCCGCTGCCCGTGCTGGAACGCCGCGTTATGGAATGGGCGGCGGCGACGGCACATCGATAGCTTGCGACGCCGCTGCGATCGTGGGCGAGGACGGGAGAGCCTCTACCGGCCGGCGCACCAACGCGATGCCTGCCGACTGCGCCGGCGGCGTCATGCTCGCGCGCGTTTTGGGTCGAAATGCTGCAGCGAGAATCCGGCGAAGTGTCACCGGCACGACCATGGTGATCGATACCGATGTAGGGATCGATTCACCCTACCCGATAGTTAGGCCGGACGTCGTTCCCGGCTGATCCTGAGGCGCCTCAACCCGCGCACCCTGACGTGCGGCTCGGTGCTTCGGTGTGGCCGGCGCCCGTCATTGACTGAGTGAATTCCCTCATGTCTACTGCGCAGGCCGTCGCCGCCCTGAGGAGCAGTCGTGAAGCGCTCTCCGTTGTGGTTGTTGCTGGTCGCGCTGTCGTGGGGATCCCTGTTCTCGTCATCGGTCGCGGAAGCGACCACGCCGGACGATGGTCGCTCGCTGTGGGCGGCGACCGGCGCAAAGCGCGCCGGCGAGCCTGGACTGCACCTGTATCTGGATGAGGCCCGGCTGCGGCAACAACTTGCTGCATTGCATCGCGCAGGGAGCCAGTCCAAGCAATCGGTGGTCCTGCAGCTGCCGCTACCTGATGGCAGCTTCCAGGCGTTCGCCGTCAGCGTCAGCGACACGATGGCCCCGGAATTGGCGCAGCGCTTTCCGGAACTGCGCACCTACAAGGGGGTCGCGCTCGGCGGCCTGCCGCGCGCGGTGCGCTTCGAACTGACCCCGGCGGGGTTCGGGGCGATGTTTTTCGGTCCGGACGGTGTCGCGGTGATCCGCCCGAGCGCCGACAAATCCGTCTACCAGAGCGTCTGGCGCGACGACCTGCCCAATGCGTTGCAGGGCCGCTTCCAGTGCGGCTACGACCCTGCCGCGCATGGCGCGAGCCGTCATGGCTACGGGGCATTCACCCAGCCGCAGAACAAGCGCGTCGGCAGCTCGGTCCGGGTATACCGCACCGGCATCTCGGCGACCAAGGAATTCACTGCGGCCAACGGCGGTACGGTCGCCGGCGCGATGGCCGAGATCGCGCGCGCGGTCAACCGCATCAACCAGCCGTTCGAGAACGACCTCGGCGTGTCGGTGCAGCTCATCGCCAACAACGACCGACTGATTTTCACTGCCGACAATCCCGGCAATTTCGACGACAGCAACGCCGGGCAGGAGTCGATGCTCGACGAGAACCAGCGTCTGCTCGATGCCGAGATCGGCGCCGGGAACTACGATCTCGCCCATGTGTTCGGTACGTCCGGCGGCGGTCTCGCCGCCACTGGCCCTTGCAATGCGCAGAGCAAGGCGCAGGGATACACCGGCCAGGACGGGTTGAGCGGCGATCCGTTCTGGATCGATTACGTGGCGCACGAATTCGGCCATCAGTTCGGCGCCGACCACACGTATAACGACGAGGGCACCGGCGGTTGCACGACGCGTGTGGCCGAGAGCGCGTTCGAACCGGCCAGCGGCTCGACGATCATGAGCTACGTCGGCATCTGCGGCACGCTGGGCGCGGCCAATCTGCAGTCGAACGCCGACCCGTACTACCACGTGCGCAGCCTGGAGCAGATCCACGAATACACGCAGGATGCGCAGCGTGGGGCGTCCTGCGGCAGCACGCGTGCGACCGGCAATCAGCCGCCGCAGATCACCCAGGTGCCGCTCGCGCGCACCATTCCGGCGCGCACGCCGTTCGCGCTGACGGCCGTGGCCAGCGACCCGAATAGCGATGCGCTCACCTACGCCTGGGAGCAATACGACCTCGGCCCGCCCTCGCCGCCAGTCACCGACGATGGCGCACGGCCGATTTTCCGCAGCTTCTCCCCGACCAGCTCGCCGACTCGGGTTTTCCCGCGCCTGGCCGACATCCTCGCGGGCACGCAGACCTTCGGCGAGCAGCTGCCGCAGACCAATCGCACCCTGACGTTCCGGGTCGTCGTACGCGACAACAATGCGGCGGGTGGCGGCGTGGAATGGTCGGGCTCGAGCAGCGCAAGCGTCGCGGCGACGACGCTGACCGTCGTGGACACCGGCGCGGCATTCGCGGTCACCAGCCAGACGCAAGCGCAGACGCTGACCCAAGGGCAGAGCCTCGCGGTCACCTGGAACGTCGCTGGCACGGCCAATGCGCCGATCAGCTGCGCCAACGTGCGGATCGACTGGTCCAGCGACGGCGGACAGAGCTTCAGCACGGTGCTGGCGTCGACCGCGAACGACGGCAGCGCCAACATCATCGTGCCGGGGCCGGCGACCAGCAGTGGCCGGCTGCGCGTGCACTGTGCGGACAATGTGTTCTTCGCCATCAACGCCGCCAACCTCGCAGTGGCCGGCGGCAGCGGCGGTAGCAACGACCTGATCTTCAGGAACGGATTCGAAAACTGAGTGCGCCTTCGAACGTGCGTCATCCGGCTACACGCGGGATGGCTGGGCGCCGCCTTCGCTACCGGCATGACCTGCGGCGTCCAGCCGCGGGGGCAATCGGTCGCTGCTCGAGCGTGCGGTAAGCCTCAATCGCAGCAAAACGGGTGCCCCGCCGTGAGCGTGAGGATGGGCGCACGAGTCGATCCGCCGGTCGTTGCTCGCCACGTGGCACGGTGGCGGTAGCGGGGCAATCCCGCGCGTTGGGGCATGCCAACTGGCTCAGGCGTAGCGCAGGCGCGCCCGTACTGACTATGCTCCACGCCACGCAGGCGGTGCAGGCTCTTGCATGTATCTGATCCTCGACCAGGGCGGACATGGTTCGCGCGCGGTGATCTTCGATGCCGCGGCACGGGTGTTGGGGCAGCACCTGGTCGAGATCGCCACGCGTCGCGGCGACGACGGCGAGGTGGAGCAGGATCCCGAGGCGGTGCTGCGCTCCTGCCAGCGCGCGCTCGGCGGTGCGCTGGCCGCGGCGCGGGTGCGGCCGACACAGATCGTGGCGGCCGGATTCTGCTGTCAGCGCGCCAGCATCGTCTGCTGGGATCGACGCAGTGGCGAGCCGTTGACGCCGGTGTTGTCCTGGCAGGACACGCGCTCGGTTGAACTGCTCGATCGCGTCGCCGTGGACGTCGAGACGGTCGCCGCGATTACCGGCCTGTGCCGATCCCCGCACTACGGCGCCAGCAAGCTGGCCTGGTGTCGCGAGGAAGTCCCGGCGGTGCAGGCGGCACTGCGTCGCGGCCAGCTCGCCTGGGGGCCGTTGGCCAGTTTTCTGCTGTTCCACTTGCTCGATGGACGACCATACAAGGTCAGTGCGTCGATCGCGCAGCGCACGATGCTGTATGACCTCGCCGAGGGTCGTTGGTCGGCGCCGCTGCTCCAAGCCTTCGCCATCGAGCAGGCGACCTTGCCCGAATGCGTCAGTGACCTCGGCGAATTCGGTCGACTGCACCTCGACGGTGGTAGCGTGCCGCTGCGCTTGTTCGCTGGTGATCAAAACCTCGTACCGCTCGCCTTCGATTCCCTTCCGGACGATGTGGCCTGCCTGAACCTGGGGACCGGCGCGTTCTTCCTGCGCCCGCTGCCCGCAAGCCAGGCGGCACCACGCGGCCTGTTGCGCAGCGTCGTGCCTGGCAGCAGCGCGCGCATCGCCATTGAAGGCACGGTCAATGGTGCCGGGGCCGCGTTCGACTGGCTGCGGGAGCAGCACCATTGCCTGGCTCTGCCTTGGTCGGCGCTGGACCAAGCCGATGCCGACATGCCGATGTTCCTCAACAGCATCGGCGATCTCGGCGCGCCGTTCTTCCGCACCGGGATTCGCCCAGCGTTCCGGCCCGCCGGCGCAGGCCTGGAGCAGCAGATGCGTGGTGTCGCCGAAAGCATTGGTTTTCTGCTGCGCTGCATTGTCGATGCCGGCAGCGACCTGCCGCCGCTGCGTGAACTATGGGTTGGGGGCGGCTTGAGTCGCAGCCAGGGGCTGTGCCAGACATTGGCGGCCTGCTTGGGCCTGCCGTTGCAGCGCAGCAGCGAACGCGATCTCAGCGTGCGTGGCGCGCTGGTCACGCTGGCGGGTGATGCCGCGCTCGCCGCGACATTGGATGAAACCGTCGCCGCGCCGGCCGCGGCCATCGAACGGCAAACGCGCCGCTATCAGGCCTGGCGCGAGTGGCTGGACGGCGAATTGGCGGGCGCGGGCTGAGCGCGCTCAGCGCCCCTTGATATAGGCCAGGCCGAGCCGGGCCTGCTGCCCGAACAACTTGAACTGATTGAACAGGTCGTCGTGCAGCGCGCGGCGCGAGGGCGCTCGGTCGGCGTACAGGCAGCCGATCGGCGTGCCGGCCACCCACAGTGGCATCAGGAAGCATTCGCCGCCGCTGAGTTTCTTCAGCCGCGGGTCGAGCTCGGCGGTCAGCCGGTCGAAGCCCGGCCCACCGACCCAAGCCGGTTCGCCGCTGCGCAGCACGGTCTGGATCGGATGCGGCTTGGGCGAATTGAGCGGGAAAACGAATTCGGTGCTGAGATTGTCGCGTTCAGAGCCGAGCACGGTCTTGGCGCGGATCGCGGTGCGGTCCGGCGTCAGCAACGCGAATACCGAGCGGTCCATGCCGACGCCGCGATAGACGCCCTCGAGCACCATCTCCATCAGCAGGCTGACGTTGGGCTTGGACTCGACCAGCAGCTGCGAGAGCTCGCGCAGGATGTCGAGCTGCAGTGCCGGATCCGGCTGCGGCCATGGCGACGCGGCGGCAAGCACGCCGCCGCTACCCGTCGCAGCCGCAGTCGGTGCAACCGCCGGCGCCGCCTTGCCGGTGCCGGACGCGTTGGCGTCATGCGCCGCAGCTGCCGGAGCCGCTGACGCGGACGGTGCGGCGTCCGCGGCTTTGCCGGCAACCTCGGCCAGATCCGCAGCATCCGTGCTGCTGGCGCGCGGAATCAGCTG
>Ga0196963_10002189_pt1 | contig 12038 bp, 11 predicted proteins | sample S1_5metaG_FD_148600 | JGI IMG/M metagenome (GOLD analysis project Ga0196963, IMG submission 148600) | Soil microbial communities from Anza Borrego desert, Southern California, United States - S1_5 | ecosystem: Environmental > Terrestrial > Soil > Desert | place: USA: California | collected... | reverse complement strand
GCCCCGGGCGCACGAGGTGGGGCGCTTCGTCACGCTGTGGCAGCCGGCGCATGGCGGCCACGTGGGTTTCCCGCACGGCCGCTTCCCTGCCCATGTGATGGGCCTGCCGCAAGCAGTGCTGAGCTGGATGCAGGCCTCGGCGTGAGCTAAGGTCGATCGACACGACCGTGCCCTGGGGCGGTTGCGCACAGCCGGCCCTGTGGGGACGGAGCCACACAACCGCGCCTTTCGGGCGCTCAGGCGGACGCTGATGGACGAGATCGTCTTGGCCGCAATGCGCAAGTGGCCCAACGTGCCGCATTGCCATGGCTGGCTGGCGCTGGATGCGCGCGGCGACTGGTATCTGCGGGACGAGGCGGCGCAGCATGCCGGCGCCTTTCCGGCCATCAAGGGCAGCCGCATCGAGCATGAGGGGCTGAAGGCCTTCATCCGCCGCAACTACCTGGCCGATGACCGGGGCCGCTGGTTCTTCCAGAACGGACCGCAACGTGTCTACGTGCAGCTGGAGGCCGCGCCCTGGGTCTGGCGCGTCGACGCGTCGGGCGAGCGGCCCGCCATCACCAGCCACACCGGCCGCGCCGCCGTGCCGCGCGGCTGCTGGGTCGACGAGGCCGGCCGGCTCTTCGTCGACAGCGACATCGGCTTCGGCCTGGTGCACAGCCAGGACATGGTCGATGCCGCGCGCGCGATCGAGGCCGGGCACTGGGTGCCCGAGCCGCTGCGCTTTGCCGAAGCACCGGGACGCTTCGGCTTCCTGCTGGATCCGCAAGCTGCCTCCTGAACGCGGGCGAAGCGCCCGCCAGGATGACTACGCGGGTGGCGCGGCGGCGGATGCAGCGCAGGGACGAAAAAAAGCCGGCTCCATCGAGCCGGCTCTTTCACCGGGGCGGCCGTTCGGCCTTATTTGCTCGCCGCGGCAGCCGGGGCGCTGGCGCCAGCGGCGGGCGCCGCGGGCTCCTTGAAGCTCGCGCCGCCCTGGTTGGCCAGGTAGACGACGGCGCGGGCGATTTCCAGGTCACTATGCTCGCCGCCGCCTTGGGCCGGCATCGAGCCCTTGCCCTTCAGCGCCGCGGTCAGCAGGGCCTCGAAGCCCGACTTCACGCGCGGGCCCCATCCGGTGGCATCGCCCAGCTTGGGTGCATTCAAGGCGCCGGTGGCATGGCAGGCCGCGCATTGCGCCTGGTAGACCTGCTCGCCGGTCTTCATCGCGGACGGATCGTTGACGTCCTTGACCTCGATCTTGCCCACCGGCGCGATGCGTAGGGCCACCGCCTGGGCCGACATGCCGTCGCTGCCGGCGCCGGACTTGGTGTCGAAGGCGACGAAGTTGGTCAGCATGATGATCACGACCACCGGGATCACGAAGGACGCGACGATCGTGATGATCAGCTGCTTCGGGGTCTTGATCGGGCCTTCGTGGGCTTGGTGTTCGGGGTGCGCGTCGCTCATGTTTCCTCTGGGTCGCTCGCCGTGGCGGGGTCGGGGCCCTGCCGCTCGGTGCCATCGGGGGCTTGCCGCGGGGACGACTGCCCCGAGCAAAACCCGCGGATTATAGGGGGCCGGCAACCCGCGCCAGGCACCGGCGGCAGCGCCGTGGCGAAGGCGTGCGGCCACGCCACGGGCTTGCACTAGAATCCGCCACCTCATCCGACCCCGGCGACCGTGGTGAAGTGGATATCATGCGGCCCTCCGAAGGCTGCGTCGCAAGTTCGATTCTTGCCGGTCGCACCAACTCCCCCTGACCGTCCGCGCTTGTCGCACCCGCCGCGTTGCCATGTGGCGGTGGCGCTTGGCGCGCTCGGTGTGCTGATGTTCGCGGGCTGCGCCTCCGGGCCGGCACCGAGCTCACGCCCCGCAGCCCAGCCGGCACCGCCCCGCACGGAAGCGCCGCGCGAACCGCGCGAGGCCCGGGGACCGCGCGACACCCGCGACGGCCCGGAGGCCAACCCGCCGCCCGATCTGCACCTGGTGCCCGATGCCGAGCCCAAGGTCGAGACCCCGCGTGCCGGCGGCCCGAACAAGCCCTACGAGGTGCTGGGCGAGGCCTACGTGCCCGAGAAGGGCGACCCGCCGATCGTCGAGCGCGGCCTCGCGTCCTGGTACGGCCGCAAGTTCCATGGCCGCTCGACGGCCAGCGGCGAGACCTACGACATGTACTCGATGACGGCCGCCCACAAGACGATGCCGATCCCGAGTTATGCGCGCGTGCGCAACCCGGCCAACGGCAAGGAGGTGGTGGTGCGCGTCAACGACCGCGGGCCCTTCCACCGCGGCCGCATCATCGACCTGAGCTACACCGCGGCGCTGAAGTTGGGCGTGCTGGGCGGCGTGGCGCCGGTCGAGGTCGAACGCATCACCTACGAAGCAATCCGCACCGGCAGCTGGAAGCGTCCGGGCGAGGACACCGCCTTCGCCGCCGCGCCGCAGCCGATCGCCGGCAGCGCCGATCCGGTGGCGGATATCGCGCGCCGCGTCGGCGCCGAGCCGGAGCCCGCGCGCGGCATGGCAGCCACCCGGCCCGCCGATCGCCCCGCCACGCCCGCACCGACCCTTGCGCCTGCGGCTGCCGCCCCCGCGGCGGCCAGCACGGGTACGCCGATTGCCGATGCCACGCCAGCGACCGCCAACGCCGCCACGCCAGCCGCGCGCGGCTTCTGGCTGCAGCTGGGCGCTTTCCGCCAACGTGACGCGGCACTCGACCTGCACCGCCAGGTCCAGCGTGATGCCGACTGGCTGGCGCCGCTGCTGGCGATCTTCGGCGAACGCAGCCTGCACCGCGTGCAGGCGGGACCGTACGCCAGCCGCGGCGACGCAAGGCAAGCCGCCGAGCGCCTGCGTTCGCTGCTGCAACTGGTGCCGACCATCGTCGAACGTCGCTGACGCGCGCTGCTGTAAGGTCGGTGCCATCCGTCCCGACTTCACTTGCGAGCGGCAGGCCTTGTTGGCATGCTGCGCCGAACCCCGGAGGGAGCGCCGACCTTGGCCGAAGCGATCGAAGCACCCGTGCCGCCCCGCGAGGCCCTGGCCCAGCAATGGCGGCGCGTACGCCAGCTCAGCCGCACGTTGACCGAAGGGCTGACGGCCGAGGACCAGGCCCTGCAGTCGATGCCCGATGCCAGCCCCAGCAAGTGGCAGCTGGGCCACACCACCTGGTTCTTCGAGACGCTGGTGCTGTGCCCGCACCTCAGCGGCTACCGCGTGCACGACGAGCGCTATGCGCGGCTCTTCAATTCCTACTACGAGTCGCTCGGGCCGCGCCACCCCCGCCCGCAGCGCGGCTGCCTGAGCCGGCCCACGCTGGACGAGGTGTGGGCCTACCGCCGCCATGTCGACGATGCGGTCGAGCGCCTGATCGCGCATGGCAGCGAAGCGGCCTGGCAGGCCGCGGCCCCGGTGCTGGAACTGGGCCTGCACCACGAGCAGCAGCACCAGGAACTGATGCTGACCGACCTGCTGCACCTGTTCTCGCTGAACCCGCTGGCGCCGGCCTGGCGCACGGCGGCGCCCGCCGCCGCTGCGCCTGCCGCGCCGCTGCGCTGGCACGGCATCGATGCCGGCCTGGTGGAGCTGGGCCACGGCGGCCGCGGCTTCGCCTTCGACAATGAATGCCCGCGCCACCGCGTGTTCCTGCCGCCCTTCGAGCTGGCCGACCGGCTGGTCTCGAACGCCGAGTACCAGGCCTTCATCGACGACGGCGGCTACCGCGAGCCGCGCTGGTGGCTGAGCGATGGTTGGGCCACGGTGCAGGCGCAGGGCTGGCGCGCGCCGCCCTATTGGCGCGAGCCCGGACTCCAGTTCACGCTGCACGGCTTGCAGCCGATCGACCCGGCCGCGCCGGTGGCACACCTGTCCGGCTACGAAGCCGCGGCCTATGCCGCCTGGGCCGGCGCCCGCCTGCCGACCGAGTTCGAATGGGAGGCCGCGGCCCAGGTGCTGGGTGATGACGCGCAAGCAACGCGTTATCAGCTCGACCACATGCTGCCGGCGCAGCCGCCGCCCGGCCGGTTGGGCGGAGAGGCCTGGCAATGGACAGCGTCCGCCTATGCGCCGTACCCGGGCTTCCAGCCGCTGCCCGGTCCGGCCGCCGAGTACAACGGCAAGTTCATGATCAACCAGCTGGTGCTGCGCGGCGGCAGCTGCGCCACGCCGCCCGGCCACGCGCGCCGGACTTACCGCAACTTCTTCCCGCCGGCCGCGCGCTGGCAGTTCAGCGGGCTGCGGCTCGCGCGCGAGGCCCGTTGACATGCAGCCCCCACGCTCACTTCGTTCGCTGCCCCCGGGATCCGAAGGATCCCGTGCGAGATCCTTGGGGCGTGTCAGCCCTTTCGGAACGGCCGGGCGGTGCTGACATGAACGCTCCCGCCGGACCCTGGTCCCGACATCCGCTGGCGCTGGCCCTGCTGGACGGGCTGCGCCGCTCGCCGCGCTCGGTGCCGCCGAAGTTCTTCTACGACGCCGCCGGTTCTGCCTTGTTCGACCGCATCTGCGAACTGCCGGAGTACTACCCCACCCGCACCGAGATTGCGCTGCTCGCCCGCCATGGCAGCGAGATGGCCGAGTGCATCGGCACCGGCGCCGACCTGGTCGAGTACGGTGCCGGCTCCCTGCGCAAGGTGCGCCTGCTGCTGGATGCGCTGGACCGGCCGGCGCGCTTCCTGCCGATCGACCTGTCGGCCGAGCACCTGCTGCAGCACGCGCGGCTGCTGGCCGCGGACCATCCCCGGCTGGTCGTCGAGCCGCTGGTGGCCGACTTCAGCGCCGACCTGGTGCTGCCGCCGCTGCCGGCCGATGCGCGCCGCCGGGTCGGCTTCTTCCCGGGTTCATCCATCGGCAACTTCACGGCCGATGAGGCGCTGGGCTTCCTGCAGCGCGCTGCGGTGGCGCTGGCCGGCGGCGGCCTGCTGATCGGCGTCGACCTGGTGAAGGACCCGGCCGTGCTGCACCGGGCCTACAACGACGCCGCCGGCGTCACCGAAGCCTTCAACAAGAACCTGCTCGCGCGCGCCAACCGCGAACTGGGCTGCGGCTTCGACCTGGCGGCCTTCAACCACTACGCGTTCTACGACCCGCGCGAGCAGCGCATCGAGATGCACCTGGTGAGCCGGCGCCGGCAGGAGGTGGTGGTGTGCGGCGAGCGCTTCGTCTTCGACGAAGGCCAGACGCTGCACACCGAGAACTCCTGCAAGTACACGGTCGAGGGCTTCCAGCGGCTGGCGCGCGGCGCCGGCTTCGAACCGCGGGCGGTGTGGACCGACGAGGCGCGGCTCTTCAGCGTGCACTGGCTTTCAGCGCCGCAGCGCTGAAAGCGCGGGGCCGCCGCAGGCCGCTGGGGCGCGGATTCGCCAGGCGCTTCACAACGCGTTTACCGGCCGCGGGCATGCTGCCGCGCCGTGTGACCTGTCGAACCCGCTGCCGATGACTGCATTGCCTCGTCGCCTCGCCTGGGGCGGACTGATCTGCGCTGCCGCCGCCCACGCGCAAGGCGTGCCGCCGACGGCTGCCGCCTCGGCGCCCGTGGCGGCCACCCCGGCATCGGCGCCGGCATCGGCGCCCGCACACCGGCCGGCCCCGCAGCCGCAGCAGGTAGAGATCACCGGCGCCAGCGGCACCGACAACAACGCCGACCGCCGCCGCTCGACCGCCTCGCGCATCGTCTACGGCCGCGAAGAACTGGACCGCATGGGGGACGCCTCGCTCGGCGAGGTCCTGAAGCGCCTGCCCGGGGTGAGCATCGGCGGCCCGCCCGGCCGCGGCGGCCAGGTCCGCATGCGCGGCATGGGCGGCGGCTACACGCAGATCCTGATCGACGGCCAGCGCATGCCGCCCGGCTTCTCGCTGGACTCGATCGCGCCCGAGCAGATCGAGCGCATCGAGATCATGCGGGCGCCGGTGGCCGAGCACGGCGCCCGTGCCATCGCCGGCACCATCAACGTCGTGATGCGCGAGGACTTCAAGCGCCTGGCCAACGACTTCAAGGTCGGCGGCGGCTTCGAGGGCGACCGGCCGCAGGCGGGCCTGAACTGGACCTACAGCGGCCAGAACGACAAGCTGGGCTACAACTTCACCGCCACGGCGTTCCGGAACCGGCAGGGCAGCGAGAGCCGCAGCGTGCTTCGGCGCTACGACGCGCAAGGCACGCCGACGCTGGAACAGTTCACTACCGGCGAAGCGCGTGACACGCGCCAGGGCGTGTTCCTGACCTCGCGGCTGCAGTTCAAGCTGGCGCCCGGCGAGACGCTGGACCTGCAGCCCTTCTTCCACGCCGCGCGCTCGCGCGGCAGCGGCCGCGGTACGCTGGATTGGCCGAACGCCGGCGCCAGCCTGGAATGCCAGGCCGACCCGGCGCTGCAGGAATGCCAGCCCTACGACCTGGCCCTGACGCGCAGCGCGAACAGCAGCCGGATGGCGCGCCTCAACGGCACGTGGATGAAGCCGACCGGCGACGGCGGCCGGCTGCAGCTGCGCTTCGGAAGCATGCAGGCGAAGGCCGAGAGCGAATCGCGGCGCGAGGAATTCGACGACGCCGGCGCGCGCCTGCGCCTGCGCAACGACGACGGCGCGCAGCGCGACCTGAGCTTCGATCTGAGCGGCAAGTTCTCGCAGCTGCTGGCCGAGCGGCACAGCGTCTCGGCGGGCTGGGAATTGCAGCGCGGCGAACGGCGCGACCAGCGCCGCACGCTGCTCGACGGCCAGTCGCTGCTCGGCGAGTTCGGCGACAACCTGGAAGCGCGCACGCTGCGCCTGGCAGCCTACGCGCAGGACGAGTGGGACTGGAGCAAGACCTTCTCGTTCTACGCCGGCCTGCGCTGGGAAGGCATCGAGACGCGCAGCGATGCGGCGCAGCAGTCGGTGCGCAACCGCAGCAGCGTGCTGACGCCGCTGCTGCACATGGTCTGGAAGCTGCCCGATGCGCCGCGCGACCAGGTGCGGCTGGGCCTGACGCGCAGCTACCGCGCGCCCAACACCGCGCAGCTCATCGCGCGGCCCACCATCTCGGCCCGCTACTCCGACATCAGCAAGCGCAATGACCCGGCCAGTCCGGACCGCGGCGGCAATCCCGGCCTGAAGCCGGAGCTGGCGTGGGGCCTGGACCTGGCGTACGAGCACTACCTGGATGCCGGCGGCATCGTCAGTGCGAATGCGTTCGTGCGCAGCATCGACGACCTGATCCGGAACGTGACGCGGGAAGAGAGCGTCAGCTACGCCACGGCGCCGCGCTATGTCACGCGGCCGCAGAACATCGGCGGCGCGCTGTCCGCCGGCATCGAGCTGGAAGCCAAGCTGCGCGCCTCCGACCTCTGGGCCACCGAGCTGCCGGTGTCGCTGCGCGCCAACCTGAGCCTCTTGTGGTCGCGCGTGGACGGTGTGCCGGGCCCGAACAACCGGCTCGACCAGCAGCCGCGCTACACCGCGAATGCCGGCTTCGACTGGCCGCTGCGCGGCACGCCGCTGACGGTGGGCGGCAACCTCAACTACACGCCGGTGATCGTCATCCAGCAGATCGACGACCAGCAGTACCGCCAGGGCCGCAAGCGCGTGGCCGATGCCTACGCGCTGTGGCGCTTCGGGCCGTCGGCCAGCGCGCGTTTGTCGGTGTCCAACGCCGGACCGCTGGACTACGAGACCGGCAGCACCGTGGTGTTCGACAGCGGCGGCTGGCAGACGCAGGACACGGTGGCGAAGAGCTACACCACGGTGACGCTGCGCGGCGAGCTGCGCTTCTAGCCAAGCTGGGAACACCGCGCGGGTTGCGCGGAACCTAACGTCCGCCCGTCACGTCCAGGAGGGCGCCGGTGGTGTAGCTGGCCTCGTCGGACAGCAGCCAGACAATGGCGGCGGCGATCTCCTCGGCGCGGCCGGGGCGCTGCATCGGGATCGCTTCGGCCGACTTCTGCGGCCGGCCGCGGTCGCCGCTGGCGGCGTGGATGTCGGTGTCGATGATGCCGGGGCGCACGGCATTGACGCGCACGCCCTCGGCCGCCAATTCGCGCGCCAGGCCGACCGTGAAGACATCGACCGCGCCCTTGCTGGCCGCGTAGTCCACGTACATCGCAGGCGCCCCCAGCGTGGCGGCTACGCTGGACAGGTTCACGATGGCGCCGCCCGTGCCGCCGTGGCGCGTGCTCATGCGCTGGACCGCGCGCTGCGCGCACAGCAGCGTGCCGATCACGTTGATGTCGAACATGCGGCGCCAGCGCGCGACGTCCATCTCGTCCAGGCGCGCCTTCATCGCGACGATGCCGGCGTTGTTGACCAGTCCTCCCAGGCGCGGCATCTCGGCGTCGAGCCGGCGGAACAGCGCGTCGACCTGTGCCTCGTCGGCCACGTCGGCCTGCATGCACAGCGCGCGGCGGCCGAGGCCGCGGACCTCTTCAGCGACGGCTTCGGCGGAAGCCGCGTCGCGCTGGTAGTTGATGGCGACGTCGAAGCCGCGTGCCGCGGCGAGCCGGGCGGTCGCGGCGCCGATGCCGCGGCCCCCGCCGGTGACCAGGACAGTGCTAGTGCTCATGTGCCGATTCTGCGGCTTGGCTACAGTGGCCGGTTTTGGCCCGCACGAGCTCGTCCCCATGTCGCTTCGCCGCCGTACCCTCGTCGCCGCCTCGCCGGCCCTGATCGCCGCGCCGCTGTTCGCGCAATCCCCTGCGCTCGAAAAGCCCAAGCTCACGCTGGCCGTGGGCGGCAAGAACCTGCTGTACTACCTGCCGCTCACCATCGCCGAGCAGCTGGGTTACTTCAAGGCCGAGGGGCTGGAGCTCTCCATCGTCGACTTCGCCGGTGGCTCGCAGGCGCTGCGAGCGCTGGTCGGCGGCAGCGCCGACGTGGTGAGCGGGGCCTTCGAGCACACGGTCAACATGCAGGCCAAGGGCCAGCGCCTGCGCGCGGTGGTGCTGATGGGCCGTGCGCCGCAAATCGTGCTGGGCGTCAATCCCAGGACGATGCCGCACTTCAAGACGGTGGCCGATCTGAAGGGCAAGAAGATCGGTGTCACCGCGCCCGGCAGCTCGACCAACGTGATGACGAACTTCGTGCTCGCGAAGGCGGGGCTGAAGCCCAGCGACGTCAGCATCATCGGCGTCGGCGCGGGCAATGGCGCGGTGGCGGCGATGCGCTCCGGCCAGATCGACGCCATCTCCAACCTGGACCCGGTGATCTCCCTGCTGCAGCGCTCGAACGACCTGAAGATCGTCTCCGACACCCGCATCGTCGCCGAGGCCGACAAGGTCTTCGGCGGCCCGATGCCCGCGGGCTGCCTGTACCTGCCGCAGGCCTTCATCGACAAGCACCCGAGGACGGTGCAGGCGCTGGCCAACGCCATCGTGCGCGCGGACAAGTGGATCCAGGCCGCCGGCCCCGGCGAGATCATCAAGGCCGTGCCGGAGAGCTACCTGCTGGGCGACCGCGCCGTCTACATCGACGCCTTCCTGGCCGCCAAGGGCGCGCTGTCGCCCGACGGCTTGTTCCCTGACGCGGGTGCCGACACGGCGCGCCGCGCGCTTGCCAGCATCGATCCCGAGATCGCCAAGGCGAGCATCGACCTGAAGGCCGTCTACACCAACGACTTCGCCAGGGCCGCCAACGCGAAATACCCCAAGGGATGAGCGGCCACGCGGACACGGCGCTGAGCGGCGTGGGGAGCGCTCCGGCACTGCGGCTCGCCGACGTCAGCTGCACCTTCGTCTCGCGCGACGAGCCCGGCCAGCGCTACACCGCGGTGGCGGACGTGTCGCTGACGGTGGGCGCCGGCGAGTTCGTCTCGGTCGTCGGCCCCACGGGCTGCGGCAAGAGCACGTTGCTGAACGTCGCGGCCGGGCTGCTGCAGCCCAGCACCGGCTCGGTCGATGTCTTCGGTGCGCCACTGGCGGGCCTCAACACGCGCGCCGGCTACATGTTCCAGGCCGAAAGCCTGATGCCCTGGCGCAGCGCGCTGGCCAACGTGATGGCCGGGCTGGAGTTCCGCGGCGCATCGCGCGAAGACGCGCAGGCGCAGGCCGAGGACTGGCTGCGCCGCGTGGGCTTGGGTGGCTTCGGCGACCGCTACCCGCACCAGATGTCCGGCGGCATGCGCAAGCGCGCCAGCCTGGCGCAGGTGCTGGTGCTGGACCCGGACATCATCCTGATGGACGAGCCCTTCTCGGCGCTGGACGTCCAGACGCGGCAGCTGATGGAAAACGAAGTGCTGGCGCTGTGGCAGGACAGGAAAAAGGCCGTGCTGTTCATCACGCACGACCTCGACGAAGCCATCGCGATGGCCGATCGCGTCGTCGTGATGAGCGCCGGTCCCGCATCGCGGCCGATCGGCGAGTTCGCGGTCGACCTGGTGCGCCCGCGCGACGTGGCCGAGGTGCGCACCACGCCGCGCTTCATCGAGTTGCACCAGGCGATCTGGAGCGTGCTGCGCGACGAGGTGCTGAAGGGCTACCGCCAGCAGCTGCAGGTCAGGGGGACATGACGCCATGTGGAACGCCTTGAAGCCGAATCCGCGCAACCTGCGCTTCTGGCAGGTCGGCCTGCTGGTCGCGGTGTTCGCGGCCTGGCACGTGCTGACCACGCCCGGCCTGCTGCCGCCGATGGTGTTCGAGAACGACCAGCAGGCCGCCTTCTTCTTCGGCGAGCCGGTGAAGGTCTTCGGCCGCATCTGGGCCTGGTTCGTGCGCGATGCGGACATCTACGCGCACCTGGGGGTCACGCTGGTGGAGACGGTGCTGGCCTTTGCCTTCGGGGCCGTGTTCGGCCTCGGCTTCGGCCTCTGGCTGGCGCTGCAGCCGATGGCCAGCGCGCTGCTGGAGCCCTACATCAAGGCGCTGAACTCGATGCCGCGCATCATCCTGGCGCCGATCTTCGCGGTGTGGTTCGGCCTCGGCATCGCGAGCAAGGTGGCGCTGGGCGTCACGCTGGTGTTCTTCATCGTCTTCTTCAACGTCTACCAAGGCGTGAAGGAGGTGAGCCCGGTGGTGCTGGCCAATGCGCGCATGCTGGGTGCCAGCCAGCGGCAGCTGCTGCGCCACGTCTACCTGCCCAGCGCGACGAGCTGGGTCTTCAGCTCGCTGCACACCAGCGTGGGCCTCGCCTTCGTCGGCGCGGTGGTCGGCGAGTACCTGGGCTCGGCCAGCGGCGTCGGTTACCTGATCCACCAGGCCGAGGGCGTGTTCGACATCAACACCGTGATGGCCGGCATCCTCGTGCTGACCGGCTTCGCGCTGGCGCTGGACGGCGCGGTGGGCCGCATCGAGCGGCGGCTGATGAAGTGGCAGCCGCGCAGCGGCGAGACGGAGCGGCTGTAGTCCGGAAGCGCGCGATACTGGCCTCGGGCTTGACCCGCCGCGCGCGCTGGCGGATGCTCCGAACGCCATGGATTCAACCGATCGGCCCAGCGCCGCCGCCACACCGCCGGTGCGCCCGGGCACCACCGCCGCCATCGCGGCCACCGCCGCGCGGGCCGAGCTCCAGGTGCTGGCCGGCATCGATGGGCTGGACGTCGGCATCGGCCTGCGCCAGTGCGGCAACCGGGCGCCGATGTACCGCCACATGCTGGGCCGGTTCGCCGAGATCTACGCCCAGCCCTTGCCCGCGCCGGCCGAGCCGGCAGGCGAGCCGGACCTGCCCGCGCGCGAGCGCGCCCATTCGCTGCGCGGCGCCAGCGCCACGGTGGGCGCGGTGCAGGTGCAGGCACTGGCGGCCGCGCTCGAAGCCTTGTGCGACGACGCCTCCGCCGCCACGGCCGACCGGCTCCATGCGCACGAGCTGCTGCAAACCGCCGTCGCCACGCTGACCGCGCGGCTGCGCGAAGCGCTGGCGGCCAGTTCCGCGGACGCGCCAAAAGCGGGTTAGGAGCCTTCGCGGCACGCCATGGCGCGCCGCTTTCAGGTCACTTCGAGACCGGGAACGCGAACTCCGCGCCCTTGCCGATGCTCTCGCTCCAGCGCTGCATCACGCTCTTCTGCTTGGTGTAGAAGCGCACGCCCTCTTCGCCGTAGGCATGCATGTCGCCGAACAGGCTGCGCTTCCAGCCGCCGAAGCCGTGCCACGCCATCGGCACC
>Ga0196963_10002188_pt1 | contig 12045 bp, 12 predicted proteins | sample S1_5metaG_FD_148600 | JGI IMG/M metagenome (GOLD analysis project Ga0196963, IMG submission 148600) | Soil microbial communities from Anza Borrego desert, Southern California, United States - S1_5 | ecosystem: Environmental > Terrestrial > Soil > Desert | place: USA: California | collected... | reverse complement strand
CAGGCTGCCATCGGGCATGTGGCGGGACTGGCGTTCGCAAACGTTCTCAATGCGGAGAAAATCAGGCGAGGATGGCGGAATTGAGGCGAACGAAGCGAGAACTTCGTCGCAAGCCGGGCAGCGGGCCGCCCCTCGCCCCCGCGGCCGTCAGACCGGCTCGGCCAGCCGGTAGCTCTCGTGCAGATCGGCGCCCAGCCGGCGCACGCCGGTGCGGACGAAGCCCGGCACGTCGTCCATCCGCTCCAGGCCGAGGGCGGCGACGGCCGGGATGCCGTCGCCGCCGATCAGGCGCGCGGCGCGGAACCATTCCAGCCGGTCGACCAGCCCGGCCCGCAGCGCCGCCGCGGCCAGGCGCCCGCCCCCCTCCAGCAGGACGCGGGTGACGCCCCGCCCGCCCATCGCCGCCAACCCTTCGGCGAGGTCGAGCTTGCCGTCGGCGTCGCGGCCGAGCTGGATCACCTCCACCCCGCATTCCGCCAGGGCGTCGATGCGGCGGCGGTCGGCCCCCGCCTCGACGCAGAGCAGCCAGGTCGGCACCTGCCGCGCGCCGCGGGCCAGCTTGGCGGTGAGCGGCAGGCCGAGCCGGCTGTCCGCCACGGCGCGGATGGGGGAGCGGCCCTCCAGCCCGGGCAGGCGGCAGGTCAGCTCCGGGTCGTCGGCCAGCACGGTGCCGAGCCCGACGAGGATGACGTCGTGGGTGGCGCGCAGGGCGTGGCCGGCGGCGCGGGATTCCGCCCCGGTGACCCAGCGGCTCTCGCCGCTCCTCAGGGCGATGCGGCCGTCGAGCGTCGTGGCGCATTTGAGGGTCAGCAGCGGCCGGCCGCGGCGGATGCGCGACAGGAAGCCGGCGTTCAGCTCGGCCGCCTCGGCCTCGCGCAGGCCGAAATCCACCCGGATGCCGGCGGCCCGCAGCATGGCGAAGCCGCCGCCATCCACCCGCGGGTCGGGATCGCGCAGCGCGACGACGACGCGGGCGATTCCGGCCTCGATCAGGGCGCCGGCGCAGGGGCCGGTGCGGCCGTGGTGGCAGCAGGGCTCCAGCGTCACATAGGCGGTGGCGCCGCGCGCCGCCGCGCCGGCCCGGCGCAGCGCCTCCGTCTCGGCATGGGGGCGGCCGCCGGGCTGGGTCCAGCCGCGGCCCACCACCCGGCCGTCGCGCACCAGCACGCAGCCGACCGCTGGATTGGGCGCGACCTGCCCCAGGCCGCGGCGGGCCAGGGCCAGGGCGGCGGCCATGTGGGCGTCGTCCTCGGGGGAGAAGGCCGGGGCGCCGGCCATGGGCTCAGTCCGTCTCGGGCCGCAGCGCGGCGACGAATTCGTTGAAGTCCGTCGCCTTGCTGAAATCCTTGTAGACGCTGGCGTAGCGGATATAGGCGACGGTATCGACCTGGGCGAGGGTCTTCAGCACCAGCTCGCCGATCTTGTCGGTCGCGATCTCGCCCTCGCCCGACAATTCGAGCTGGCGGATGATCGAATTGACCAGCCGGTCGATGCGCTCGCCCTCGATCGGCCGCTTGCGCAGGGCGAGGCTGAGCGAGCGCACCAGCTTGTCGCGGTCGAGCGGCTCGCGCTCGCCGGACTTCTTCACCACCATCAGCTCGCGGAGCTGCACCCGCTCGAAGGTGGTGAAGCGGGCGCTGCAATTGGTGCAGAAGCGGCGGCGGCGGATAGCCGAGTCGTCCTCGGTCGGACGACTGTCCTTCACCTGGGTGTCTTCGTGCCCGCAGAAGGGACAGCGCATCGCCGCCGCGCTCCGTGAATGCCGTTCCGGTTACGAGTAGATCGGGAAACGGCGGCAGAGATCAAGCACTTGCTGGCGCACGTCGCCGACCACGTTCGACTTGCGCGCCTCGTCGTGGCGGTAGGCGTCGAGCATGTCGACGATGAGGTCGCCGACCTTGGCGAACTCCGCCGTGCCGAAGCCGCGGGTGGTGCCGGCCGGGGTGCCCAGGCGGATGCCCGAGGTCACCATCGGCTTCTCCGGGTCGAACGGGATGCCGTTCTTGTTGCAGGTGATCCCCGCCGCCTCCAGCCAATGCTCGGCGTCCTTGCCGGTGATGGTCTTCGGCCGCAGGTCGACCAGCATCAGGTGGCTGTCCGTCCCGCCCGAGACGATGGCGAGGCCGCCGGCCACCAGCCGCTCGGCCAGGGCGCGGGCATTGTCCACCACCTGGCGGGCATAGGTCTTGAACTCCGGCTGCAGCGCCTCGCCGAAGGCCACCGCCTTGGCGGCGATGACGTGCATGAGCGGGCCGCCCTGGAGGCCGGGGAAGACGGCCGAGTTGAACTTCTTGCCGAGGTCCAGGTCGTTGCTGAGGATCATGCCGCCGCGCGGGCCGCGCAGGGTCTTATGGGTGGTGGTGGTCACCACATGGGCGTGCGGGATCGGGCTCGGATAGGCGCCGCCCGCCACGAGGCCGGCGAAATGCGCCATGTCGACCATGAAATAGGCGCCGACCGAATCCGCGATCTGGCGGAAGCGGGCGAAGTCGATGACGCGCGGATAGGCCGAGCCGCCGGCGATGATGAGCTTCGGCTTGTGCTCCTTCGCCATCCGCTCGACCTCGTCGTAGTCGATCAGGTGGGTGTCGGGCCGCACGCCGTAGGTGATCGGCTTGAACCACTTGCCGGAGAGGTTCGGCGGCGCGCCGTGGGTGAGGTGGCCGCCGGCCGCCAGGGACATGCCCATGAAGGCGTCGCCGGGCTGCAGCAGGGCGAAGAACACCGCCTGGTTGGCCTGGGCGCCGGAATGGGGCTGAACGTTGGCGTATTCGCAGCCGAACATCTGCTTGGCGCGGTCGATGGCGAGCTGCTCCGCCACGTCGACGAATTCGCAGCCGCCGTAGTAGCGCTTGCCCGGATAGCCCTCGGCGTACTTGTTGGTCAGCACCGAGCCCTGGGCCTCGAGCACCGCGCGGGAGACGATGTTCTCCGAGGCGATGAGCTCGATCTGCTCCTGCTGGCGGGTCAGCTCGCGGCCGATGGCGCTGAACAGCTCGGGATCGCGGCCGGCGAGGTCGGCGGTGAAGAAGGCGCTGGTCATGGGGCTCTCTCCTGGCGGCGGGCCGGCTAGCGGCTCAGCATGGCGACGCGGCGGGCATGGCGCCCGCCTTCGAACTCGGTGGCGAGGAAGGTCTCGACGCAGTCCTTCGCCACTTCCGGCCCGGTGGTGCGGGCGCCAAGGACGAGGACGTTGGCGTCGTTGTGCTGGCGGGCCAGCCGGGCGCCGGTCGTGTCGTGGACGAGGGCGCCGCGGATGTGGCGGTGGCGATTGACGGCGATCGAGATGCCGATGCCCGTGCCGCAGAGCAGGACCCCCTGCTCCGCCCGGCCGTCGGCGATGGCGGCGGCCATGGCGTCGGCGAAGTTCGGATAATCGACCGAGTCGCGACCGTTCGTACCCAAATCGACCACCTCATGGCCGGCGGCGGTCAGCAGCTCGGCGATATGGGCCTTCAGATCGACCGCGGCGTGGTCGCCGGCCAGGGCGATCCGGCGGGGTTGGGTCATGGCGGCCTCCCGGTCCGGCAAGGATGTCGTGGCCTGCTCTCTAGCAAAGGGCGCGGCCGGGGGCCAGACGGCAATCGCCGGCGCGCCGCGACACGGCGCCCCGCTTGCCACGCATGGCTCCCGCACCCGCCTATGCGGCTGTAAATGGCCGCCCAATGACGGCGGCGCGAAGACTGCGGCCGTGGACTAGAATCGTTCAAATCGGCCGGTCTGCCTTGCCGTTGCCGGGGTCGGGCGCCGTACTCGGCCGATGCGGGGCAACAGAATAGGCTATGCGCCAAATAAATCTCCCCGCATCCGCTGAAAATTATTGACACCCAACCACCCCTATGTCAGTTCATAGTAACAGGCAAATGAAACCCCAGGATGTCAGGGAATGAGCACCGAATCGGATCAGACCCAGCCGGACGCCGGTCTGTTGCGCATGACGGCCGACATTGTCTCGGCCTATCTCGGCAAGAACACCCTGCCGGCGCAGCAAATCCCGGACGTCGTCAACACGGTCTATGGTTCCCTGATCGGCTTGACTTCGACCCCGGTGGCCGCTCAGCCGGAGCCCTTGAAGCCGGCCGTCCCAATCAAGAAGTCGGTGACGCCGGAATACATCGTGTGCCTGGAGGACGGCAAGAAGCTGAAGATGCTGAAGCGCCACCTCCGCACCAACTACAACATGACCCCTGACGAGTATCGCGTGAAGTGGGGCCTGCCGCCCGACTATCCGATGGTCGCTCCGAATTATGCCGCGCAGCGTTCGGACTTCGCCAAAAAGATCGGCCTCGGCCGCACCACCACCCGCCAGGGTCGCCGCCGCAGCGCCTAATCGCCCGCGGCGCGCAGGCAAACGAGAAGCGCCCCGTTTCGGCGGGGCGCTTTTTCTTTGCGCGCTCTATGACAGGATTTTAGGCAAAACCCGGCGACTTGGGGTCTCCGCCGCCCTGGCGCTTGCGCAGCACATAGTCGAGCTTGCGCAGGGCGGTCTGCTTCAGCGTGAATTCGCCGACATTGGCCGGCCCGACGATCGAGACTTCGACCAGGGTCGCGGAGTCCAGCGCCGTCACCTTGACGCTGTTCCCCACCCGCTGGAATTCGAACAGAACGTCCCGCCCGCCCATCGCCCGCTCCCGCCCGCCAACTTGACGGCCCAGGCTACGCCAGGCCGCATCAGGCCGCGAGCACGATCCGCTCGCCGTGGCGCCGGCAATCGGCCACCGCCAGCTCGACGAAGGCCGCCGCCACGTCGGCCGGCTTGCGCAGAGCCGCCGGGTCCTCGCCGGGGAAGGCCTTCTCGCGCAGCTTGGTGGCGACCGGGCCGGGATCGATCAGGTTCACCCGCACCCGCGTCTGGTGCAGCTCGCCGGCATAGGTGAGCGCCAGGTTCTCCAGCGCCGCCTTGCTGGCCGCATAGGGGCCCCAATAGGCGGTCGGCTGGCGGCCGACGCCGTCGGTCACGAAGATCGCCCGGCCGGCCTCCGACTGGCGCAGCAGCGGGTCCATCGAGCGGATGAGGCGGTAATTGGCGCCGGCATTGAGGGCGAAGACCTGCTCCCAATCCTTCGGCTTGATATGCCCGACCGGCGACAGCGCGCCCAGCATGCCGGCCGCGCCCACCAGCACGTCCAGCCGGCCGAAGCGCTCGTAGAGGGCGGCGCCGAGCTGGTCGATCCGCTCGTGCTGCAGCAGGTCGCAGGGCACCAGCGTGGCGCTGCCGCCCAGGCGCTTCACGTCGTCGTCCAGCTCCTCGAGCGCGCCCGTGGTGCGGGCCACGGCCACGACATGGGCGCCCTCGGCGGCGAAGGCGCGGGCGACGGCGGCACCGATGCCGCGCGAGGCTCCGGTGACGAGGGCGATCCGGCCCTCCAGGCGCTTGTTCATGGTCTTCCGGTCTTTCTATGAAGCCTTGCGATCCGCCAGCATCGACACCGAGCCGCCCTCCCCGGCGCCGCTGTCGTGGTCCGCCAGGCGGATCGGGTAGTCGCCGGTGAAGCAGGCGTCGCAGAACGCCGGCTTGGCCGTGTCGCGGGCCGGGTGGCCCATGGCGCGGTAGAGGCCGTCGATCGACACGAAGGCCAGGCTGTCGGCGCCGATCAGCGCCGCCATCTGCTCCACCGAATTGCTGGAGGCCAGCAGCTTGCTGCGCTCCGGCGTGTCGACGCCGTAGAAGCAGCTATGGGTCGTCGGCGGGCTGGAGATGCGCAGATGCACCTCCTTGGCGCCGGCGGCGCGCACCATCTCGACGATCTTCTTGGAGGTCGTGCCGCGCACGATGCTGTCGTCCACCAGCACCACCCGCTTGCCCTCGATGAAGGCGCGGTTGGCATTGTGCTTCAGCTTCACGCCGAGATGGCGGATCTGGTCCGTCGGCTCGATGAAGGTGCGGCCGACATAATGGTTGCGGATGATCCCGATCTCGAAGGGGATGCCGGCCTCGGAGGCATAGCCGAGGGCCGCCGGCACCCCGCTGTCCGGCACCGGGATCACGACATCGGCCTCGACATGGCTCTCGCGCGCCAGCTCGGCGCCGATGTTCTTGCGCCGCTCGTAGACGCTCTTGCCCTCGGCCATGCTGTCCGGCCGGGAGAAGTAGATGTGCTCGAAGACGCAGAAGCGCGACTGGCCCGAATTGAACGGCCGCAGGCTGGTGACGCCGCGCCCGTCCAGCACCACCAACTCGCCCGGCTCGACCTCGCGCACGAAATCGGCGCCGATGATGTCGAGCGCGCAGGTCTCGGAGGCCAGGACATGGGCATCGCCCAGCCGGCCCAGGACCAGCGGGCGCACGCCCAGCGGGTCGCGGATGCCGATCACCTGCCCCTCCGCCATGGCGACGACGGAATAGGCGCCCTCCACCTGCCGCAGCGCATCGACCAGCCGCTCGACCGGCGTGCCGAACAGCGAGGTGGCCATCAGGTGGATGATGACCTCGGTGTCGCTGGTGGAGCGGAACAGGCAGCCGCGCTGCACGAGCTGGCGGCGCAGGATGCGGGCGTTGGTGAGGTTGCCGTTATGGGCCAGCGCGAAGCCGCCGAAGGAGAAATCGGCGAAGAAGGGCTGGATGTTGCGCAGGCCCGCGCCGCCGGCCGTGGAGTAGCGGTTGTGGCCGATGGCCTGGTTGCCGCGCAGCGGCGCCATCACGGCGGGGGTCGAGAAATTGTCGCCGACATGGCCCTGGGCATGGTGCAGGTGGAACTGCGTGCCCTCGGCGGCCACGATGCCGGCGGCCTCCTGCCCGCGGTGCTGCAGGGCGTGCAGGCCGAGCGCCGTGAGCGCCGCGGCGTCGGCATGGCCGTAGAGGCCGAAGACGCCGCATTCCTCGTGGAGCTTGTCGTCCCCGAGATCGTCGCGGTCGAACGGGTTCGTGGTCAGCATGGCGGGCGCAGCCTCATCGTCACTGCGGCCCGCCCTCGGGCGCAGCATTGTGGGTGCCGGTCAAACGGTTGATATCGGAACGGTCTTTCTGGTTATAGCCAGTGTCCTCGGCCGGCGCAGCGCCCTGGGGCTTCGGCGTGCTGATTTCACGCAGCTTCTCGGCCGCGTCCACGCCGCCGCGGACCTGCTCCGCCGTGGCGGTGGTGGCGGCGGCGGCCTCGGCCGGCAGGAGCCGGCGGATGGTGTCGGCCCCGGCCTGGACCATCGGCAGGCTGCGCGCCTCGGCCACCCAGCCCGGCAGGTCGCGGCCGGTGGAGAGCCAGACCAGCAGCATGTAGCCGACGCACACCACCACGGCGCCGCGCAGCAGCCCGAAGGCGAAGCCGAGCGAGCGGTCGACGGCGTTGAGCGAGGAGGCGCGGATGTGGTTGCCGACCGCGTGGCTGACGGCGCTCAGCACGGCAAGCGTCAGCACGAAGACGCCGACGACGGTGAGGGCGTCGGCGAAGAGCCGCGGGCTCACATAGTCGCGCAGGAGAGGCGCGGCCGCCGGGAAGGCGTAGAGGGTCACGAAGGCGGCGCCGACCCAGCCGGCGACGCCCAGCACCTCGCGCACCAGGCCGCGGGCGAAGGCCAGCAGGCCCGACACCAGCAGGATGCCGAACACCGCCACATCGGTCGGGTGAACGCCCCAATCGCCCACGTCGGACTTCCCTCGCCGCTCGTTGCAGTCCCAGGCGCGGCGGCCCCGGCCGCACGCGCGGTCGTCTTACAGCTCTTCGGCCCGGTTTTCATCCCGGAAATACGGCAGGAGGTCCTGCAGCTCGCGCACCTCCTCCAGATCGAGCGGCGGCGCGCCGGGCAGGCCGCGGCGCTGCGGCGCCATGGCGCGCGAGAAGCCGAGCTTCGCCGCCTCCTTCAGGCGGTTGTCCATCTGGCTGACGCCGCGGACCTCGCCGCTCAGGCCGACCTCGCCGAACACCACCACCTCCTTCGGCAGGGAGATGCCGGTGAGCGACGAGAGCAGCGCCGCCGCCACGGCGAGGTCCGCCGCCGGCTCCGTCACCTTCATGCCGCCGGCGACGTTGAGGTAGACGTCGTTGACCCCCACCGCCACGCCGCAGCGCGCCTCCAGCACCGCCAGCACCATGGCGAGGCGGCCGGGGTCCCAGCCGATGACGGCGCGGCGCGGCGTGCCGAAGGCCGAGGGCGCGACCAGCGCCTGGATCTCGACGAGGATCGGCCGCGTCCCCTCCATCCCGGCATAGACGGCGGCGCCGGAGACGTCGCCGCGATGGCCCTCCAGGAACAGCGCCGAGGGGTTGGCGACCTCGCGCAGCCCCAGCTCGGCCATCTCGAACACGCCGATCTCGTCGGTCGGGCCGAAGCGGTTCTTCACGGCGCGCAGCAGGCGGAAATGGTGGCCGCGCTCGCCTTCGAAATGCAGCACGGTGTCGACCATGTGCTCCAGCACGCGGGGGCCGGCGATCGTCCCCTCCTTCGTCACATGGCCCACCAGCAGCAGCACCGTGCCGCGCCGCTTGGCGACGCGGATCAGCTCCAGGCCGCAGGCCCGCACCTGGCTCACCGTGCCGGGGGCGCTGTCGAGCGTGTCGAGATACATGGTCTGGATCGAATCGATCACCGCGACCTTCGGCCCGTCCGGCACGTCGAGCGCGGCGATGATCTCGCGCACGTCGGTGGCGCTGGCGAGGCCGACCGGCGCCTCGGCGAGGCCCAGGCGCAGGGCGCGCAGCCGCACCTGGTCGATCGCCTCCTCGCCGGAGATATAGACGCAGGGCACCTGCCGCGCCACCGCGCTCACGGTCTGGAGCAGCAGGGTCGATTTGCCGATGCCGGGATCGCCGCCGATGAGGATGGCCGAGCCGGGCACCAGACCGCCGCCGCAGACGCGGTCGAACTCCTCCACCCCGGTGCGGTAGCGCGGCGGCGGGGCGCTCGGCCCGTTGAGGGAGACGAAATCGATCCGCCGCGGAGCGCCCAGCCCCTTGCCGGCATTGCCCTTGCCGAGCGGGCCGGAGGGCGCCGCCTCCTCGACGATGCAGTTCCATCCGCCGCAGGCGTCGCACTTCCCGGCCCAGCGCGGATGCACCGCGCCGCATTCCTGGCAGATATATCGGCTGGTCGCTTTCGCCACGTCGCGCCTTCGCTTCTCTTCCGTCCGACCGCCCGGCCGGATGACCAGAACGAACAGCGTACATTTAGCGATTTCCGGGCGGATTTACCAGAGGCAAGGCCGCCGCCCCCGCCCCGCCCGGCAATGTGTAACGGCAATTACACCGGCTCCGCCGCGCCGGCTTGGCACGACCGGCGGGCTGGACCTCCCCCGTCGCTTGCGGCACCCTTGACCCCAGGCGTCGCCACATCACCTCGTGTCCATGAACCGACCCATGCGGCAATGACCCCCCATCCGCTCCCGCGGCCGCGTTGCAGCCGCACCGGTCCGAGGCCTCCGGCCGATTACATCCGATCTTGCATATATCGCGGAATCGGTTATAAGGACGTCATCGACGCATGACCGACCGGACGACCGCATTGACCCTGACCGACCTTGGCTGGAGCGCCCCCTTCGCCGACGCCTTCGCCCCCCATGCCGCCGAGGGCCTGGTGGCCGGCCGCGTGGCGCTGGAGCACAAGCGCTCCTACCGCGTGCTGACCGAGCAGGGCGAGCTGCTCTGCGGCATCACCGGCCGGCTGCGCCACCATGCCGGCGGCCGCGGCGACTTCCCGGCGGTCGGCGATTGGGTGGCGCTGGCGCCGCGCCCGGACGAGGGCGCCGGCACCATCCACGCCCTGCTGCCGCGCCGCAGCAAGTTCTCGCGCAAGGCGGCGGGCGACCGGATGGAGGAGCAGATCGTGGCGGCGAATGTCGACACGCTGTTCCTCATGATGGCGCTGAACAACGACTTCAACATCAAGCGGCTGGAACGCTACCTCGTGCTCGCCTGGAACGGCGGCGCGCAGCCGGTGGTGCTGCTGTCGAAGACCGACCTCGTGGACGATCCGGAGCCGCAGCGCGCCGAGGTCGAGGCGGTGGCGGCTGGGGCGCCGGTGCATCTGCTCTCCGTCCGCACCGGGCTGGGGGTGGAGGCGGTCGAATCCTATCTGCGGCCGGGCCAGACCGTGGCGCTGCTCGGCTCGTCGGGCGTCGGCAAGTCGACCCTCGCCAACCGCCTCGTCGGCGCCGAGCATTTCGCCACCCGCGCGGTGCGCGACGGCGACGACCGCGGCATGCACACCACCACCCATCGCGAGCTGCTGCGCCTGCCCTCCGGCGCCCTGCTGATCGATACGCCCGGCATGCGCGAGCTGCATCTGTGGGGCGGGCCGGAGCTGCTGTCGCAGGGCTACGGCGATGTCGAGGAGCTGGAGACGCGCTGCCGCTTCAGCGATTGCCAGCACCGCACCGAGCCGGGCTGCGCCGTGCGCGCCGCCCTGGCCGACGGCAGCCTCAGCGCGGAGCGGTGGGAGAACTACCAGAAGCTCCAGCGCGAGGTGGCCTTCGAATCGCGCCGCGACGATCCCGGCCTCCAGGCCGCCGAGCGGCAGCGCTGGAAGAGCATCCACAAGAGCATGAAGTCCCACCCGAAGATGAAGCGCTGAGCGCCGCCTCGGCCCGCGAAGCTTCGGACCGCGAAGGGGAGAGACGATGGAATTCCGCCCTTGCCGGGGCACGGAGGTCGAAGCTCTGTGCCGATTGGAGATGCAGGCCTTCCATACGCCGAACGCGATCGAGCGGCGCTGGGTCGACGCCATCCGGCCGGAGAACTTCCGCGTCGTGGCGGATGGCGCGGGCGGGCTCGCCGCCGCCGCCTCGTCCTACGATCTCGGCCTCGCCTTCGGGCAGATGCCCCTGCCCTGCCGCGGCTATGGCGGCGTGGCGGTGGCGCCGGAGCGCCGCGGCACGGGGGTCGGGCGCCGGCTGCTGACCGAGCTGCTGCGCGAGGCGCGGGCCGACGGCTTCCCCCTCTCCGCCCTCTATCCGGCGAGCTGGTCGCTCTACCGCAAATTCGGCTGGGACCTCGCCGGCCTGCGCTGCACCTGGGAGGTGCCGGCCGCCGCCCTGCCGGCGGGCGGCGCCGGCCTCGCCGTGCGGGCGGTCGAGCGGGAGGCGGCGCTGCCGGAACTGGAGCGGCTGCGCACCGCCTGCGCCGGGGCCTGGGGCAATCTGCGGCGCGACGCGATCCATTGGCGGATCATGGACGTCGTGCCCGACAACCCGGTCCGATACTACCTGCTGGAGGCCGACGGCCGGGCGGCGGGCTATCTCGGCCTGCGCAACGGCGACGCGCCGCGCTCGCTCTTCGTCATGGACCACGCGCTGCCGACGCCGGAGGCCCGGCGCCAGGCCCTCGCCCTGCTCGCCGCCCACCGCCTGCAGATCGACGCGGTGCGCTGGGCCGGCGCGCCGGACGACCCGATGGTGCACGGCCTGGCCGAGAACGACGCCAAGCTCAGCCGGCGCGACCAGTGGATGCTTAGGCTGGTCGATCCCGCCGCGGCCTTCGCCGGCCGCGCCTTCCATCCCGGCGCCCGCGGCGGGCTCACCCTGCGCCTGCGCGACGACATCCTGCCGGAGAATGACGGGCTGTGGCGCCTGACCGTCGCCGACGGCCGGGGCACGCTGGAGCGCATCGCCGCCGACGGTCCCGCCGATCTCGACGGCCCGATCGGCGGCTTCAGCGGCCTGTTCACCGGCCACCTCTCGGTCGAGACCCTGGCGGGGACGGACCGGCTGCGCGGCTCGGGCGCGGCGCTGCAAACGGCGCAGGCGCTGTTCGCCTGCCCACGGCCGTGGATGATGGAATACTTCTGAGCCTTCGCCTTTAGAGCGACCGCACCGGCATCCGGATCGGCCCTTCCGCCCGGCCGTGGACGAACTGGTCGACGAACGGGTTGTCCGGGCGGTCGAGTTCGCCGACGCCGCCGGTCCAGATGATCCGGCCCTCGTAGATCATCGCCACCCGGTCGGCGATCTTGCGGGCGCTCGCCATGTCGTGGGTGATCGACAGGGCGGTGGCGCCGAGCTTCTTCACGCAATCGACGATCAGGTCGTTGATGACGTCGGCCATGATCGGGTCGAGGCCGGTGGTCGGCTCGTCGAAGAAGATGATCTCCGGCTCGGCGGCGATGGCGCGGGCGAGCGAG
>Ga0196963_10002187_pt1 | contig 12046 bp, 11 predicted proteins | sample S1_5metaG_FD_148600 | JGI IMG/M metagenome (GOLD analysis project Ga0196963, IMG submission 148600) | Soil microbial communities from Anza Borrego desert, Southern California, United States - S1_5 | ecosystem: Environmental > Terrestrial > Soil > Desert | place: USA: California | collected... | reverse complement strand
GACGTGGTCACCGGCGATACCGACCAGTTCTACTGGGGCGCCGGCACCTTCGCCAGCCGCGGCGCCGTGGTTGCCGGCAACGCGGTCAACGAGGCAGCCAAGGTCGTGCGCCAGAAGATCCTGCGCACTGCGGCCGAGCATTTCGAATGCGCCGAGGAAGACCTTGTGGTCGGGAACGGCGCGGTCTCGGTCGCCGGCATTCCCGGCAAATCAGTGACGCTCGGCGTGCTGGCCAACAAAGCCAACCCGATGCGCGGCGCCGTCAAACCCGGCACCGAGCCGGGCCTGGAAGCGACCAGTTATTTCGGGCCGGAAAGCGGCGCGACCGCCGCCGGCATCCACGCCATGATCGTCGAGGTCGATCCCGAGACGCTCATGCTGGAAATCAAGAAATACGTGGTGGTCCACGATTGCGGCACCGTGATCAACCCGCTGATCCTCGCCGGGCAGATTCACGGGGGCGTGGCGCAGGGGATCGGCAACGCCTTCTTCGAGCAGCTGGTGTTCGACGAGCAAGGTCAGCTGCGCAACGCCTCGCTCGCCGATTACCTGATTCCGACGGCCTTGGATGTGCCGCGTATGATCCTCGACCACACGGTCACGCCCTCGCCGCTCAATCCGCTCGGCATCAAGGGCGCCGGCGAAGCCGGAGCCATCCCCGTCGGCCCCCTGTTCGCCCAGGCCATCGAAGATGCGCTGGATCTTCCTGCCAAGGGTGTCGAGCTTAACGAGATCCCGCTCAGCCCGAGCCGCTTATGGGAACTGGTGGGCCCCGCAGGTACCATTGATAAGTCTCAGCAAACCCGAGTCCGTTAACCAAGGGGGAGAAGGGTCATGGCTACAAAGACGTCGGTTCCTGGTTATCTGCCCAACGACATGCCGGAAGCAGGCCGGCTTGTCCTGCTCGGCCTGCAGCACACCATCACGATGTTTCCGGCGACCGTGCTGGTCGCCTTGCTCTGCGGCTTCCACGTCTCGACGGTTCTGCTTGGCGCCGGTGTCTCGACGATCGTCGCGCTGCTGCTGTCCTATCGCAGCATCGGCATGTTCATTCCGTTGTTCTACGGGTCAAGCTTCAGCTACATCGCCGCCTATCTCGGCATCGCCGCGGCCATGGGCCACACCGTCCAGTTCGGCCAGCCCGCCCCCGATAACGTCATCGCGGTGATGCAGGCCGGTATCATCGCTACCGGTATTCTCAACATCATCGTCGGCTTTGTGATCAAGAAGGCCGGCAAAGCGGCGATCGACAAGGTTCTTCCGCCGGTCGTCACCGGCTCGGTCGCTTGTGTCATCGGCATCGGTCTCGCCAAGGCGGCGCTCGATATGTCGTTCATGAACGGCTATTGGGGCATCGCGCTGCTGACGCTGATCGTCACCATCGGCGCCTCGCACCTGCTGCGCGGCAAGGGCTTCGTCGGCATGATTCCGATCCTCATCGGGGCGGTCGCGGGTTACGTGGTGACGCTGATCGTGGCGCCCGACCAGATCAGCTTCGCCCGCGTTGCCGCCGCTCCGCTGATCTCGGCACCGCATTTCACCTTCCCCGATTTCTCCGGGCCCATGGTGGCGACGGCCATCTTCAGCATCTCGATCATGGCGCTGGCCACGATCCCGGAATCGACGGCGCACCTCTACCAGATCAGCCTCTACGCCGACCGTCTGGCCGAGGAGCAAGGCCGTGAGAAGTACCACCTGGACCGGCATGTCGGTTTCAACCTCATCCTGGATGGCGTGGGTGACTTTATCCACGGCTTGTTCGGGGCCACGGCCGGCACGAACTACGGCGAGAACAACTCGCTGATGGCGATCACCCGCAACTATTCAGGGCCTGTCCTGATCGCGGCGGGCGCCATCTGCATCATCCTCGCCTTCGTCGGCAAGCTTTCCGCCTTTGTCGGCACCATCCCGGTGTTCGTCAGCGGCGGTCTTGCCCTTTACCTGTTCGGTGTCATCGGCATGCAGGGCATCGCCCTGATGCAGGAGCACAAGGTGAACATGTTCGATCCGCTGACGCTCGCCGTCGGCGCCGTCATCATGGTCATCGGCATCGGCGGCAATATCGGCTACCCGGGCGGGTTCCTGCCGATCAAGATCCCGGGAATCTTTCCCAGTGGGCTGCCGGCCATCGCCACCGCAGCGGTCGTGGGCATTGTGCTGAACCTCGTGTTCAGCGCGCTCCGAGCGCCGGAGACCGTCAGCCTGGGCCGCACGCAGGCCGCCGAGTAACGAGAGCAAAGCCGCGGGCGGAGACCAGCCGCCCGCGGCTTGTCAGTCAGCAAGGAGCAGCAGATGGCTATCGAAGTCGCCAAGGTCGAGTTGAAGACGGTGTCCGACGCCTCCGGTGTCGAGGAGTGCATCAAGCGCGGGCAGTTCACCGCGGACCAGGTCATCGGCGTCATTGGAAAGACCGAAGGCAATGGCGGGGTGAACGATTTCACCCGCATCCTCGCCGATCAGGCCTTTCGGGCCGTGCTGATGAAGCACGGCACGCGCGGCGAGAAAGAGATCAAGCAGATTCCAATGGTGTGGTCCGGCGGCTGCGATGGCGTCATCACGCCGCACGCCACGGTCTTTGCGCGCAACGACAAGACCGGCCCGGCCAGTAAGGATAGGCTGGTGATCGGCACGGCGCTTAGCGCCGAGATTTTCCCGGAGGATATCGGTCGGCCGGCGATGGTCGAGAAGGTGGCCGACGCCGTGCGCAAGGCCATGAAGGATGCCGGCATCGACGATCCAAAGGACGTCCATTACGTCCAGACCAAGACCCCGCTCCTCACCGTTGATTCGGTGCAGGACGCCGAGCATCGGGGCAAGACGGTGTTCTGCGAGGTCCATGATTCGATGGGCGTATCGAACGGCACGACCGGTCTCGGCATCGCCGTGGCGCTGGGCGAGATCAAGATGCCCAAAGCCGAGGAGATCTGTAAGAACCTCGATCTCTACTCCTCGGTCGCCTCCTGCTCCTCGGGCGTGGAGCTGACGCAGGCTCAGATAGTGCTCCTCGGCAACAAGGCCGGAGCCGGCGGCCGCTACCGCATCGGCCATTCGGTGATGAAGGACGCGCTCGACATCGACGGCATCTACGACGCCATCCGCAACGCCGGCCTCGATCTGCCGGAGCGCGCCCGCGCCGAGGACCTCAAAGGTCGCCTGGTCAATTGCTTCATGAAATGCGAAGCCGACCGCCGCGCCAAGCTGCGCGGCCGCCGGCAGATCATGCTCGACGATTCCGATGTCCATCACCACCGCCACTCCAAGGGAGCGGTCGGGGGTGTCGCGGCGGCGGCCATCGGCGACCCCGCGGTGTTCGTATCCGTCGACGCGATGCATCAGGGTCCGCATGGCGGCGGCCCGGTGATCGCCATCGTCGATATGGGCGAATAACCGCTCTGGCTTCAATTTTGCAGATCAACCCGCTGAAGAAACAGGAGTCATTCCATGGGTAACGTTACTGCCAGGGCACTCGCCTTGGCCGCTTTTGCCGCTCTCGCCGCAACGCCGGCGCTTGCACAGGACAAGGTCCGGGTCGGCGTCTTTCCGGTGAGCTCGACCCTGCCGCTCTTCGTGGCGATCGAGAAAGGGTATTTCAAGGAGCAGAATATCGAGCCGGAAGTGACCCGCCTGATCGGCGGCCCGCCGAACGTCGCGGCGATGATCGGCAACCAGATCGACGCGGCCGCCGTACTGGTGACGATCGAGGGCATGAACGCGAACATCAAGAAGCCCGGCGTGGCCATGTACATCTCGGTCAACAGCCAGAACCGCACCTACCAGATGGAGCAGTTCGTCATCCGCAAGGGCTTCAATGCCACCTCGCTCAAGGATCTCAAAGGCGCCAAGATCATGTCGGCCCCCGGCCCGGCAAACGTGACGATGGCCAAAGCGGCGCTGGCCGCGGTCGGCCTCAAGGACGGCGATTACACCATCGACCAGCTCGACATGGGCCAGCACGTCAACGCGATGACAGCCGGCACGTTCGACGCCGGCTACACGCTCGAGCCCAACGCCTCGACCATGCGCAAGATGGGTGTCGCCTCGACGCTCGAGGCGGGCGTGATCGCCAACTACGTGCTCGGCAACCCGGAGGCCAACGCGTTCGTGGGCGGCTGCGCGCTGACCACGGACTTCATCAAGGCCAAGCCGGACGTGGCCCGGCGCTTCACGCTGGCCTGGCACAAGGCGATGGACCTGATCAACACCAATCCGCAGGAAGCGCGCAAACACCTGATCAAGAACACGTTCACGCCGGATGACGTGGTCGACACGGTGCCCATGGTCCGCTATTTCGCCGCCAAGGACCTGACAGCGAAGGACAAGGCGGATTTCCAGAAGTTCATCGACTTCTCGACCCAGACCGGCACGCTGACCGAGAAGGTCGATGTGAACAAGTACCTGCAGGTTTTCTGAAGCGTCGTGGAATAGAGGTACGGGGTGCGTCAGCCGTGAAGAGCGTTGCCAGCGAGAAGGCCGGCGCCCCCGCCATCCGACGTGAGGCGGAGCCGCCGCCTCACATCACCATCCGCGGACTGTCGAAGCAGTTCAACGGTGCCGTGGTCTACGACAAGTTCGATCTCGACATCCCGCGCGGCAAGTTCGTCTCGGTTTTCGGGCCGAACGGCTGCGGCAAGTCGACGCTGATCAACATGATCGCCGGGCTCATCCCGGTCGATGCCGGCGAGATCCTGTTCGCCGGCAAAACGCTGAGCCAGATCAAGTTCGGCTACGTTTTTCAGAACTACCGCGAGGCGCTATTTCCCTGGCTTCGCGCCATCGACAACATCGAGTACCCGCTCAGGCACATGAACCTGCCCAAGGCCGAGCGGCGGGCGCGGGTGGAGCGGCTGGTCGCCCATCTCGGCGTCAAGATCGACCTGCAGCGCTACCCTTACGAGATGTCCGGCGGCCAGCAGCAGCTCATCTCCATCATGCGCGCCCTGGTCGTCGAGCCCGAGGTGCTGTTCCTCGACGAGCCTTTCTCGGCACTCGATTACGAGATGACCCTGTTCATGCGCGAGCAGCTGCAGCGTATCTTCCAGGAGACCGGCACGACCATGGTCCTGGTATCGCACGACCTCGAGGAGGCCGTGTACCTCGCCGACCGTGTTCTGCTTCTGTCGCGCCGGCCGGCGCGGATTGCCGACTACGCCTGGTACGAGGCGCCGCGGCCGCGCACCGACGCGACCCTGTCGGATCCGGCCTTTGTCCAGCTCAAGGCGCATTGCCTCGAAATCTTCCAGCGCGAGGTGCGCAAGGGATGAAGCGCGAATCGTTCCTGCCCCTGGTCGGCGTCGCCGGCTTGATCCTCGCGTGGTACATCGCCGTCTGGGTGCGGATCGTCGATCCAGTCCTGCTTCCTTCGCCGCAGGCCACGTTCGCCGCCATGATTAAAGGCATGGGCGGGAGGCTCGGCTTCGATTTCTTCAAGACGGTGGAGCGGACCTTCTACGCCACCGCGATCGCCGCTGTCGTCGCCATCCCGCTGGGCGTCTTCCTCGGTGCCAGCGAGAAGCTTTACCGCTCGGTCGAATTCGTCATCGATTTCTTCCGCTCGACACCCGCCTCGGCGATGTTCCCGCTGTTCCTGGTGCTCTTCGGCGTAGGCAACTGGACGAAAATCCTGGTCGCCGCCTTCGGCGCGGCTCTGGTTATCCTGTTCAATGTCGCCTACGGCGTGATGAATGCCCGCAAGACGCGTCTGCTGGCGGCCAAGGTGATGGGCGCATCGCCTCTGCGGGTGCTCACTGATGTGATGCTCCTCGAATCGCTGCCTCAGACCTTCGTCGGCCTGCGCAACGGCGTGTCGCTGGCGCTGGTCATCGTCGTGGTCGCCGAGATGTTCATTGGCTCTACCGACGGGCTGGGCCACCGCGTTTTCGAGGCCCAGCAGCTTTTCGACATGCCGGACATGTACGCGGCGATCTTCGCCGCCGGCGCGCTGGGCTATGGCCTCAACCTGCTCTTCCTGCTGATCGAGAAGCGCTTCGTTCACTGGTCTGGTAAATAGACGAGCATGGACAGCACCTACATTCCCTACGGGGTCTACTGGAGCACGCCTTACGCGCGCTGGCAGGGCAGCTTTGCCCATCTCCACAGCATTGAGTTCGGCGCCCATGTCGCGAAGGCCGAATTGGCGAAGCGCGGGCTCGCCGCCGGTCTCTTCGATTACGGCATCCTCGGCACGACCGTGCCGCAGTTCCGCTCCTTCCAGGGCTTCAACTGGCTGATCGCGTTGGCCGGAAACCCGGACATCGCCGGCCCTACCATCAACCAGGCCTGCGCCACCTCGGCGCGCATCCTGAGGATGGCGGACCAGGAAACCGGCGACGGCGCCGCCTCGTGCTCGCTGGTCATTGCCGCCGACCGCACCTCCAACGGGCCGCACGTCTACTATCCCAATCCCGAGGGCCCCGGCGCCAAGGGGCGGGCCGAGGACTGGGTGCAGGACAATTTCCAGGACGATCCCTGGGCCCGCTGCGCCATGATCAACACGGCCGAGAACGTGGCGCGCAAGTACCAGATCCCCACCTCGCGTCAGCACGAGATCGTCCTGCGCCGTTACGAGCAGTACGCCGAGGCCTGCGCCAATGGTCATGCCTTTCACAAGCGCTACATGACCTTGCCCTTCGAGGTGCCGGACGCGAGGTTCATCAAGACGCGCACGACGCTCGACGGCGACGAGGGCGTCCACAACACCACGGCCGAAGGGCTCGCCCGGCTTAAGCCGGTGCTTGAGGGGGGCACCGTCACTTATGGCGGCCAGACGCACCCTGCCGACGGCAACACCGCGGTGGTCGTCGCGACGCGCGACAAGGCGCGCGAGCTCTCGCGCAGCCCGGGCATCGAGATTCGTATCGCCGGGTTCGGCCAGGCGCGCACCGAGAAGGCGCACATGCCCATGGCACCGGTCCCCGCCGCCAAGCGCGCGCTGGCAGATGCCGGGATCGGCATCAAGGACATCGCCGCGGTCAAATCGCACAACCCGTTCGTCATCAACGACATCGTCTTCGCCCACGAGACCGGCTACGACGTGATGGCGATGAACAATTACGGCTGCTCGCTGGTCTGGGGTCACCCGCAAGGGCCGACCGGCCTGCGCTGCATCGTCGAATTGATCGAGGAGCTGGCGATGCGCGGCGGCGGCTACGGCTTGTTCCACGGCTGCGCTGCGGGCGACAGCGGCATGGCCGTGGTGATCGAGGTCAGCGACGCCGGCCGGCGCGTCATAGGCCGAGCCGCTGCTCCAGCCACGTCGCGACCATAGCATCGCGGAAATCGTCGACCGCCGCGACCGCACCGCTCTCGACGAGCTGAGCGTGGTTCGAACCGGCAACCAACCCGATGGTCGCCAGCCCTGCTCCAACAGCCGAGCGGATGCCGGAGCGCGAATCCTCGAACGCCAGCGCGCATTCGGCTCGCGCCTCCAGGTGACGCAGCCCTTCGAGATAAGGCAGCGGATGCGGCTTGCCATGCAGCAGCTCATCACCGATGACCAGACACTTGAAACGGGTCGTGATGCCCAGCGCCTCCAGCATCATCTCGGCGTTCAGGCGGGGCGCGTTGGTCACCGCCGCCATGGGGATGCCGGCGGCATCCGCACGGTCGAGCAGTTCCATCAGCCCGGGCTTGGCCCGGACATGGCCTTTCACCAAGCGGCGGAAGGTCGCCTCTTTCAGATCGGATAGCTCTGCCCGGCGGGTCAGCGTCTCGTCCGGCAGAAGCCGCGCGGTTATGTCCGCATTGGCAAAGCCCTGGATCTCGCGGGTGTAGCGCTCCAGGTCGAACACCTGGCCCGACGGCTTGAACACCTCGTTATAGGCTTCGCGGTGGAACTCGTCGGTATCGGCCAACGTCCCGTCGATGTCGAACAGGAGCGCGGCCCCCGGCTTCAGCGTCACAGAGAACTCCGATCTTCAGGGAACGATGCCGGCCGGCAATGCGGCGCAATGCGCGGCGATGTCTCCGGCGCGGGTGAGCCAGACGCTGCCGTTTGCCTGCGACGCGATGTGCCGCAAGGCTCGGCGCAGATGACGCAGGCGATGAGGCTGTCCGACAAGATAGGGGTGCAGGGCTATGCCCATGACCAGCGGGCCGTCGCTCGACTGCTCCAGCATCTCGTCAAAATTGTCGACGATCATGTCGGCGAAGGCATCGGCATTCATCTTACGCGCCACGATGGCCGGAATGTCGTTCACTTCCTGCGGGTACGGCAGGGCGAGAATGCGGCCCTTGCGGGTCTTGAACCACACCGGCTGGTCGTCCATGCACCAGTCGAGGAGATAGGTGTAGCCCTGCTCGGCCAGCAGGTCGGGCGTCACCTTGCTTTCGGAGATCCACGGCCCCAGCCAGCCGGTCGGCTTCCGGCCATGAGCCTTCTCGATTGCCGCGGTCGTCTCGGCGATGAGCTTGCCCTCTTCCGCCTCGCTCAGCGTTCCCTGGCGTTCGGAGTTCGTCCGGCCATGGCCGACGATCTCGTCGCCGCGCCCTGCGTAAGCCTGCACGAGTTCCGGGCAATAATCATAGAGTGCGGCATTGACCAGCACCGAAGCCGGCATCTTCAGCCCGTCGAACAGGTCTATCATACGCCAGGCGCCGACACGGTTGCCGTAGTCGCGCCAGGCGTAGTTGAGCACGTCCGGTTGCGGCCCGCCGGGAGCGAGCTCCGCCCCCAGCCCCTCGCCGAAGGCGAAATGCTCGAGGTTCAAGCCGATGTAGACGGCAAGACGCCGTCCGCCCGGCCATTCGTAGGTGGCGCGGCCGTTGATCGGCCGGTACTCGTACCGGCCATGCGTGGGCAGTGAGCTCATCCCCCGGAAACGCCGATCATGGCTGCGGGATGCCGGCGCGCAGCAGCAGAAGCTCCGCGCTGTCGTTCCACACATCCATCTGATGGATCATGTTGTCGCGCACGACGTAGCGGTCGACATAGCGGTTGCCCTCGAACGGAGTGCCGTCCGGCCATTCACCGTAGAGCGTGCCGATCTGGTAGACGATGGTCTCGTCGCTGCCCGGCACGGGACAGACATCAGTACGCTCGAACTTCTTCTTCACCCATTTGTAGCGCTTCTTGTTGAACGCCGTGCAGTCGCGCGGCTCCGAAAAGCGCCGGCCGCCGGTGAAGGTGATCTTCACGTCCTTCACCATGTACTGCCGGGCCCGCTCCGGGTCGGGAATCATGTGGATACGGAGGAACTCCTCCACCAGAGCCGCGGGATCGATCGTACCGGGGGCCATCGTGTCTGTGGTCATACCTGCTCCCTCTCGCGAATTCCTGCAAACCTACTATGCGTCTGGCGCGGTTTCCACGCCCTCCGTTGTCTTGTCGCTGCCCGGTGAACTCACTACTGTGCCCTTAACAAGGGCGCGTCAAAGCCAATCTGCGCCCGAGGAACACGCTCGCTCTAGAATCGACAACTGCCTTGACCTCTTCCAGCCTCGAGACGCGCTATTCCTGGATTGCCGCCAGCCTGTCGGTATTGATCCTGACCATGTCGTATGGCGGGCTGTGGATCATCGCCGTCGGCCTGAAGCAGGTCGCGGCCGAGACCGGCGGCTCGCGCTCGGTGCCATCGTTGGCCAGTTCCCTCGCCTGGTTCGGGACCGGCTTCGGCGGCCTGGTCATGGGAAGGCTCGCCGACCGTTTCGGCATCCGCTGGACCGTGATCTTCGGCTCGCTCTCGATGGCCATCGGCTTGCTGATCTCCTCGCAAGGCGAGCCCTGGCACCTCTATGTCGGGCACGGCCTGTTCATGGGCCTGCTCGGCAACGCCGGGATCAATGCGCCGCTTTATGTCTATGTCAGCCGCTGGTTCGACCAGCATCGCGGCTCGGCCCTCGCCCTGATCTCGAGCGGATCCTATGTTGCCGGCACGGTGTGGCCGACGATCTTCGAGCGCGCGATCGCCCATATCGGCTGGCGCGACACCATGGTCTGGTACGCGCTGCTTGAAGTCGCAATCATCGTGCCCGTCGCCCTGATCTTCCTGCGGGCACCGCCGGAAGTGATCGCCCCGGCAGCCTCGGGCGGCGGCTCTGCCGCGAGCCCAAGGGTCTTCGGCTGGAACCCCAACCTCGTATTTGTGCTGCTGGGTCTGGCCAGCTTCTGCTGCTGCGTCACCATGTCGATGCCGCACGCCCACCTCGTGGCGCTGTGCACCGACCTCGGCATCTCGGCGGCCCGCGGTGCGGCGATGCTGTCGCTGCTGCTGGGCTTGGGCTTCCTCTGCCGCCAGCTCTGGGGCGTGATCTCCGACCGCATCGGCGCCCTGCTCACCCTGCTGATCAGCGGCGTGGCCCAAGTCACCACATTCAGCGGCTTCATCATCGCCCAGAACGAGGCAGGTCTCTTCGCCGTCTCCGCCGCCTTCGGCATCGCCTTCAGTGGCCTGGTCCCGGCTTACGTGCTCGCCGTGCGCGAATACTTCCCGGCCCGTGAGGCCAGCTGGCGCGTGCCGGCCCTGCTGTTGATGAGCGGCTCCGGCATGGCGACCGGCAGCTGGCTCGCCGGGGCGATCTACGACCACTACGCCTACTACGCCCCGGCCTTCGTGGTGGGAGTGGCATTCAACCTGGCCAACATCGCCCTCCTGGCGGTGCTGGTGCTGCGCTGGCGCATGACCCGGATGCAAAGGCCGCTGACGGCCTGAGTAGTTGCATAGCGTGGGCAGTTGCCCGAAGATTGGGCAGCTGCGGTTTCCGCCCGATCCTGGGGAGCACATCAGCCGGTATGGGAATCCGTGGCACGAAAATCGCACTTACGGCCGGCATTTCCGGACACCTTCCGCTTCAAAGGGAGAGGACCTTCATGATCCGCTATTTACCGCGTCGCGCTGTTACCCGCCGCGCCTTGCTCGGCGCCGGCGCGGCTGTTGCCCTGCTCGGGCTGGCCCCCGCCGCCCAGGCGCAGGAGATCAAGTTCGGCCTCGTCGCCGCCTTGTCAGGTCAGTCGGCCCGCGCCGGCGAAGCCATCACCCGCGGCCTGACCGTCGCCGTCGACGAAATCAATGCCAAGGGCGGCATCCTTGGTGGCCGCAAGATCGTGCTGTTGCGGCGCGACGATGAATCGAACCCCTCGAAGGGCCTGATCGCTGCGCGCGAGCTGATCCAGCGCGAGAAGGTCGCCGCCCTGTTCGGCGGCTTGGACACGCCGGTGTCCCTCGCCATCGTGCCGCTGGCCAACAGCGAGAAGGTGCCGTTCATGGGTACCTGGGCGGCTGGCACGCCAATCACCCGCAACGGCGCCAACCCGAACTTCGCCTTCCGCGTCTCTGCGGTCGACGAGATCGTCGACGAGGCGATCGTGAAGTATTCGGTGAAGCATTACAGTGCCAAGAACCCGGGCATGATCCTGGTCAACAATCCCTGGGGCGAGTCCAACGAACAGGGCCTCAAAGCCGCTCTCGCCGCCGCCAATATGAAGTACGCCGGCGTCGAGAAATTCGAGGGCAATGAGCTCGATGTCGTGCCCCAGCTTTCGCGTCTCAAATCGTCGGGCGCCGACGTCCTCTACCTCGTGGGCAATGTCGGCCCGTCGTCGCAGGTCGTGAAGTCGCTCGACAAGATGGCCTGGAAGGTGCCGGTAGTCTCGCATTGGGGCCCCGCTGGCGGCCGCTTCACCGAGCTCGCCGGCCCCAGTGCCGCCAACGTCCATTTCGTGCAGACCTACAGCTTCTTCGGCGACCTCTCGCCCAAGGGCAAGCAGGTTCTCGAGATGCTCATGAAGAAGTACCCGGACTACAAGGGCCCGGGCGACATCACGCCGGCGGTGGGCGTGGCCAACGCCTATGACTCGGCCCATCTGGTGGCGCTGGCCATCGCAGCGGCCGGCAGCACCGACGGCGACAAGGTGCGCCAGGGCTTCTACAAGATCGAGAACTACGACGGCCTGATCAAGAAATTCACCAAGCCGTTCACGCCGCAGAACCACGACGCGGTGACGGCCGACGACTACGTCTGGACGCACTTCGTCAACGACCAGATCATCCCGATCAAGCACTAAGACGATCGACAGAGGCCGGCGGGCACACCCGCCGGCCTTTTGTTTTGG
>Ga0196963_10002186_pt1 | contig 12048 bp, 8 predicted proteins | sample S1_5metaG_FD_148600 | JGI IMG/M metagenome (GOLD analysis project Ga0196963, IMG submission 148600) | Soil microbial communities from Anza Borrego desert, Southern California, United States - S1_5 | ecosystem: Environmental > Terrestrial > Soil > Desert | place: USA: California | collected... | reverse complement strand
TGTGGCCGTGTGCTCTGGATGCTCGGCGGCGGCAATAGTGCAGCCGCGGAGGTCTTTACGCTCTTCCGACTCGATGCACTCTGCGCTGGCGCGTGGATCGCGCTCGCAGCGCGCGGGCCAAACGGTTTGACGAACATGGTGGTGTGGGCTCGCGGCGTGCTTGTCGCAACGGGCCTGGTGCTGCTGCCGCTCATTGCGCTAAGGCTGCAATTGAAGACGATTCCCACCTCGATCTACGCCTGCTTCTTCGCCGCATTCATCGTGCTCGCGGTCGCTTCGGCGAAGGAAGGTCGGCTGTCGTTCCTCGGCCGCTCCAAAACGCTCCTTTGGCTCGGCAAGTACAGCTACGGCATGTACGTCTATCAGAATCTGCTGCTCGTCGGCCTGGCCGGCTTCTTCACGGCCGGCACGCTCGCGCAGCTGACCGGTTCCGCCGCGCTCGGCCGGATCGGTTTCATCCTCATCATGTCGCTGCTGACGGCAGGCATCGCCTGGGTCAGCTGGCATACCTACGAGAAGCGTTGGCTGGCCTGGAAACACTATTTCGAAGTAAAGAAGGAAGGCAAGAAGCCCGCCAAATCAGCTGCTGGCGCTGCGGTAACCACGTAGCGCGCGGGTGAAGAGCCAGCGGGAAGCAAGCAGGCTTAGCGTCGTCGCCAGCAGCGTGACAGCCGCCAGGTACCACGTGAGCGTCGACTGCTGAGCATCGTCCCCAAACGGCCAGGCGATGATCCGCGCCGGCACGTTCACGACGAGCAGAATCGGCAACACGAAGGTGAAGATCATCCGCAGCGGCCGGCCCCAGGGCCCTTCGTAAATCTCCATTGGGTAGCGCGAAAAATTCGTGATGTAGAACCAAAAGTCGTACAGCGAGCGGTTCTGCCCCAGCCAAATGCTCGTCGCGGCCAGGCTGATCATCACGCTGTACATGATCGCCACGCCGCACAGCACATACACACCATAGAGCACCAGCGACTGCGGCGAGAGGATCAGCGGCGTGTCGCTGCGCGCTGCCATCTGCCACAGGCTGACGCTGAGCAGAATGACGCCCGCGGCAAAGTTCGACAGGCCGGCCCACTCGATCTTGCGGAGCGAAATCAGGAACTGCGTGTCGATTGGCTTGAGCAGCGCGAAGTCGAGGCCGCCGGTGCGAATCAGCTCGCTCACTTCCTCGCAGTTCGGCATGAAGAACGATTGCACCAGGCTGTTGACGATCATCGTTGTCGACAGAAACGCAAAGAACTCGTACTGATCCCAGCCCGCGATCTGCCGCGTGTATTTGAAAATGATCAGATAAAAGCCGAGGTTCATCGCCATCCACGTGACCGACGTAACGCACTCGATCAGAAAGTTGCCCCGAAACGTCATATCGCGCACGAGGCTGTTGCGGGCAAACGTCAGGAAGACGCCCAGATACGAGGGGCGGCGAAAAGTTGCTGTCGACTTCGATCCAGCGCTGCTCATCACTCAGCCTCCGTACGCGCTATAGCGCCGCGTGCCGCGCAGCCACAGCAAGCGACTGAGCAGAATGAAAAACACAACCCACAGAGCTTCGAGCGTCAGGCCGCGGACAAGTTCCCAGCCTTGAATCTTGCCGAGCAGCACGGCAGAGGGAAAATACGCGAGGTACTGCAGCGGCAGCGTATTGACGATCGTGGCCCAGGGTTCGGCGTCGTTGAGCATGTCGATCGGAAACATATGTCCCGAAAGGAAGAAGCTGAACAGCATGTAGACGAACAGCAGCGAGCTGACTTCCAGCAGCCAAAAGCCGATCAGGCCGAGACAGGCTTCCAAAAAATAGCCAAGCAAAAAACAAAGGACGAGCGACGTGAGGAAGGCAGCCCAAGTTGTCGCGTCGGGCCAGCCGGGAAAATAACCGCGGCAGAGAAAAAAGACGAGCGCGAACGGCCCCGCTGCGACGGAGTAATACGCCAGTTTGTGGGCGATGCGGCTCAGCAGCATAAAGCCCAGCGGATCAATCGGCTGAATCAAGAATTTTTTGATCTCGCCGGAGCGAATCTGCCCGGCGATCTGCGACGACAGGCCCGGCATGCTCGAAAAGGCGCGAGCCACCATCGTCAGCAGGTAATAGGCGACGAACTCCTCGTACTTGTAGCCGGCGATGCTGGTGTTGCCGAGGGTTTCAAAGATCGCGTACCAGAGGAAGACCTGCGTGACGATCGGGAGAAAGCGCATCAGCGTGCCGAGCGCGAAATCGCCGCGATAAACGAGCCGCTCCTGCAGCGCGATCCGCAGGATCATCCACCAGGTGTTGAGGGCTGAGGTCACGTATCGTCGGTCGGCGAATTACTTTGGTAGCCACGGTCGCCAGGCCGTGGGCAATCGATCGAACTACTTGCAACCCATGCTCTGGCGAGCGTGGCTACTATTTACGACTCGCTGGCTTGGCCACTTTTACGCCCCGCAGCTCGAGATCGTCGAAATCAGCTGTGTCGTCGAACGTGCCTACACCGATCCGGCCCCAGCTGAAGGTCTTGTCCTTCGCCGTCATCACGGGCTTGTCCATGTCGTCGAAAAAGACTTCGATCGTGCCGTCGGCGGCGTTCCGCTTGATCTTCACGTCATGCCAGCGCTCCTGCCAGTTGGTGCCGGTTGTCGAGGTGATCGAAATCTTCTTCCGTGCGGCGTCATTGACGATGAAGATCTGATTTGCATGATCATCGGCCTGCTTGCCGAGATGCACGTAATAAAAGTGCGCCGGATCCTGATAGCCGAACACCAGGCAGGCGTCGCGATGGCCATAGTCGGCATGCGTGCTGTGGACTTTCGCTTTCAATTCGAAATCACCGACGACGACATCCTTGAGCAGCGAAATGTTCGTCGGGCTGCGGTGCGGCGGCTTGTACTTCGACTTCTTCTCATGCTGGCTGTAAACCTGCCCCTGGTCGGTCTTTTTCACTTTCCATTGATCGGGGTCAAACGGCTGCCAGTTATCGGCTCCCTTTTCGAAGTTTTCGCTGTAGACGACTGGAAGTGGGTCCGCGGCGGCGGAATTCCGAATACAAACCGAAAGGGCGGCCACGGCCAGCCAAGAAGCAACCAGGATGCGCAGCATAAACCACTCCGGGAAGAGGCAACCAGGAAAGGCAATATCACGGCAGGTGAAGCCGGCCTATGATAGCCACATTCCGCCGCAGTCGCTATGCACGCGATGTTGCGGCGCTCGCTCCTTGATCGAGCCGGCCGCGTCTACATGTTGATGAAGCGGGCAAAGATATCGCGATTAACCGCGTCGTTTCCCGGTTGGAAGTAGGAGCCATGAGAGCAACTTGGATTGATCAAACCCAGGAAGCTATCACAGCCAAACGGGTCGAGATTCACACGGTCTTCATCGACCGCGTACGGCCGGCCTTGCAAGGGACCGCCGACGATGTCGCCCCGGGCATCCAAATTGACCCAGCGGCGCACGCCCGTCGGTTTGCGGCCATCCTTGTTTTGACTGCGCAGCCCGAGCTTGACTGCTCCGATCGAGAGGGCCGAGCCCACCGTGAAGAAGTTCCGCACACCGGCAAGCGAGACTCCGGCGTCTTCCAATTCGCGCAGGCCCTCGTAGGCCACGACGGTTCCCCAACTGTGCGAAATCAAGTCGATCTCATTGCCCGCTGCGAGCTGCGGACGGACCACGGCCGTGAACCGGTCGATGATCGCCTGGCGGGTCGGCGCGTGCACCAGATAGACCGAGAAATCATCGAGGCACGATCCGCCAACGCCACCGCCGCCGAGCACCTGCGGCCCGCCGCCGATGGCAAATTGAGGAGCGAAACGACCCGAACCAGCGCCCGTTATCATTTCCAGGTTGGCGACGGGGGGCGGCGCGGCCACGCCGGCTCCGCAGCAGGTTGAACCGGCTCCACCGAACACGCCGGCTCCAGCCGTTAAGCCTGCTCCGCCAGTTACCGGCGGCGTGACTGCGATGTTCGCTGTCGCCAGTTGCTGTTGATCGGCCCGGTCTTGTAATGTTTCTCGGATGGACGCGGCCACCTGGGCCCGCGCCAGTTCGTCGGGCATTGTCGCTGGAGCGCCCAGCACACCAGGCGTTGCAGCGCCGGCGCCCAGCGCGGCGGCGGCTGCGAATGCCGTCGCCGCTCGATTCACCAGATCGCTCCACACGACCTCCAGTCGGCTCTCATTCAGATTGCCTGCTCCGAATGCGTTGACGAAAGGCTGCAGCGCGTTCCACCACCCATTCGAGAACCCGGTCTGGTGGCGACAGATGCCGTGGACGTAGACCAGCCGTCGCGTGGCAATCGCGGCGCCTGCGGCAGCGCCGCCTAGCATCGCCGGTGCGGCGCCCAGAGCAACGCGCGCTGCCTCGCCGGCGACTGGTGCGGCGCCGGCAGGCTCCATCAAGTGGAGGACGAGTTCAATCGCGGCCGGCCGCAAGTTATCGGGGACGGGTTTGTCGCCGACGATGCGACTCAGAAGACCGGTAAGTTCGCGCCGCAGAGAGTCGTCCATAGTCGGGTCCCGTGAAAAAGATCTTGGTGATATTTGAAGTTTGTTGATGTTCTCTCAGAGCATGCGGGCCGCGTGTTCGATCAAGTCGGCGTTGCCTTCGGTCAAATCGCGGTGAGTGATGAAATGGCGTTCATCGGGCTCAACGCCAAGATCCTCAAGGGGCACTCCCGCGAACTCGCCAACACGCGTCGAGCGGCGGATGGCGGTCCGGAAGTTCACGCCGCCAGGAAGGGGGAGCCGAACGAAGCCCGTCAGATGGTGGAAGAAATCGTAAGTCCAGACGTTGGCGCCGCCAGCGCCGGTTCGCCCTGCCGTTCCTAGAATCTTGCCGAGCTTATTGTCCTGAAAGCCGGCGGCAAAAATATCAGTCGTGCTGTAACAGAGAGCGTCGATGATCAGCAATTTCTTGCCCGGGTATCGGTAGGTTGCGTCGAGGTTGCTGAACTCGGTTAACGGAAAGCCCTGCGAATAGATTTCACCGGTTTCGATCGACATGCGGACTGACGTCCGCCACGGCTGGAGCCAGGGATTGTTGCAAAGCTCGAGAGTCGAATCGGTGTTGACGAGGTGAAATCGTTCCACCTCGATTTCGTTCGGTGAGAGAACCTGCAGAACTTTCTCGCCGGCCAGGATGTTGCCGCCACCGTTTTTGCGGACGTCGATGATCAGGCCATTGGTCGGCAACTGCTGAACCAAGCGGACGAACTCAGCGACGAACGCCATTTCATCGAGCGCCATGAAGGAGTAGATGCGGATGTAGCCAAACGTGCCCGAGGAAGTGGTTACCGTGCGAGCTGAGAAGAAGTCGGGCAGCGAAGTAGTGATGTCGGCAGCCAGCGCGGGCGGTGGAGCCGCACCTGGCGCCCCGCCGGCCATCGGGGCGGCCCCGAGCTGCTCGTGTCCGAATGTTGCGGCATGGGCGGTCGCTTGGCTCCAGTTGGCCTCAATTCGCGCAGCCGCCTGGCGGCCAGCGGTCCCCAGGCCCGCTTTGCCAGCCCCGGCCGAAAACGATTCGATCTTCGCTTCGTCCGGCGAAGGCGACGAGGGCTGGCCTTGCCGGCGGGTTCGATAAGAATCGGCGACCGATTGCATGGCAGTGGCTGCCTCTTCGGCCGACTTGAAGCGCCGCTTCGATTTTTCCCGGCGCTTGGATTCTCCCGGCGGCGCGGCGCTGGCCACCGTTCCGAATGCTTGCAAAGGCGGCGTGGGATTGGGCAGCGTCGGATCGGCAGCCGCCATGATCTCCTCGAGATCTCGTTCCCGCTGCATGGCAGGCGGATCAAAAATCGCCTTGCGGGCGCGGCGCACCGCTTCGGTTTCGGCATCGAAGCCAAGTCTCGTTGCGACATCGCCGAGGACGGCGGTCGGGTCGTCAACATCGACGCCAGAAGCGGTGGCTGGCGGATCGATCACCTGCCATACAAATTTTCGCTCGAGCGTTTGCGTTTGCCCGACCGGTTGGTACCCGATGATCACCCAGGCCTCGTCCGGCGGCGCCGTGAGCGCCATCGGCCGCAGGGTGAGCGCCTCCAAGCCGCGGGCAAACCGGGCATCGGGATTGCTTCCCGCCTCGCGGGCTGCATTGAGCTCGACCGCACGATCGATCGGAATGCCGTTCCAATGCGTGACGGTGACGCCGACCCGGAACGAGTCGCCTGGCGGCAAGCCGAGGGTCTTGGTGACGATGTAGCGGCGCGCGCGCGGAGTGGTGCTGTCGAAATACTCTTCGACCAGAAACGGCAGGAACGCGGTCTTTCCCTGATAGGACGTCGGCAAAATATAGTTGGTGTGCAGATCGCGCAGCGAGTGGAAGATGTCGATCATCTCGCCGTGGAAACCGCGATCGTCGGCGGCAGCGGTGCTTTCGGCGATTTCCGTTTCAAGCCGGTAGCGCAGCAGTTTCAGTCGCTGCACGGGATCGATTCCGTGCATGGCTCGTTTGAGCGGCAAATGGACGAACACGCCGGAGAGCATCGAGATGGCCGCCTTGACCACCGTGACTCGTTCGGCAGGAGTTAGCCGGACCACGCCGGCGAGAAAAGCAGACAGCGGCACCGTAGCCGCGCCGGCGGCTGGGAGCGGCCCCTCCCCGAGCGGCGCAGGTTGTGCTTGAGGCGAAGGCCCAGCGGGAGGTGGAACTTGTTGGATTGGATTGACCGGTAGTTGAGCAACTGGATTCGCAGGGGTCTGCGGCGCTGGCCCGCCCAGCTTCAAGCAGATTTGTCCGATTTCACGAAGTGCCGATTCCAGCCAGGCGGTCCGTTCGTCGGCGTTCATAGGAATGCTCTCATCGGGCAAGGACGGTGTGTGCTTGCGGCTCTGATTCGATGACGATGACTCTTTATGATCCGCGGGTTTACTAATCGCGGTCTTATTAGCTGATTGTTTGCGTGGAACCGCTTTTCGGCGTGAGGCCTTTCGCGGCGGCTCGCCACCGCTAACGGACTTTTTCTTCTTTGCCATGCTGGGCGCCGAAGGCAATCCTATAATGTCAATACAAAATCAACGCGATTAATGTAGCAGTCGTCATGCGGCAAGCAAGCAAGATTAGTACAGCCGCTCTATATATTCTCATCATTGATACTTCAGCTGATTGGCAGCAGTGCGTATACAATGTGACTGATTCTGTCATAGCGCTGCCGCATTGCGCGGCGAACAGCCAAGTCAAAACGAGGCGGACCAGCGGATGTCGTTTCTCGTTGACTGGCCTCATCAATCCATCGATACTGCTCTCTCAGAGCTCGCTCATTCCGTCCCCCATCATCGCAGGTGGCCCATGCCCAGACGAACCAGGGAAACAATCCTGACCGCCTATTTCCGGCCATTATTTAAGGCACTGGTCCCACTTTTTCTGGCGGCCGCAATGGTATGCACCGCTGAGCCAGCCATTTGCGAGCAGGCTCCCCCTGCCGGCCGTGCACCTAATATTGTGCTAATCATGGCCGATGACTTTGGCTATGAATGCGTGACGGCGAACGGCGGCCAGTCGTATCAAACGCCGCATCTCGATCGGCTGGCGGCGGGTGGAATGCGGTTCGAGCACTGTCATGTGCAGCCGCTCTGCACGCCGACGCGCGTGCAACTAATGACGGGACTGTACAACGTCCGAAACTATGTAAACTTCGGCACGCTGCGGCGGAGCGAGACGACGTTTGCCCACGTGCTGAAGAAGGCCGGATATGCCACCGGCGTCTGCGGCAAGTGGCAGCTGGGCCGCGAGGTCGATTCGCCCAAGCATTTCGGCTTCGATGAATCTTGCCTCTGGCAACATACACGTCGGCCGCCCCGTTATGCGAATCCGGGCCTCGAGTACAACGGTGTTGAGAAGGATTTTTCGAAAGGAGAATACGGCCCGCAGCTGCTTAACGAGTTTGCGCTCGACTTCATCACGCGGCATAAGAGCGACCTGTTCTTTCTGTATTATCCGCTCACGCTCACCCACGATCCGTTTCAGCCGACGCCCGACAGCCCCGAATGGGATCCGAAAACCGAAGGCGAGCAAGCCGCGCGCAACGTGAAGCACTTTGCCGCCATGACGGCTTATATGGATAAGCTGATCGGGCAGCTCGATGCGAAGCTCGGCGAACTCGGCATCCGCGACAACACGCTGCTCATCTTTTTGGGAGACAACGGTACGGGCCAGGGCGTGACCAGCCGCTTTCAAAACGCCGACTATCATGGCGGCAAAGGGACGACCACGCGGCGCGGCACCCACGTACCGCTGATCGTGAGCTGGCCGGCGGTGATCAAAGCGGGCCAGGTGAATCGCGATCTGATCAGCAGCGTCGATATACTTCCCACCATTTGCGCAGCAGCGGGAACGGCCGCGGAAAAGCATCTGCCGGCAAAGCTCGACGGCGTGAGCTTTTTGCCACAACTGAAAGGCGAAAAGGGCCAGCCGCGCGACTGGCTCTATCACTGGTATTCGCCGCGGCAGGGCCAGAATCTCAAGGTGAGCGAGTTTGCACTCGACCACAACTACAAGCTGTACCGCGATGGCAGTTTCTATCACCTGAAGAATGATCCAAACGAACTGAAACGGCTGGAGGCGACTTCGCAAACTGGCGTCGCGAAAGCTGCGGTAGAAAAACTGCAGAAGGCGCTGGATCAACTTGCAAACGCCCGGCCGAAGCAACCCGATCCGACTGGAGAACCAGCGCAGACCGGCAAGAAGAAGCAGAAGCGGAAACAGCTGAACTAAAGCTACTTGCCGGGCAGAGTCCAAACCGGATCGAAATCCGGTTTCTCCTCGACCATGGCTTGCACGGTGCGATGCAGCAGCAGGAGCGCCGGCGCATCCGCGCCGTGTTGCATCCGCCAGTTGCCGAGCAACCGCGCGGCCTGCGAAAACCGGCGGTTTTCGAATTCGACCAACGCGGCTTCATACATCGTTTTGGCTTCGGGCCAGTCAGGGCTGCCGCTGGGAACCAATTGATAAAGGTCGAACGGCTGCGCGATGTTAAAGACCCGCACCTGGCACAACCGGCGGCTGAGAAAATCGCTGCCAAGTTTCGCCTGAGTGGCGCCGGTGATCAATAGTTTGCATTTCGCATGTTTGGTCGCTCCCTGCACGCGGCTGGCCATGTTCACGGTGTTCCCCAGCGGACCGTATTTGAATTTGTGCTTCGAGCCCACATTCCCCACGCGGGCGATGCCGGTGTTGATCCCAATGCCCAGATCGAGCGGTTCCTTCAACTCAGCTTGCCACCGCTCGTTCAAGATCGGCAGCTGCTCGAGCATCGCCAGCGCTGCCCGGCAGGCCCGCTCAGCATGATCGGGCTGCTCTTCCGGCGCTCCCCACATGGCGAATGTCTCATCGCCGACGTAGTCTACGAGCACGCCCGCCTCGGCCCGCACACAATTCGAAATCGCGTCCATCACGTCGCTGATCCAGTCGACGGTCCGCGCTGCTCCCAACCGCTCGCTGATCCGGCTAAAGCCCCGAATGTCGCAAAAAAGCAGCGTCACTTCCGAATCGCGAACGTTGAGCAAATCCGGCTGCACAGCCAACTGCCGCGAGAGTTCCGGGCTGAAAAAGTTGGCGAATTGAACCTGGGCTTTGAGCGCCGCTTCCTCTTGTTCGAGGCGCGCCAGGCCAGCGGCAATACACCGCGCCAGCAGCTGCACAAAATTCGCTTCGACCTCGTCGATCGAATCGACGATTCCCAAGCCCACTCCCTGGCGATTGCCGCACAGCGCGCCAATGACTTCCCACTGCCGATTAAGGATTGGTGCGGCAACGAATGCATCGACGCCGGTCAGACTTTCCATCTTTTCGGACGGGGCATGAGGCAGCTGCCAGAAGGTCCGCTTTTTTTCGCGCACCAGTTTGAGCACAGTCTGGCTGAAGTCTTTTGTCGCGCTCGAACCGACGCGCGGGGAGGTATAGCGCGCCTGCTGCCGCCATTGGCCGTTCTCATAGAACAACACCCACGCCGAGTGCAGCTTTGCGAGCTCGACCAGTGCGCGGGCCGCTTTCTCATAGAAGTCGGCGGAATTGGCGGCGCTTTCGAGCACGTCCATGGCTGCCTTTACCCAGCGATCGACGTCCCGCATCTCTGAATCGAGGTTCGCCGCCGCCGACAAACTGGGAAATGCCGTCGTCCCAAAAAAGCTGTGCCCCGGCCCGTCCGCCTCGGCGTCTTCCGGGAGGCTCTTGTAGAGCGATTCGTCGACCAGGCTGCATTCCAGAAAGCGCGCTGTCCCTAACGGCTGCAGGCGGATGGCCGTCGTCCGGCCGAATCCGAGGAGAGTTTCGGCTTCCAAAATCCGTTTAGCCCCCGGACCGAGGGTGCCGCTCGTGTCAAGCAGGTTGATCGAACGGTTGTTGCTAAGGTTGGTGATCTGGCAGCGGCCGCCCTCCAAAGGTTCTACAAGTGCCTGCTGCCGCGACACCGACTTTTCGGCTGTGACCACCAATCGCCGCAGGCCGGAAACGAACGTCGTGGCATACAGCAGCTCGTCCGACGCAGCCTGCCGGCCCAGTTCCATCGGCCCGCTGATTTCGGCGGTGTGCGCCAGCTTGCCATCTTCGTAGATGCGGATTTCCCAGGGTCGGCTCATTGTGATTCTTTCACGGATTCTGCGGCGGGCCTGCGGACTTATGGAATCCGCGCGAGCATTCTATCAGGTAATTTTTCGCCTGCGATTGGCGAAACCGCCGCCGACGTTTGCCGCTCGAATGCTCTGTGCTAGACTCGGCCTCTTCTCATTCGTGTGTTTACTATCGCCTCGTTTCCTGACCCAGCGAAGAAACGGATTCCTGTGCTGAGTGACCGCAAGGCCTTCGTTGCGCTGCACCTGCGGTGGTTCGTGGCCGCTGTGATGCTGACCGCCGCCGCGGTGATTTGGTACGGAATGGAAGCGGCTGGTTCGTTGCCGGGAATACCCGGGCGGCTCCGCTGGCCGGGCGGCAGTTCCATCGTCGGACTGACGTATGGAGTGATCGCAGGCGGGATCATCGTTTTTGAATCTCTGCTTGGACTGCGTCGCACGAAATGGTTTCGCACGCGGCGACGGCTCGGTTCCGCGCAGATCTGGATGAAAGCGCACATCTGGCTGGGGCTCGTCGCTGTGCCGCTCGTCGTTATGCATAGTGGCCTGCAGTGGGGCGGCTGGCTATCGACGCTCGTCGCCGGCGCATTCTCGATCGTCACCGCCAGCGGCATTTTCGGCTGGTACATGCAGAACCTGATTCCGCGCTGGCTGATGGAAGCCGCGCCGGAAGAAACGATCCATTCCCAAATCGATTCGGTGGCCGCTCAACTGAGCGCGGATGCACGGCGGGTGGTCGGCTTGCACACGCGGGTTGCGGAAGAGCACGAATTGACTGGCGAGCTGCGCAGAAGCGGCAACCTGATTGTCGCTGGTGCGCCACGGCGCGTCGGCACGATGGTGGAGCGCCTGCCGCGCCGGGAGCGGGAATCGCCGCAGGAACTCGTCATTCCGCCGCTGCTGCGCGAAGCCGTCGAAAACGACATTGAACCGTTCTTGCGATCGGGAACGAGCCGAGAGCGCGGTTTGCATCGAACGCAGCGTGGCGCGTGGTACTTCGAGGAGCTGCGGCGGCGAATTAATGACCGCGAGCTGCAGGGCGTGGTCGACAGCCTGGAGCAACTCTGCGAACGGCGGCGGCAGATGAATACGCAGCGCATCCTGCATTTCTGGCTGCACGGCTGGCTGACGGTTCACTTGCCGCTGGCGATGGCGCTGCTGATTCTGCTCGTGGGTCACATCTGGTTTGCGTTGAAATACAGTTGACATTCATGAAGGCCACGACGAACCCACCGGTGCAGGAATCGAGCAAGCAGCGGGCGCTGCGGATCGTGCTCAACTATCATCGCTGCGGCGATCCGCTGGTGCGCTCGAAGTACTTTTGGACTTTCGTCGCCTCCGCTGCTGCTGCTGCATACGTTGGTTGGCTGTTCCTTGCCGGTCCTACAGCGCGCGAGCAACTTTCCCCCGGTCCGCTCGCTGCGGTTCATTCGTCGCTGAACTCCGAGTGCGCAAAGTGCCATCAGAACTTCAAGCCCCTCGGGACGGATGCCAGCGGATTGCGAATGCTACTCG
>Ga0196963_10002185_pt1 | contig 12051 bp, 13 predicted proteins | sample S1_5metaG_FD_148600 | JGI IMG/M metagenome (GOLD analysis project Ga0196963, IMG submission 148600) | Soil microbial communities from Anza Borrego desert, Southern California, United States - S1_5 | ecosystem: Environmental > Terrestrial > Soil > Desert | place: USA: California | collected... | reverse complement strand
GTTCGTCGATCGTGATGCAGTTGTGAGGGACCTTGATGCCCTTCTTCAGCAGTGTCGGTATCATCAACAATTTCAGCGCATTGTCCATGCAGGTCCTCGTCAGGCTGTTGGCCCAGATGTCCAATGCCTCGGAATCGCAGGTCTCTTCCAAAATTTGCATCAGGTTTTCGGTCGGAACCCTGAGGCCCTTCATTCCGTTTCCGTAGGTGAATTGCGCGAACCTCTGGTTGATCATGATCGCATCGGCGATGGAGAGCATCTTGATGTAGAAGAATCCCAGTTGTGCGTCCTTGTACTTGGTCTGCAAGGTATCCAGGTTCCTCTTTTTGATCAGGTGATCGTCCACCGCAGCCGATACCTCCCGATAACCCTCCGTAGCAACGGATCCGGTGGCGGTCCCTTTTGCGACCTCCATCCCGGGGGCCTTTTTGGCAGCGATCGACGACACGCCAGTGCGTCCACCTTTTCTGGGGAAAGGGATCAAGGCAGCGACAACAGAGGGTGTGCCAAGACCCATTTTGAAAGGGTCGGCCCCATGACCCATTTTGAAAGGGTCGGCCCCATGACCCATTTTGAAAGGGTCGGCCCCAAGACCCATTTTGAAAGGGTCGGTCAACCGTCCCGTCCCCGCATCCTCTCCTGAACCTCCACCGGATTGCGACACCCACATCCTCTTGATGTTCGACCTTGCGACGCCTTGTCCCTTGTCGATGTTGGAGCTGGCGATCGCCGCCACTTGTTTGGCACACAACTGTTTGCGTTTGCTCTTTTTCAACAGGTGCATATAATATATCGACCGATTTCCGAATAAATGACCTCAAGCTGATCAATTTTAGCGTCCTGGGGAGGGATCAGTTAGAAACAGTGCTCACAAAGGAAATGGTGGGGTGGGGGCAACAAGGAGGGTCAAGGTCAACGTCCAGGGCGAAACTAGCGCCGGTTCCGCCTCGGAGAAAACAACCACCAGAAAAAAAGAAGAATAATCCCATTCCACAACAATTCGATATTCGATGTCCATGGATTTATCCGAAATAAAAATTGGTCCTTACGTGGATGCAGGCCCTGAACGCCAAGTGGCCGAAGTGATCACGAATGACGGTCCCTTGATCCTCGATTTTGGCACTTTCGACACCCCGTTCAGGTTGATACGAAAAGATCGCGGGTTTGCCATTCAATGCGAGCCCTCCAAGCAACAGATGGCCAAGGTGCGCCATATGGACATTCACGTGAACCACCATTTGCCCCATAATGAAGGCGTTTGGGTGCCTATTGCCTACGGTCGCGACGGAGTATTGACGATGGACATCCAAGGGACTACTGGAACCGGTGAGGACGAGGTCGTGCCCGCTCTGCCATTCAACAAGGGTGGTTCCCTGTCGGTCCGATTCCTACATTGGAGGGAATCGGACAGAAGCGGAATGTCGATGTACGTCCACAAGATCAAGGCGGAACCGGTCAGATTCGTGATCCTGGACCAATTAGACATGTCCAAGATCAGTGTGGGCAAACTGTGGAAGAGCAAGAAAAGGGAATGGGCCCTGATTTATCACGACGATCGTTGCATAGTGTTGAACCTGCAGGTCGTTCGATCCGCGTTCGAGGACATTGTTGAACTGAAAATCCCCGACAGCGTTTGGTGCACATTGTCTCCCGAAAAGCTCGGGATGTTGTTTGATCTGGGACGACGAATTGATGGTCTGTGCAAGGAGCACGAGGATCCGCGATTGAGGACTCTCGCAAACGGCTGCATCCAAATACCGCGCTTCAGCCAGGACGCCGATGACGTGAGGATCATTTTCAATCGCCACATGGCAAAGCGACTTCAATCGGCACCCGGTGTCCGCTGCATGTTGAAGGTGCATTTATGGCTGGACTTTAGCCATTCATCGATTGTGATCCGAGCAACCGAATTGAACGTACCTCCACCTTATATCATGCATGACATAAACACCGCTGGTGCGGATCATGGGGAATCCGGTTGTCAAATTTGTGGGAACGATTTCGGCAAAATGGAGCAGTGCGCCATGACGGAATGCCGACACGCATTTCACCGCGAGTGCATATCGGAATGCATCTCCGAATCGGGGCGCAAATGCCCCATATGCGAAAACGTCATTTGATGGATGGGGATTATTAATATAATGCTCAAATTCGTAATTTGGATCAAGAGCCTGATGAAAGACAAATTTGGAGTTCCGTGCAATCGCGGGGACAGGATGGTCGTGGAATCGAAATTGAAATCTATTCCCGATCCACACCTGACGGATCTGATCGATGAATTGGAGGATTACGGGACCGAATTCATAAAGTTGGGAAAGGGGACGACGGCATCCGTCTATCTGACGAATTTGCGTTCCATCTCCGGAGAAGACCAATCGGGATACGACTGTCTGTTGGTCATCAAACATTTTTTTGCCAGGAAGGTGAAATGGGCCGACAAAGAGATCTCGTCGCTGGTGAAGCTGCGTCATAGCACGATCGTCCCGGGTTTGTTCCACGTCATTCGAAATGCCAAAACCGCCATTTTGTTCACAGAATTCATCAATGGTTTGACCATTGGTGAATTGATCGAGGAGATCAAAAAGGGATCCATAATGGATTTTTATCAGGGGCACAAGATTGTCATAATTCTATACGTCGTCTCGCTCATTGCCAAGGCGATACGCACCCTGCATGGTAATTCGATAATGCACAAGGACCTGAATTTGAACAACATCATGTTGGTGATGGAGGGCGATAAATTGCACGTTAGATTCATAGATCTTGGATCTTCGTGTGACCTTGACGAAAGGGACAACGATTGCGATTCCACGGATGGGGTCACGCCATTGATAATGTCGAAATTCCTATGCGGGTTGCAGACGCATGCATCGGCACACGACATTAAATCCCACGATTACTGGTGCCTGGTAGTGATAATATATTGCCTCTACAACTTGGATTATCCCAAAATTCACGGTTCCTTGATGGCGTTTTACGACGACCTGTGCAGCGACGACCCCTCTTATGTGAACGAGACGTTCTCCGTACCGAATCCGATACTCCGGCACGTCCAATCGGCTTTGATCAGTGGCAACCTTCAGGAATTCTGGGAGAGTATCAGAACCGCGGAACGGGATTTCGTGCGCGCATCAAGGTTGCCGTTGCTCGCGATTCCCAAAAGGACTATGCGCAATTCCCCCGATGACAGAGCCAGGGTCGCACCGTTGGCGGCCGATCAATTTGTGGATGATTCCGTAACGTCACCCGCGTCCCTTTTTTCCCCAAGATCTCCCGATTCCTATTTACCCACCCCTCCCATTTCAACCAGGATGGTTTCTCCGCCCCCACCCACACCCCCACTCACCAGAGAACAGGTCGCATTCCCAGCTCTGCCGCAAAGGAGAGGGATCAAAGGATAGGAACGGTGAATGGGACTACTCCACGTGAGAGAATTTGAACCCCACGCGAGTGGAATATTTAATTGAAAGATTGGATTGTTTGCACCCATTGTACATGTGCATGACAACAGAGTCATGATTTGTACTGAATGACCGGTCATTATAATTCTATCAAGATAGAACTTTGCTTTTACAATGAGCAATTGACATTCTTTCAATTTGACCGCCATGAATGGATTTCACCATATATCTATCGGAGAGCGTCTGGAGCCACTGGGCCACCTCAAGGTGACCGTTGATGCAACTGAATCGGAACGCCTCGTCGTTAATGGCGTGAATGTCGACACTTCCCACCGTAGGTGCCTCCGGCAAACCGTGGAGCCATTGGGCCAACCCCAGGTGACCATTTTGGCAACTCCACCGAAATGCCTCGTCCTCCAGGGCGTGTACATCCACGCCTCCCAGACCTTGGAGCCACTGGGCCATCTCAAGGTGACCATTATAGCAACCCAATCGGAACATTTGGTCGTACATGTCGTGCACGTTCACGCCTCCGGCAAACCGTGGAGCCACTGGGCCACCCCCAGGTGGCCCTTAGGCAACTCGAACGGAACGCCTTGTTGCTCATGGCATGCACGTCCACGCCTCCCACCGTATGTGCCTACAGGTACGGCGGCAAACCGTGGAGCCACTGGGCCAAGACCAGGACCGTTATGGCAACTCATTTGGAACGCATAATCATTATTGGCATGCACATTGACCCTCCCACCGTAGGTGCCTACAGGTACGGCGGCAAACCGTGCCGCTACGCTGTAGCCATTGGGCCACCGCCAAGTGACCGTTACCGCAACTCCGTTGGAAAGCCCGGTCATTATTGGCATGCACATCGACGCCTCCCACCGTAGGTGCCTACAGGTACGGCGGCAAACCGTGAATCCATTTAGCCATCCATAAATAGCCGTACTCACAGCTCAAAATGAACGCTTTTGTCACACCGGTTATACATTTGCGTTTCCATTGTTCCATGAAGTCTGCGGATACCGGAAAACCTTCATCACTAGAAAGGATTTCCAATCCATCATGTTTTGGTACCAGTTTAACCTTAATGTTTCCGACGGAGTGAGAGGCGCATCGGTTTGCATTTTGTCCATAGCCTTTGCTTCAAAATAATTATCATTTTACTTTTTACCAATGGAAGATTGCCAAGCCCTTTAGCACCGATTTTGCAGATGTCATGACAACAACAGCAGAAGCTGTTTTCTCGGACAAAAGCATCAAATTCAAATACGGGTATGTGGGTAGTGACGAAATCACTCTGGTTAAAGAACCATTGACTGACGAACAGTTGAAACGTGGGGCCGCCACCGAGTACAATGGCCGAACCAGCAAGTTGCTATCTCTACTGGCTGGCCAAACGTCAGTACTATTCGCCCAATACCTTCAAGGGATCTACCTTCACACCAATTGCCTTATTTTGATGCTCGAGTTTTCCAAGTCGATACTGAAGAATTGGCCTTGGAGAATATTCAATACCGTCGCACAAGCGTCATTAAAAATGCTCGTTTGATGTTTGCTCAACACCATGTCTACCACAAGAAACTACAGGGAGTCTCATCCGCCGATGCTATCAAAATTGTCAAGGATTCGCATAACTTGGACTTCGCCAAAGTTGTCCCAGAGAACATCCAGTTTGGAACTATGTTCACCTGGGTCATGACCGAGGTGGGATCCACCAGATCCAGAGTTCATGGACAACCGGCTATTAACTCATACAGATTATCAGACGACCTCCATCCGCCACTACAATCATCGGCTCAGTAGTACTGTCCAGTCAATAAATGGCTTTATCCTCACTCCAATCGCATCAGGATAAAGCCATTTTTGATTGAACTTTTTTCTAAAAAGTTCATTTTTGACCACCTGTTCACCGATCTCTCTTCGTGGATGGTAAGGCTGACTCTTAGATTATGCCTGTCGCTACTGTGACGACCTGAAGTCCCAACAAGCCGTCACAACCCGGTATTTGGAGAGTGCCCGTAACGAATAACCAATCTGAAGGAACGGCTGCAGGACCATGCACACGGTGGGATATTGAGCGATTTCCCTTTCATCTACGCCCGGTTGGGAATGTGGGTAGAAACTACGATTATCCATACGAAGTCACCGTCTTTTCGAGTACACGTCAAATCGATGATATTCCTCTGTTTGAGAAAGTCATTCGGATTCGTCGGTTTTTTTTGGAAGATAATCATTGTTGAATTCGCCGGTCATCACGCACTGTTTGAACTGGATCAACAAAAATGTCATGAAATCCTTGTGTTTTTCATTAATTCCCTCCAAGAGGCCATCAAACACGTTACGTTGTGCAAATGATGACGTCCTCGTCAATGGCAGATCTTTACTTTCGTCCTCTTTGATTGGTTGCAGACCAACCACAAAACTTTCGAAATGCGACCACAAGTTGGTTTCCGTCATTAACATCACGGCTGCATGAAAGTTTCTCGCCAACAGGAAATGGTGGCCGGACATCATGTAATACACGACGGCGATCACTGCCCAGAGATCGATCAGGAAAAAGAGGTCCTTCACCGATCGCTTGTCCTCCGGTCTGGCATTGAATGCATCCAGAATGCCACTTTCGCCGGAATAGATGAACGGAAAAAGGTTGACAATGGAGCCGGTCAATGATATCATGGTAAAAACGCTTTGGAGATCACCTGCGTAATCCTCAATATGCTGTGCAGACCCGAAATCTATCAAGACCACCGATTGACACGTTTTGGGATCGGTGAGCATAATGTTGTCCCTCTTTATGTCGAGATGGGCGATGTCGATCAAATACAAATTTTGCAAGACGTCATACAGGTTGTTGAACAGGTGGATCACGTCACACGAATGGCGGTATTTCAAAATCTTCGCACCAGCCAATTCGGTGATCAGACCGACATGTGACTGGCCTCCGAGTGTAATAAAACACTTGCGAAATTTGATGTACCTGTCTTCCGGAAAATCCGGCATCCGCCGTTTTATTGCCTTGATCTTGTCCTTCATCTTTGACAGAAATCGGCACTCCCTCCTTGCATTTTCCTCAAAACCGCGTTTGGGAACCTTCAATATGTATTCCTGTCCGGTCTCGTCATTTCTGATGATGGAGACTATTCCCAGACCCCCACTCGCTATGGTCCTCGTTATGGTGTGTCTCTCTCCGACCTCCAATTCCGTGTTTTCCGACAGATAGTCTTTATCGTCCGACAAGATTCTGGCTCCCGCTAGATCATTATTACCGCCAAAAAGGATCTTGAGATTCAAGTATTTGTGTTTGTATTTGAGGTACCGTCTGAAGAGTCGTTCCATATACATATAGAATGAGAATTTGAAGGAGCGATTGGGCAAAAAAGTCCAAATGGTATATGTCCGTCACGGTGATCAACAATATCGAATATGCGACGTACGACCTTTTGGGTCGGGGCAGTTTCGGCAGTGTGTACCGGGCCAAAAGGATCAGTGATGATTGGCCCGTTGTGATCAAGGACATGATGGTCGACGCCCCTCATGCACGCGCCCTTGAATATGAAATAGCGGTTTTGAATTGGATAACCAGGGAATTGGGGGACGATTCCCCGTTTAACAAGATACTCGACAGTCAAATCATCACCCTCGGTGATAAAGTCAAAGCCAGCGTCGTTTTGGAATACGTCGAAGGAGATAATTTGGCCGATTATTGGAAGAAAAACAAACCCTCCGATAAAACGGAGAGGTGGTCGATGATCAAAAACATTTTGGAACAGGTGTTATTGGCAATCAACATCCTGCACGAACAGAACATCGTCCATCGTGACATCAAGAGCCAAAATGTGATGGTCAAATCCATAGATCATGCACCCGGATACCGGATAATCATCATTGATTTCGGTCTTTCCTGCAGCATTAATGATGGATTTTTGCGGGATTATCCGGATCTGATGGAGCGTTCGAGGGATTGTCCGTCCAGAATCGTCGGCACCCCGCATTATCTCGCTCCACAACTCATCGAGATGCATCGGAAACGACGAAATTTGAACCATGAGGATTTGAAGAGATCGGACGTATGGGCCATCGGAATCATGTTGTTCCAACTCATCTACGGTTATTTTCCGCACAATGGACGAAACTTCAACGACGTATTTGCCAATATCATGGATCACGAAAATCCTGATCGTAGATTCCGACTTGAGATGAGGGATCGACCCACTCCTTTCAATGCAGTGCTGGATTCCATTTTTGTGCCAATTGAAACCCGTCCGACCATCAGGGAACTGATTACCCAAGTGCAAAGGATAGCTTGAATATAGTGAAAAATCTCATTTTTTCAAATTGATGGAATCAACTTGATTTTGAGCATTTATAGAACGAAAGCGAAATGGAATTTCCAATAAACAATGTTTTTTTGATTCAGCTAAAACCGTTTTGGCAAAATTTTTCACTCATTCGCAATTTGAAGATCGCTTACAAAAAGTGCTCGTGGGTTTAATTGCTACGGAATCCGAATCCAAAAACGAACTGTTGCCATCACGTTAAATGCGATGGTCCCCTTGGAAGGAATGGTCCAAGGTACCAATGTGGAGGATTCTCCAAATTTGTGTCAAATCAGTGATAACTTCACGAAACTTATGTGGAGACCATAAATTTGCGAGAGTCAAACAAGTTAATCCATTAGGTCTTTACAATAGATGTGGAATCAACATCAGCTTACACAAGCGAGACATTTAATGGCGTAAATTCCATTAATACCAACCTGAAATCCCCACAGGAGTTCAAGAAAATGTCGAAGAGATTGGATACAGAAGAAAAGTTTGGAGAGATGAGCGATTCCGTGAAATCCGCGACAAATCCATTTGACGATATATGCCAGAATACACGTTGGACCGGAATCGGGGCAAAGGTGGTCAAAAACGTTGTGGCATTTAATCCGTGGGAAGTGTTTCAGAAAATGTGCAAACTCCTTTGTGGATGCTTTCACCTTCGGAAAATGTGACATATGGTTCGCGCATTTTATAAGAATCTGGTGACGTAAAACAAAATTTAACACATAATAATCGTGCTTGATCCAAACGTGTTTCGCTCCGCGATATTGCTCCCAATGGGAACAGGTAAATCGGAACTGGATTCTGGTGGAGATTTTGCCAATTTTGAATTGAGCGATAAATATTGCACCTTTTCCGATACATTGGGTGGCGGAACAAGTGAAAATACACAATATTCCCAGCTCACTTGTTGGCGCAACACATTTTTGTCATCAATCAATAAAATGTCACACCATTGAAATTTACAGGTATTTGGCATTATCCACCAAAATCTTTCATTGCCCGTATGCCACACGTGCGGCATATGTACATATGGAGTCCATATCAATTTATACGGATTATAATATTTTGTCGGATTATGGACGGAACAAAAAAGCTCACAGGCCGTACAACATTTGCATGCTTTACAAGAGTTGTCCGAATCAGGTTCAGAATCGGTATTTGGCATCGTACCAACATAAAATACCATTTGCATAATTTCAATTTTATATCCAAGTCAGGGCTTCTGAAGCCCTGACGAAATCGGGTTACAGATGCGGCTCACCATTGTTTCCCGTGTGGTAAAAATTGTCACTGCCCCAAACAAAATTGAAAATTATTCGATTTCAAATGCCCTCCAACGTTGTGACCGTAGTTACCGGGGCGCGACCGTCGTTACCGCAATTGCCACCTTGCTCGCCCTGATATCCAATTTGTTCAAGGAGGAGACCAACGCTTTTTATGCTTCGCGCGTGGATCGCGCCAAACAAGCTCTGACCATTGACAGAAAGAGGCAATTCAAAAACCGGTACCGGTGCCATATCCGTTATAGGTCGTCCGGAATGCGTATACGGAGCTGAGACACGCCGTCGTATTGAGGGACCAAAATGCATCTCCCCTCTTCGACATGGCCAATGGCACTTACAGGGTGACGGAAACGCTCAACTGTTACGGAACTGGCGCATAAGGGCTTTATTTTTTGGTGATAAGTGGGAAAACAGGCCTGCACGGAACCGGAGGGTCAAACTGGAACAAAGGACGAACATGGACATCATTTTAGGGATGCCCCGGATCAAGGCGATGTGACGCGACATGGGCATTGCATTCATGCACTCCCCCTCAAATCCAACCTCCTCCACATCGAGCCGTTTTTCACCTTCCCTCCACTGATATGCACCGCCAATGGGTGCAGGATTTGGTGTGCCCCGAATTTGATGTCGACCGGTCCCTTGGTCTTTCCCCTGCTGGATTCGGTGTACACCCAACCGGGATCGGCTGTGACGATCTTGAAACCCAGCGTCTCGGCCTGCCTGGATACAGTGTGGACGACCTGTTCCAAGGCAGACTTCGTCGCGTTGGTGACGGGATGGAAGGGACCCTTTTTGATGAAAGCTCCTTCCGAGGAAGTGACCACGATGATCATCTTGTTTGCACTTCCCCGGTCGGGATGGGCCTCCAGCCCTTTGACGTAATGCCTGATGAGGTTAACGTTGCCGATGATGTTGGTGTCGATCGGACTGCTGATCTCGTCGTCGTCCAATTCGTCGATGCATTTGTGCCAAATTCCGCTGTTGGGCCTGACGAAATCCCCGGTCCAATCGCTCTTGGACGCGTCGATCCTGCTGTCGTCGAAGTGCAGGGTTTCCGATGCCGAGAGCACGAACACGTCGAATTCGTGATCCAGCAACTTCCGGTTCATCTCGGTCCAGGTCTCGGAACGCCTCAGGTCCAATCGGATGCATCCGGCATCGGTGCTTGACCCGAAACGCGACGTGTATCGGCATTCCACCTTCCCACCCTTCAATATCCGGACCATCTCGGCCCCGATACCGCACCTGCCCCCGGTGACCAAAACCCGGAGATCGCCGGCCACACGCGAGAGGGCCACATCGTTGAACTTAATTTATCGGTTTCCATTGCGTGGCAACCGTTGCAGAAACCGGAGCCGGAAGTTGCGTCGTCGCCCTGCATCTCGTAAATCTTGCACACCTTCATGCAATTGGAGCAGGTGCGGAAGGGGGTCACCGCATACAACAGAGGGACGAACACCTCCCCACAATACAGGTCTCGGAGAGAGGCGGAAACCCGGGTTTTCGACATCCCGCGAAAGGCGATGTACGCTCGCATCTGTTCCACCGTGATGGGGCTTTTCTTTCCCAGGTCGGAGATGCCGTCATCGCCGTAGAAATCCTCCTTTTGCTTGCAGAAATCGAGGATACCACCGAGGTCGATCTTGGGACTGATTTCGCATTCCTGCAACACGTAATCGTGACCGTCGGTCACCCTGACCAGTTCGCATTTGAACCCCCTCCTCACGTACTTATCATAAGCCGCCATGAATCGGTCCTTCTCGGCCGTGGTGATCACATGCTCGTAAAACGTGGCAACACCGGTCTCGAAAAATTTGTCCCACCTGTGATTTGCATAAAGGAAACGACGACTTCCCAGTTCGAATCCGACGCATACCAAGTCCGAGTGGTACCCCGCGAAGACCTCCCCCCAATTGCGCTGGACCGGCGGCAGTACCAGTTGAACAATGCAGGAAGGTCGCCGCTCCCCTTCCCGGAGGGACGGGGTCCACCAGGTGAGCGTGTACGGGGTGCGGAGGAGGATGCATTCCCCGTACACGGTCCGCATGCAGCGGTCGAATTCCACCACCAGGGCCGGATCGTCGTTCCGCGTGTAGATGTCGACGTCTTCGGGTTCGGAGTGGGCGCCTTTGGCGAAACCGCATTCCAACAGGCTCCACATTACCAGCGATCCGGAGATGAAGAGGTCATCCTTGAAAGGAAGGATGTCGACCAGTTCCCCGAATTTCGGAAATTTGCCCAACAATCTCTCCATGGCATGCGCGACTTTATTTATAGTGTAGTGAGTCTTCGACAGGGCGTTGTGATCCTTCAATTCGATCAGCGACTCGCCGTCATCCTGGATGACTGATTCACAAAATGCCTCAAAATCCGAGAGCATCCTTGGGATGAACATTGACAAATTAAAATCATTTTTTATTTTGGGTCGATTGAGGCACCAAAGCAATGAAGCACAATTTTGGTCATTGTTCATCAAAAGGAGACGGTGCCGAAATCACGCAAACCCCGTTACAAAAATCCGTTTCCCTGTCCCTGTACTTTATCTTACGATCGGCAATTGTTTTGGGAATCCGTTGGTCATAACAGACGGTAACCAAGTGAACCGTCCCCATCTCTCACAAAATATTCGTATTGATTGAAATGATCGAATATCATTGTCAGCCTTGTCAACAACGATTCGATTCATGGAATGGTATTTCCAAATGCCTTCTCAATATTTTTATGGCCAAGGGTGACCTTCTGCAAATGACAGAATCGTCTGGCGCGAAACACTCCGAGATCATTATGATCATCAATTTTATTGAATATTTTTACAAGTGTTGGAAACTGCATCCAGATCTACATATTTGGTGTTGAACCATAAAATAAGCCTTTAAGGTCCACAGATCCATAAATTGGACCATTTGTGTGATCAAATGAATCGATTCGGGAGGCTGCAATTGTGTCAGATCTCATGGATATGGCCACCATCGGTCAGCATTTATTTGCGCAAATATTTGACCATTTTTTTGGGAAAGCAAACTTATTTCATCGACCGAA
>Ga0196963_10002184_pt1 | contig 12054 bp, 8 predicted proteins | sample S1_5metaG_FD_148600 | JGI IMG/M metagenome (GOLD analysis project Ga0196963, IMG submission 148600) | Soil microbial communities from Anza Borrego desert, Southern California, United States - S1_5 | ecosystem: Environmental > Terrestrial > Soil > Desert | place: USA: California | collected... | reverse complement strand
TGCAGGAGGTGGCCGACGACGTCGAACGGGCTGAACGTCCCGTCCCCATAGGTCGCGCGCGTCCAAGCGTCGTCGAGGCCGGCGAGCAGCGCGGTCAAGGCGGCGGGCGTGCGGCGCAGGACGGCGGCCGAACGATCGAGGTCGAAATTCATAGGGCTCCGTGAAGGACGCCCGCAGGATACCGGGCTCGCGCGACCCGCGGCCCGGTACGCCCGAGCGGATTTCGAAACGGCACAGTTGGAAGGCGTGATTCGTATGCGCGCGACGACGCCCGACCGAAAGGGTCGGGCGTCGTCGATTTCCGCGGTGTCCGGGCCCGGTCACTGAAGTGACACAGGCCTCTTGCGCGTCGGGCGCTACCTCTTCGACTTCGAGACCTGCTCCTTCGCGGCCGACACGACGTTCTCGACCGTGAACCCGAACTTCTTGATCACGTCCTTGATCGGGGCGCTGGCCCCGAAGCTCTTCATCCCGATCGTGACGCCGGCCTGTCCGACGTACCGCTCCCAGCCGAACGTGCTGCCGAGCTCGACGGCCACGCGTGCGGTCGTCGTCGGCGGCAAAACGCCGTCGCGGTAGGCCTGGTCCTGGTTCTCGAACAGCTCCCAGCTCGGCATCGAGACCACGCGGGCCTTCACGCCCTCGGCCTTGAGCTTCTCGTACGCGTCGGCGGCCAGCGAGACCTCGGAGCCGGTCGCGATCAGCAGCACGTCCGGCTTGCCGTCGGGGGCCGCGCACGCCAGCACGTACGCGCCCTTGGCCGCGCCGCTGGCGGCGTTGTACTTCGTCCGGTCCAGCGTCGGCATCGCCTGCCGCGTCGTGACCAGGCACACCGGGTGGTGCTTGGTCTTCATGATCACGCGCCAGCACTCGGCCATCTCGTTGGCGTCGCCGGGGCGGATGACGAGCAGGCCGGGGATGGCCCGCAAACTCGCCAGGTGTTCGATCGGCTGGTGGGTCGGGCCGTCCTCGCCCACGCCGATCGAGTCGTGCGTGAAGACGTGGATGGTCGGGATCTCCATGATCGCGCTGAGCCGGATCGCCGGGCGGCCGAAGTCGCTGAACACGAAGAACCCCGCCCCGAACGCGCGAACCTTCGACAAGCTCATCCCGTTGACCACGCCCGCCATCGCCAGCTCGCGCACGCCGTAGTGGAAGTTCCGCCCGGCGAACGAGAAGACCTCCGTCGCGTGGTGGGCGCCGTGGCTGTCGGTGCCGCCGGTCTGCGGCGTGAGCGCGGGCGGGCCGAAGTCGCCGGCGCCGTCGAACGTCAGCCGCGTCTTGGTGGACGGAGCGAGGTCGGCGCTGCCCCCGATCAGCCACGGCACCTGCTTGGCGATCGCGTTGAGCACCTTCCCGCTCGCGTCGCGCCCGGCCATGCCCTTGGCGTCGGCGGGGAACGTCGGGATCTCCTTGTCCCACCCGTCGGGGAGCTCGCGGTGCTGCATCTGCAGGAGCTCGCGGGCTTCCTTCGCGTACGCGGCCTTGTACTGCTCGTACTTGGCCATCCACGCGCCGCGGGCCTCGCCGCCGCGCTTGCCGATGCCGCCCGCGAAGTGCTCGCGGACGCCGTCGGGCACGAGGAACTTCGGCTCCGTCGGGAACCCGTACGACTTCTTGGCGCCCTCGATCTCCTTATCGCCCAGCGGCTCGCCGTGCGCGCCGTGGGTGCCCTGCTTGGTCGGGGCGCCCCAGCCGATGTGGCTGTCGACGATGATCAGGGTCGGCCGGCCGTTGGTCTGCTTGAAGACCTGGAACGCCCGCTCGAGCATCTGCAGGTCGTTGGCGTCGCCGACGCGCGTCACGTTCCACCCGTAGGCGATGAACCGCGTCGCCACGTCCTCGCTGAACGCCAGGCTCGTCTTCCCCTCGATCGTGATCTCGTTATTGTCGTAGATCCAGCAGAGGTTATCGAGCTTGAGGTGGCCGGCCAGACTCGCGGCCTCGCTGGCGGCGCCCTCCATCATGCACCCGTCGCCGCCGATCGCGTAGACGTTGTAATCGAACATCTCGAAGTTCGGGCGGTTGTACGTCGCCGCGAGCCACTTGCCCGCGATCGCCATGCCGACCGAGTTCGCATACCCCTGCCCGAGCGGGCCGGTCGTGGTCTCGACGCCGCTGGTCCAGCGGTACTCGGGGTGCCCCGGGCACTTCGAATCGAGCTGGCGGAACTTCTTGATCTCGTCGAGCGGGACGGCCAGTTCGCCGACCATCTCGTACTTCGCGTTGACGGCCTTGACGCCCGTCAGGTGGAGCATCGAGTAGAGCAGCATCGAGGCGTGCCCGGCCGACAGCACGAACCGGTCGCGGTTGGGCCAGATCGGGTCGTTGGGGTCGAAGCGGAGGTGGTTCTGCCAGAGCTGGTACGTGACCGGCGCCAGCGCCATCGGCGTCCCGGGGTGCCCGGAGTTGGCGGCCTGGACGGCGTCCATCGACAGACAGCGGATCGTGTCGACCGTCGTCTTGACGATGCCGGCGGCGGTGGACGAAACGGACGTGGACGAACCGGCGGGCGCCTGGGGCGCGGGGGCGGTGGAGGTGCTCATGGATCCTGGATGAAGAGGGACAGATCGGACCAGCGCGGTCGCCCGCGCCGGCGGGTGGTTCAGCCGCCGACGCGGGAACGGCGCATTTTGCCGTTTTGTCGGCAAACGGCAATCACCGGGACCGGTATGAAGGGCATTTTCTCATGACCTCGGGTGAAAAGACGGGATGGGACGAATCGAAAGTGCTCATGGGAGGGAGAGTTAGGCGCGGGGAGCGCGGAACAGGCATGACCCCGCGTTTCCGTGCGCAGCGCCCGCTTGCGGGTTAGCAGACCCACGGGTGCAACATTGCCAGCAACTTCCGTCGCCGAACATGGCACCCACGCCTGGTTACAATCACTTCATGCCGATCCACGACTGGACTCGAGCACCGCTGGGCGTCTACCACGACTTTCATTTGGCGTGGGTCGTGGAATTGCAGAAGGCGTTGAATCGACTCCTCCCGTCCGATCGCTATGCGATGATCGAGTATGCCGAGCCAGACCGGGCGAGCGAGATCAAGTTCGGAGAGGGAACGAACCTCGACGCGGACGAGGAAACGATCCTGGGTGAAATCCGGAACCGTGTCGCCGTCCGGCGCACCGACGGGGACGGGCTCGTCGCCGTGTTGGAGATCGTGCCCGCCGCCGCGAAACTGAACCGCGCCGTTGCCGAGGGCTTTGCTTCGCAGATGGCCGCGATCATTCGACAGGGCATCAGCCTCCTTCTAATCGACATTCTTCCGCCGACCGCGGTGGTGCCGCACGGGATACACGACTTGATCGCATCGAGGTTCGGCCTGCCTTTCGACCTACCCGCCGAAGCGCCGCTCGCCGTGTCGGCGTTCGTGACGAACTTCGCCTTGACGGACGAGTTGGAATTCCGCTTGGAGAGCACGGCCCTCGGTCGCGAGTTGGTCGACATGCCGCTCTTTCTGGATCCGATACACGCCGTCCACGTGCCACTCGAAGAAACCTATACGGCGGCGTATGAGGGCGTAGCCGACCGGTGGCGGAGAGTGATCGAGAAGGCTGATCCCGTTGTTCGGAGCGCGGGCCCGTCCGAACGTTCGTAGCCGCGGAGCGGCGTAGGACTAAAGCCCACGGCGCAAGCCGTGGGTAGCAGACGCGACGAACAGGGAGCCCCGGAGGGGCGAAAGAGGCGGTCGCGCGACTGCCTCGCGAAACGGTCTTACGTCCCTCCGGGACTCTGGTGAATTCGCCACCTCGCAGACCCGCGGCTCAGGCCGTGGGCTTTAATCTTACGCCGCTCCGCGGCTCAATCGCGTTCGCGCCCTCACTCCAGCGCCAACCTCACCTCCCCCAACTTCCCCCCGTACTTGAACGGCGCCGCGTACTCGCCCACCCGCGCGTTCGCGTCCTGCCCGGCGCTCAGCCCGTCCGTCGGCGTCGTCGACAGCAGGTCCGGGATCCGGCCGGCGCCGATCTCCTTCCCGTTCGCCGTCAGCGTAACCATCCCGCCTTCCTTCAACCGCGCGACCAGGTCCACCGGCGCCGCCGGCAATTTCTCCTTCGCCGACACGCTGTACAACTTCGACCCGAGCCGCGCCGCCAGCGTGACCGTGCCGTCCTTCACGTATAGCGTGAACCCGTGGCCGGTGCCGCCTTGCGCGAGGATCACGCCGTCGCCGATCGTCTCCAGCCGCGCCGTGATCGTCAGCGGCTTCTCTGCGGAGTCCGGCGCGTCCTTTCCGGCCAGGTAATCGCCGGCCTTGAGCGTGAAAACCTTCTCCGTCGACGACCCGCGCGCCTGGGCCCGACCGCCGTTCTTCGCCGGCCCCTCGCCCGCGACCGCCTTCTCGCCGTACGCCGGCTTCCACGGCCACGGGATCGCGCCGGTCCGCTTCGCCCACGCCTCCCACTGCGCCACCAGCTCCTTCACCCGCTCGGGCTGCGCCTTGGCGAGGTCCGTCGTCTCCGCCCGGTCCGCCTCCATGTCGTACAGTTCCCAGGCCCCGCCCGGGCCCTTCGCCACGAGCTTCCACTGACCCGCCCGCACCGCGCGGTTGCCCTCGTGCTCGAAGAAGATCGGCTGGGGGCGCTCGATCGACTTGCCCGCCAGCGCCGGCGCGAGACTCTTCCCCTCCAACGGTGTGATATCGATGTTCGAGAACTGGTGCGGGTACTGCGCGCCCGTCACCTCCAGGATCGTCGGCATCAAATCGATCAAGTGCCCCGGTGTCGCGTCGATCGAGCCCGCCTTCGCGGTGATCCCCTTCGGCCAATACGCCACCAGCGGCGTCGCGATCCCGCCCTCGTGGTTCCAGTGCTTGTATTCGCGGAACGGCGTGTTCGACACGTTCGCCCACCCGCCGCCGTACGCGATGTGCGTGTCGTACCCGCCCGGCATCACGCCCGGCCCGACGCGGATCGGGTACCCGTCCCGCGTCTGCTTGGGCGTCGAGCCCAACTGCACCTCGTCCTTCCCCATCGGCGGGAACGGTGGCTTGTCGGGCCGCTCCTTGGGCACGTTCGCCCGCGCCTGCCGGCCGACCGTCTCGGCGCACCCGCCGTTGTCCTGCAGGAAAAAGATCAGCGTGTTCTCGAGCTGGTTGCCCGCCCGCAGTTGCTCGATGATCTTCCCGACGTTCTGGTCCATCGCGTCGATCTGGGCCGCGTACACCTCCATGCACCGCGCCTCCCACGCCTTGTCCTTCACGACCTCCCAATCGCCCGCCTGCGGCGACGGCTTCAGGTCCGCCTTGATCAGCCCCAACTCGCGCAGCCGGTTCAGCCGCGCCTCGCGGATCGGGCCGTACCCCGCATCGTACTTCCCCTTGTACTTGGCAACGTCCGCCTCGCGCGCGTGCAGCGGCCAGTGCGGGGCGGTGAATGCGCAGTACAAAAAGAACGGCTTCTCCGGCGTCGCCTTGACGTGCTCGCCGATGAACTGCGCCGCGTGGTCGCCGATCGCGTCGGTGTAGTAAAAGCCGTTTTTCGGTTGGTACGCCGAGTCGTTCTCCGGCGTGATCGGCGTGTTGTCGCGGATCAGCATCGCCGGGTCCCAGTAGTTCCCGCCGCCCTGGATCGTCCCGTACAGCCGGTCGAACCCGCGCTGCAGCGGCCAATTCGTCCGCGGGCCGTCCGGCTTCACCTCGCGCGTCACGTGCCACTTGCCGGTCATGTACGTGCGATACCCCGCGGGCCGAAGGGCCTCGGCGATCGTCACGCACCTGTCGTTGAGCATCCCCTGGTACCCCGGGAGCTTCTTGTCGTCGACCATGTGCCCGACGCCGGCCTGGTGCGGGTACAAACCCGTCAGCAGCGCCGCCCGCGTCGGGCAGCAGCGGGCCGTGTTGTAGAACTGGCTGAACCGCACGCCCCCCATCGCCAGCTTGTCCAGGTTCGGCGTCGCGATCTCCGACCCGAAGCACCCGAGGTCGGAGTACCCCATGTCGTCCGCCATGATCACGATCACGTTCGGCCGCGGCGCCGCCGTGGCGGCCAGCGGGATCAGCGCCAAAAGTCCGATCAGTGGAATGCGCGGCATGTCGACTCCTCAGAGATGTGACGATCACTTGCGAACCCCGCCCCTCCAAGCCGGAGGCGGAGCCTAGGCAACGCCCCGGACGTGGCTTTCGACATTGTCACCCTCCGTGGCAACTCGGGCAATCGCTGACACCTGTGCGGGTTGTGCGGCCCACGCATTGTGTGCCAACTCACGGGCCGGGAGATTCGGGGAAATGCCGATGAATTTCGCACGAACGGCTTGCGACTCCGAGGGTAACTCCGGTACTTGAAAGACGGAGGATGGTTCGAGATGCGCAAAGCGAAATGGTCATTGGCCCTGGTCACCGCGGCCGCCGCGGCTTCGTTCGGTCCGTCCGCGCACGGCGCGACGATCTACGAGCCGTTCGATTACGACAGCGGGGTGTCGCTGACGTCGGGGCTCGGCGCCGGCGACGGGTTCGCGGCCGGCCAGACCTGGGGCGGGGGCGCCGGGGCCGCCTACACGATCACCGCCGGCGGCCTGTCCCTCGGTTCCCTGAGCACGAGCGGGCGCGCGGTCAGCGGGTCGACCACCGCCGGGATCACCGCCGGCCGGCAGGTCGGCGTCGCCCTGACCGGCGACGTCTTCGCCAGCTACCTGTTCAACATCGCCGCCCGGCCGACCGGGTCGGTCGGTAACTTCGCCGAGGTCCGCGTCCACACCAGCCAGGCGGGCGCCGGCAGCGCGTCGGGCGTGCACTTCCGCATGGAGGCCGACCAGCACAACGGCGGCGCGACGCCCAAGCCCGGCATCAGCTATGAAGGCATCAACGACACCGCCGCCACCGTCGGCAGCAGCACCCCCGCGACCGGCACCACCTACATCTACCTCGCCAAGTTCACCAACGTCGGCGAGACGCTGGGCGCCGTCAACACCGCGTCGGCGACCATGTGGATCCTCACGGCCGACCAGTTCGACCACTTCCGCGCGGGCGGCTTGACCGAGGGCGAGTTGAACGGCGCCCCGCTCGGCACCGGCGCGACCGACGTCTTCGACCGCACGTCCGACGGCTCCGTCGCCGCCGGCACGTTCTCGCTCAACACGTCGAACTACGTCCAGCTCGCCACCCTCGGCACCGGCGGCAACCCGACCAGCATCACCTACGACGAGCTGCGCTTCGGCGTCACGCTGGATGACGTCACTCCCGTTCCCGAGCCCGCCGGCCTGGCGTCCCTCGCCGCCGTCGCCGTCGCCGGGCTCCTGCGCCGCCGGCGCGCGCGGTAAGCCAAGGCGCCCTCCGTCCAATAGCCGTTTAGGCGCGACCCGTAGGGCAAGCGACAGCGCCGCCCGCAGGCGAGCGCGCGAGCGTCGTTAGCGAAGGACGCGGTTGAGGCCTCGCCGTACCCATTCCGCCGGTACAATCCCGCTCGATGGTCGACCCCGACGAGCCGCGCGCCGCGCTCCCCGTGCCGCTCGAACAATCTCCCGTCGCGCCCGACGGCTACCCCCCGCGCGACCACCACAAGCCCGCCTCGGGCTGCCTCGTCGTGCTCCTGGTGCTCGGCGTCCTCGTCGCCTTCTTCCACAAGCAGATCCTGATCCTGCTCCTGGTCTTCGCGACCACCTCCAGCAGCAGCGTCGGGCCCGACGAGGCCGGTCGGCGTCGCCTACCGGCTCGGCGAATGGACGGTCACGGCCCCCTTGGGCGAACCGACGCGGCCGGCCAAGTTCGCCGCGATCGAGGCCCGCGTCCGCGGCATCCGCGGCTACACCGAGAGTAGCAGCCGGGGCGACGGCTCCGACTGGTTCGAGGCCGAGCTCACGCCCGACCTGGTGGCCGAGGTCCGCTCCCGACTCGACGCGTCGATCATCGGACCCGACCGCCGCGTCCTGAACGGCCGCGACGCCCCGCACGACACCACCGCCACCCCGCGCTGGTGGCCCGACCACTGGCCCGCCGGCACCGTCACCTACTGGCGCGGCCACTCGATGCTCATCCTCCCCCCGACCGGCACCCGCGCGTGGCTGATCGACTTCCGCCTCTAGCGCCGGCCGCGCCACCCGACCGATAACCCGCCCCGCGCGCCGGTTGGCGCGCCACCCCGTTAGACCAATGAAGAAGGCCGCCCGTGGGGGCGGCCTTCGGAGAGCAATTTTGCGGATCGACGTTCCAGACAGGCTCAGGCCTGGCGGCGACGGCGACCGAGGGCCAGCATCGCCAGTCCGACAAACCCGAGCGAGGTCGGCTCGGGGACGTTCGTAAAGTTCACTTGGTATCGAGCTTGACTCGTGTCACCACCGGCGTTCGGAAGGAACGACCCAGCAACCGTGAACAGGTGGCCCGTCGGAACGATCACATTACCGAAGCGGAGAGTACCCGTCAGACGCGCGTTCGGCTGGGGCGAATTCGGAAAGGCGTACGAAGCAGCAACCCGGAACGACTTAACCGTCGCGTAGTTGCCGACCGTCAGATCGGTGGGACTCACAGTGCCGATCAGGTGGTAGCTGCGATCCGGGGTGTAGCGAGCGCCAAGTTCCGAGGCGCTGTTGTTTTCGACGACGCCGATGAACGTACCGTTCCCCTTGTTGCCCGCGTTTTGGCCCGTGAAGCCACCCGTGCCGTCGGAGTTGATGATGTTGGTGCCGTTCGTGGCTCCGTTAAGGAAAATCTGAGCACCGGTCGTGCTCACTTCGTCCCCATCGTTCCAGAACCAGAAAGGCTGCAGGCCAGCCGGAGTCACGTTGGCGGCATGACTGGTGACGTCCAGTTCCCACGCTTGAACATCGTTACCTGTGCCGTTGGCACCGTCGTTCGTCACCGAGAGCCGCCAAATGTCGTAACCCGCAAGCGGACCGGCACCGCTGATTTTGTCGCCAGTAACAATGAAATTGGCGCTCGCAACTTGTGCGAAAGCCGCCAAGAAAACGCCCGCCGAAATCAGTGCTGCTCTCCTCATCCTCTGCTCTCCTGAAATGACTTTTCTAGAATACATGAGCCCTCCGCGGTCTGCAAGCAATTTCTGCCAAGCTTATTTCGACGTTAGCGAACCGCCCCGCTTGCGCCTTCCGAGGCATCCCAGAGCCCCCAAAGTGAGGCTCACCAAGGCCCCGGTGGGCTCCGGCACGGCCGAAATCTGATCCATCGCGTACGCCCAGTCTGCCGCGAACGTCGGGGTGCCGTACGCGTTGGCGAGAAGGACCAGGTCGTTCAACTCGATCCGCCCGTTGAAGTCGAAATCGCCGTCGAACCAGGTCCCCGCGCTGCCATAATGGTTCGCCAGAATCACCAGGTCGTTCAGGCCCACCAGTCCGTTCAGATCGGCGTCGCCGATGCCGGCGCGGTAGGTGGTGCCGGAAATTCCGCCCGCGGGCGTGGTCCCCAGGACCCCGGTGTGATACCGCGGGTCGATCACGATCGTGTTGCTGGCCTGCTCGGTGTTGCCCCAGCCGTACCAGTTGGTCGTGCCAACGTCCGGGTCGGCGTCGCGCAACACGCCCGCACCCTTTCCGGTGGGGTAATTGACCACCAGGCCCGTCGCCGTGTTCGGACCCGGCGTGTACTTGCCCTTGGCCACCGTCAGCGGATAAAGCCAGGAAGTGGCGCTGGTTAACGCGCCCCCGACCGATCGGCTGCCGCTTTGATCTGGCATCCCCACGTTCTGTAGCACAAAACTGTCGAGCGTCGTGTTGCGGGGCTTGCCGTACGACGTCAATTGCGCGCCTTCGATGTGCTCGGCGCCCAGCGCGGTCATTACTTGTTGATCGCGCAGATCCCAGAACCCGTAGCCGACCGGCTCGGCGGGGTCGCCCGAAAAGAGCACCGCGGAAACGTTGGTCGTGCCGAAAGGGAGGGCGTTGGTCGCAGAGGTGACCGTGTTCCCGCCGTTGTTCAGCACGTTGATGCTGACGCTGGACAGCCCGACGACCTTGGTGATCCCCTCGGCGGGCGTGGCGACGTCCGAGTTGGAAACGCGGGCGTAGACGGCCCAGTCCCCCGAGGCGGGCACGTGAATGCCGAATAGCTGCACGTCGGCCGCATCGGCCGATAATGCACCCCCGGTAATGGCTGTACAGAGCAGCCAACGCAATCGCATGTCTCTCTCCACTGGATTCGCCCGATGCCCTCCGGGCGATGGATTTCCCCCGCGTTCCGCCGGAAACATAGCCCCCTGCGAGAGGCAACGCAAGTAAAAAGAACCGCCCCGAATATGCGCTAATCGTTCTCTAATCTCCCGCGACTCTCCCCCGTTTCACAATCCCTGTGGTTCAAGCGGGCTGCAGCGTGAAGATGGGCACTTCAGGGCGACAGCAGAAGCGCGTCCGCGTCAGGAAGCCGACCCCCCTGCTCACGTAGAGTCGCGCGTGGGCGAGTTGGAACTCGCCCTTTTGTAAATGTCGCTGTTGGATGGGCAACAGGAGGGCGCCATAGCCCGGGATGCGAATCTGCCCCCCGTGGGTGTGGCCGGCGAGGATCCAAGCCGGCCGATAGCCGTCGACCACCACACCCGTGTCGGGATTGTGCGAGAGGGCGATCGTGGGCCGGGCGGTGTCCGCGGGCTCGCCGTCCGAGAAGGCCGTGGCGGGGGCGAATCGGCCGCTCCACAGGTCCTCCATGCCGACGATCCGGAGCGTCTGACCGCCCCGGCCCCAGGTCGCCGCGCGGTTCCTCAGGACGGTGTGACCGGCCCGGGTGAGCCGGGCCTCCAGGTGGGCGGCGACGTCGACCTCGCCCCCGCCGGGCAGCGCCTCGCGGCCGTAGTCGTGATTGCCGAAGCTGACGAACACGGCGGGCTTGAGCTGGGCGACGAGGTCGCACGCCCGGTCGAGCCAGCCGGTCTGGCCGTGGGTGACCAGGTCGCCGGTGACGAGCACGAGGTCGGGCCGCAGCGCGTTGACCTGGCGGACGACGCCGCGGACGTACGCGTACGAGGTGGGGCTGGCGACGTGCAGGTCGGTCAGGTGGGCGACGCGCGCCCCCGCCAGCCCGGCGGGCAGCCCGGCGATCGGCATCGGCCGCTCGTGAAACTCCGGCCAGAACGGCTCGACCTGCCAGGTGTAAAACCCGACCCCGGCCGGGATCGCGACCCCGGCGGCGAGCGTCCGCAGCAGGGCGCGGCGGGATGGGCGGCGGGGGTGGGGCATCTGGGGCCGGATGATAACCGGGGCGCGCAAATGTTTTGAGGCTTGGGTGCCGCGGGGATCGGGTTCCCCGGCCGGAGGGCCCCGGGACGAAACGCGTCGACGGGTCAGCGGACGGCGAGCGTCGCGACGGTGACGACCAACTCGCGGGCGTCGACCGGCTTGGCCAGGTGCATCTGGAACCCGGACAACATCGCGCGCGTCCGGTCCTCGAGCCGCGCGAACGCGGTGAGCGCGACCGCCGGGACGCGGCCGACCTCCTCGCCGAGCATGCGCACCTTCCGGATCAGTTCGTACCCGTCCTCTCCCGGCAGCCCGACGTCGCTGACGAGGACCTGCGGCTTGAACGCGTCGAGGAGGGCCAGCGCCTCGGCGGACGACCTGGCCGTGGCGACCTCGGCGCCCGAGGACGCCAGCACCCGGCGCACGACCTCCCGGGCGTCGGCCTCGTCGTCGACGACGAGCACCCGGACGCCCACCAGCGTGAGGCCGCGCACCTCGAACGGGGCGGTCGCGGTCGCGACGGCCGCCCGCGGGTGGGCCCGCTCCGCCCCGTCGTCGGGCGACCCGCGCCCGTGAACCGCGGTCACGGGCAGATCGACGAGGAACGTCGAGCCCTTCCCCGTCCCCTCGCTCATCGCCCGGATCGCCCCCCCGTGCATCTCGACGATGTTCTTGGCGATCGACAACCCCAGGCCCAGCCCCTTGGTCTTCTGCGTCGCGCCGGACTCCGACTGGCGGAACCGCTCGAACGCGTGGGCGAGGAAGCCCGCCTCCATCCCCTGACCGGTGTCGGTCACGCGGACCTCCGCGTGGGAGTTCACCCGTTGCATCACCACGCGGATGCTCCCGCCCTTGGGCGTGAACTTCACCGCGTTGTTCAGCAAATTCCAAAACACCTGCTGCAACCGGCCCGGGTCGCCCGAGACGGTCACGCCGG
>Ga0196963_10002183_pt1 | contig 12056 bp, 19 predicted proteins | sample S1_5metaG_FD_148600 | JGI IMG/M metagenome (GOLD analysis project Ga0196963, IMG submission 148600) | Soil microbial communities from Anza Borrego desert, Southern California, United States - S1_5 | ecosystem: Environmental > Terrestrial > Soil > Desert | place: USA: California | collected... | reverse complement strand
CGGTCATCACCCCTTTGGGAGTCGAAAGAATAACCATTCCCAGTCCGCTGTGCGGTCGAGGAACTTCGTGCGACTTAACGTAACGGCGCAGGCCTGGTTTGCTCAGTCGCTTAATGTGGGTAACCGGCGTTTCGTTATTTAACTTAATCGCCAACGAGCGCTCTTCTGGTTTAATTTCAGTGATAAAACCGTTTTTCTTCAGCACATCAGCGACGGCTAAGACGGTCTTAGAATTGCGAACCATGATAACTTCCTTACCGGAAGCCGTGGCGTTACGAATTTGAGTAATAAAATCGGAAACCGTGTCGTTAAACATTACCAAGACGCCTTTCGTACACCTGGAATTTCACCCCGGCTGGCTCGTTCGCGAAAACAGATTCGGCAAATATCAAACGCTCGCAAATAACCCCGATTACGGCCACAGATAGCACAACGGTTGACGTGTCGAACCTTGAACTTTGGTTTTCCCCGGGTTAGAAATCGTTTGCTTGCCATGTCAAATACCAATTTTAATCTATTTTTACAGGTAAGCCAAGGGCTCGCATCAGCTTGAATGACTTATCGCGGTTAGAGTTTTTGATTGTCAGCGTAATCGATAGGCCAAAGGGTTTATCAAGAGCCGAGTGGCCAAGTTCAGCAAACGGCGTAGTGTCTGGCAGGCCGATCGTTAAGTTGCCTTGAGGGTCAAAATTTTTAACGTCAAAGCCTCGAAACTCACGGATACGCGGCAAGGCGATATTAATCAGGCGATCAAGAAAATCGTACATTTTCGTTCCGCGGAGCGTCGTTTTCAGCCCGACTTCTTCACCTTCTCGCAGCTTGAAACCGGCGATCGATTTGCGTGACTTCGTCACGGCTGGCTTCTGACCGGTAATTTGGCGAAGAGCTCCCTCGACGTAGGTCAGCATATCTTTATTGCCCCGCATCCGGCCGGTACCGACATTGAGAGTGATTTTTTCTAATTTTGGCAGAGCGTTTACGTTATCGACGGCCAATTCAGTTTTCAGAACCGGCAGTTTTTCGCTGTAGCGCTCTTTGAAGCTAATAATCGACATTATTTCTCTCTCCGAATAACTTCACCGCTCAGCTTGCTAACGCGCTGTTTATCGTTACCTTTTTTTAGATAACCAACCCGGGTTGGCTTGTTTTGAGCTGGGTCGAGCAACATGACGTTGCTAATGTGAATCGGCACTGTTCGGTCAACAACGCCTCCTTGGGGGTTTTTTGCTGATTTCTTGAGGTGTTTTTTGACGATATTGATACCCGTGACAACCACTTTACTCTCGGCCGGCATCACCCGCTCAACCAAACCCGTCTTACCCCGGTCTTTACCAGCGATAATCAGGACCTTGTCACCTTTAATGAGTCTGGCTTTACGTGTCATAGGACCTCCGGAGCCAGTGAAACGATTTTGGCAAAGCCTTTGTCGCGAATTTCTCGAGCAATCGGACCGAAAATTCGAGTACCGCGAGGCGTGCCGTCCGGGTTAATAATCACAACTGCGTTGTCGTCAAAACGGATAGTTGAGCCGTCTTTGCGTCGATGGGGCTTGGTTTGTCGGACGATGACAGCTCGGACTACTTCCTTGGCTTTGACGTTACCACGCGGAATAGCGTCTTTAACCGAGGCGATAACCACGTCTCCTAGCCCAGCGGCGTCGCTTTTACCCTGCTGGACCACTTTAATTACTCCGACGAATCGGGCACCGGAGTTGTCAGCCACTTTGACACGCGAGCGGAGTTGCAGCATTATTTTGAACCTTTTTGGCTACGATCGATTTTTTTAATAATTTCCCAGCGTTTGTTTTTACTCTGTGGCCGAGTCTCACCGATCTCGACTTCGTCACCCATTTTGTAGGTATTTTCTGGGTTATGAGCCATGAAACGACTGGTTCGACGGTAGCGCTTTTTGATGATCGGATGAATTTTTTGGGTCGCAACTTCAACAACAGCAGTAGACTGCATTTTGTCGGACACAATAATTCCGGTCAGAGTTTTACGCATTCGGGTTTTCCTTCACCTTTTCGGCAGCTTTTTCGTCTCGTAGCGTCATCAACTGAGCGATTTCACGCTTCATTCGGCGACGAGCAGCCGTATTTTTAACTTTTCCGAGCAGCTTATTCTGCTGCTCCTCAATCAAGCTCTTTTTGCTTATCTGAATTTTAGCAGTTAACTGTTCAACAGTTAAGCCCCGGGCTTCTCGTAAATAATCGAGTCGCTTGGCCATTTTAGCCTTTCCTCACAAACTTAGACTTAATTGGTAATTTATGAGCCGCTAACCGCATCGCTTCCATGGCAGTGGCTTCCTCGACACCAGAAATTTCAAAGATGATGGTGCCAGGTTTAATAACAGCTACAAAATGGTCGAGCGCGCCCTTGCCGCCACCCATGCCGACTTCAGCTGGTTTCGAGGTAACTGGTTTATGAGGGAAAATTCGAACCCAGATTTTACCGCCGCGACGGACGTACCGGGTCATTGCTCGACGAGCTGATTCGATTTGGCGGCTGGTTAACCAAGCTCGATCTAAAGATTTTAAACCGTAATCGCCGAAATCGACGGTGAAACCGCGAGTCGCTGGGCCAGCATAGCTGCCTTTGATCTGTTTACGATGTTTGAGTTTCTTTGGTAACAGCATTATCGTTCCTCGACTTGGTCTTCCATCTCGCCTTTATTAATCCAAACCTTGACGCCGATGACTCCGTATGTCGTTTTCGCGTGATAAACAGCGTAATCGATGGCCATATTGAAGCGGGAAAGCGGGATAGAACCATCTTGGAACTTCTCGTCGCGAGCAATTTCGGCGCCGTTGAGACGACCCGAAACCAAGATCTTAATGCCCTTGGCGCCGCTGGCCATGGTTTTCTCGATAGCTTGCTTGCAGGCCCGTCGGTACGGGATACGTCGCTCGATCTGGCTACCGATGTTTTGACCTACCAGGGTGGCTGAGAGTTCTGGTTTGCGCTCTTCGATAATATCTAAGCGGATCGCTGGTAGCCCGCCTGGGTAGAATTTTTTCTGAAGCTCCTCTTTAAGTAAATTGATTCCCTGTCCACCTCGGCCGATGACCAATCCAGGCTTGCTAGTGGTTAGTTTGATTTCTAACCGGTCGCGGGAACGTACGATCTCGACGTTGCCGATCCCGGCGTTGCTGAGCCGTTCGAGAACGTAGTCGCGGATCTTAATATCATCAACCAGATATTTGCGAAACTCTGCCTTGGTGGCAAACCATTTACTTTTCCATGAGCCGTTGAGGCTGATGCGATTGCTTAGTGGATTAATTTTCTGGCCCATGATTATTTCTCCTCGCTTAGCTTGGTTTCAGGTTTGTCAGCGGCCTTTTTGACCGCTTTCTTGGCTGGTTTTGCTTCTGATTTAGGGGCTTCGGCCACGGTTACCGTCAGATGAGCTAAGTGTTTTTCGTATTTATTGGCCCGACCGCGAGCGTTAGCTCGATGGCGTTTGATTTTTGGGCCTTGGGTCGCAAAAATCTGGGCAACGATTAAGCCGTTGGCATCAAACTCTTTCTGACGGGCAGCCGCTTCAGCCATTTTTAAGGCTTTGTTGATTTGGGTAGCGGAATCCTGCGACATGACCGCGGTCGCGTTGATGGCTTCCATTAAGTTTTTGCCCTGCATAAGTCGCGCCACCGGCATGAGTTTGCGGGCCGAATGACGAACAAAGCGGAGTTTGACCGTGACAGCCATTATCTACCTCCCGCCGCTTGTTCTTTGGCCATTTTACCGCCATGAGTTCGGAATAATCGAGTTGGGGCAAATTCACCGAGCTTATGACCGACCATTTCTTCTGTAATTAAAACTGGAATAAAGGTTTTGCCGTTGTGCACCCCAAAGGTATAACCGATCATTTCGGGGAAAATGGTTGAACGTCGACTCCACGTCTTAATGACGGTCTTAGCCCCGGCCGGCATGCCTTCGATCTTTTTAAGTAATTTCTCGTCCGCGAACGGACCTTTTTTCAGTGATCTGGCCATTATTTTTTCTTTCTCCGACTAACAATGAATTTGTCGGTTCGCTTGCTACGGCGAGTTTTAACCCCGAGAGCGTGTTTGCCCCACGGCGTTTTTGGATATTTCAAACCAATTGGGTTAACGGCTTCACCACCACCGTGTGGGTGCGAGTTCGGGTTCATGGCTTTACCACGAACCGTTGTGCGCCAACCCATACGGCGAACCCGGCCGGCTTTCGCGATTCGAACTAAGTTGTGGGTTGAGTTCGAGACCTTACCAATCGACGCCATACATTCTACCAAGACTTTGCGGATTTCTGAAGAAGGCATCTTCAAATAGACATACTTGCCTTCTTTGGCGGTAATAGTCGCGCTGGAACCAGCGGAACGGACGATTTGGCCGCCGCGCCCGGGTTGCATTTCGATATTATGAACATCGTAACCCACCGGGATGTCGCCAAGCTTGAGTCGGGAGCCAATGGTGAAGCCACGGGTAGCACCGGAAGCGACGGTATCATCGACTTTCAAGCCTTCTGGAGCCAAGATATATTTCTTGCTGCCATCCGGCATTTCCAATAGAGCGATGAACGCGCTGCGATTCGGATCGTACTCGAGAGCGGTGACCTTGGCTTTGCCCTCAAACGGCAGCATTTTAAAGTCGATCATTCGGTAGAGGCGCTTCGAGCCACCACCACGGTGTCGGATAGAAATATGTCCGCGTTTGTCACGACCAGCGTGTTTTTTAAGTTTAACCGTCAGTGATTTTTCCGGCCGCTTTTTCGTTAGCGTCGAGAAATCAGCGTAGCTGAGCTGTCGACGGGCGTTGCCAGTAGGTTTAACGACTCGAGGCATTACTTACCTTCCTCTTCTGTCTTTTTAGTTTTCTTTTCGTCTTCTTTTTTAATTTCAAAACCTGGTAGCTGTTGACCTTTTTTCAATTGGACGTACGCCTTACGAATCCGGCTTTGCGTCCCTTTGCGGCCGCGGAATCGGACCCGTTTGGCTGGTAAGTTAACGATCCGGACCGAAACGGCCTCAACCTTATACATCTTCATTAAATCCTGAAGAATGCTGTTTTTGGTTGCGTTATCGGCGATCGCTAAGACGTAAAGCCCGTCGCTCATCTTAGCAGCCGATTTTTCTGTTAGGACTGGTTTCAAAATCGAATACATTACTTCGTCTCCTTAGCCGTTTCAGCCACAGGTTGTTCGGCGGCTTTTTTAGCTGGAGCTTTGGAGGAAGGGAAATATTTATCAAAAACTGCTTGCTCCATCACCACCGTGCCGTCGTCGATGAAGTGAGCGATCGATAGCTCATTCGCGACGACCACTGAAACGTTTTTCAAATTGTTGGTGGCGATAATCAACTCTGGTTGCATCGCTTCAGTCACCAGTAAAATTCGGCCTTCTAAGCCGTGTTTCTTGAGTAATTCTAAGGCCGATTTCGTCTTCATTTCCTTCATAGCTAAACTTGGGACGGCCTTGATACGATCTTTATTCAACGTCAACAACTCGGCAAAAGCGGCTTTTTGCATGCGTTTGGGCAGACGGGTTTTGTAGTTGCGGTCGCTGTTTGGACCAAAGGCCCGACCACCACCAACCCAAACCGGTGAAGTACTAGAACCAGCTCGGGCTCGCCCGGTTCCTTTCTGCTTCCAAGGCTTTTTACCGCCACCGGCAACCATTCCTCGAGTTTTGGTAGCTGAGGTTGCTTGGCGCTTATTGGCCTGCTTAGTTAAAACCGCCTGTTTAATTAACGAAATGTTGGGTGAGTCGGCTTTTTTAGGCATTGAGGCTCCTAATAATGACTTGGCTTTTAGCCGGACCGGGTACGGCACCGGAAACAATCAGTAAATTCTCTTCCGGTTTGACGGCCAGGACCTTATTACCGCGCACCGTCAGCTGAGCGTTACCCATCTGGCCGGCCATTTTTTGGCCCTTAGGTACCCGTTGCGGCCGCTGGGCTCCAATGGAACCAGGGCGACGGACGTTATCGGAACCGTGAGTTTCTGGACCGCGATGGAAGTTGTGCCGCTTAATGGTACCGGCAAAGCCCTTGCCTTTGGTGGTACCGCTGATACTGATCTTCTCGCCGATTTCGAACTGACTAACAGAAAGCGTTTCACCATCTGGGGAAACGCCGGTAAGTTCTTTCAGCCAAATGCCCCGTTTAGAACCAAGTTTGTCGGCAATACTCTGCTGCGGTTTAGCGGTTTTGCCAGCTGACTTAACTCCAACGAGAACTTTGTTTTCTTGGTTACGAAGAACGGTATTGGGCTCGGCATAAATGACGGTAGCAGCAACCAGACGACCCTTGTCGTCCCAAACCTGTGTCATACCAATTTTTTGACCCAAAATCGCTTTCATCCTTATGTAAATCGTGTAATACGGTACTGAACCGAGCACACATTAGGGATATTCTCGCATTTACAGGTGTTGAAGTCAAGAAAGCGCCAATCACTCTTGACCAAAAAATACTGTCGAGCTATCATTCTGTTGTTCTGCAAAAGGACGACCCGTGGGCCCTCGCTGTACGAACCAGCTTGGGCCCGCTTTTTTACTTCGCCAGCAATTCGGCGAATTTTTCTTTAACTTTATTTAACTTCGGGTTGATTACCGCTTGGCAATAGCCAGATTCGGGGTTTTGAGCGTAAAAATTCTGATGATAATCCTCGGCTGGGTAGAAAATTTCTAGCGGCTTAACCTCAGTCACGATATCAGCACCGAGATCACTTGAACGATTGAGTTTTTCGATAAAGCGTTCGGCCTTCTGTCGCTGTTCTTCCGTACTATATAAGATCACCGAGCGGTATTGGCTGCCAATGTCAGCTCCTTGCTGATTGGGTGTAGTCGGGTCGTGAGTGGCAAAAAAGACCGTCAAAAGCTGCTCATAGCTGATTTCGGACGGATCGAATTCAATTTTGATCACCTCGGCGTGGTCGCCGATGTTCCGGTAATCAGGTCGGGGTAGCGTCCCGCCGGCGTAACCCGATTCAACCGACTCGACACCTTTCAGGGTTTGGAAAACCGCCTCGGTACACCAAAAACACCCGCCTCCAAAAACGGCCGTCTCCGACTTACTTTCCATTCTGGTACGCGGTGTATTTGTCGTGCCGGCCTTTGGCTTTATCAACCGGGTATTTGGCCTCGTTCTGCTTCATCTTTCGGTGAAAAGCCTCGACCAAATCAATTTCTAAATAGTGCGATAAGAGCAAGATCCAATAGAAAGTGTCAGCGACTTCTTCGGCAATCTCGTCTTTGTGATCTTTGACGTGCCGTTCCATTTCTTCCTTGCTCTTCCATTGGAAATGTTCAACGACCTCGGCGGCTTCTAACATCAACGATAACGAAACATCTTTCGGGTTATGGAACTGTTTCCAATCGCGCGCCTCGCAAAAGGCGACTACTTTTTTCTTTAGAGCCTCAAGGTCACTCATAGCCCAACACTAACAGATCGCTATCGGCGAAAACATATGCCCTTGACACGGGTGTATAATAAACGGGACGCATATCCTCCTTCCCCTCCGAGAAGGGTCAAGGCAACTTGAACCGACTCAAAAGGCGCCGGAATCGACCCCGGCGCCTCTTTCTTACCCAAACTGGTTGACTATTTACGGGTTTGGTGATAAAATTCGACCAACTTAGCTCCGGGAGGGAGAAGTGTCAGAGTTTGAACAAGCAAAATCGCTCTTGAACGAGTACTAGCAAACGATCCACTTGATGAGGAGGCTGTTAGCGCAACATTGTTTAATCTTGCGTCGGCAAGTACCGCGTCAGGCGAATCACTGGGTGTACTCATCGAAGTAACTCACAAGCTCATGACCATTGATCCCAATATTGGATCGCGAGCAGTGGGAAGATGTCTTCATCGATATGGGCTCTGGAAGCACGCCCTGCTTTTGCACGGCGTCACGATAAGTGCCGATTATGATCTCGTATTAAAGGGACTACGATTCTACGGCATGCCGGCAGACGTTAGATTGCGAGCGCTCTTGGCCCAATGTCTTAGTCAGCTAAACGACGATCTCTTCAAGAGAGTATGCCTTGATCACGGAGTCGAGTTAGTCGAAGTACATCCTAATTAGACTAACTCGACCATACCACTTTGCCCGCTCCGAGGAGCGGGCTCTTCTTACATAAAATAATCTGGAAAACTACTGACTTTACCTAACATTTCTCTATAATTTGTGTGTATGCGGCACCTTCTCATTAGTAGTATTCAACAGGATGGCGATGCGATCAGCAGCGATGTTGACGGTTATAGCCGGGAGACATTGACCAAGCTCAAGCATCACCGACCTGCCGGTAAGCCAACTAAGCTGTCGGGAAAGCAGTCAGGCAGTACCACTGTCAAAGCACTTTTCATCAAGCACTGCAGCACCTGTGGCTCACGAGCAAAGGAGCTCAAGAAGCCCTTCTACAGCTACGACCTCGTCCAATGTGCGGAATGCATCTGTCGTCACGTCGACAGCTTTCCTGCCCGCTACTGCATCTACTGCGGCCACAACATTGAGCCGCACGAACCACGTCAAGCGATATGCGAAACGTGCAAAGCAGTTCCAAGCAAACTTCGCTCAAAGACGCTCCCGTAACGGCTCACGGCCGCTACAAAGGCTCCCATCCCGGGAGCCTTTCTTTTTTTAAATGTTAGCTATTTTTAGTAACGAGTTGAGAGCATCTGGCAATTGGACAATACCCTCGGAGCCGGAGAAATGCTCCCACTCGTTGTTTTTTATCAGTTTGGCGGCGAGATGCTTTTCGAATTCGTGAGCGGATTCGACGCGAACCCAATCGTCTCGCTCGGAATAAATGGCGACGTATTCACCACCGTGTTCGTTGATTTTGTCCCAGTGGAGACCATCTTTATAGAATTCCTGTAGTACTGTGACTTTGTGTTTCAGGTGACCGGCAAAACCGGCAACCATCACTCCCCCACCGACCCGCTCCCCTACTCCGAGCTGCTCGATATATTTTAAAAATGCATAACATCCGAGGCTGTGGCCGACGAAATAGGTTTGATTGTCACACTTCCCGACTAGCTCCCGCAGCGTTTGCAGCCATTCTTCGAGCTTCGGTTCTTTAGCATTCGGCATCTGTGGCGCCTGAACATTCCAGTCACGATTTTCCAGATCTACTTTCAGCCATGGCAACCACCCCTCGTTTGGTTCCCCTCCCCAACCATGGATAATAATTGCCCGATTCATAAGTCGACTATAACAAAAAGACCGCTCTTGCGAGCGGCCTGGCCAAAGCCTAAATGGGTCGTGGAGCGAGACTGCCAACGCGATGTGTTTTACGGTTTCGCTCGATGATTTCTTCTTTGCGTCGAAGACCGTTAGGGCTCAGTCTGTACTCCCTGTAGGTCCTACCTCTGCGCTCTTTGATCTTTTCCTTGTCCGTCCCCTCCCGCCATTCAACCAGCTCCTGCTCGATAAGCCACTCAAGCTGAATGTGCATCCAACCGATACTTGGCTCGCCGAACAGCCGCCGCAGAGAGCGCCGAGGCAGGCCTTTGTTATCGGCCATTTCGTCCATCATCTGAAGCACGGTCTTCCACTCAATGTGATTAAGAACCGCGATCAGGTCTTCCGTTGTATAACGCGGCATCTCAACCCCCAAATAATAATGTGCAGAATGATTTTACCTAAAGTCTAACAAAAAGCCCAGGCTTTCACCCGGGACTTTTTGCACTTAAGTTTAGTTCGCTTAAGTCTTACGTTTTAATCTCAATATCAACACCGGCGGGCAGGTCCAGGTTCATCAACGCATCAAGCGTCTTGGGGTTAGGATCTAGCACATCGATGATCCGTTTGTGAGTGCGGATTTCAAACTGTTCGCGCGCATCCTTGTGGACAAACGTTGAACGGTTGACGGTGACGAGGCTCTTTTCCGTCGGCAGCGGGATCGGTCCAGCTACCACGGCACCGGTCCGCTCAGCGGTATCAATGATCTTTTTGGCGCTACGGTCGATCACCCGGTAATCGTAAGCTTTAAGCTTAATCCGGATGCTCGACTTAGCCTGGGTGCGCTTTTCGTGTTTGTGTTTTGATTCAGACATTGGTTCTAAGGTGCTTAATTCTAGGTGTTACTTGTTAATTTTGGTAACAATTCCGGCGCCGACGGTCTTGCCGCCTTCTCGGATAGCGAAGCGGAGCTTCTCTTCCATGGCGATCGGCTGGATGAGCTTAACTTTGAAGGTGGTGGTGTCGCCTGGCACAACCATTTCAGCGCCTTCTGGCAGCTCGACTTCACCGGTGACGTCAGTAGTTCGGAAGTAGAACTGTGGCTTGTAACCCTTGGTGAACGGGGTGTGTCGGCCACCTTCCTCTTTTTTGAGGATGTAACATTCGGCTTCGAATTCGGTGTGTGGAGTGATCGAGCCTGGCTTACAGAGAACCTGGCCGCGCTCGACATCAGTCCGCTCAAGACCACGAACGAGCAAACCAACGTTGTCGCCGGCTTGACCTTCGTTCAACTGCTTGCGGAACATTTCAACACCAGTGATGGTGGTTTTGGCGGTGGCTTTCAGACCAACGACTTCAACTTCGTCACCGATTTTGATCTGACCACGCTCAACACGACCGGTGACAACTGTACCGCGGCCTTTGATGGAGAACACGTCTTCAACAGGCATTAGGAAGGGCTTGTCGATTTCGCGAACTGGCTCTGGGACGTAGGTGTCGAGTGATTCGACGAGATCAAAGATCGCTTTTTTGGCGTCAGCATCACCTTCAAGAGCTTTAAGGGCAGAACCCTTAATGATCGGGGTGTCTTTGCCTGGGTACTCGTACTTGTTCAAAAGATCGCGGACTTCTTCTTCAACCAGTTCAAGAAGATCTGGGTCAGAAACTTGGTCGCACTTGTTCAGGAAAACAACGATGTACGGAACACCAACTTGTTTGGCAAGTAGGATGTGTTCGCGGGTCTGTGGCATCGGGCCATCTGGTGCGCTAACAACTAAAATAGCGGCGTCCATCTGGGCAGCGCCAGTAATCATGTTCTTGACGTAGTCAGCGTGTCCCGGACAGTCAACGTGAGCGTAGTGTCGCTTGTCGGACTCGTACTCAACGTGATAGGTCGCGATAGTAATACCGCGCTGCTTTTCTTCTGGAGCGTTGTCGATCTGGTCGACGGCCCGCTTCTCTGCCCATCCCTTTTCCGCTAAAACGTTGGTGATAGCGGCTGTCAGGGTGGTTTTACCGTGGTCGACGTGGCCGATTGTACCTACGTTGACGTGCGGTTTGTTTCGTTCAAATGTTGCTGCCATTTAACTTCAAACCCTTTCCTTTAATTAATTTAACCTTATATTTCTTTATTATTTGCAAATACTATACAGCTCAGCTATTGTACCTGGTTATCAGATTGAGCGTCAAGACTCGGTTTGTGAGTTGTGCACAAAAGCGAGCCTGAAGTCGTTGATAGATTAGGCAGAAGCGCCAACGCGGCCGACGATTTGAGCGGTGATGTTACCTGGCGCTTCTTCGTAGTGATCGAACTCCATTGAGAACGAAGCGCGGCCTTGGCTCATACCGCGAAGATCGGTGATGTAGCCGAACATTTCGCTTAACGGCACGTGAGCGTCGATAACTTTGGAGTTACCCCGATCTTCGGTGGACATAACCCGGCCACGACGGCTGTTAAGGTCGCCCATGGCGTTACCGAAGAACTCTTCCGGAGTGACGACTTCAACCTTCATGATCGGTTCAAGTAGAACGGGGTTGGCTTTTTTACAACCATCTTTGAAGGCCATCGCCCCGGCGATCTGGAAAGCGACGTCACTAGAGTCGACATCGTGATAGGAACCGTCGTAGAGCGTGACTTTGACATCAACGATCGGATAACCCGCGATGATACCTTTGGTCAGAGCGTCTTTGACACCCTTTTCGACCGACGGAATGAATTCCCGCGGAATGGTACCGCCGACAATTTTATTAACAAACTCAAAACCGGCACCTGGTTCCATCGGCTCGATTTGGAGCCAGACGTGACCGTATTGACCACGGCCACCGGTTTGTTTGACGTATTTACCTTCTTGTTTGACGGCAGTTTTGATCGTTTCTTTATAGGCAACTTGTGGAGCGCCTTTGATCG
>Ga0196963_10002182_pt1 | contig 12058 bp, 11 predicted proteins | sample S1_5metaG_FD_148600 | JGI IMG/M metagenome (GOLD analysis project Ga0196963, IMG submission 148600) | Soil microbial communities from Anza Borrego desert, Southern California, United States - S1_5 | ecosystem: Environmental > Terrestrial > Soil > Desert | place: USA: California | collected... | reverse complement strand
TGCGACATGGCCGCGAGAATCTGAAGGCCGCGGGTCACGCGGCAGCCGTGCATCTCCGTCAAATGCCGGGAGCGCGCCTTGAGGGCATCGTTCTCGTCACGCAGACGTTCCGCTCTGACGATCGCCTCCTCGCAACGAAGCATTAAATTGTCTGCGAGTGCCATGCCTCACCACCTTTGCTCTCAGTCGATCCTGATTTAACAAAGGTTGAATCGAAGCGCAGCCTCACGAAGGGGGTAATTTCAACTTTCACGTGCGGTATCGCGGCTCGCGGAGCTGTACGGCCCAGGTTCACAGCCGAGCTTGCGTTTGCCATCGGCGGCTACGAACTCTCGTTCGTCCGGCACTTTCAGAACTGCGGCAATGGGTAAGAGAACCGGGAGACTAGCGTCCGCCGTAACCCGGGTCGTCAAGGTTGAGGAGAGGGAAGGCGCTGTGCACGCGCGGTTCGGCGACCATGGGCGCGCCCTTGTACACATAGCTGGGATCGAGCTGGCTGAAGCTGGTCACTCCCAGCAATCCCATGGCGCTGCGGACTTCCTCCTCAAGAATGGTGAGGAGGCGGACCACCCCGGCCTGCCCAGCGGCCGCCAGCCCGTAACAATAGAGGCGGCCGATGCCGACCGCGCTGGCGCCCAGGGCAATGGCCTTGACGATGTCGGTACCCCGGCTGATGCCGCCGTCAACGATCACCGGAACCCTGCCGCCGACAACGTCGAGTACTTCGGGCAGGACATCGAGGGAACCACGGCCGTGATCGAGCTGACGACCGCCATGGTTCGAAACGTAGATCACGTCGACGCCATGCTCGACCGCCATCCTTGCGTCCTCCGCCGTGCCGATGCCTTTCAGCGTCAGAGGAATCTTGTACTTCTTCTTGAAGTGCTCGACGTTCTTCCAGCTATAGGCCGCCTGGTAGACCTGTTCCATGCCGCTTACCGCGGCACGCCACGGCTTGACGAAGCGCTTGGCGATGTCGCGCTCGCGGCGGCTGTAGACCGCCGTGTCCACCGTGACGGCGAAGCCGTCGTAGCCGGCGGCGATGGCGCGGTCGACGCGGGCATCGACCCAGTCCTGATCGCCACGAATATAGAGCTGATAGATATGCATGCCGCCCGGGGCATCGCTGATCTGTTCCATGTCCATTTTGGTGACGGAGCTCAGCATGACCGGCACCCCGAATTCCGCCGCCGCCTTGGCAACGGTGCGGCCGCCGAGGGGATCGAAGGATTCGAGTGAGCCCACGGGTGACAGGAGAAGAGGCAGGCGCCGCTTCTTCCCAAGAAACGTCGCCGTGCTGTCGATCGTCGAGACGTCGCGCAGCACACGCGGCCGCAGGGCGAGGGAGTCGAGAGCCAGGCGGTTACGCCGCATCGTCGTTTCGGTTTCCGTGGCGCCGACCAGGTAGTCCCAGACCATGGGGGTCAGCTTCATCTTCGCCGCCTTGACGAATTCGTGCAGCGTCAGGAAACCGGTGTCGAGCTCGCTCGCCATGTAAACGTCTCTCTTGTTACTCAGAGGCCTTCGAATTGAAGGATGTTAAGGCCGGCATTGGGATCCGTCACGTACATGAGGCCGTTCTTGTCGACATAGCAGTCGCAGGACTGGATGACCTGCGGCCGGTTGGGGCGCGGGTCCATCATTTTCGTCGGATTCGGCGGCACGTAGTAGGCGATTTCCTTGGGCCGGAACTGGTCTTTGATGTCGTACACGCGCACCCCGGCGTTGTAGTAGGTGGCGAAGATCACCTCCGAACTCTGGAATCCGCCGGGCCGGTTCTCGTGCAGGTTGTGCGGCCCGAAGGCTCCGCCCTTGGCGCAGTAATCCGCCTCGGTCGGTTGCGGGAAGGTGGCGATGCTGACGGGATTGCTGGGCTCGCGGATGTCGAACATCCAGATGTAACGGATACCCTCGCTGCAATCGAGAAAGGTCGGCTCGTCGCCAAGGACCAGGAGATTGCGATCCGGCAGCGGCAGGGGCGAATGGGTGCCGCCGCCGAACGGCGGGTCGAAATTGCGATAGGCCAGCATCTTCGGCTTGGTCGGGTCAGCCACGTCGAGGACGCTGAGGCCGCCATCGCGCCAGGCGGCGTACATCGTGTTGTTGGCACCCGGCAGGGCATGATGCATGGCGAAGCGCCGGCCCTGTTTCCAGGTCGGCGTCTCGCCGCCCGCCTTCCACATGCCGGGCAGCCAGAACTTGCCGACAACCTCCGGCTTGCGGGGATTGGACATGTCGATGGTGGCGAAGATGTGGTCGGTGAAGTCGGCGAAATGGATGGAGGCGTAGGCGTAGCGTCCGCCGGTGTACCAGATGCGCTGCGGTCCCAGGCCATCGGTCGGCATGAAGCCGATTTCCGTGGGCTTCTCGGGCTTCGAGATGTCGAAGACCCGGATTCCGGCCGTGAAGCGGCTCGAGGGGTCCTTCAGCTTGTCCGCCGGGGAGCCGCCGAAATAGGATTTCTCGTTCTGGAACTCCTGCATCGTCCAGACGCTCGGGGCATTGACCGCCACCAGAAGGTCGTCGTGGACCTGCAGGTGGAAGGCGCGCGTGCCGGGCGGGCAGGGGTTGAAATCGACGACCTTGGGGTTCTTGGGATCGCGCACATCGACGGTGGTGATGCCGTTGCTGAACCCGTTGCCGATATAGGCATAGCCGCGGTTCACCATGACCTGCACGCCGTCGCTGCGGCCGTCGAGATCAGAATGGCTGACGAACTTGATACCCTTTGCCGCGGCAGGCTTCATCTCAGTCTCTCCATGACGCATGTCTGCGCTGTGTGATGTCCCGGCTAGGCCGGCGCCGGCTCCAGCCCGCCGCCGAGGAACAATTGCGCGATGCGCGGGTCGGCCAGGATCTTATCGGCGCGATCCTCGATGCGGGTGCGCCCGAGTTCCAGCACGACGCCGAAATCCGAATTCTCGAGCGCCCGCTTGGCGTTCTGCTCGATCATCAGCACGGTGATGCCGCGCGACTTCATGTCCCGCAGCAGACCGAAGAGCTCCTCTACCAGGATCGGCGAAAGCCCGATCGACGGCTCATCGATGAGCACCAGCTTGGGCTGAAGCATCATGCCGCGGGCGATCTCAAGCATCTTCTGCTCGCCACCGGACAGGGTCGAGGCCTGCTGGCCGGCTTTCTTGCGCAGGACCGGAAAGCGGTCCATGGCCAGTTCCATGCGCTGGGCAAGCGGAAAGCCTTTGGGAGCCGCGGCGCCGCCCAGCTCCAGATTGTGCCGGACGGACAGCTCGGGGAAGATGTTGCGTCCCTGCGGGACGTAGCAGATGCCGTCGCCAATCAGCTGACGCGGCGGCTGGTTGGTGATCTCCTTGCCGTCGAACAAGACACGCCCGGCCCGCACCGGCAACATGCCGAAGCAGGCCTTGAAGGCGGTCGATTTGCCCGCGCCATTCGGTCCGATGACCGTCGTGATCGCACCGCGCCGCACGCTGAACGACAGGCCGTTCAGGATCGTCTGCTTGCCATAGCCGCTGACGACCTCTTCGAAGACCAGGATATCGTCAGTGGCCAAGATAGGCCTCGATCACTTTCGGGTCGCGGCGGACATCGGCCGGATTGCCCTGGGCAATGACCCGGCCTTCCGCCAGAACGACGATGCGCGAGCACAGCGCCATGACGAATTCCATATTGTGCTCGATCACGACGAAGGTCGCTCGCTGTTCGGAATTGATGGCCTTGAGGCGCTCGCGCAGACTCTGCAGCATCGTCAGGTTCACGCCACCGGCCGGCTCGTCGAGCAGGACAAGGCGCGGACCCGCCATGAAGGCCATCGCCGCGTCGAGCAGCTTCTGCTGGCCGTAGCTCAGCCCGCCCGCCTTCTCGTCGGCAAGATGCCCGAGGCGAAAGAACTCGATCATCTGATTTGCCGCCCCCGTCAGCCCGGCGTCCCGCCGGCCGAAGAGGCGGCTCAGCATCGTTCCCTGGTGCTCCTGGCCGGCGAGGATCAGGTTCTCGCGCACGGTGAGCTGGGGGAAAATCTGCAGCAGCTGGAACGTCCGGCTGACGCCGAGACGATTGAGATCGCAGGGGCGCGTACCGGTCACGGATTGGCCGTGAAGAAACACTTCGCCCGCGGTCGGCTGGAGCTGCCCCAGGATGCAGTTGAACAGCGTCGACTTGCCGCTGCCGTTCGGCCCGATGATTCCCAGGATCTCGCCTTCGTGGACGTCGAAGGACACATCGTCCACGGCGACGATGCCGCCGAACGTCTTGCGCAGATTGCGGACTTCGAGGACCGGGCTCATCCGGCGGCCTTCTGCGCGGCGGGAGTGCCGGCGAGGGGCGGCGTCGCGGACGTCGTCTTGGGCTTGGAGGTCAGCACGCGGTCGACAAAGCCCAGAAGCCCCGTCGGGCAGAAGGCCATGAGCAGCATGACCAGGGCCGCGTAGCCCATGAGGTAGTAGCCCTGGGCGAAGCGCAGCCACTCCGGCAGCAGCACCGCGACCACGGCGCCGAGAAACGGGCCGAAGAAATAGCCGGAGCCGCCGACGATCACCATCAGCAGCAGATTGAGCGAGAGCCCGAGGGCAAAGGGCGTGGGGTCAACAAACTGCGTGAGCGGAGCATAGAGCGCACCGGAGAGGCCGCCCAGCCCGGCTCCCAGCGCGAACGCCATCAGCGTGTAGCGCCTCGTGTCGATGCCGAGCGACAGCGCCCGGATCGGGTTCTCGCGCACGGCAATGAAGGCGCGTCCCCAGGGCGAGCGGATCAAGCCCCAGGTCGCCCATGAAATGAGAACGAGATGCGCGAGCAGGAAATAGTAGAACGGGATCGGCCGCGCCATCGACCAGCCCAACACCTCCGGCCGCGGAATATTCATGATCCCGTAGATTCCGCGCGTCAGCCATTCCTCGTTGCGGAAGATCAGATAGACGAGGGTGTTGAAGGCAAGGGTGACGAAGGCGAGGTAGTGATGCTGGACGCGCAGCGCCGGATAGCCGAGAGCCCAGCCGACCACGAAGCACGACGAGCCTGCGAGGATGTAGGTCGACCAGAACGGCCATCCCCGTGTCGTCAAATAGGCAGCAATATAAGCGCCAATGCCGACGAAGGCCGCCTGGGCCAGAGAGACCTGTCCGGCATATCCAAGCGTCAGATTGAGACCGATGGCGGCGATGGTCATCACCACCCAGGTGCTCAGGATGAAGATCCCGTAGGGCCTGAGGAGGTGCGGAGCGACCAGCAGGAACACCGCGGCGGCGACCAGCACTGCCGCAGCCAGAACCTTCTTCTGGCTGGGCGTCATACCGTGCGCTCCTCCACGCGGCCGAACAGACCTTGCGGGCGGAAGAGGATAATCACGATGAGAAACAGCAGTGGCACCACCAGGCGATACTGCGTCGAGATGTAGACGGCGGTGAAGTTGTCGATCACGCCGAGCAGCAGTCCGCCGGCAATCGCGCCGCGCATCTGGTTGAAGCCGCCGATGATCGCGGCGATGAAGGCGTAGAGACCGAGCAGCTCGCCGTTGGAGAATTTGGCGAGGTAGATCGGCGTGATCAGCAGGGCCGCCAGCATGACGAGGGCGGCGTTGATCAGGAAGGTGTAGAGGATCATCCGCTCGACCGGAATCCCGAGAAGGCGGGCCACGGTCGGGTTCTGGGCCGTCGCCTGCATCTGACGGCCGGTGCGCGTGCCGTTGAGGAAGAGCTGCAGCGCCAAGACGGCAGCGATGGAGACACCGAGGATGACCAGGCTCTGCAGCGACAGCGCAGCGCCGAGTACATTGACGTTGATCGCTTCGGCCAGGGGCGGGAAGGGCCAGGCGTCGGCCCCGTAGAATTCGCGCACACCTTCCTTCATCAGGATGGCGAGGCCGATGGTGGCGATGACCAGCGGCAGGACCCCGTGATTGATCATCGGATCGACGATCAGCTTCTTGAACATCGCGCCCAGCGTGACCATCGTCACGACGAGGGCAATCACTACCGACAGCCAGAACGGTTGACCGAAATAGTTCATGCCGATCAGGACGAAGAAGGCCGGCAGCATGACGAACTCGCCCTGGGCGAAGTTGATCGTCTGGGATGTCTGCCAGAGCAGCGTGAACCCAACGGCCGCGAGCGCGTAGATGCCGCCGGTGGCGAGCCCGGCAATCAGCAATTGGATGAAGTCAGCCATCGGCCTTCTCTCATCGGACGGCCGGCGCCGCAGCGCCGGCCGTCGAGAGTTGCGTCAGAGACGGGCGTCGCTTACTTGCCGATCTTGGGCAGGATCTTGGTAATCTTCTGCTTGCCGCCAACGACTTCGGCCAGGAAGCTGATGCGATCGATCTCGCCGCGGTCGTCCCAGGTCGTCTCGATCAGGATGCCTGGCTCGTCCTTCGGCGTGATGGTGATGCCGCGCATCGCCTCGGCCAAAGCCTTGCGGTCGAACTTGCCGTTGAGCTTCTTCTCGGTGACGTACTTGATGGCGTAGACGCCGGTGTAGCCCTTGATGCCGTTGTGGTCGGAGACGTAGTTGAAGCGCTTCTGGAAGCGCGCCTTGTACTCCTCGACTTCCTTGATCGGCGCATCGGAGGTCAGGCCGACATGGCCCTGCACGCCTTCGGCCGCTTCAGCCGCGAGCTCAATGGTCTTCTGGCTGAGCAGCGTCGTGTCGCCGACATACGGCCCCTTGAGGCCCTGACGCTTCGCCTCGCGCATGATGCGCGCGCACTCTTCTTCGTTGCTGTAGACGAACACGGCGTCCGCGTTCGCGGCCTTGAGCTTCACCACATCGGCGGCGAAGTCGACCTGGCCGGGCTCGGTCGAGACGTCTGCGACGACCCGGATGTTGCGCGCGGCCAGCTCCTTGAGCAGGTTGTCGCGGCCGGTTTTGCCGAAATCGTTGTTCACCCAGATGAGGGCGATCGACTTCGCCTTGAGCTCGTCGCGGATGTAGTTGGCGATTTTCGGCATGCCGATCTGCTGACCGAACGACGTGCGGAACAGGTACTTGTCGCCGAGGGTCACGAGGTCGGCGGCTTCCCCGCCGATGAAGTGAGGCATCTCGGCCTGCTGCAGCAGCGGCATGGTGACCTTCACGTTGCCGGAGAGGACCGGCCCCAGGATGGCGTATGGGTTGTCGTCGAGCGCCTTCTGCACCTGGGCGCGGGCAACACCGGGATTGGTCTGGGTGTCGTAGAGCGTCAGGTTGATCTTGTGGCCGGCGATACCGCCCTTGGCGTTGATCTCCTCGACGGCGAGAACGATGCCGTCGCGGAAATTACCGCCCGACACAGCGAGCTGGCCGGAGATTTCACCGACATATGCGAGTTTGACATCGGCCGCCGCGGGGGCTGCCGACAGGAGCATCAGGGCCGACAGACCCCAAAGCGATTTCAATGGCTTCACGAATTCCTCCCCTATGATTAGGTGCCCGTTTTGGGGCCTTGAGCATTCTTGGGTAGTGCCGGTCAGCTTACATGCGCCGCTTCGCCCGAGTCTAGGTGATCGCTGCCCACTCTCGCGTCAGCATGCCTGAACAGGAGCCGTTTTCGGCGCGTTTATTCTAGCGATCACCGTATTTATACGATCGGCTAAATGGTCTGCAGGGTCAACTCCGGCCGGCGCCGGCATGACGCGGAAGTGCCGCGACCACGGCGTCGCCCATCTCGCGCGTTCCCACCACGGTCCTGCCGGGCTCACGGATATCCGCGGTGCGCAGACCGTCGGCGAGGACCCGACGCACGGCGCTCTCCACCAATTCCGCCAGATCCGCCCGCCCGCAACTGAAGCGCAGCATCATGGCCGCCGACAGGATGGTGGCCAGAGGATTGGCGATGTTGCGGCCGGCAATATCCGGCGCCGAGCCGTGGACCGGCTCGTAAAGCCCTTTCGGGCCTTCGGCGAGCGAGGCCGACGGCAGCATGCCGATCGAGCCGGTGAGCATCGCGGCCTGGTCGGAGATGATGTCGCCGAAGAGATTGCCCGTGACGATGACATCGAAACTCCTGGGCTCGCGGATCAGGCTCATCGCCGCTGAGTCGACATACATGTGGCTGAGCGCCACGTCCGGGTACTGCCCGCCGACTTCGCTTACGACTTCGCGCCACAGCACGCTGGTTTCCAGCACGTTGGCCTTGTCGACCGAACAGACCTTGCGCTGCCGGTTCCTTGCCACGCGAAAGGCCACGTGGGCGATGCGTTCGATCTCGGACGCCTTGTAACGCATGGTGTTGAAGGCTTCGCGTTCGCCGCGGGCACTTTCCCGGCCGCGCGGCTCGCCGAAATAGATGTCGCCCGTGAGCTCGCGCAGGATCAGCAGGTCTAGCCCTTCGACCACATCCGCTTTCAGCGACGAGGCTTGGCGCAGTTCGGGGAGGAGAGTGACGGGCCGGAAATTCGCGAAGAGGTCGAGCTCCTTGCGCAACTGACGCAGCCCGAACCCGGGCTGCTTGGTGCGCGGCAGGCTATGATACTGCGGTGCGCCGACGGCGCCCAGAAGGATGGCATCGGCTTCTCGTGCCAGCGCGAGAGTGGCGGCCGGCAACGGATTGTCCGCAGCCTCGACGCCCGCGCCGCCGATCGGGGCTTCGATCAGCTCGGCCTGAAATCCCGGGAGGGCACGCAGGACTTTGACAGCCTCGGGGACGATTTCCTGGCCGATGCCGTCTCCCGGCAGTATGGCAATCTTCATGATGATCGGCGTCCCCGCGTTGCGCTCCGCCAACCATAGACCGTGCGTCCCGGTTCGTCACCGCAGGCGGGGGGCAGCGCTTCCGGGCCGTGCCGGCGTCTAGAGGATGGCGGGCTCGAGCCTCTCGGGCGACGCGGCCGGCGCACGCGCCGCGATCATGGCCCGCACCTGGGCAAGCAGCTCGCGCGCGTAGTCATAAGGGAAACACAATTCGCCGCTGCTTCCGGGTTCGAGCGGGATGCGGTAGTTGGCGTCATTGGTGGGTGGGGCGACGCAAAATTCTACCCCGTTCGGTGTGACCCAGTACCACGATGTTTCATCGCGCCAGCCCATGTCGACGCAACCGAGCTGGGTGCGGAGAGCGGCGTAAAGTTTGGCCGCCGTGACATAGCGCGGGGCGCTATCCCGTCGTGACGCGGGCTTGATGACATGGGCCATGCACTCATATTTGGGTGGCTCCGTCACACTTGCACGTGAGTGTTTCGTGGGGACGGGCGGTCACGCCCCCTCGGTTGCGCCCGGTTTCCGCCGCCGGTACAAGGATCGGCAGGAGAAACAACCGTCTCGAAGCGGATCCAGGTGAGTGGTCGTCTCGTCCTTGCGCTGATCGTCGGCGCGCTGCTTCTGTCCTCGCCATCGGGCGCGCAATTGCGCGGCCATGGCGGGCCGGTGCGCGCCGTGGCCGTGTCGGGCGACGGCAAGCTCGCGGTCTCGGGCAGCTTCGATACCTCGGCGATCCGCTGGTCGCTGGAGCGCGACAGCGCGGAGCAGGTGCTGCGCTTCCACGACACCGCCGTCAACGCGGTGACCGTGCTGCCGGACGGGCGCATGGCCACGGCGAGTCAGGACGGCCGCATCGGCGTGTGGCGCAACGGCGAGGAGCGTCCGGAGACCATCTTCGAGGGTCATCAAGGTCCGGTCGTCGCGCTGACCGCGTCGCCGGATGGCGCTACGCTGGCCTCGGCTTCGTGGGACCGCACGGTGCGGCTATGGCCGCTCGACGGCCGCGAGCCTCGCATCCTGGAAGGGCACGAGGGCAACGTGAACGGGGTGGCGTTCACGCCGGACGGCCGGGCGGTCGTCAGCGCGGGCTACGATTTCACCCTTCGTCTCTGGCCGCTGAACGGCGACACGCCTACGGTCGTCACGTTGCCGGCGCCGATCAGCAGCGTGACGCTGGCACCGGACGGCGAGATCATTGCCGGTGGCGCCGACGGCACGGTCTATTTCCTGTCTCCGTCCGGCGAGCTGAGGGATCAGGTCAAGGCGCATCCCGCGCCGCTGATCGCGGTGGCCGTGTCGAAGGACGGCGCTCTCGTCGCTGCGGCGGGTATTCAGAGCTCGATTTGGATCCTTGAGCGGAGTTCGCGCAAGATCGCGCGGACCCTCACCGGTCGCGGCCTGCCGGTGTGGTCCGTCGCCTTCCTGCCCGACAGCCACACCCTGCTGACCGGGGGCGCCGACAGGACCGTGCGGCGCTGGAACGCGCTGACCGGGGAGGAGATCGGCACAGCGGTCGCGCCGGGCGTCGACGATCTGCTGGCGGCCTATGCCGGGGATCGCGGCGCTGAAGTCTACCGGGCCTGTGTTGCGTGTCACACGCTGACCGCGGATAGCGGCAACAGTGCCGGTCCTACGCTCGCCGGCATCTTCGGGCGACGTATCGCGACGCTGCCGGGATACAATTTCTCGCCGGCCCTCAAGCAGCTGGATATCGTGTGGACACCCGAGACGGTCTCCCGTCTGTTCGAGATCGGACCGGCCGCGTATACACCGGGGACCAAGATGCCGGAGCAGCGCATCGTCTCGCCCGACGATCGCGAGGCCCTGGTGAGATTTCTCGAGAAAGCGACGAGGGCGCGCTGACATGCCACAGAAGGCCCGGGAAGCACGCCGGCCGTCGTCATCCGACGAGATGATGGACACCGACGAGGTGGCGGCCTATTTGCGCCTCAAGCGGCGCAAGATCTACGAGCTCGTCCGCTCCAGGAAGATTCCGTGCACCCGGGTGACCGGGAAGTGGCTGTTTCCCAAACAACACATCGATCGCTGGCTGGCGGAGAATACGGAATTCGCAGGCAACGGGCCGGCCGAGCACCAGCCGGCGGCATCGGTCGCGGGCAGCCATGATCCACTGCTTGACTGGGCGATCCGCGAATCCGGCTGCGGGCTGGCGCTTCTCCCCGGTGGCAGCCTCAACGGGTTGAAACGGCTGGCGGCGGGCGAGCCGGTCATCGCTGCCGTTCACTTGCTGGGTGACAACGGGGGTTACGATCTTGCCAGCGTCGAAGGCTTGGTCGCCGGGTCCGACAGGGTTGCCATCCAATGGGCCTGGCGGGAACAGGGGCTGATCGTGGCGCCGGGCAATCCGCTGACGATCAAGAACCTGGAGGATGTCGCGAGAAAGAAGAGCCGGCTGATCCGCCGTCAGGACGACGCCGGCAGCCATGTGCTGCTAACCCGCCTGCTGACGGCCGCGGGGATCGCGCTCGACGCTCTCAAGATTCTCCCCGCGATCGCGCATACCGAGAACGATCTCGGCCTCGCCATCGTGGAAGGCAAGGCGGATGTCGGTCTGGCCATTCGCTCGGTGGCGACACAGTTCCGCCTGGGCTTCGTGCCTCTGCATCGGGAGCGCTTCGATTTGGTGATGCGCCGCCGCGATTATTTCGAGCCGCCGATGCAGACGCTGCTGGAATTCGCCCGGACGCCGGGCTTCGCCGCGCGCGCCGCGGATCTCGGCGGCTATGACGTCGCCAGCGTTGGCCGCGTGACGTTCAACCCCTGAAAAAAGACCCCCGGGCCCGCGAACGGACCCGGGGAGTCTCTGCCGTCCTCTAGCTCATGAAGGGATTGGCGGTCATGAACACGTCCGTCAGGCCGTTCGTGTCATTCTCGACGAGATCGGTCGCGGCGCTGCCGAAGATGATCTGGCTCCCGTCGTTCGAGAACGCATAGCGCCAGGCTGGATTGCCGTCGTTGCCGATGGTTCCGGCATCGTCCGTGCTGATGCGGGCGATCGCCCCACTGGCAACTTCCTTTACGTAAAGGTCGGCATGCCCGTTCTCGTCGTTGGGCACCAGCCCGTCATCCCCACTGAAGAACAGCACGTATTGACCGTCCGCCGAAATCTGCGGAGCTTGGTTTAAGCTGAAAGGATCTTCCGGGTCGCCGGCGGCATCGGTATCGATCCGGACCACCGCGCCCGTCATCAGGTCCTTCCAGTAGATGCCACCGCCGAATCCCGGGTCGCTCGCGTCGAGATTGGTGGCGCGCGATCGGAAGGCGACATAACGGCCGTCGGCGGAAATCGAAGCGCCGCTGCTTTCACCGCCGACAGCCTCGTTGCCTGCGCTATCGGTGTTGGCACGGACGATCGATCCAGTCAGCAGATCCTTGACGAAGACATCGACCGTGC